>Ga0209979_1000177_pt1 | contig 102676 bp, 93 predicted proteins | sample AnhtaG_FD_183114 | JGI IMG/M metagenome (GOLD analysis project Ga0209979, IMG submission 183114) | Deep subsurface microbial communities from Anholt, Denmark to uncover new lineages of life (NeLLi) - Anholt_01485 metaG (SPAdes) (version 2) | ecosystem: Environmental > Aquatic > Marine > Oceanic... | reverse complement strand
CAAGGAGGAACGCATCTGGGAGATGTTGGCTCTAATACACACCGAGGTCTCCGAGGCCACCGATGCCTACAAGAAGGGCGAAACCTTGGAGGAAGTGGGGGAGGAATTGATAGACGCCATCATTCGAATTCTTCATCTCTTATCGGCGCTAGGGGTGGATGCTGAGGAGCTGTATCGACGGAAGATGGTGAGGAACTGGGCCCGCCCCCACAAATTCAACACAGTGCGGGGGGGATAATGGGCTCGGCGAGCAGGGCACGGCTCTACCGTACCGAGGCGATCATTCTGCGTAGACGGGATTTCGGCGAGGCGGACAGGATTCTGACTCTATATGCCCCTGGGTCAGGCAAGACGCGGGTCTTGGCCAAGGGGGTTCGCAAGCCCAAGAGCCGCAAGAGCGGGCACGTGGAGTTGCTCACCCACAGCGATCTACTCATTGCCAAAGGGAGAAATCTGGACATCGTCACTCAGGCGGAGATGATACACTCCTTCCTACCCATCAGGCGGGATCTGGTGCGAACCAGCTACGCCTACTATGCCGCCGAACTGCTGGACAGGTTCACTGAGGAGGGGGAGGAGAACCGTCCGCTCTTCGACCTGTTCCTGAGCGCTCTGTTCTGGTTGAGTGACGCTGACGATTTGGATCTGGCTCTTCGGTGCTTCGAGTTGCGCCTGCTTGGCTACGTGGGCTATCGCCCTCAGCTCTTCAGCTGTCTGGGTTGCGAACGGCCTGTGGAAGGTGAGTCGAGTCTCTTCAGTCCGATGTACGGGGGGCTACTCTGTAGCCGCTGCGGTGAGAATGAGCGCGGATGCAGGGTGGTCTCCCGGCGGGCGCTGGCCACGCTGCGCTACTTGCAGACCAGGGAATATGCGGCGTGTCGGCGCCTGACCGTTGATGGTCCGACGCATGAGGAGTTGGAGGTCTTGATGCGTCGCTACATCACCTACTTGCTGGAGAGAAGGTTGAAGTCTGTTGATTTCATCGATGCTCTCCGAAGGGAAGAGGCGGCATCCGCCGTCTCAGCCCTGAAGGCGACTTGAGTTGAGGGTTTGCCGGCACGGACGTGCGTAGCTGTGCTGGTCGGTGTCGCAATCAAGAGAGGAGTAAACGAGGGAACAACGGTATGAGCGAGGAAAAGACCACGGCGGACATGGACGCCATCGTCTCATTGTGCAAGCGACGGGGGTTCATCTTTCAGAGCAGCGAGATATACGGCGGCGTGGGCGGATCTTGGGACTATGGCCCCTTTGGCGTGGAGCTCAAGCGCAACATCAAGGAGGTTTGGTGGCGAGACGTGGTTCAGTGTAGAGATGACATGGTGGGTCTCGATGCTGGCATTCTGATGCATCCTCGCGTATGGGAGGCCAGTGGTCACGTCGATGGGTTCACGGATCCCCTGGTCGACTGCAAGAACTGCAAGAAGCGCTTTCGGGCTGATCACGTGGAGGATGGCAAGTGTCCCGAGTGTGGAGGGGAACTGACTGAACCTCGGATGTTCAATCTGATGTTGAAGACCTTCCTTGGACCCGTCGAGGATGAGGCATCGGTGACCTATCTGCGCCCTGAGACGGCGCAGGGCATGTTCGTCAACTTCGCTAATGTTCTGGATGTTTCCCGCAAGAAGCTGCCTTTTGGCATCGCCCAGATAGGCAAGGCCTTCCGCAACGAAATCACACCTCGCAACTTCACGTTTCGTACTCGCGAGTTCGAGCAGATGGAGATAGAGTACTTTGTGAAGCCGGGAACAGATGAGGAGTGGCACGAGCGCTGGGTCGAAGAGCGCTTCGAATGGTACGTGCAATACGGCATGCGACGGGAGTACTTGCGATTGCGCCAGCACGAGGGGGAGGAGCTTGCGCACTACGCCAAGGCCACCTCTGACATAGAGTACCTATTCCCCTTCGGCTGGGCGGAACTGGAAGGTGTTTCCAACCGAACTGACTTCGACCTCCGCCAACACACCCTCTTCACTGGCAGAGAGATGAGCTACTTCGATGAGGAAACGGGGAACCACATCGTGCCCTACATCATCGAACCTTCGGGCGGCGTGGACAGGGCAGCGCTGGCTTTCCTCGTCGATGCCTACCATGAGGAGAAGGTGAGGAAGAGAAAGCGCGTGGTCTTGCGTTTTCATCCTGATCTCGCTCCCATCAAAGTGGCTGTCTTCCCGTTACTGCGCAATAGACCTGAGCTTGTTGCTCTGGCGAAGGACATCGCCTCCGGGTTAAGGCCACACATGATGACGGTGTACGATGACACGGCCAGCATCGGGCGGCTGTACAGACGGCAGGACGAGATAGGCACGCTCTATTGCGTCACCGTAGATGTGGATACCCTGGAGGACAACGCGGTCACCATCCGCGATCGGGACAGTATGGAACAGATACGCGTTCCCGTGCCAGAGGTGAGAGATACCCTGCTACAGAAGTTGGGCAGGGCTTGACATGGGCAACGTTGATCTTCATGTTCATACTACTGCTTCCGATGGCGCCTTCTCACCCCTTGAGGTGACGAGCGAGGCAGTGGCCAAAGGCTTGGAGGCCATTGCCATTACCGACCACGACACGACTGCGGGCATTGACGCGGCCCTGCGCGCCGCACGAGGCACTGCTCTGGAGGTCATACCTGGAATAGAGCTCAGTGCGGAGCAGGGTTCGGAGGAGATTCATGTCCTGGGGTATTACCTGGCTTACGACGATGAGGTATTGAATGAGAAGCTACTTGAGTTGCGTCAGGCTCGTCGTAGACGGGCCCGAAAGATGGTGGAACTGCTGGCAGGATTGGGCATGTTTCTCGACTGGGAGCGGGTGGTCGAGATAGCGGGCGATAGCTCAGCCTTCGGTCGTCCGCACATAGCCTACGCTCTGCGGGAGCGGGGATACGTCACTTCTTTCAATGAGGCGTTCAACAGATACATAGGCCGTCAAGGGCCAGCCCATGTGGCTCGCTACAAACTCACGCCAGAGGAGGCCATCGAGATGATCGTCGCCGCCGATGGCTTGCCTGCACTGGCGCACCCCTGGGGGCAGGAGCGCTTCCTGCCGGAACTCGTGGAGGTCGGTCTGGTGGGCTTGGAAGCGTACTATCCGAGCTACACGATTGAACAGCGCGAGTTCCTGGCGCAGCTAGCGCGGGAATACGACCTGATTCCCACAGGGGGAAGCGACTTTCATGGGCACGGGGGAAGCATGGACGGGTTCTTGGGGAGGGTATCAGTGCCTATGGAATCGTTTCAACGATTGTCAGCCCTGGCCACAAAGCCAACCGGTAGCACCGGTCCCTAGCTGTGAATCGGTTACTTGGAACGCTGGCCCTTTCTCCTCTTTCCAGTGACCTCCAGTATCTCTTCTGCCGAGACCTCGACTATCACCTCGTTCTTCAACTCGACGCTCACCGTCTGTTTCAGCGCGTTGACGGCTTTCACCTCCCCTGGCCCATAGGAGGTTCTCACGGTCTCTCGCACCTTTGGTAGTTGCTCTTTGACCCGTTGATAGTAGGCGTCCTCATAGGCCAGGCAGCAGAGCAGGCGGCCGCAAAGGCCCGAGATCTCCGAAGGGTTCAGGGAGATGTTCTGTCGTTTGGCCATCTTGATAGATACGGGGGTGAATTCCTGCAAGAAAGTGGCGCAGCAGAGGAGCCTTCCGCATCGTCCGACTCCGCCCATCAGCTTGGCCTCATCTCGCACGCCTACCTGACGCAACTCCACCTTCGTCTTGAGCGTCTTCCGAAGCTCCTGAACAAGTGTGCGGAAATCGACTCGTTTCTCCGCGACGAAGTAGACCAGGAGGTGGCTTCCATCGTAGTTGTACTCGGCCCGTAGGAGCTTTATCGGCAGCCTGTGTTTGCGTACTTTCTCGTCACAGAGAGTCAAGGCTTCTGACTCCCTGAGGCGCTGACGCTCCATCTGCACCAAGTCCAGTGGCTGAGCTCGCCTCCCAATTGGCTTCAGCGTCTCCCTCGACATCTCCTTCGGGAGTATTGGAGGCTTGCTGACCACACGCCCGACCTCTTCGCCTCTAGTCGTCTCGACAATGACGTAGTCACCGACTTTGAGATCTTGGAATCGCGTGGCGTCGAAATGGTAGATCTTGCCGGCTTCTCTGAAGCGAATGCCTACAATCATTGGCATATCCATCCTCAGTCGGTTCCCACCGGCAGGTCCAGCATCAGCACTTCCAGAGCCAGGCGAGGGTTGGCGTTGAGCTCAAGCTGCATCATCGTGCGACGGATGGCTTTCATGAAACCCGACAAGTCTCTCGGGCTGTGCTTGCTGGCCTGTTTCTCCAGTGGGGCGAAAAGATCCACGTTGGTGATCATCTCTTCGCAGCCGCTCCTCACCAGGAGCAGGTCTCGCCACCAACTCAGCCACAGCTCCAGGACCTCGCCTATGAGATGAGGGTGATGGCTGAGTTGCGCAGCGTAGTCCAGACGATCGATGCGTCCCACGTTCGGCAGTGCAAGAAGCTGTTGCAGCCTCTCCTCTCGCTGCGTCAAGGTCATGGCGTCCTGAGCGGCGGTTATGGCCCAACCCATTCTGCCCTCGCTCAGTCTAGCTATAAGAGAGGCTTGAGCTTCACTCACTCCCCACCGACGCTCCAACTCCTTCGCGATGACGTCGGTGGGAAGGAGCCGCAGGCCAAACACCTGACAACGCGAGACGATGGTGGGCAACAGCAACCGCGCATCCGAGGCTGTCAGTAGCAGGACAGCATGTGGCGGCGGCTCTTCTAGGGTCTTCAGCAGACAGTTGGCAGCCTGGGGGTTCATGATCTCGGCCTCGGGTATGATGAAGACCTTCCTTTGTCCCTCGAACGGCCTCAGGCTGATGTCGGCTTCCACGGCCCTGACAGTATCTATGCGCAATTCATTCTGCTGCGCCAAGGTCTCCCCGCGAAGAAGTGCCTGATGGTGGAGATCTATGATCCGCACATCTGGATGAATGCCCTCTTCGATCTTGTGGCAGGAGGTGCAATGCCCGCAAGGCCTCTCTTCCTCCTTGCAGTTCAAGGCTTGAGCCAGATTCAGGGACAGGGTGCGTTTGCCGATGTGGGGAGCACCCGTGAAGAGGTAGGCATGCGATACCCTGTCCTCGGCGATGCTATTCCTCAATTGCGTGACGACCGAATCGTGCCCGACTATCTGCCACATTCTGTAGACCTTCCCTCAAATACATTATACTTGTCGGACGCTGCTGATGCAATCCCATCACAGCTCGCTGATTCGTGGCGTCAACCCGCGCTGGTCCGACGGGCTATGTGCGTTCATGTGCTCAATGGGAGAGAGCAGGTGCGAGGAAGTTGTCTGTCAGGTATCCAGCTCTACGGAGTGGGCGATGTCACGAAGTCTGTCGGATTGGCAAGCCCGGTGTTCACCAGACGCAGGTTGCGAAACTGAAGACTCTCGAAATGGGCATGGCCGTCTTGGTAGACTGGCAGGCGCGGGCTGGCGGTTATCTTGATGACGTTGTGTCCCTGGCGCAAGGCTAGGGGTCGAACATCCAGGACAGCCATGCTCCAGTTGGAGGCAAAGTCCAGCTTTCCCCGCAGAGGTATGGCCATGGGCTGCAAAGCATGCCCATTGATGACCACGATGTTCCCTTGCTCTTCCACCTGCATGATCTCCATTGTTAGCTGCCAGCGGTCCCTGCCTGGCTGATTCAGGTAGAAGTCACCCCTCCAGCGACGACATGGGGCACGCCCGCCGTGGATGCGAGCCCAGTGAGGGTGGAAAGTGTCCACATCACCCAGGCGAACTACCACATCTGGCGCCAGGATCTGCACTGTGCCGTCGTCAGGCTGAGCCGAGACACCGATTGCCGAGACGTGCCGCTTCGGCATCTCTGCCAGAGCGGCATACGCCGGATGAGGTCCGTAGACATCATCTACGATGCTGTAGCCCCTTTTCTCGTCGTCGGTGGGCAATCCGGCGCTGAGGTTCCATACAGCAATCAACTCCAGCCAGAGCCAGTCGTTGCGGGCCTTCTCGAAGGCTCGTACCAGATAAGAGGCCTGCTCCTCCTCGCTGACTTCAAGCCACCCGCTGGACTCATCCACAACCTCCACGGTCCAGCCTACCTCGGTGGCCCAGACTGGCTTGTGGACATCCCCGTTACTGGTCATGATCTCTCGCAGGTCCAACAGGCGCGAGAAATTGAGTCCCTGGTGGGCGTGGCGAGCATCGTCCGGCGGATATGCGAAGCCATAGGGATGAGTTCCCAGGATGTCAAAGCTTCCCGCGGCGCTGGCATCGTACATTCTCTGCAGATAGGTGCGGTCGTCCATCGCGGTATCGTCGACTCGGTTGGTGGGTGCCAGGCCTGCACTGACTACCAGAGCTTGGGGATCACTTGCCTTGACAGCGGCATATGCTCTTCGCAACAACTCCGCGTAGCCCGCCGGATCGGGCGAGTGGCCTCCCCATTCCTGAGCTAGGTTGGGCTCGTTCCAGATGATATAGGCCCGCACGCGCCCCTGGTACCGCTGAGCCACGCGGGACACGAAAGAAGCGTAGGCCTCCAGGTCAAAGGGGAGCTGGTCCCCGTTGGGCGACAGCGCCCAGTCAGGGGGCTGGTCAAGCCGGACGGCAAGGTTCAGTCCATAGTACTCGCAAGCCCGCACGACAGCGTCGGGATACTCCCAGAAGTACTCCCCCGCTAGTGGCTCGATCTCAGACCAGACGAAGAGCTGCACTACCCAGGAGCAGCCAGCTTCCTGGATCATTGACAGAGCCTTGTCACCAGCACGCACCGTGTGTATGCCACACATGGGTCCGCCTGAGACCCCTGTGCTGAGAAGGGTCCCTGCCAGTAGAGCCATCATTAGTGCCGATGTGCTCCAGACCGATCTGTACCGTGGCTTCGAGATCATGACGGTCTCTCTTCCGCTCCGAGCCGAAGTATTATAGCACACCAAGTCGATGCGGATAAAGGTGCAACCCCTCTTGACAGCCCATCGCAGGCCGGATCTTTAAGGTAACGGGCTCGGTATTTTAAGGTAGCATAGGGCCTCGCATGTGGCGTGACGGAGTTGCTTTGGGGTACAATATGCTCGCGCGTCAATCGAGGGTAGCGGACGGGCATCGGCGTTTGTCACCGGCATCCACCGGTCTGTCTATGGAGAGATCTGTGGTCATTGAAGACAATGCACTGGCTGAAGAGTTTGTTTTCTTTTGCCTGCAGCGGCGAGGCTGCAAATGGCCGGAGCTCTACGACGAGATGTGCCGGGTAGCCAGCCATCGGCTGTTCAAGGGCATGGGCTACACGGAGCTGAAAGATCATGGAGTTTCCTTGAGCCTGGCCAACATCGGCCAGTTGGCGGCTCTCGCTGAGACTCTGGCCTCCTCCCACACCCCTCGTCAAGCCGCCTAGTTCCTTGTGGTTCCCTTCTCACAGCGAAGGCGTTGAGTAGCGCTCTCCTGGGGTCTCCGCATGTGTCGGGGCCGTCGTGGGACCAGCAGGAGATGATGGCCTTCTTCCCTGCTGCAATGAACGGCTGAGGCGTGCGCCGAAGAGTGACACTAGCGTAGCCGCATGGCATGCCGAGCGGTTACGGAGTTCGCTCGGCCTCGCAGGGCAGGTGCAGAGTCTGCTGGCTAGCAAGCAGACCAGATGTGGTGTTGAAAAAAGGCCAACACCCTTATGCTGTGGCGGGATCCCAGGTTCACACGCGCCTTCGAGATGCGCTCTTGCACTCTCCTCGCAAGGCAAACGTTGCTAGACGGCCTTGCCAATGATACAATGTCGTCATTCTATAAGTGACACAGGGAGGATAGACCGTTGGAGGCTTTTGAGCACCAAGTAGTACTATTTCTGCAAAACCTGATTGAGACTATTGGCTGGGCGGGCATAGTCGTGGCGATGGCGCTCGAGAGCGCTTGCGTTCTCTTGCCCAGCGAGGTAACGATGCCCTTGGCAGGCTGGATGTTGATCCAGGCCAAGGGCCTGTCCGTCTGGCACACCTTCTGGGCGGGCTGGTGGGGGGCTGTGGGTTGCACGATTGGTTCGGTATTTACCTATTGGGTTGGCGCCAAGGGAGGGCGACCCCTGCTGGAGAAGTACGGCAAGTATGTCCTTATCCGTCCGCACGACATAGAGGTAGCGGACAAGTGGTTCAGTAAGTATGGCGAGCACACGGCTTTCTTTTCGCGCCTGATGCCGGTCGTTCGCACCTTCATCTCGGTGCCGGCCGGTGTCGCACGTATGAACTTCGTCAAGTTCACTCTATGGAGCTTTGTCGGTTCTTTCATATGGTGTTGGGGCCTCGGTTTGGCCGGGTACGTTTTCGGCGAGCACTGGGAGAGAGTCCGGGACTTGATGCGTCCCTTGGACATACCGATTGTGATCATCCTAGGGGTGTTGGTCGGCATCTTCATCTACCGTCACGTCAAGACCAGAAAAGACGAATCGATGCCGGCCGTCGAGGAGGAAGTGGAGTAACAGGAGCTGTCAAGTTGATCAAGGTGTCATCAGGCACCGTTGGTGTCTTGGGTTTGGCAGATGTCCGGCTTGACGTCCCCCCTACCACCGCATATCTGATGGTAGGGGGGCGTTGTCGTCGCGACTGTGCCTTCTGCGCTCAAGCCAGACACAGTGAAGCTACGGCCATGGCTCTCTCCCGGGTCAACTGGCCTTCGTGGAATGAGGAACAGGTGTTGACCGCCGTGAAACGAGCGTACTCGAGAGGGGAGATAGAGCGTTGCTGCTTGCAGGTCACGGTGAGTGAAGGGTACCTGGAGCGAGTCAACGAGATCGCCGGTCACGTAGGCCGCCATGTCCCGCTGGGAGCTTCTGTGGTGGCTGGTGCCGATCAGGCTGGAGAGCTACTGGAGGCTGGGCTGGAGAGAGTAGGTCTGAGTCTGGATGCGGTCACAGAGGAATCATATCGGCGCGTCAAGAAGGGCAACCTGGCCGAGGCACTGTGTGTCATCGAGGAAGCGGCGCGTCGTTATCCAGGCCGGATCTCCACCCACGTGATGGCTGGGCTGGGCGAGACGGAGGGGGAGTTGGTGAGTATGATGGGACGTCTCCAGGAGTGGGGCGTTACCGTTGCGCTCTTCGCTTTCACACCCATCCCCGGAACGGAGATGGCGGACCGCCCACTCCCATCGATGGGCAGCTATCGACGCATCCAGGTGGCTCAATACCTGATTTCCTGCAACCTGAGGAGCACCAAGGATTTCACCTTCTCGCCAGAGGGGAGGATCGTCTCCTTCGGAATGCCGGAGGACGAGCTCCGAGAGGTCCTGCCCAATGGCAAAGCCTTCGAGACCTCGGGTTGTCCTGGATGCAACCGCCCTTACTACAATGAACCTCCAAGGGGCCCTCTGTACAACTATCCTCGGCCTTTGACTCCCCGCGAGGCACAGAAGGCCATAGAAGAGGCGTTGTCCTATGGGGCCGAAGTGGGAGGCTGGTCTTGACTGGAAGGCAAGAAGGCAGTATTATTAGAGCAGGTGGGGGTGGTTGAGTCCTGGTGGGCTCCGCGGTCTTCAAAACCGTTGATGGGTGGCGAGCAGCTAGCCATGGTGGGTTCGACTCCCATCCACTCCCGTTATCCCGGTATCCCCTTGGCTGAGTTGCGCGTCGCGCATTTTCCCCGGCTTTCGTGACATTGGCCAAATGCTCACCCTGTGTTCGACCCCCGGCTGGGACGAGGTTCGTTGAATGTGAGAGACGACCAGTGAAGTGCTGGGCATCTATCATACCAGATTCGGGGCGCCAGCATGGTCAACTACCGGTCGAAGACCACTGAGTTCCGTAGGGTTTCCGAGTGATGCTGTGCTCTTCGCAGTCCTCGGCTCCACTAGGAGGTGCGACTCGTTATCCCTTTGCGTGATGGCGGCCTTGGTGTTGCACTTTGAAACAAGATGGTGTACAATACGGTTGAAAGTTGAATAAGGGTCGTTTCTCCGACCCAGCGGACCTGACGGTGCGAGAAGCCTATGGGCGCTGGGCGATAGGGCGTAGCTGGAAACGGCTACACCTCCCGTGCTTGGAAAGGAGAAGGACGACAGGCAAGCATTGACCAGGCGTCCACCACTTTCCAGGTGGGCGCCTTTTTGTTAGGTGCTTTCTCATACACAACCGATAGGTTTGGGTGAGTCTCCGACCCAGAGGCCCTAAAGGCTCAAGCCCACGGGTCATGGGCGATAGGGTGCGGCTGGAAACGGCCGTGCCTCCCGTGCTTGGAAAGGAGATCTAGGCTGATGTGGGTGTTGCTCGACATTGCTGCCATGTGCTCCTTTCCGCGGGAGAGGATTGCAAAGGAGGTGATGGGATGCAGAGTTGAGGCGGTATGGGGTAGAGGCGAGGTTGGATGAACACCACGTCAATGGAGGGACACTCATAGTCTAGGAGAGAAACGTGAAGAAACGAAGAGTCTGCGTAGCTGCAGCCGCAGTGATTTCGCTGGCTTTACTGGTTGCCGCGTGCGGGCCTGCTACGACTCGGGAGCCTGAAGAATCACCCGCGGCAACAGAACTGGAGGGCAAGATAGTCATATTCCACGCTGGCAGCCTGGCTGTGCCCATGAAGGCTCTGACCGAGGCCTTTCAGGCACTGCATCCCAACGTAGCCTTCGAGACTGAGGCCTCGGGCAGCAACTCAGCCGCGAGGAAGATCAGCGAACTGGGCCGGGAGGCCGACGTGATGGTGTCGTCGGACTACACGGTCATAGACAAGCTGCTGATCCCTGATTGGGCCGACTGGAACATCCAGTTTGCGCGCAACACCATGGTCATCGCCTATACCGACCAGTCTCTATATGGCGATGACGTTGGGTCTGACAACTGGTACGACGTTCTCACTCGAGAGGGGGTGGTTGTTGGCCGCGGCGATCCTGACGTAGACCCGTGCGGGTACAGGACGCTACTGGTCTGGCAACTGGCTGAGAAGCACTACGGCGTGCCGGGCTTGTACAGGTCGCTGGACGAGGGATGTCCGCTGGCGAACGTGCGTCCCAAGTCGGAGGATTTGCTCGCCCTGTTGCAGTCGGGCGACATGGACTACGCGTGGGAGTATCGTTCGGTGGCGGTGCAGCACGGCCTGGACTTCGTGGAGCTCCCTGACGAGATAAGCCTCAGCCAGGTGGAGCACGCCGAGTTCTATGCCGAAGCATCGGTGGACATCGCCGGCAACGAGCCGAACACCACGATGACCATTGAGGGCAAGCCGATTGTCTACGGTGTGACAATTCCCGACGTCGCGCTCAGTCCAGACCTGGCCCTGGAGTTTGTGAAGTTCTTGCTCGGGCCAGAGGGGCAGGCGATCATGGAGCAGCAGGGGCAACCACCCATCGTGCCACCTGTGGCCGATGATAAGGATGCTCTTCCTGCCGAATTAGAAGCGCTGGTACTATAGGCAGACCGAAGATGACCCTCCCGCAGGATCCGCCAAACCTGCGGGAGGGATCGGGGGCAAGTGACATGAGAGGCCTGTTCGCCAACAGAATGCGGGTGGCATTTTTCGTGCTGGGGTTGGTTCTGGTGCTGTTCATCGCTTGGCCGCTCCTGCGCACGCTGACTGCATCGAATCCTGCCGTTCTCTGGGAGACGGTCATGGATGAGGAGGTGCGTGCGTCGATACTCCTCACCTTTGGGGCCTCCCTGGTCGCCACCGTCATAGCTTTCATCACCGGCGTGCCCCTGGCGTATCTCCTGGCCCGCGTGGACTTCCCAGGCAAGCCGCTAGTCGAGGGGATCATAGACATCCCGATTGTCGTGCCGCATTCCGCGGCGGGAATCGCGCTGCTGATGGCCTTTGGGAGACGTACGCTCCTGGGCCAGGCGTTCGGTCTTTTCGGTATCACATTCGTGTCCGCGATCCCGGGCATCATCATCGCCATGCTCTTCGTGAGCCTATCGTTTCTCGTGAACGGGGCGAGGGAGGGCTTCGAGGCCGTCGAGCCGCGACTCGAGCGCGTGGCACGCACGCTGGGTGCCTCGCCGTGGCGCGCGTTCTGGCGCGTCTCGTTCCCGCTGGCGTGGCGTGGCATCCTGTCCGGGATGATCCTCATGTGGGCGCGCGGACTGAGCGAGTTCGGAGCGATCATCATCATCGCGTACCATCCCATGGTTGCTCCCGTCCTCCTCTACGAGCGCTTCGAATCCTTTGGACTGACGTACTCCCGGCCGGTGGCGGCATTGATGATCCTGATCTGCTTAGCCACCTTCGTGGTGTTGAGAACCACCGCTGACGGGAGGGGGAGTAGAAAGAGGCAGCGCGCGTGAAGAACTCAGGAGATGTGCGCGTAGAAGATCTATGGGTTGATCTCGAGGAGTTCCAACTGCGTCGGATCAATCTCCATATCAGGGCGGGGGAGTACTTCGTCATCCTGGGCCCCACGGGCGCTGGCAAGACGGTACTGCTGGAGACCATCGCAGGACTGTTTGAGCACTCCAAAGGGCACATCCTGCTGGATGGAGAGGATGTGAGCCTGGCGCCTCCGGAGCGACGCGGCGTGGGGTTCGTCTATCAAGACTACGCTCTGTTCCCTCACCTCAGCGTTGCCGACAACGTCGCTTTTGGGCTCAAACTGAGAGGTGTGGATGGTGCCGGAGTGGGGGAGCGGGTGAACGCAATGAGTGAGATGCTGGACATCAAACACCTTCTTCATCGCCGACCGAGCACGCTGAGCGGCGGTGAGCAGCAGCGGACAGCTCTGGCGCGGGCCCTTGTGGTGGAGCCCCGCCTCCTGCTCCTCGACGAGCCGCTGAGCGCCCTCGATCCAGAGACGCGGGAGGGTTTGCGACGCGAACTGGGGCGGGTACAGCGGCAATTGGCCACCACAACGATCCACGTCACACACGATTTCGAGGAAGCCGTGGCGCTAGGAGATCGCATCGCTGTCATGAACGAGGGCTTGATCGTGCAGGTGGGCTCCCCGGAGGAGATCTTCAGGAAACCTGCATCGAAGTTCGTAGCTCGCTTCGTGGGGGTGAGAAACATCTTCCCCGGGACAGCCCGACAGGGGGAGGATGGTCACGGGATGCTGTCCTTGGACGGCGTGGAGTTCCTTGTAGTGACCGATCTGGAGGGTCCTGTGCATGGTTCGGTGAGGCCGGAGGATATTCTCATCTCTGAGGGGCCTCTGGTCTCCAGCGCCCAGAATAGTTTCGCCGGACGAGTCACGAGCATCGCGGACAGAGGGGCGATCGTCTGGGTCACCGTGCACGTGCCCCCGGAGTTCACCTGCATGATCACCAGGAGGTCGCTGGAGGAGATGGAGTTGGAGGAAGGGATGGAGGTCCATATCTCGTTCAAATCCGCCGCAGTGCACGTCTTCTGATGACGCAGTCTAGCAAGAGGAGTTGACCCTGAGCCATGACGCATCAAGACGCTTACAATCGCCCCATTAGCTATCTGCGTATCTCTGTGACAGACCGCTGCAACTTGCGATGCGCATACTGTATGCCGCCGGAGGGGATACCGTGGGTTCCGCACGAGGACATCTTGACCTATGAGGAGATCGAGACCGTCGTGCGGGCCGCTGCCGAGTTGGACATCAGCAAGGTGCGGGTGACCGGTGGCGAGCCACTGGTCCGGCTGGACGTAGTGAAGCTGGTACGCATGCTGGCCCGCGTCCCTGGAGTAGACGACCTGGCAATGACGACAAACGGCATTCTCTTGTCGCGTTACGCATCGAGCCTGGCTGAGGCGGGGCTTCAGCGGATCAATATCAGCCTGGATTCCCTCCAACCGAAGCGTTTCAGGAGCATCACGCGTGGAGGCCGGCTGGAGGATGTCCTGGAGGGGATGGAGGCTGCACGCCAGGTGGGGCTGGAGCCCATCAAGATCAACACTGTGGTCATCCGCGATATGAACGACGATGAAGTGGTGGATCTGGCCCGCAGGACCATGCAGGTGGGTTGGAACCTGCGCTTCATCGAGTTGATGCCGGTGGGGAACGGCGAGTGGATAGATGATGAGTGGACGGAGAGAGTCGTTACCGCGGGGGAGATTCGGCACCGAATCGAGTCTGCGCTGGGAACGCTGGAGCCGGCGAAGGTGAGCGCTGGAAGCGGGCCAGCGCGGTACTACCGGCTGCCCGGGGCACAGGGTACGCTAGGTTTCATCACCGCCATCAGCGAGCACTTCTGCTATGGCTGCAATAGAATGCGCCTGACAGCCGATGGACAGCTGCGGCCTTGCTTGCTCTCCGATGAGGAGATAGATCTGCGCGGACCGCTGCGTCGAGGTGCGGGTGTGGCCGAGATCAAGGAGTTGTTGCTCAAGGGCGTCGAGAGCAAGCCGCGGCAGCATGACTTGGCAGAGTCCCATCGGCCAAAGAAGAGATCTATGTCACAGATCGGCGGATAGTGGGTTGGACTGCCGGCGAGTGTCCACCGGGGGATGGGTGGGGAGTCGGCCGGCCGGTCGCCAGACACTTGACGGGAGGCATTGTGGGACTGAGTCATGTGGACGATCAAGGTCGCGTCCAGATGGTGGACGTGGGTGAGAAGCTTGACACGGATCGCGTGGCCGTCGCCAAGGGTCACGTGACCATGCGCTCGGAGACCCTTCGCCTTATCGTAGAGAAGGGTGTGGCCAAGGGCGATGTCTTGCCCGTGGCACAGGTGGCGGGGATCATGGCTGCGAAGAGTGTGCCCGATCTTATCCCCCTCTGCCACCCTCTGCTTCTGACCAAGATAGACGTGGAGTTTGACATCAACGAGGAGGCATCCTGCATCGAGATCACTGCCACGGTGCGCAGCCGAGGGAAAACCGGCGTGGAGATGGAAGCGCTCACTGCAGTCAGCGTCGCCGCCTTGACGATCTACGACATGGCAAAGGCGGTGGAGCGAACGATGCGCATCGAAGACATCCGCCTGGTCCGAAAGAGTGGAGGGAAGAGCGGTGAGATCGTGCTGGAGGACGCCCCGTGAAGGTGAGGGTGAGGTTCTTCGGTGGCCCGCGGGAAGCGCTGGGGAGAAACGAGAGCGAACAGCAGTTGCCGGCAGGAGCGACGGCGGGAGACCTGGTGAACCTGTTAGGAGAGGAGTATCCGGTGTTGGGCCCTTACTGTCGTGTGATGAAGGTGGCGGTGAACCGCAAGTACGCGTCCCTGGAGAGCCAGTTGCATGAGGGTGATGAGGTGGCTTTGATACCTCCTGTGGGGGGAGGGTAGGCGGCGGATGGCTGAGGGATACTTGAAACTGTTCGAGATCACGACTGAGGGTTTGTCGGCAGACGAGGTAGTGGCACGACTTGCGGATCCGGACGTCGGGGCCGTGATCGCTTTCGTTGGTGTGGTGCGTGGCAGCACCGGTGGTAGAGAGGTGCGGTACCTGGAGTATGAGGCCTACCTGGAGATGGCTGAAGAAGTGCTGCAACAGATCGCCGGTGAAATCCGTGAACGGTGGAAGACGATTAGGGACGTGGCCATTGTGCACAGGGTGGGGCGGCTGGAGATAGGAGACACCAGTGTAGTGATTGCGCTCTCCGCAGCTCATAGGGAGGAGGTCTTCGATGCCGTTCGCTACGCTGTTGACAGACTGAAAGACGTTGCGCCCATCTGGAAGAAAGAGGTCTGGACAGACGGGGCGGAATGGAGGAGCGAGCAATAAGTGGCGGGTAGTCCCTCGGGGTCGGTGGACACGCCCCACGCGGGCGGCACGGGATGCTTGAGCAGCTAGGTCGAGCGGGCAGCGAAGTTGACGGCACCGGTATTCCAGGCACCACGCTGAGATGTGTGGCCACTTTGCAGCCCTTCGCGTTGCGAGGAGGATTATGGGGCAGGGAAGAAGGCTCCCCGTAGGCAAGTTGCCCACGGAGCTACTTGGTCGCTTGCTGGAGCGATATCGTCTGGAGGACGATCGCGTCGTGTTGGGTGCCAGGATCGGAGAGGATGCAGCGGTGCTGGACATGGGAGAGACCTACCTGGTAGCCAAGACGGATCCCATTACCTTCGCCACCGATCAGATAGGTTGGTACGCCGTGCACGTCAACGCCAATGACTTGGTCACAACCGGAGCGACCCCTCTCTGGTTCTTGGCTACCGTCCTCCTGCCCGAAAGGGCGAACGATGAGGCGATGGTAGAGAAGATATTTCGGCAGATGCATCAGGCGTGTGCTGATCTGGGCATCTCTCTGGTGGGTGGGCATACGGAGATAACCTATGCCTTGGACAGGCCCATCGTGGTCGGACAGATGCTGGGGGAAGTGGAGAAGGAGAAGCTTGTGACCACGAGTGGTGCTCGGGTGGGGGACGCGATTCTGCTGACTAAGGGCGTGGCCATCGAGGGCACGGCTGTTATCGCTCGCGAGAAGGAAGCCCAGTTGCGGGAGCGTGGCTACGCCCCCGACTTCATCGCCCGGGCGCAGCGATACCTCTTTGAACCGGGCATAAGCGTGTTTCGTGAGGCGAGGTTGGCCAGCCAGGCCTTCAATGTTCATGCCATGCACGACCCGACGGAGGGCGGGCTGGCCATGGCGCTGTACGAATTGGCCGAAGCGGCCGGGGTCGGGCTACTGATAGAAGAGGGGAAGATAGAAGTCTTGCCGGAATGTCGTCAGTTGTGTGCTGAGTTCGGACTGGTTCCGCTGGGCACCATCGCCTCGGGCGCGCTACTCATCACCTTGCCCTCTGCGCAGGCTGAGGAGCTAGAAGCGGTCTTGAGTGCGGAGCATATCCCGGCCTCCGTCATCGGCCACGTGCAGAGCGCGGAGAGCGGTGTAAAGCTGCGGCGAGGTATCTCCACCATAGATATGCCTAGGTTCCCTCAGGACGAGATAGCGAAGCTGTTCGGCTAGCTCGCACGGAGCGGTATTGGACATGGGACAGGTAAGGGGCTTCGAGGAGCTCGACGAGCGGGAGCTGAACGAGCTAGGGAACGCCTACAGTGCCCGCGGCATGTGGGAAGAGGCTATCGACAGTTACCTCCGCAGTATGGCATTGCGCAAGGCTCTAGGCGACGTTCGCGGTCAGGGCATTGTTCTCAACAATCTGGGTACCGTGTACTACAATCAGGGCCGCTCCCTTGAGGCCCTGGAGTGCTACGAAGGTAGTCGGGAGATTACTCAGGAGCTTGGCGAGGATCTCAGCGAGTTGGTGGCATTGATGAATCTGGCCTTCCTGCATTTCACGCACGAGGAGGTAGGGGAGTTCTACGACCGCGCCGACGAGACAGAGAGGCTGGCCCTCACACTAGAGAGGTGGGAGCCACTGTCGAAGCTGAGTTGGCTGAGAGGACGGCTGGCTTTGTCTGGTGCCGGGACCTATGAGCAAGGCCTCGGCCACTACGTCGAGGCCTTGCGGTATGCGGCACTTGAGGGTGAGAGGTACTTGCAGGAGACGATGACCCGTGTGGACGAGCAAGCGGAACGGCTGCCAGCCCAGGGTTCGCGTGGCCTGGCCCTTGTGCCATACGATTATCTTCAGGCTTTCATGCGGGAGCAGGGCTTCAGCGAAGAGCTGCTCAGGTACCTCGGCGGCAAGGGAGAGGAAATCCTGCGTAGACCCTCATTAACGTGATTTTGCCAGTTCTTCCTCGATGATTCTTTGGAACTCCTCGAAAGGCTGCGCTCCGACCACGAGAGTGCCGTTGATCAGGAAAGTGGGCGTGCCTCCGACCCCATCCTGTACGGCCAAGTTGTAGTCCTCTTGTATCCTTTCGAAAGTCGTGCCCAGTTCGAGACAGTTGAGAAACTCGTCCTGGTCTATGCCTAGCTCCTCAGCATATCCTTGGAACGTTGCCAGGATGTCTTCGCTTTGTGACCACTCCTCAGCCCGCTCGAAAAGCATGATGTGCATCTCCCAGAACTTGTCTTGGTCAGCGGCACATTCGGCGACCATGGCTATCGAGACGGCCGGCTGCCCGTGGACAGGGAAGTCTCTGAAGACGAGCTTGACCTTCCCCGTATCAATGTATTCCTCCTCGATTCGAGGCATGGTCTCCAAGACGAAGCGCTGGCAGAAAGGACACAGATACTCGGAATACTCGATCATGGTCACCGGCGCGTCGGGTGAACCCAGCACCGGGTCGTCATCCAGCGGAATCAAGGGTTCCGTAGTCGCCTGAGGTGTCTCCTGTGTGGTGGGGGTCGGCGTTTGGGCCTGAACCGTGGGAGTGTTGGTTGGCGGCGGCTCGGGAGTACTACAGCCCGTCAATCCGGCTAGCATGGCGGTGCCAATGAGCGCCGCCAGAAGGGCTGCGGCCAGCCAGCGTCGACTCGTTCTGAATCGTATGTGCTCTCTTGCGAAGACTGTCACTCTTTCTTCCTCCAGTCTATGAATCTGAGAGACAGATCTGCTACCGCTGATGGGTCTCAGACCAGGTCCCAGAATTATCATCGAAGTCGTCTTGCCAGATCAAGCTGCCATCGTGATCCCGAACGATCAGATTGTCAAAGGAGCAGTGCAGGCCTGGCTCCTTGAATGGAGCGCAGCCGAATCCAACAAAGCCGTCACGGAATCGATCGTCGAAGTCCTCAAACGCCAGTTGATCGTTGACGTAGAAGGAGAGCCTTCCTTCGTGCACCTCCAGGCGAAGATGATTCAGGGCATTGCCTGGATTGACGGATTCCTGGGGTCTGAACCTGACGATGGTGTGCCAGTCCCCTGCCGCCTTGGCGAAGAACCCGGCATACCCGTCGCCAGAGATGGCCACTTCATAGTAGTTCTCTTGGTCCTGATAGCCGTACACCAGCCCATATTCGTTGTCGTTATCCCCGCTGACTTGAGATGCATCAACCTCCACAGTGAAGTTCTCCAGGAAGAGACGTTCGCTAATCCCGACGAAGAAGTGGTTGACCTCATGAGCTACGATGTGATAGGCGCCCTCAGCGATGTAAATCCTCGTCTCACCGGTAGCGGGCTGGGTTTGACGAAGTGAGATGTCATACGCCATCCCGAGTCCGGCCCTGTTGTCCTTGTAATCGCGAATCAGGATGTAGAACGTAGCGGTCTGGTCTGCGGCCCAGGCGATTTGGGAAGCTCGTGGATCTTCGCCGCCATCGTCGTCCTCAGCCACCTCTGTACCGCTTTGGTCATACAGAAGGACGATGGTGTCCATCTCTGGTCCCAGATTGGAAGTCTCGATGAGGTACGTGGTCCCCTCCACGGCCTCAAAGGACAGCCAGTCGTGGTCGCCGTCCGCATGAATATTGTGCTTCTGAGTCTCACCGACCTCGATTTCCCTGGCCTCGGCCATGGTATCGTCTGGCTCATAATCGTCAGCGATGCGCAGAGTGGTTCCTTCCTCACGGACGGAGATCCTGTATTCCATCCCCGGTCCCGCCTCATCGTTCCCCAGGTCTTGAATCATGACGTAGAGGATACCATTCTCGGTTGCAGTCCAAGCAAGGCGCGAGGCCAGAGATTGGTCCCCTCCATCATCGTCACTGGCCAGTTCTCGACCGTTCGCGTCGTAGAGAGAGATAAGGGTGTCAATCCTGTCCCCCAGATTGAACGTCTCGATCACGTAGTTTGTTCCCGCCATGGCTTGGAACGAGGTCCAGTCGCCATCTCCGGTAACATGCAGATTGTGGCTCTGGAACGATCCAACTTCGATCTCACTGGCTTGGTCTCTGCTATCGTCGGGCTCGTGGGAGTCTGGTCTGAAGGGCAACCCCTCAGACACTGAGATGCTGTAGTGCATGTTTGGGCTGGCGCCGTCATCCGAGTAGCTCTGGATCATCACGTAGAGGATGCCCGTGGAATCGACACTCCAAGTGATGCGGGAAGCCAAGCTCTCCTCACCGCTGTCATCGTTCTGGGCCAATTCCTCGCCATCCTCGTTGTAGAGATAGATCACGGTGTCCATCTCAGACCCCAGATCAGAGGTCTCAATGACGTAGGTGATCCCTTCCTCAGCCTGGAAGTATGTCCAGTCGTGGTCTCCCTGCACATGAATGGTGTGAGCCTGGGGTACATCGACCAGGATCTCGTGGGCCTGCGCCATGGTATCGTCAGGTTCGTATTCATCTTCCTCAAAGCCCACAGGCTCACTCTCCGTGACCCAGATGTCGTAGCTTGTGTCTCCTCCCTCGGGCCCCTCGCTGAAATGGGCGACCTCTACGAAGAGGGTGCCCTCCTCTTCGGCGACCCTTATGAGGCGGGAGGCCAGAGCCTCTTCGGCTCCATCGTCGTCACTGGCCAGCTCTGTTCCCTCCTCGTCGTACAGCGTGAGCACCGTGTCGCACTGGTCCCCCAGGTTGCCTGTCTCTATGGTGTACTGCATCCCCTCTGTGGCCCAGAAGTAGACGTTGTCTCGATCCCCAGAGGGGCTCAGGAAGTGGGCTTGAGGATCCCCCCCGGTACCGATCTCTTTGGCCTGGGGCATGGTGTCGTCGGGTTCGAAGCTGTCACCATTCAACCCTACTGTGGGAGTACTGGTGGGCGCGGCAATGGGAGTGACAGTAGGGGTAGAAGTGGGAGAAGGCGTCCAGGTGGACGTGGGGGTAGGGGTGCCTACCACGAGACTCCGTAGAGGGTGCGTGAGCATCAGCTCGTCCAAGAGGGCAACTCCGATGATGCCGAGACAGCACATGAGCAGTGCCCCTATCAAGATGACGGCCACCCAGGGACGAGTGCTTCCAGCCCCGGTACGCGGGGTGTCAAGTTTCACTGAACTGGCAGAAACAACTAAGGGCTGCCCGCAACCGCGGCAGAACCTGTCCCTCTCTAGATTGGTGGCCCCACATGCACTACATACTTGCGCCATTTTCCTATCCTTCGTTTGGTCCAGAAGGGACCAAGGTGTCTGGCGTCTTCAACAGCTAGGGCCCGGCCAGGGCGACCTGCAAGGTATAGGGCTCATTGCGGCTGAAACCAGCGAACGACCTTACAGTGACGTAGTACGTGCCTGGTTCCAGACGCTGTTCGATATGCTCGTGGCCCAGCACCGTTGTAGATGAGGCCAGAGCCTCTCCAGCTTCATCATACAGGAATAGATCGAGATCTGCCACCTTTGGGATGTTGGTGAGATCTACACTCACGATGCCGCTGCGATCAACTTCCAGCAGATAAATGTCTATGTCGCCCTCATCCCAGACATAGGACTGGTAGGGCAGATCAAAGGCCACAGGGCCTTCGGCCTCGCCAAAGGTGTCGTTGGGTTCATAGCTGTCCGAGCCGCTCGGGGTGGGGGCCGGCGAGAACCTCAGTTGCAGAGCGTAAGGCTCCACCTCGCTGAAGTTGTGGAAGGGCAAGACCAAGATGTAGAAAACCCCCACGCTGCTCGTCGTGTACTCGATCCGTTCCTCTACTTCCCCTGAAGTGCACGAGCTGGCGAGGATATCCTCCTCACCCGTGACCAAGTACAGATCGTAGTCTGTCCCAGCGGGCAGCTCTTGCAGCGTGATCTCCACTGTTTGTGGAGACTCTATCTCGAAGTAGTAGAGATCCAGGTCGTCCTTTGCAGTGACATAGGCCCTGTATTCCTGAGCCGGCATCAGCGGACCATACGCCTGCATGATGGAATCATTCGGTTCATAGGGATCTTCGTGGGACGGGGTGGGTGTCGCCGTTGGCTCCGTTGTGCTCGTGGGGGTCGGAGCGGACTCCACGCTGGTCGGTGTAGGTGCAACTGTCTGCTTGCCCAGCCCGCAGCCTGTACATAGGAATAGTACGGTCGCTACCGTCAGGAGGATACCAGGGGTCCGAAGTGAGGAACGACGTGCCGCTGGCACCTGGTCACCTTGCCGTGGGGAGCGCGATTCGCACCTTTCTTCGTCAGATCTGGGCCACAGAGGGTCTCTGCCTGCTGCACGCAGGCCCCGCATCTCCACTGGGCTCATGGGGTGACCTGCATGGCCATGACGCGGTCCTTGTTCAAGCCCAGGACGATGCCCCCCTTGAGAGTCAAGCCAGGCACCGTAAGGCAATAGACGGAGGGGTCGGTCAAGGCGATGAAATTCTCCCTGATGGCGTCCAAGGCTTGGCTCAGGGTCGCCTCGCGGAGGATGTGCATCTCTCCCCGAGCAATGAAAGGCCCAGCATATGCCAACACCGGCTGAGCGATCTTGTGGACTGTGGTGAAGTCGCCTGACTCTACTTTGGTCTCTCGGATGAGCGAGACCAAGATGATCTCTTCTTTGTTCAAGACAAGGCTTTCGACAGCCGTGGGTTGAGCTTTTCCCCATCGGGACAAAGGGATGACTGCTGCCTGTTCGACGGTCAAGTAGGGCGTCTGCGTGCCGTTCAACACATCGAGGATGCGGCGAGGGGGCCACGCTCTTACCTCTCCTCTGATTTCCAGCAGGTCGGTGTAGACGGCTATCTCATGTATTGCAGGAGCTAGGTCTTCCACGCTGTTGGCCTTCTCGGCAACGATGGGACGTGCCAGGACTTGAGTCGGATTCTATCATCGTTGACAAGGAAAGACAATGCTGTCTTGGGCCGCGGACCGGTGGTCAACCTCCTTGGAAGCGAAGGGGGCGGGCGGCTCGGGGGGCAGGAACGGCTGCGAGGTCGTATCATGGCCCAGCATAGACCCACTTCTGGAGAGCCGCCGTCCAGTCGGGGGGAAAGCCAGCCTGTTCGAGATAGGGCCACAGGATGCCTGCACCTTCTCTGATGGTATAGTAGGTACGCCATGGCAAGGGGATTGCATCCACATCCGTGGTCGTTGGGCTAGTGTAGACTACAAGGCCCTCCTTTTCGAAGAAGAGCTTGGCGCGATACATGTGCAGTGGATGGCTGACCACGATGGCGGTTTGCCAACCGTGCTGACTCATGATCATTGCCACTTCGTGAGCGTCTTCCTCTGTGTCGGCGGAGCCGTCAGCTAGCACCACCGCTTCCTCAGGGACCCCCAGGGAGATCGCCAGCGATCTGCACACCGATGCTGCCGACCCCGCGTCGTCCCTCACGCCTCCAGCGCAGATGAATCGAGGAGCCAGTCCGGCCTGATAGAGACCCACGGCGTGCTCGGTACGGGTGGTCAGGTCAGGACCCGGTCGGCCGCTAGGTAGAACGAGAGCGCCCAGAACAACAACGGCGTCCGCCTGCTGAGCCAGGTCTTGGCGAGCATAGTAGTCAATGTAGAGGCACAGAAGCCCGAAGATGACGACAACGGCCAGTGCCAGTGAGACCAAGGCCAGTGACACATAGCGCACTAAACGCATAGTGAATCCATTCGTGAGTACGGCACGGAAGAGTGGTTCATCAGGAAGGAAGCCGCTCCGCTTTGTCTCGCCAGTCCATGGCCGCGGCCTGCGCGGCTGCATATACTTCCTTGAGGGGCTTCTTGTTCTCCAGGGCCAGATGGCGGCAATCCTCGTATTCGGGCGAGAGATTGATCATCTTGTCGCCCAGCTTTGCCACCTTGATCCTCACTTGACCGAGAGGTGTCTCGACCTTGACCGTCTCACGCCTGAGACAGAGTCGCTCCATGGTTTGCTGTCGAATCCCCAAGGTGGTGGTCTCGGAGAAGATGATTGACGATAGATCCTGCACCGCCTGCGGATGGCACAGGACTGAAAGAACCACGCCAGGGCGGTTCTTCTTGGCCTGGATCAGTTGCAGATAGACGTCCAGGGCCCCAGCGGCGAATAGCGCTTCCACAATGTGGTCATAGAACTCGGGATTCATGTCATCGAGATTGGTTTCCAGGAGGATTATCATCTCCCTTGATGCGGTGTCTCGTGGGGTCTTGGTGCCCACCAATACTCTAAGTAGATTGGGGAAGGGAAGTTCCCTCTTGCCAGCGCCGTATCCTATGCTGTCGACGATCATCGCAGGGAGGGGACCAAATTCCTTGACCAGTCCCGTCAGGATCGCTGCACCTGTAGGAGTGACGAGCTCTTCCTCTACATCGGCCTGGATCACTGGTACGCCTTTCAGCAGTTCCAGGGTAGCAGGCGCCGGGACAGGCAACAGACCGTGGGCACAGCTAACGAAGCCATGTCCCAAGCGCAGCCGCGAGGCGTAGACTCCCTCTATGCCCAGCAGATGCAAACCGAGAACCGCACCCACCACGTCCACGATGGCGTCTGTGCCACCCAGTTCGTGGAGGTGGACGTTCTGCGGTTCGGAGCCGTGCACCTTGGCCTCCACGGAGACCAGGCGGCGAAGGATTCCCATGCTAGTCTCTTTGATCTCGAGGGATAGTTCGCTCCCAGTGATCAACGCTTCGATCTCCGGCATCCTGCGTTCGGTTCGCTGGTCGTTGACTACTACCTGAACGTCAGTGGCCTCTATGACTCCCTTGTGCACTCTGTTTACACGAAGCTCGTAGTCCGGCAAATGCAGTCCGTCCAATGCCTCTCGCAGTTCTTGGGCGTCCAGACCTGCGTCGATCAGGGCCGCGAGGATCATGTCGCCGCTGGCTCCGGCGAAGGAGTCGAAGTAGGCGATCTTCATTCTTCGGTCGTCACCCTCATGATGTTGTGGGCGAAGTAGCCCGCGCCGAAGCCGTTGTCCACATTCACCACAGCCACGCCTGGCGCACACGAGTTGAGCATGGTCAGCAGCGGCGCAAGGCCGTGGAAACTGGCTCCATAGCCCACGCTGGTGGGGACCGCGACCACTGGGCAAGCTACCAGGCCTCCTATCACACTGGCCAGTGCGCCCTCCATCCCCGCCACAGCAATGATGACCTTGGCTCTGAAGAGCTTGTCTCGCTTGTCCAAGAGGCGATGAAGGCCGGCCACCCCCACATCATACAGTCTCTCCACCCTGCTGCCAAGGACTTCTACCGTGACAGCCGCTTCCTCTGCGACAGGGATGTCCGCGGTGCCCGCGCATACTACCAGAACATAGCTCTCATCCTCACCGGACGGTGGAGGTTTCTCCTTCCTGCTACCCACCACTAGGATACGAGCCTGAGCATAGTAGCTGGTCTCTGGTAGGACCTCTTCCACCGCTTTGAAGGTGTCCTTGTCAGCACGGGTAGCCATCACTCGATCATTCCGCTTGGAGAGCTCTGAGATGAGTTCCACAACCTGCTGCGGCGACTTCCCTGGGCAGAAAACCACCTCGGGAAAGCCCTTCCTCAACCCTCGATGATGATCGAGCATGGCGTAACTCAAGTCCTGATAGGGCAGGTCATGCAAGACGGACATGGCCTCTTCGATGCTCGTCCTACCGTCTCTGAAGTCCTCCAGCAGCTTTCTCAAACGTTCATCCATCATCTTGCTGTGCCAGGGTTTCGTTCATGCTGCCGGTACGATAGCCTTCCAGGTCGGCAGTCACATAGGCGAACCCTAATTCACGGAGGTGACTGGCTATTTGCGAGCCTCTCTCAATCAGGAGTGGCATGCTCTCCGCATCGACCTCGATGCGGGCGATGTCCCCGTGGTGTCGAACACGCACTTGGGTCATGCCCAAGCCGTGGAGGAATCGTTCCGCCTCGGCGATCTGCTCCAGGCTTTCTTCGGTAATGGGTGTTCCATAGGGGATGCGACTGGCCAGACATGCCGCGGAGGGCTTGTTCCAGACCGGTAGGCCCAGCCTGCGGCTCAGAGCACGAATGTCCGACTTGGTCAGCTCTGCCTCCATCAACGGGCTACGGACACCCAGTTCCCGAGCTGCTTGGATGCCAGGCCTATGGTCTCCCAGATCATCGTAGTTGCACCCGTCCACCACGTATGCGAAGCCTGTCTGTCGTGCGATGTGCGAGAGTTCATCGAACAGAATAGCTTTGCAATGATAGCACCTGTCCGGTGGGTTTGCCACGTAGTTGGGATCATCTAACTCGTCGCTTTGGACAAGAATGAGTTCTGCCCCCATCTCTTCGGCCATCCGGGTGGCCTGCTCGCGCTCTTCTCGGGGTAAACTGGGAGAGACAGCGGTGACGGCGATGGCCCTGTCGCCTAATTGGTCATGAGCCACTCTCAGAAGGAGAGTGCTGTCGACTCCTCCAGAATAGGCGACGACCACGCTCCCCAGCGAGGAGATGATGTCTCTCAGTCGATCCAGCTTCTGCTCTGTCGTCACTTCCTGCGGCGTGGGGGATTCAGCATTCGTACTGGTCAACGTACTCTCCTCTAATCTAGGGCTCCAACCGCCTCAGCTCCGGCAACCCGTCGAAGTCCTTGTCATAGCTGTACAGCGTGCTCAAGGGCTTTTTCGTGAGCAGCGCCGCGTGATAAGCGTCAATGAAGCCCACGTTCTTCTCGGCGCACAAGTCCACAGCTAGGCGAAGGATCTCGTCCTTCGCGAACTCCCAGAGTGGCGTCTTGAGCTGAGAGCAATTCACTCTGCGGTGAGTTTGCCTGAAAGCTCAATTATCCCTCCCGGGCACCAGAACGACGGAGGGGCCTTCCCCGCCTTCTCGACCAGGCACGAGGACCGAAGGCCGTTCCTTAGGCTTGGCACTCTCGGGTGTGAGAACGGTTGGCCGGGCTTCTGCCTCCTGCTCGCTCTCGCGGGGGACAAAGACCTTGGCCGAAGGCAGCTTGCCCTGCACCTTGAGCATGAAGTGGTTGAAGAGATAGCTTCTCTCTCGCAAGAACTCCTTCCAGGAAGCCTGGTAATGAACCTCTTGATACTTGGCGTACATTTCGCCAATGTACTCTTTCAGGTCATCCTCAGCTTCGGGAGGTACCAGCCAGGAGATCCAGGAGAAACGACGGACGTCCCCCACGGCGACCAAGCGTCCTAACAACAACTGGCCTGTCGTGATCCCCTCCAGGCGGGATGTATAGGGTAGCTCGTACTCCACTTCCTGAAACACGTCCAGAAGTCCAACCCTCTTCCACTCCTCGACCTCCGTCACCTCGTAGGCGCTGAACACTGCATCCTGGGCTGCCTCCAAGAGCTCCATCTCCTGCTCAGACAGCGTGGATGCCCTCTCTACCAGGAAGATATCCGCTATCCGCTGGGAATCGGTGGACGTACGGTAGTCGTGGATGTGCCAGTTCAAGAAGCTCATGACCTGCATCGGATCGAGGGAGCCCATCTCTTCAGCGGTGTAGCTTCGGTTCCAGAAGAGGTCGAAGGCAGATGCGAGGTCCATGCGGAAGCGCTCCTCTCTGGAGAAGTCAAGCAGCTTGTCCATCATGGTGTCCCAGGCCCTCTCACGGCCAAGGGTCTCGGACTTCGTTGCTGTTTCTTTCCTCAGGCAGCAGTACTTGTACTTCTTCCCGCTTCCACAAGGGCAAGGATCATTCCTTCCCACCTTGGCCACTATTCTACCTCCTACGCTGACCAGTTGACGCTCGACCCGGATTCCTGGAGCCACTAGTATTCTAACAGAAAATGGCCAGGGACGAAAGAACCAATGTCGGTGGTGTTGGATGACACGCTCTGGGTTTCCCTGGTATCCAGGGGCTCAAGGAAGCCGGAAGAGATGATGGGCCTTTCAGCGGCCTCTTGAAGGACGCAGTCGGGCGGTTACGGGCTTCGCCTGGGCTCGCGGGGAAGATGTGAAACCTCGTTGGTAACTGAACACGCCCCGTGGAATCTCGAAAAGGACCAAAGCCCTCCTGCCACAGCGCGATCTGGGATTCAGAACCAGCTTGGGGAGATTCTTTCCACACCCTCAATGTCCTCACCTCTGGGCACGAGTAGCGGCTAGGCCTGCGAGATCAACACTCGGTTTCCGGCCAGAGCTCTGGCCTTTACTTCCTCGAAGTCCTCGAAGGAGGCGTGTGACCAGGGAAAGGGGTAGAGGGAGTCGTTGTGGAGTAGTGGATCAGCGTGGGCATCGAAACTCCACTGCTTGACCGCCCGCTCCCATTCGACGGTGCCGGGAATAGGGGAATACGGGGCGATCTGGGTCGAGACTCCGCATTCGTGTGCGAAATCGACGGTCTCCACCACCTCCTCGAGCGGTCGTCCGGGCAAACCCGCCAGGACGTACGCCGTGACCTGCCCAGGCTCAAACCCGGCTGCCCTGAGGTTCTGGGCAGCTTGTTTGAATTCTTCGGTTGTCGTTTTGTCCCCAGTGCGCAACTGCTCGAGGACGTTGGAGGTCTCCAGTCCGAGCCTGATGGTCTTGAAACCGGCCTCATACATCTTCGTCGCCAGGGCTTCATCAATGTAGCTGGCGTGCAGGCCGTTGGGGGTGTGGAACCGACATTCCAGACGGCGTCTCAGAATCTCATCCAGGAGGACATGAATGTGCGCGGAGGCGTCCACCAGTAGTGCGTCGTCGTAGAAGGCGAAATCGCGCACCCCCAGTTGGTACCGGCAGTATTCTATCTCGTCGGCTACCCGATGTGGTTCTCTCCGTCGAAACCCACGGGGGTGCAGCAGGGACGAAGCACAGTACGTGCACCGGAAGGGACAGCCGCGGGAAGTCTCGATGGCTACGTATCCCTGATTCCTGCGCAACTCGTGGAGGGGAGCGGGCAGCGAGTCCAGGCGTCCGGCGAAGGGGCTGTAGTCGGACGTGTTTCGGGTCAGTTCATCGACCAGTTGCAGGGCCTGGAGTTCCCCTTCTCCCGTGATGACGTAGTCGGCTCCGGACTTGAGCTTGGCGTGTTGGTAGCAAAGGGTGGCGTAGATCCCACCCAGAACGATAGGTACAGAGGGGAAGCTCTTTTTCGCTCTCCTGATGGCCTCGAAGGGGCCTGGATACCAATAGGTCATACCTGACGTGATCATGATCACATCGGGGCGAGGCTGCGACTGCAACTCCTTTTCGAGGAGTTCGAGGGGCAGGCCGTATCGCCCGTAACGACGGCGTACACGGCTCAAGATGGGAGGCTTCTCCAGGAAGGTTTTGGGGAACTTGCCGCAGCCGTAGGCATCCTGGCGGGGTTTAGTGGGCAGGTCCGGATGGTGGCGGTCCAGGCAATCCGCGAGTGCAACCTGGTACCCGTTCTCCTTTAGGACGGCAGCTATGGATAGCAAACCCAGGGGCTCGCTCCATTCGCAATAGGCGGCGAAGTCGTAGATCCAGGGATTGATGAGCAGGACTCGACCGTTCATGTCGTATCGGCTCAGGATATGGGTGTGGAGACAAGGAGTACAAACTCGTCGCACTCGCTTCCCAGAGGATGACAACCTATTGTAACAGGTTTTCGGAGCCAGAGACAAGGTTCTGGCGACAAGGCCGATTCGCCACGGTTTGAGGGCTGGGCGCTTGCCATGAACGGAAGGCCAGCTAGGGCAGAGGAGCGCGTGACGGATAGTTGACATTCAGTGACACGTTTGGTATAGTACCGCAAACCGTGGACGGTCGCGTTCACCAGATACCGTCAAAGCAAGGGAGGTTGCGATGAGAGGGCATACGTTGCGTCAAGTGCTGAGCATTATGGTGGCAATGGGGTTCCTGTTCTCGACCGGAATCGTGGGATGCAGCCCCTGCGGGATACTCCCCATCCCTGGCGCTGAACCGGAGATAGTGTTCTGGGCCAGCGAGGAAGTGGTGCCCCCAGGGGGATGTGCCGTGCTGCACTGGGAGGTAGACGCGGCCGAGGAATACCCCGTCTTCCTGAACGGCCAGGAGGTGGGGATGGAAGGCGACGACGAGGTCTGCCTGGAGGAGCCTACGACCTTCGAGCTTGTGGTCGCAGTGCCAGGTGGGTCCATCAAGGAGACCGTGAGGATCGAAGTTGAGGGCGAAGTGCCACCCGAGGAGCCTCCTCCGGGAGAGCCGCCACCGCAAGAGCCTCCGCCTGAAGAGCCTCCACCAGAGGGCGGGCCGGAGGTCATCGTCTTCGAGGTACATCCGGACGTGGTCCCTCAGGGTGGATGCGCCATGTTGTTCTGGGAAGTGCATCCCCCTGGAGAGTGGCGGGTGCTCCTTGACGGCCAGGAAGTGCCGCCGCTTGGGGAGCGGGAGGAGTGCCCCCAGGCGAGCACCACCTACGAGCTGCTCGTGGAAGCACCTGGCGGTCCACAGATGCGGGCAGTCACTCTGTCCGTCGAAGGTGCTCCGGGACCAGAGCCTACACCGCCTCCTCCACCGCCGCCAGGAGCGTCGCCCACCATCCCGCCGCCACCGCCACCACCACCGGCGGCCACACCCACACCATTTGTTCCGGTCTGGGGTCAATGCTCCTGGGTGAAAGTGGAACAGGGCGGGATCAACAGCCACCAGCCGGTGACCTGGTGCGCCAACGGCAGTTTCCTGACCGGCTTGGATCTCGATCGCCAGGCGATAGACCCGCTGGACTCTCCTGTGATTGGCCAGGCGCATTGCTGTCCGCTGAGTGTGGCACAGTTCAGCCCCTGGGGCCAGTGTTCCTGGGTGGGAGTGGAACAGGCAGGGATCAACAGCCACCAGCCTGTGGCGTGGTGTCCTGACGGGCAGTATCTGACGGGTTTGGACCTTGATCGCCAAGCCATCGACCCACTAGACTCTCCCGTGATCGGACAGGGTTTCTGCTGCCCGCTGGGTGATCCCAAATACACGGGTTGGGGTTCATGCTCCTGGGTGAAAGTGGAACAGGGCGGGATCAACAGCCACCAGCCGGTGACGTGGTGTCCAAACGGGAGTTTTCTGGCGGGCCTTGACCTCGATCGCCAGGCCATAGATCCCCTTGACTCGCCCGTGATCGGCCAGGCATACTGCTGCAACCCGAAATGAGCATTAGGCCACACGGCTGACGCCGGCGCCGATGATTGCGCCGCTCTACCATTGCTCAACGTCCACAGCAGCCCCCGCCAATCACGGGGGCTGCTGTCATTTCCTACGAGGCGCGTTGGACTCCCTGCTGAGACGTTCTTCGCTATGCCGCATTCTCCAGACTACGCCCACGGGATACCCCACCATCTTGGCGTCGTCGCCCCACAGTCGGATCACGGGCACCCAGAGGACAGCCTTCACTTTGTCGGCGAAGGGCAACCCCTTGATCATGGGCCGCAGGCGCCGGTATGGGGCCCAGAGGTAGGCCGCAGCGCCAGCGAGCAGCAGCGACCACCAGAGGGGATGATGGACGAGCCCCATCACGATGAGCAGGGGAGTGATCACGAGGTAGGTCAGGTAGCGGGTGGCATGCCGCTTTCGCCACAGATCGGCTTTTCCATCTCCGCGGGCGTACTGGAAATACTGGCGCCAGAAGAAGCCGAGACTGGAACGAGGCCGGAAGTAGGCGATAGCTCGAGGGGCAAAGGCGAACCTGAAGCCAGCATCTCGCAGCGCGAAGTCGAAGACGAGGTCCTCACAATAATCCAGCCACTCAGGGTAGCCTCCCACCTTCTCCCACGCTTGTCGGCGAAAGGCCACGGAGCGACTGGACGGCAGAAAGCGCTTGGGATCGATATCATCCTCGACCGGGAGCACCGTGGCGCCCATGGCCAACTCGAAAGCGGTTCGAGGGTCGGGACGGAAGAATCCGCTGACTACATCGATGGAGGCATCCTCTTCCAGTGGGCGGGTGAGTTCTTCCAGCCAGTGGGGTACCAGTCGCACCCCCGCGTCGGTGCTGGCGACCATCTCCCCGCTGGCAGCGGCGATGGCCTCGTTTCGTCCCTGGGAGATGTTGGAACCTTCGCGGATCAGGAGCTTGATGGGGAGCTTGTCGCGGTAGAGGTCTATGCGCTGCACGGTCCCATCGGAGGAGCCGCCATCGACGATGACAATCTCCGACGGCGCGCGGGTCTGCTCCAGGAGGGATTCGAGCAACCGACCGATGGAGGATGCTTCATTCTTGACTGTGACGATGACCGATACGTCGCTGGGGCCCACTATTCTCTTCCAGTACCTGCTCGTCGGGAGTGGTGGCGGGTATCGGTTGCGGAGCGGCCTTGCTCCCACAGTAGGGGCAAACACTCCAGCCTAATTCCGTTGACTTGCCGCAGTCGGGGCACTTCTTCTTCAGTTGAGTGTAGCAGTTGGGGCAGATGATGTACTCTGGTTCGACCAGTTGCTTGCAGGCCGGACAAACGTCCACATCCTCTATGCCCTGGAGCAGCACTTCCTCCTCCAGGGAATTCTGGTACATCTCAGCCAGGGTCTGCTTGGGTCGGAGGATAGTATAGAGGATCAATCCTCCCAGGTTCAGTGGTGGAGGGGGCACGACCAGAAGGGTGCCCAGGGCTTGAGTGAACAGGTCTCGCGAGCGGCCACGGGCGTCCCGAAAGGTCCAAACGAGCAGGCTGAACCAGAAGGCCACAAAGTAGGCGCCGATGATCCAGAAGACGACCTGGCCGATCAGCCCCAACGTAGCAAATAGTTCGGTAAGCTCGGGAAACTCTGGCATAGGTGTCTCCTGTTACGAACTTCGATCTGAGTAACTGTGAGTTGCTGTGAGTTATAGCAGAAGTGGAGGGATAGGGCAAGTGGAAGATTGGCGAACGGTCTGCCCGAGGTTTGCAGGTCTGTGCGGACGTAGATCACAGCAACATCACTCATATCAGGACGGTGTTTTTCCGCGCGTGCAGTACAAACCAGGAACCTGCATGAATGCGCTCAAGCAATCCTCAGAGCATAGACAACCCCTGTAGGATTGTCCTCGCCTGTTGCCTCTTCCTTACCTGGGTCATTCGTGATCTCCATATGTATGACGTTGTTCCATCTCCGCAGAAAAGGCGCAAAGTACACCGTGGTCGGTACGTGAGAAAAGCGGATGTTCTCCTCTACAAGCTGTCCATTGACGTACACGTTGACGGAATCATCGACCATGAGTGTCAACGTCGCATTCACCACCCCGTGCCTGGACCGAAGAAGCCAGAAGTCCAGTCGATGCCAGACGGTTTGCCCTCGCTGAGCTTCCTGGTTACTTGGTTTGTTCTTTTTCCATATCCATTTTGCCCCCTCTATGGGTTTCCACGCATGGTAAAGTGGATCGCATTCGATTGGGTCATCATAGGGACCTTCACGATTAAGCGAGAACCCTCCCGTCTGGCCACTGAATTTGGTCACTGTGTATTCGTATCGCACCAAGACCGCAATGGCAGCCAGGCCGACAATGACGATTGCAGCCCAAGATGGCCCCGTACTGGAATAGACAAGCCAGGCGACGATGAGGAGTAGCCCCGAGACCACAAGTTCGCAGTACCTATCGAGCAAACGTCGAATTGGCACCCTGCCGAGACGTGCGGCGACGTAAATGACGGTCAAAGGGACCAAGGAAAGAGCTACCGCGTTTGCGATGACATAGAGTGGGTTGCCCCAGTCCGCCTCCCCATTCATGTTCCTCCAACCTCCCCTCTACATCCGTCATCAACGAGGCTTTCTCTTTCCGGTCCTGGTTATACCGGACGACCAAATTCCCTACGTAGATCAGAGCGACGTGATTCAGATCACAGACACCATCGACCCGGGTAGCAGTTACGCTCCCGCAACCCAGAAGAGAACCTGACCGATCGGCCCCAACGTTGCAAGTAGTTCGGCAGGCTCGGGAATCTCTGGCATAGGTGTCTCCTCTTAGGAACATCGATCTGAGCAAGTGTGAGTTGCCTTGACTTATAGCAGAAGTGGAGGGATAGGGCAAGTGGCAGGTGGCGGCTCCCACCCACCCGCTCTTGAACACCGACTGGGGGTGCAACGATATCAGCCAGTGGACAGGTTCCTGGATGGCGAAGTTGCTGCCATTGTAGCAGTAGGGCAGGTTCTGAAACCTGCCCTACTAGTCGACCAACTCTTGGAGCGAAGCAGCTTGCTACTTTTCGAAATCGTTATCCGGAGTAACGCCGTACCACTCCAGGCTCCCGGCAGCCACGGCAGTCACTTCCGTGGTGTAGAGGCCAGACGGGGCGTTGTTGAATTTGAAGGTCACGGTGCCGCCCGGTTCAGTGCTGCCACTCCCTGACCAGTAGCTGGAGCCATCGAGATCGACCTGGATGGACACGGAGGCCCCGTCAACGGCGTACCCTAGGTCGTCCACCAAGGCGACAGTGATCAGCAAGTGCTTCTTGCCGTCGACACCGCCAACGGTGCCGTAGGCGATCAAGGCAACGGTTACGGTTGTCGGCTCGCTAGGTGGGGTCCCCACGGTGATATTGATGGAGGCGCTTCCGGTCGCACCGCCGAAGTCGGTTACTGATGCGGTGATGGTGTGGTTACCATCGCTAAGGGTCGTGGAGAAGCTGCCGGCCGTGCCAATCAGGCCGTCTATGCTGGAGCTCCAACTCAGATGAGCGGTGAGATCCTCATCCTCGCTGTCGCTGGCCGTTCCCTCAAAGGCAATCGCAGCGCCCGAGTCAAAGGTAGAGCCATCGGCAGGGCTGAGAATGGAAACGGCGGGAGGTTGGTTGACCGGGATCGGAGGCACTGCGGCTTCATCGGCGTCCACCAGGCCGAACCCGAACTGGGGGTCTCTGCCCACGGCGCCCAGGTCATCAGCGGTCTCATCCAAACGCTGTCGCACCTCATCGTTGATGTAGCCGTCCCCGTTGGCGTCGGTGATCCCGCTCTCGATAACCAGCGCCGCGGTTCCGGCCACGTGCGGCGACGCCATGGAGGTGCCCGACCCGTACTTGTAGCAGTCTCCATCATCATAGCATATGGGCTGCGGGTCGTGGGGGCTCGTGGTCATGTCTACAGGCCACGTCGAATAGACGGCCACACCTGGAGCAGCGAGTTCTACCTGATCGCCGGTGCTGGACCATCGGGCTCTCTTGTCACCGGAGTCGGTTGCCGCCACAGCGATGACCGAATCCCATCTGGCGGGGTAGATCACGCTGTCGCCCCTGCCAGGAGGGTTGCCAGAGTTGCCAGCAGCGGCCACAATAACCAGGCCTTGCGCCTCTGCGCTAGCGAAAGCCTCCTCTGCCAGCGCGCCAGGGTTTAGGGAAGTGCCAAGGCTCAAGTTGGCCACGTGCACACCGTTGTCAACGCACCACTGGACAGCAGCGATAATATCGCTCCAGTTGCCGCCGCCGTCGGCATTCAAGACCTTGAGCCCGTAGAGCGTAGCCTTTGGTGCGACACCCACGACGCTGAGGTTGTCGCCATTGTCCTCGGCAGCAACCGTACCAGCAACGTGGGTGCCATGGCCGTAATCATCCTGTGGGTCGTCGTCCTCATTCACAAAATCCCATCCGCCAGCATAGTTGGCGTCGAGGTCTGTGTGGGTGTAGTCGATTCCTGAGTCGATGATGGCCACGCTCACCCCGTTGCCCTTGTTGCCGCTGTCGTGAACAGTTCCAGCACCGATATGCTCCACGCCCCAGGCATTCTCCAGTTCGGCGTCAACGGCCCACACCTGGCCGTCCAACTCAACGGCGGTCACGTTGGGGTTCCTTCGCAACCCCTCGATGGCCTGCTCGGGGACGGTCGCGGCGATGGCAGGAACGAGGTGATAGCTGTATCTAATCGTGCCACCAATGCCTCGAACCAGCGCCTCTTGGGCTGGCCCCGGCTGGCGAGTGAAGCCAATCAGTACCTTCACTCTTCCCGATTGAGGGCCGGGTGCCGCACCAATGGTTGCTACTGAGCTCGCGAGAATACTCACTACAAGCAGAACAGCAAACAATCTCACACTTTTCATCTTAAGACCTCCTCCGAAAGCTCTTGATGAGTCACCTTGAACCGACACGGATTGTCCTCCCACAAGTCTTGATTTCCTTTCTTGGCCAAATGAACGTGAGCTACTCCAGTGCGTCCCCTTCGCCATTCCTTCGGGAACCTCCTTGGCTACCTTTTGCGCCTCGGAGATCGCGAAACATGCATCGTCGTGGCTTCCCCAGTCGCCAGGTGCAACTTCTTCATTATTCGCGCCAAGGGGTCTATCTAGGCCCCGATGGTAGGCTACTTACGTCTCAACTATAGCGCGAAATGGACGTCGAGTCAAGGCCGAGCTTCTTCGTGAAATCCCCCCTCGACGAAGAAAAACGCCGCAGCTGAGTGCTCACGCTCTGCCCCAGAGAGTGATGTCCAGTGCGTCGTTCGAGAGATGCAAATTGCCTTCAAGGCAGCTCGTGAAGTCCAAAGCTTCGTGCTGCCATAGCTCGCGCAAGTCTACCCTTCGCAGGTTCCCGATCATCGCGTCGCCTCCTCCACGATTTCTATCTCCTCCTCCGATTAGGAACCTCGGTCTCAGAAAGGGTGAGTTGCTTTGAGTCATAGCAGAAGTGGAGGGATAGGGCAGGTGGAGAGTTGCGGAAGGCCGTGCCCAAGTCTGCACCTCAGACCTCGGAGGTTTCCAAAACCTCCGAGGTCTCCCGATTGACCCTGCGGGATATAGAACCGCCCGCCCGGCTCCAGCTGAGGTTAGGCGGCGCACTTATACTTCACCTAGCACGACCTCCGGCTGTTGTAAGTAGCCTTGCACTTCTGCATAGAATCTCCCCATGTGTATTCCATCCATTACTGCATGATGTCCTTGGACACTCAACGGCATCTTCAAGAACTTGCCATCCTCGAAGGACTTCCCCCACGCAAACCGCGGCACAGAATCCGCTGGATGCAATTGGAGCGGATGCATGAAGCTGGTGAACGACACCCAAGGGATCGCAGTCATGAACAACAAGTCATCTCGTCCTGGCTCGTCTCTTATTGTCGGATGCTCTTGCATGTAGGCTATCTGCTCCGCCGCTCTCGCTGCAAACAATGAGAAGTCCTCTGTATAGTCAAATGTACAGAAGCCGAACAGATCCTCATCCGTTGGAATAGTTGTAGATGGGTGTACGATCTCGTGCTCTACCACCTCTCCCGGCCGAATGCGATACCGGAACTCAGGGATCGCGTTCGCTGCTCGTGCGAGCACGTACACGATGGCCACGGTAAATGAAAAGCCACGCTCCTTTACAACTGGATAGAATGTTGTCAGGTCTACGTTTGCACACATGCTGAAGTGTGGATAGTCCCAGTCGCTAAAGACTTCGAAGTGTTCGCGTCGTGACCAAGTCTCCAGGTCAATATGACGCATGCTTCACCCCCAGATTGTTATGTGCAGATATCTTCGAATGTCGTATCGTTCTTGCGCCGCCTAACGGCCTCGAGCTAAGCCGCTCGGCGGCTCAGGCTCACCAGCATTCTCGCGCCAGGCGGACTGCAGGCAAAGCACCCCGCCCTATTCGCCCGCCAGCCGAGTCGGCTTCAGCGAGTTGTTACGCGCAACCAAGGAAAGAGTGCTCAATGATTCGTTCTCACCAGATGAGAGGAAAGAGCCTGTATTTCACCTTCGTCCTGTACTCTTCGTATCCCTCAAGCTCTTGAACTAGCAACCTCTCTTCGCCGACGATTCTTCCTGCCACCAGAAGGACGAGTGCAAAGCCAACGGCCAGTCCAAATGCAGAGCCAAGCAGCATGGGCACCCCGATGAACAGGAGGGCACCTCCCAGGTACATGGGGTGTCTCACAAAGCCGTACACGCCGGTGGAAACGACGCGCTGCTTGCGGTCGGTCTGAATCCTCACCAGGGGAGATAGAAAGGTATTGTCAACATACGAGCGGAAGATGAAGAATGCGGAGAACATGAGCGCCACCACTCCAACCGCCTGCAACCACAAAGGGAAGCCGGTTGTCCACCGGAATCTCCTGGCATCAAGAGGCATCACGATGATCCAAGCGACAAACCCCAAGAGCAACGCATAGACCACATACCGGTCCCACCCTTGTTGATTGAGACTCCCTGGCTGCTTGTACCTCTCGGCCAGTAGCGCCGGGTCGTTCCGATAGATATAGAGAATCGCCGCATAACAAAGAGCAAGAAACCACACAGTGAATATCCAGCCTTCAATCCATAGCCAGTCTCCGGACAGAAGGAGAAGAAGGGCCGGGAAGAAGAGTACGTAGAGCATCGCGAAGAGAAGCATGCGAAGTGGAGGTCTTGGGACTTGGTCTGACATGGACTCACCCTCCTATGGTCACCGGGTTGCGCCTAACATATACTTCTACAGAACTGTTCTGGATAATGTCCCCCACCGGGTCTTTTTGCAGAACCGTCGGTGCGGACTCGCTGATTGTCCGCCAACGGCCCGCCAACGTCAAACGGGTCCCGCCCACCACTTCTTCGTCAAATCCCTCTTAGGCGAAGAAAAACGCCCTCGCTGACTGCTCACGCTCTGCCCCAGAGAGCGTGATATCCGGTGCATCATTCAGGAGATCCAAATTGCGTTCAAGCCACGTGGTGAAGTCCAAAGCTCCGCGCTGCCACACCTCACGTAGGGGGTACTCTTCGCAGCTCCCTGATCATCGCGTCGCCTGCTCCACGATTTCTATCTCCTCCTCCGATTTGGAACCTCAATCTGAGCAAGTGTGAGTTGCTTTGAGTTATAGCAGAAGTGGAGGGATGGGGCAAGTGGCGTTGCGGAAGGGCTGGCCCGGTGTTGGTCATCAGGGACGAGGGACCGGCGAACGTAGATCAACGCAACGTCGGTCATATGGAGTACTTCTCTGATGAGCGGCCCAGATTGGGGACGTCATAGTTGGGCGGGAGGGACCGTACGGTCAAAGAAGGGCCGGCTGGATCTTGCCTATTTCCTCTTGTTTCTCGTCTTGCCCAGAAGTTCCAGAAACTCTTCTCGACTCAGGCCAGCCGCTTTGATGATCACTCTCAACGTTCCCCGCTTGACATTCACCGAGCCGTGATAAGGTACCGCGATTGGATTTGGGTGGCCTTCTTTGTATTTGATGTATTCTCCGCCGTCCTGATGATCCTTGTGCCAACCCGCTCTTGCCAATGCCTTGTTCACCTTGCGTGGGTGCAGGCTTGGCAACTTCATGGGGCCTCAACCTGATCCGGCAGGGGGATATGCAAACCTCGTTTCTGTGCCACTTCGAGCCAGCCACTCAGGGCATTTTCTAGATGACCCAGTGCCTCCTCCAAGCTATCGCCCTGGCTGACGCAGCCACGAAGACCTGGGATGGTAGCGACGAAACCGCCCTCTTCATCTTCCTCCAACACTGCTTCGTAGGCCAGGCCCAGTTCCTTGTGGCGGGGCAATGGGGACGGAATTGAGGTCACAGCGCGAAGTGGTCGACGAGTTGCAGCATCGGCTTGCGGGCGTTGAAGTGGGCTTGGGGTAAACGGAAGAGCGCCCGGGAGAACCTTTGCTGCCTCTGGCCGCTGATAGAACGGGGCAGGGCCGTGACTCACCACGACGATTGGACTGTCGGCTGTGGTCTCGTGCTCATGGAAACTGAACATCTCATCTCCAGTGCGGTCGACCAACTGGTAGATGGACGTCAAGCCCGCAGTGCCGCATACGGAGCGTTCCAATGCTTTCTCCATATTCTCTTCATTCACTGGGCTACCCTCCATTTAGATGCTGTTGTCCTCGATCCACTGCTGCTGCAATGTCCTCTGTTGATACATCACGGTTGGATGTGGAACAGCCGGCGGCCCGATCATTACCCTCTTTACTTCTCTCTTATCTCTGAAAACGTAGGTCGAATCGAGGGATTCGATGATGGCAGCGTCGAGACTGACCGTCTTTGTCTCGTCCTCCCCCAGGACTGCTTCAGGATGGTAGGGCTTGTCCATCATTATTATATCATTGTAAGCGTCAAAAAGGCCAACAACCAGCCCGGTGAGATACTCGTCGGGCTCAATTATGTTTAGTTCTAGCGCTTCTTTCGCCTCCCGTCGGCCAATGATGTAGTTATGTGAGAACCTCTGTCGTGTAAGCGTTTCGACACACTTGTTGATGTGTTCCGAATCCTGCGTATGGAACGCCATCAAGACCGATGCAAGAAAGCCTATTTGTTGTCGCGCCCTGTGAACTGCGCCTAGCGCAAGGGGATCCACCCGCGAAGCCAACAACTCCAGAACTTTCAGCATGGATTCTTCGTCAGTCAGTCCTAGCTCTTCCTTCGCCAGATCGATGAAAGCATTGACGTCCTCTACATTCAGGGGCGCGAGTCTGCCCTCTGGTTGGCCTGGCATCTTTACTAAAGGGCCCAGGGGATGTGTTATGGAGGGATCGATCGGGCTTAGTTGGCCCATTCTTGTCATTACGATCTCGTTCGCGCCCAGTGCCATGAGCGTGGCCGCGCTGAGCGCTTTGAAGGGGATAATCATGTTGAATTCTTTGCAGAATTCGCGAAGAAGGATCACGAGGCCGTAGCCAACAATCGTGATCCCGCCGGTGCTGTAGACGAACAGGTCTATGCGTTCCTGTTCGCCCATTGAGATCAAGTGCTTGTGGAAGATGGGGAACGCATCGGTCCCAATCTTCGTCTCCAGGCCCATTCTGTCCCCAGTGACATATACTATGATCTTTGACCCTCTCACTGTCTGGATGTTCCTCATCAGGTCCATTCGCTCGGTTCGATTCATGGTATCATCCTTCCTTGTCAAACGGGCGCTTGCCTCGCGCGGTAAACCTATCGGCTTGCCCGACCTCCTTTTCTTGCTAATTGCTCGCTGACGTGTTGGACCGTGAGATTATAACCATTTGTCTCTTACTCGTCAAACAGGCGCTTGCCGCGCGCTGTGTGGTCACCCCCGCACCCACGGATGCGAAGCGCATTGACTATGGCCCAACAAGTAAGCGCCGGCAACTATGATCCCGACGTAAAGCACGATGAAGATCCATGGAAGCAATTGCTCAACGCCAGAGAAGCTTGGCCCTTTCTTGTAGAATTCTTCCATTAGATGGTGCCATTCGTGGCAGCCATCCATCAGGCACTCCATCTGCTTCAATTCCCCAACCCGTAGCTTGATCATCTTCTCATATGTGCGGATGAGTACGAACCAGATCACGCACACCAGAATACCCGCCACCGGTAACAGCGCGGCGACCAGTAATAGCCACCATGCGCCATCGGCTGCTTTCGCAACCAAGGTGCCGACAGCGGCGACAAGCAAGGCATTGACGGCAACCATGACATTGCTGGCCATCTGCCGCCTATCAGAAAAACGCGCGGTGTCCTCGACAAACAGCTTGTATTCCTGGAACTTGTTGAAGTTGGCTGTCTTTGGTTCCTCTGTCATTCTTCTTTCCTCCGGCGATTTACCGCACGTGCGGTAGGGCTACTGCTGTTCGTCTAACGGGTCCTTCAGACCATAAAGAGTGAACCGGGTTCCCGCAGGCATCTTGCGGGGTTCGTAATTCTCATCGAAGAAGTCCAACCTCAGATCCAGAAGGGAATTGTCCGCGGCGCTCCGCTTGGCGGTTACTATGACGATGAGATCTCCACGCTTCTGCTTGATGCGGCATTCGCCAGTCAAGGCGACAATCTCATCCTCGCCCAGGCTTCGGCAGGCATTGAGAACAGCCTTTGCTGCAACCACCTCCGAGCCCTCAGTCCAACGGAGCGTGAGAACCTCGAACCAGCCGTGCAAATCGAGCTTACTGATATCCTCCACAGTCAGCAAATCGACCCCCGAGCTATTCGCCAACTCCACTGCCGGGTCTGTAAAACCTGTGGTGGAGACCGCTATCATCTGGTTCACTTTGAGATCGTCCCGCTTTCCATTGATCTGGTTTATCCACCCCCGGCCTTGCGGGCCATCGCTGGGCCGGTCACGGCATTCTATACCTACAAGTAGCTCGCAGTGCCCGAAGTTACCACGAAGGGTTACATCAATCTCTCCGATTTTCTTACCAGCTTCGCCATAGAACACCTCTGGCGACTTGACAACAACGCCCTCTGGAACCATGAACTCTTCCAGGCGTTGCACCATTACTTCTAGGAGCCTTCCCCTTCTAGGCATCCGTTGGATCCTCCAACCACCGCTCCAGGTCCGTGATCAGCCTGTCCTCCTCATCCCGATCCGAGCGCCATCTCTCTGATCACCCGCGTCGCCGCTCCCCAGTGTGCCCGCCAGGTTCAAGACGGTTTCGAGATCGATCCCACTCATTCCTGCGTCCCTTCAACGATACGAATCTCCTCCTGCGTCAGCCCATACAACTCATACACCAGCGCGTCAATCTCCCGGCCCCTGGCCTGTCTTTGGTAGTCTGGCATCTCCTCCCCGTGGAAGCGGAAGCTCATTGCCGTGGCCGTGGATATCCCTCCCACAGAAGGATATCAAACAGTCTGACTTGTGTAAGACTGATGCCTTTCTCCTCCAGTTCCTTCTGAAGCCGTCGAAGAGCAGCCGCGTTTGTGATCATGTCCTCTCTGATTGTCCGGGTGACGCCCATCATGCCCCCCACTCCTACCCTGGGTCGCCCTGCATAGCTCTTATAGTAACGTCCGATCACTACCACCCGGTCTACTAATGGTATGAGTCGAGGCCGTTTCTTGTGTACGACCTTCGTGATGCGTGTTGGCCCTACCTGATGACCCCAACATGCCACGTAGGCATCCTGAATTACCCGCCACATCGATTGTTCGTTCGGCCAAGGGTCATGAAGTGCTACGCCCACCGGTAGCGATTCGAGTGCTGCCTGGATCTTTGCCCGATTTTCCTTGAAGGTTAGAAAGGCTCGACCATCCATGCCCGCCCTTATATTATTGGCCACTAGAATGTCTAGATCGCTCAGACTATCGTCTTGGGCTACGTCGAAGCGGTCATACGCTTCATAGCTGGAGTCCTCTTGGCAGAACCGAAGTACCTTCTCAAGACAATGGTTCATGCGCTTCCCGTTGCCTAGCTCTATCTCGATCATCCTTGCTCCTCCAACCACTCCTCCGCGTTGCTGATCAGCCTGTCCCTGTCCTCGCTACGCCTCTCGAATATCAACAACAGGCGATCTCTATCGCTCGGGAGGGCCCGTGTATCGTTATCACTAGAAATCATCTTCCTCTGGCGTCTCGTTCTCCAGGCTGATGAAGTCCTCAATGCGCCCCAAAGACCTGTGATTATCCTCTTTCTCTACCTTCTCAAAGCTGAGGATGTAATCGCTTTCACAAGCTGTCAGGAGGGCGGTGCCGTATCGCTGCCAATATGCGCCCTTGGCGCGGATCTGTTCTGAGTTCAATCTAATCCAGTCGGCGAGTTCAGATTTGCGCATCTCTGTGTCCACAAGGATGACGAAGCGTGGTGCTGCAGGGGTGTTGGTGACACCAGTGGGCAAATGAACGGGTACTGCATTGTCTGCGTGCTTACCCAACCCGATGGTCCGATTGAGTTTAACGTTCGGACGAGCTCGCCATTCGCGTTCATGCGTAAAATCGATGGGATATTTGCGATCTCTCCAGAGAGCGGTAGGATCGTAGTTGACCCACAAATACTGTGAATCCTCAGGAAGGCCACCTTTATAGACCGAAGCTTCCTGGGGATAACCACGTTTGACACGTTCGCTAGGATCAAGTCTGTCGCCGAGTATGTCCTCGCCACTGTAAATGACCGGTCGGCCACCGTAGTGATAGAGCTGATCCTTTTGGACGGCCACAGCAAACTCGTTATACCGCCCTCTGAAGGACTGGTTGCTAGCTTTGATAGACTCAAGATAGAACCGCAGTGGCTGCTCAGTGTAGCAGACTGCGCGGTATGGGCCCCTGACGCTGGGCTTTGGCTTTGTCCCAAGGAGGCTTTGGCGTTCTGCGAAGGTGGCCGTCAGGAACCCGTCTTGCAGGATGAGTTTGAGGACATCGTACGTTTGAAAGTGCTGATATTGGCCGTCCACTTTCTCAAATTGAGCTCGAGTCCAGTGCAGCACGTACTCGGACATATCAGTACGTATTCTCTTGGTTCGCTCCCAATCCTTCATGAGCCTACGTGCGGGAAAGCTGCCTGGACTGCTATTCCCCCGACTCCTCCAACCACTCCTTCAGAACCCTGATCAGCCGGTCCTTCTCCTCCCGATCCGGGAGTATCCTTTCCTCGATCGCCCGCTTCGGCGCTCCCCAGCGACCAAATGAGCTTCAAAAGGGTTTCAAGATCGATGGTACTCATCCCTGCCGCCCTTCCACGATTTCAATCTCCTCCTCTGTCAGCCCATACAACTCGTACACCAGGGCGTCGATCTCCTCATCGGTGGCATCGATCTGCCGCTGGTAGAGTTCCTTGTCGGCGGGGATGGTGGCGGTGGCCAGCTTCTTGTGTAGCGCCAACATGCGTTCCACGAGTGCGACCAGCTTGTCGTGCCGCGCTACATCCTCTGGGTCGTCGAACTCGATGGTGCGGATCGGCAGACGCTTAATGTCTTGGGGGTTGAGTTTCGGGAACGCGTCTTTGCCGAAATTTGGAAGCACCAGCCTGCCGTACCAACTCAGTAATCTTGAGTCTGCAATGCCTAGTAGGTATTTCAGAGAAGTCTCTTCACCGCACGTCATCTTGAAGGGGGTTATACTGTGGCCATAGTATAGAGTTTCTTCAACGAATGCGGCCTGTATCCTTTTGCCTTTGCCTGGAATCTCTCGGAATAATAGACGCGGGCCAGTAAAGAATCTTTTTTCCCGTGGTGCGGCAAGCCATGGGCCATAGCTCAGCCACTCTCCACTCCAGGTCTGGGCATACCTCGTCACATCTCTACCGGAAAGCCACTTGCCGCATGTATCATCTTTCCTGTAATCGAAATGATAACCCCGCCTCTTGATGAACTCGGGGTCCTGTCCACGGTATCGATCATAGGCTGTCAGCCCCTGCACAACCTCACCAAGAGACTCTAGCGGGTTACATCGCTGCCTTATCTTGCCGATTAACGCACTGCTCCCGGGTTTGAGACGATAATCAATACACAACAACTCGCTACTCTTCCAATCATCAGAGGGCAGTTGCCACGAGTCAGTCGGTGTTTCAATTGTTAGGTATTCTCTCGGGACTCCACATTGGAGCACGAAGACTATCGTATTAACTACGGCACTCGGGAAGACGTCTTCCCCAAACAGTCGGACTGTATCAAGGCCAGCGCGTTCCGCAACCAGTCTCCTAAGAGATGCGCAATTCTCAAGTCTCAACCACAACTCCGGGGTGATAAGACTGACCCAACCACCGTCTGTCGCAAGGTTGATTGCCTGTTCGATGAAGTAGACGTAACTGTCGTACCTGTACTGATATGAACTGTACCTTTGTCTGACATAAGCCTTCTCATCGTTGGAGAAGAAGGCCCCGTAGGGCGGATTGCCGATGACTGCATCGAACCCGCCTGTTTCGATGATCTCTGGGAACTCGGCCTCCCAGTCGAAGGGGTTCACGCGCCGCATCTCCTCCTCGTCGGGCACCAGTTGGCCCTCGAAGTAGTCCGGCCCGATGAGGGAGTTGCCGCACTTGACGTTGTCCCCCAGGTCGGGCAGGGCGCGCTCGCGCCACAGGGCCAGTTGCTGGCCCAGGGACTCCTGGTTCTCCCCCTCCAGCACCTTGAGCAGCAGGCTCAGCTTGGTCACCTCCACCGCCTGGCGGTCTATGTCCACCCCGTAGATGTTGTTGAGCAGGATACGCTTCTTCTCCCCGGATGTCAGCCGCCACTCTCCCGCTGGACCCTGGTAGAGGGCGGGCCGCTTCCCGCGGGCGTGCTTGGCCGGGGTCGTGGGCCTCGTACCACTGAATGTGGTAGTCCAGCAGGTATTGGTATGCCCCTAGCAGGAAGGACCCCGAGCCGCAGGCGGGGTCCAGAACCCGCACCTTGCTGACCTGCCGGGGCGTCTTGCCCTCGACGAGCTTCCCCACGGTCCCCTGCACGATGTACTCCACAATGTAGGTGGGGGTGTAGTAGACGCCGCCCGCCTTCTTGACCTCCGGCTTCTCCTCCACCTTGGCGCGGTGGCCGGGGGTGAGGCGGATGACCTTGCCCAGGAACTGCTCGTACACCTGGCCCAGGATCTCGGTAGGCAGTACCGAGAACTCGTAGGGACACTCCGGGTAATACAGCCCACCCAGGATGCGCTTGAGGACCTTGTCGTCCAGCGTCAGGGACGTGGTCAGGGTGTCGGCCTGGAAGTCGAAGAGGTCGGAGTTGTACTTCTCATCGGCCTGCCGGTAGACCTCCCTCAGGCGGGCATAGATCTGGGGGCCACCGGTGAGACCCAGGAGAGAGCCATAGTCCTCGATGCCCCGGTCCTCGCACATGCGCAGAAAGATGATGCGGTCGATGGTGCGCTGCACGGCGAAGTTGAGCTCGTGGACCGACAGGGCCGGGTTGCGCAGGGCGATGTTGCGGGCCAAGGTGTCGCGCCAGCCCTCGATCTCCTTCAGGAACTCGACGTCCACCTCGGTGGTGCCGCGCTTGCGTCTGGTCTCTTGTACGTAGCGGTCGAAGGAGCCCTTCAGCACCGATTCCCTGGCGAAGACGCTGTAGACGTCGTCGAACCGGTCGAGGTACTGGTCGAAGGTGAGGTACATGATCCGGCCCACGCTGACCTTGTCCGTGGGCTTGGGGCGCTGGCGGCAGTCGTAGACCGCGAACTCCTCGAAATCGGTGAGAATGCTGAGGGGCAGCTTGGCGCTCCAGGCGTAGCGCCGCAGTTGATAGGCCGGGCCGACGTCGCCTTTGACCGGTACAGAGGGCTTCTTGGCTTCCAGGAAGAACTTCCGGACTCCACCGACGCGAAAGCAATAGTCGGGCGCGCGGGTCGCCCCGCTGACCTTGATGGCGTCCTCGTGGACCACGTCCTTGTACTGCTCGGCGTAGCCCCGGACGTTGGCCACGTCCCAGCCCAGGGCCTCGAAGAAGGGGTTGATGAACTCCACGCGTACGCGTTCTTCCTTGTACTCGTCCCGCTTGTACACGTCCAGGTTGGAGGCGAAGCGCTCCACGAGCCCCTCGACTTGTCGACGAGCCTGGTCAGGCGTGGTTGCTTTGGCCGAGCTGCTCTCTGCGGTCAAGCCCTGATGCCCTCTTCGCACAACCGTTGACGTCCCAGGCACAGGAGTTCACATCACTGATTGTATCACTTCTCTTGAGTTCTGTCATCTCGGAAGGTGGGATGCTATCGAGAGCAGGCTGCCCTATCCGCAAAGGGTGCGCGGATGGGTGACGGGGTGGTAGGGGCACGGCATGCCGTGCCCCTACGGGGTTGGGCCGGCATCCCGCGCCAGATGTCACACCTTGTGGCGGGTGCCCTGCAGCCTTTCAGGACCAGGGATACCGATTGGCGTCACGTGCGGCCCCTGGAGCTACCTACCCTTGCGAAGGTTCCAAACCTTCGCAAGGGTGTTCTTGTGGCCTGCCCTATCCGCAAAGCGTGCGCAGAGCGGCGTCTCCCCAGGAGAAGGTGATGCGGTTCTCGCCACGCCCAATGAACGTCGGCGTCGTGGTAGGGGCAGGGCATGCCCTGCCCCTACGGAGTTGGGGTGGCCTCGTGGGAGGGCGAAACCGTAGGACAAGTTGTCAACTTGTCCTGTGTACAATGTTGCTCCAGGCAGGAGATGCGATTTCTCGGGGGTCTCAGGGGATTGGCGCCAAGGCCAGGAAGTCCCGGAGGGACTTGAACGGTCTACAGTGCGGCCACGAACGTCTTGAAGCGACGGTGGAACAGTGATATAATGATTCCGCCGTGCAGTGAAGTGGTGACGGCCAAAAGGGAGGGCAAGCGAGGCTATGAGCAAAACGATCGAGGAGAGGATAGCGCAGTTCACCCCCACGGAACTGAGCTTCGACCAAACCCTGCTTGGCGAGAGGGACAAGCGCGTGTTGAAGAAGCTGATCGAGGCGGCACGCCTCATGGACGGGATCTTCCTGCGACAGGTATCGCCCCGCTGCCCCGATTGGCTGGCGCAACTCGAGGCCGAGCACGGGGAGGGGAACGAAGCCCTACTGCACTACTTTCGGATCATGTTCGGACCTTGGGACCGCCTCGACGAACACAGGCCCTTCGTGGGCGACGAGGCGAAACCCCTGGGGGCGGGCTTCTATCCACCGGATCTGACCAAAGAGGAGTTCGAGGCCTGGGTTGCAGAACATCCCCAGGAGACGGAGGCCTTCACGGACTACTACACGGTCATCGGGCGAGAGGGGAACGAACTGGTGGCCGTGCCCTATTGCGTCGCCTATGAAGAGTTCTTGGAGCCGGCTGCAAGACTGTTGGAGGAAGCGGCCGAGATCACCGACAATCTTTCTCTGGCCACGTTCCTGAGAAGCAGAGCTGACGCTTTCAGGAGTAACGACTACTTCCAGAGCGAAATAGACTGGATGGACGTTGAGGATAGTCTGATCGATGTCACGATCGGGCCCTACGAGGTTTATGAGGATCGGCTGTTTGGCTACAAGACTTCATTTGAAGCGCTAGTTGGCATCAAGGATGCCAGGGAAAGCGATAAGCTGGAGACTCTGACCCGCTACCTGTCGGAAATGGAGGACAATCTGCCGGGTGGCGGTGAGTACGAGGCCATGCGAGGGGGTGAAAGCTCCCCTATCAGCGTGGTGAGCGAAGTCTTCTGCGGCGGCGAGATGAAGCCGGGCGCCCAGGCCGCCGCCTTGGTTCTTCCCAACGATGAAAAGGTGAGGCAGGCGAAGGGCAGCAAGACGGTGATGCTCAAGAACGTGGCCGAAGCCAAGTTCCGGAGCTGCACGATTCCGACGGCTGGTCGGATCATGGCGGAACAGCAACTGGCGCTGGTGGATTTCGACGCCTTGTTCAACTTCGCCCTTATGCATGAGCTGGCCCATAGCATGGGGCCGAGCTTCATCAGCCTTCCCGATGGCTCGGAAACGACGGTGAGCCGGGCCTTGAAGGATCTCTATCCTACGATCGAGGAGACCAAAGCCGACGTGGCGGGGATGTGCAACCTTCTATACCTGATAGACAAGGGGGTGTTGTCGGGTCTGGAGAAGGCGTGCGTGAGCTATGTGGTCTCCCTCTTCCGCTCCATCCGCTTTGGCATAGACGAAGCGCACGGCCGAGCGGGGTTGATCCAGCTCAACTACCACCTGGAGCGAGGGGGCATTGTGTACGATGGCGCCAGTGGCAAGTTCGAGGTTGACTTTGCCCTCTTGCGAGAGGGGATCCGGGAGTTGACGGGAATGGTACTGACGCTTCAGGCTCAGGCACGCTATCACTCCGTGAAGGAATTCCTGGACAACTATGGCAAGCTGACGCCCCTGCTGCAACAGGCGATGGAGCGCGTCAGTGATATCCCTGTCGACATCGAGCCCCGTTTTTCCATTGAGCGAATGATCAAGGACTGGTGATGAACGAGGCGCTGGAAAGGAACAGGGTCCAGATCATCGGAGTCCTGTTCGTGTTGCTGGTCACGGCTGGCGGGATGATCTACGTGCGCCGGCCGAGCCCGCAGGCGATAGAGATAATCGAGCCCTCACCTACGTCCGTCCCCACGCCTGTCCAACTGGCGGTGTACGTTACCGGTGCGGTGGTGGATCCGGGAGTGTATCATCTGCTGGAAGGCAGCCGCGTAGAGGAGGCCTTGGATGCCGCAGGCGGCGCCACGGCGGAAGCGGACCTGAACCGGGTCAATCTGGCGCGGATGGTGCACGATGAGGATCAGATCTACGTACCTGCGATAGGCGAGGAGAACCCGCCATTGCCGTCTGGCAGCACCTCCGACGGAGGGCTGATCAACATCAACACCGCCAGCCGCGTTGAACTGGAGACCTTGCCGGGCATTGGCCCCACTTTGGCTCAGTGCATTGTTGACCACCGGGAGGCGCAGGGTCCCTTTGGAGCCATCGAGGAGATCATGGAAGTCCGTGGCATCGGCGAGGGCGTATTCGAGCAGATAAGGGACCTGATCACCGTGGGGTAATGGGGCTGGCGAGTTCTGCGCCAGCTTGACCATTTGACAGAGGCAGGTTATGGTTAGTGCCTTATCGCTACGGTATGGCTTGTCGAGAGGCGTCGAGGCAGGGGGGCGGACAGTCCACCCGCCCAAGCGTTTGCTCGTGAGCCTAGGAATCGGGGATTTGAGGGCGAACAGCGGCAGGCTGTGTCCACGACAGGAGGTTTGAGACCAGTGGATGAGTTGAATGAGATCGCGCAACTGGCTTTGGAGGTGCTGGAGGCACGGCACCAGACTCGTGAGAAGGCGTTGGGGCTTTCCCGCCGCCTAATACGCCATTCGGCCAATACCATCCGGGCTGTGCATCGGGGGGAGTTCGCGAAGGCGCAGGAGATGCTAGAGGAGGGCCGAGTTCTGGTGGAGCAGTTCAACACCGATGTGGCTGGGGAGCCTCGCATCTATGAGGCTGGGTATGTCCACGCTGCGCTGAAGGAGTTCGCCGAGGCCAGCATCACCTATGCCTTGATCACCGGACAGCCCTTGCCAGGACCTGACGAGCTGAATATGGACTACCCAGCGTACTTGAACGGCCTGGGGGAGGCCATGGGTGAAATGAGGCGTGCCGTACTGGACCTCATCCGACGCGGCGACTTGGATACGGGAGAACAGTTGCTGAAGACAATGGATGAGGTATACGGGGTGCTGGTTACTGTCGATTACCCCGAGGCCCTAACCAAAGGGTTGCGCCGCACGACGGACATGGTGCGTGGGGTAACGGAGAGGACGAGGGGTGATCTCACCGTGGCCGTGCGGCAGCAGAGCTTGGAAAACACCCTCAAGGAGTTTGAGGACAAGTTCCTCGACCGAGTCTCGCAGGACTAGAGGTCTGCACACCGGCGGTGCGGAGTACTGGACGTGATCGAATCACACCGGTGATGCGCTGCGCCGCGAATGACCATCGTCAACCGTGGCGGACGAGGAGAGAGGCGCGTCGCACGCCAGGACATACTCAGATCCCCCCTGCCATGACAGACTTGAATGATGTCGCGCCTGTGGTGCTCGGGAGCACTCCGAGGATGGATTGAGCTAGCCAGGCGAGCTGCCCTTACTCTAGGCTCTCCATGAGATTCGAGGTTGCCTCTCGAGGAGTCCGCTCGCCCGTCAACACATCTTCTGCCGCCACTTGGAGGGCCCGTGCTATTCTGTCGAACTCGGGCGTGGAGGGACGGTAGAAGGCATTTTGCAACTGGTTCTCCAGGAATTGGGTGTAGTCCTGTGGCCAATCCGTCAGTGGGAGAGCGGCAGAGCGGGCAGGCAGGTGATTTGTTGCCACACTCCATTCTGCCAGGTTTTGCGAGGTCATCAGCCATTCGATCAGCCGGACGGCCGCTTCCTGGCGATGGGGCGACTCCGTGATGATCACGAAGGCCCAGCCTCGACTCATGGCGGCCGTGCGGCCGGTCTCTGTGGGCACGGCGGCGAAGCTCGTATCTTGCAGAACAGCGCGGCTAGTTAGGTATCGCCAGGAGCTGATGTGACTTAGAGCAATGTTCCCCTCAGTGTACGCTGCCCAACACTCCTCCAGGTCGTGTATCTCCAAGATCTCGCTGGGACTGACATCGTACTTGCGGACAGCATCGTACAGCCGCAGCACTCGCTGGACGGGGGAGTGTTCAAGGGCAGCTTTTCCTTCCTGGTCTAGCAACTGACTTTCTTGAGCCAGGTATTGGATCAGGAAAGCGTCGTTCACCAGTCCATTCTCGCCTCCGGCTGGGAATGTGTAGCTGATGGGCGAGACGAACAAATCGGCCCAGGTGGCGGGAGGAGTCTCCAGTGTCCTCGTGTAGTAGATCGCGTGCTCTATGTCGGCCTCGAACTGGAGGGCGATGAGGTCATCGCCGAAGGTACAGGCCTCTTGGGCGAAGGGGAACAGGTCAGCCACCAACTGCTCCGAGACCAGCTCTTGCAAGGGTGTAGCTATCCCTGCCCGCGCCAATGGGCCGAGTTCGAAGGCATCAACTATGGCCACATCGGGCAGCACGTTAGGAGCGGCATAGCTGGCAGCAAGGAGGAAGTCCAATACCCCCCCCTCTCCGTAGGGGGCCTTGGTCACGTATTCCACCCCTAGATCCGGATTCTCGCTGGTGAACTCTTGATATTGTGCTTGCAGGACCTGTGCGCCAGCGTCCGACTCACCGGGCGCGAACTGCTCCGGACCCCAGATGGTCAAGGTGATGAATGAAGGTGCGGGTCCCAGCGGAGAGGGTGCTGGGACAGGGGTGGCGCTGGTGGGCGTGGTCGAGTCTCGCGTGGGGGTGGGACTGTGCGTCGTCACGCTGGGCGTGGCGGATGGCGAACGACCGCATCCTGCCAAGACGGCCGGAGACAAGGCCAGGATCACGAGCAGGAAGCCAAGCAGCACTTGAAGGCGGGTGCTCATCTGTGACATCATCCCTCTTCCCTCCCGTGGATCGCGAATGGGGCGGCAACCCACGAAGCTTCCCTATTATACACAAACCGGAGCACTGTCGCATCTGGATGCTCAGTGGAGGCCAGGTGCTAGGCTTTTGGATTGCCATCTGGTAACATTCCACGCAGATGTAGTCTGCCGGAGTCACGATGCTCAGGACCCCTATGGCGCTGAATGAGTTGAGGAAGCTGCTCCAGGTCTTTGACAAGGAGAGCATATCTCTTGACATTGAGGAAGAAACCCGCGCCAGGCTGGCCATAGTGGGACCAGTGAACTCGGGGAAGTCTACGTTGGTCAACCTCCTGTGTGGGAGAGAGGTTTCGCTGGTGACGGCGGTGCCGGGGACAACCAAGGCGGTGATCACCCAGCAGTATGGTCCGTTCACTCTGGTGGACACGCCGGGTTTCGGCGAGGTGGGTGGTGTCGATCGAGGGGACATCGCCCTGGAGGCGATGAGAGAGGCGGACCTGACTGTGCTGCTGTTTGACGGGGCGGCGGGTCTCCGCCAGGAAGACTACAACCTCTATCAGAAACTGCGCGCTGAGAAGAAACCACTCATCGTGGCCCTCAACAAGATAGATCTGATCAAGCGAGATCTCAAGCTCGTAATGGCCGACGTCCAGACCAAGCTGGGCACCTCCGTGACACCCATCTCGGCGAAGAAGGGTACGAATGTGGGCAGACTGCTGCTTCCCCGCATCATCGAGATGCGGCCCGCGCTGGCGGTGGCCTTGGGCAGGGAACTACCTTTGTATCGGCGGCGCATGACGCGCAGTGTGATTCGCAACACCAGCTTGGTTAACCTAATGATCGGCATGGAGCCTATTCCATTCCTGGACATACCTCTCCTTCTGGCCAGCCAGGTGCGCATGACCTTGCGCATCGCCGCCATCTATGGTGAGGCCATGGGCCCGGAACGTGCCAAGGAACTCATCTCCACCATTGCGGGAGGAGTTCTGCTGCGATACGCGGCCCAGCAGGCAGTCAAGTTCTTCCCCGGACCGGGTTGGATCATCTCGGGCTCCATCGCCGCCGCTGGCACGTGGGCCATGGGGCAGGTGACCGTGGCCTATTTCGAGAGCAAGAAGGTCCTATCCGCGGTTCAGATGCGAGAGCTGTATCGTCGGCTGAGGCGCTTGCCGAGGGGGTTGAATGTGCGACCCCGCTTCACTCACAAGATGCGCTCTTTCTTGGGCCGGCTCAGGAGGAAGGGGTCCTGACAGAGGAGGGACATCATGAGGCGGATGACCAGCTTGTGGCTTCGCGGGATCGGGTATGCATAACTTGACTTCGGCACAGTCGGGTGTAAGATTTAATTGGATGCCAGGAATTGACCACTGACCTGGACCGATTGAGAGGTCGAATCCGATGAGAGTAGTCATCTTCGGTGATGATCGTGAGCAACTGGATTTCGATGCCTTTGTGCTGCGCCAGGCTGGCCTCCAGCCAATGGCCACCATCAACGAGGAGAAGTTCTTGTCACTGTGCGCTGACGAAGCTCCCGATTTGGTGGTGATGGATGCTAGCTCCAAGGACACGGATCTCCTGCCCGTGGTTGGCAAGGTTCGGTCCGAGTCAGACGTGCCTCTAATGTTACTCTCTCCCGAGAAGGAAGAGGAGTACATACTGAAGGCTTTGGACCTGGGTGCCGATGACTACCTGGTGAAGCCCCACAGCCCTCGGATGCTCGCTGCTAGGGTCAAGGTCCTTCTTAGGCGCGGTCGGCCGATCCCGCTTTCGGCACTGGGACCAATGACGATTCAAGGGTTGACCTTGGATCCCGAACAGCATGTGGTCATCACCCCCCAGGGCTCCACCGTCCGACTCACTAACATGGAGTTTCGTCTGCTCTTCTTGCTAATGAGGAACCCGGACCGAGTCATTCCTTCGGAGACAATAATCGAACGGGTCTGGGGATATGAGGGTGGGGGAGAGGGCGCTCTGGTCAAGAACCTGATCAGCCGGTTGCGCCACAAGGTGGAGCCGAACCCTTCCGACCCTCGGTATATCAAGACTGTTCCAGGCGTGGGTTACTCCTTCGCGCCGACCACCGACGAATCTGGGAGCGGCTAGTTTGCCCCTTGAGATTCGATTCCCCCAGTGGCCCCGGGCTCTGATACCAAAGTGATGCCCGGGGGCCTTTTTTCTTACCCATCTGATGCCTTCTTGTGATGACTTTTGTGCCCGGGGATAGTATGCTTGTCTGCAGGTGGCAACTTTGATCCCAGCGCCGAGAGGGTATTCTCTGAGGTTGGCGCGGGGATCAAAGAGAGGGCATACGGCAGGGCGGGAAGCCCAGGCAGGGAGGTGGCGTCAGCTTGGCAGGCAGTGAGCGAGTCCACATTGTGCTTATGGAGATCCCGGAGAGGCTACCCAGCCGTGACGTGGTGAGACTAGTCCTACCAGAGGTCGCAGAGGAGCTTCGTGCGGTACCCCTGGCGGTTGAAGATGGAGCCCTGACCGCGGCCATAGCTAGTCCTCAGGATCGCGCAGCCGTAGACGCGCTGGCCGAGTTGACCGGGTACGATGTTTTTCCTGTGTTGAGTCCTCCAGACCAGTGGGATGCTGCGTTGGAGAGATTCAGGGCTTTGTGTTCTGAGGAGTTGCCCAAACAAGCTGCAGAATGGGAAGTCTGACATGTTGCCGGTTCGAGAGGTTAGGCACGGAGAACTGGGTGATGTCCTCGCACTGGCAAGGCGAACAGGAGTGTTCACGAGCCGTGAGGTGGCCGTCGTGCAAGAAGTCGTAGAGGCAGAGCTAGGGGATCCGAGGCAAAGCGACTACCACTCGATCGTAGCAGAGGAGGATGGCCACGTCGTGGGGTTTGCCTGCTACGGGCCCACACCGATGACCGACGGGACCTACGACCTATACTGGATCTTTGTGCACCCCAGCTATCATCGGCGGGCAATAGGGCGAGCGCTGCTAGAGGAGGTGGAGAAGGCAATTGGCCGAGCCAAAGGGCGAATGCTATTGGCCGACACGTCTTCCACGCGGCCCTATCTACCTGCGCGCTGGTTCTATCAGAACCACGGCTTTCGAAGGGCCGCTGAAGTAAAGGACTACTACAGGGCGGGCGATTCCCGCATCACATACGTCAAACAGGTGCCGCAGAGTACTCCGCCTGGAAAGAAGTGACGACGAATGCCTCGCGAGCCAAAGCCGGTCTGCCACGCGGCAGGATATTGAGGAGAAACCCATCCCCGGGGGCACTTGTGAAAGGGCCGCGCATGGCTCGGAGCGCGCTCCAGGATAGAACAGCGTCCAGGAGACGTGAGATGGATCGGAATACATTGCAGGGAGGAATAACTGAAGAGATGATTGGCGAGGAATTTGAAGATCCTCCGGGTGCAAAACCTCCGCACCCTAGCCCTCGGCCCAGCATCTGGGCCGAGGTGACTGAGAAGGAGTGGAACGACTGGCATTGGCAGGTACGTAATCGCATCACCAAGCTAGAGGAACTACAGCAGGTCTCGGAGTTGACTCCGGAAGAGATAGAGGGGGTGATTGCGGCCAGTAGAGGTCTCAGGATGGCCATCACGCCCTTTTTTGTTTCTCTGATGGACCCCCATGATTCCAACTGCCCCATCCGAAGGCAGGTGGTACCCACCAGGCATGAGTTGAGGGTCACTCGGTCTGACTTGGAGGATCCCCTGAGTGAGGATGCCGACTCACCCGTACCCGGGCTGGTGCACCGCTACCCGGATCGAGTGCTACTTGTGGTGACTGACCAATGTCCTTCCTATTGCCGGTTCTGCACACGCCGCCGGCTGGTGAGCAGCGGCCGTGAGAGAGTACGCACCCAGAAGATCGATGCCATGGTCGAATATATCAGGCAGCACCGCGAGGTCAGAGATGCATTGATATCTGGAGGGGATGGACTCTTCCTCTCGGAAACGGTGCTCGAGCATCTCCTGTCCAGGCTGCGACGTATACCGCACCTGGAGGTGATTCGCATCGGTACCCGAGTGCCCGTGTATCTGCCTCAGCGGATTACACCGCAGTTGGTCGACATGTTGCGACGCTACCACCCTTTGTGGATCAACATCCATGTCAATCACCCCAAAGAGATCACGCCCGAGATGTCCAGGGCGTGCGCCATGTTGGCCGATGCCGGCATCCCCTTGGGCAGCCAGACCGTCCTGTTGGCGGGGATCAACGATTGTCCCAACACGATCAAGCGTCTCGTTCAAGAGTTGGTGAGGATCAGAGTGAGGCCATATTATCTCTACCAATGTGACCTCTCTGAAGGCATCGGCCATTTCAGAACGCCCGTGAGCAAGGGAATTGAGATCATAGAGCATCTGCGAGGTCACACCAGCGGCTTCGCCGTCCCCACGTTCGTGATTGATGCCCCAGGTGGCGGGGGCAAGGTGCCTGTCATGCCTCAATATCTCATCTCCCAATCAGATTCCCGAGTGGTGGTGAGGAACTACGCCGGCCGGATTCTGAACTATCCTGAGCCCGAGCATTATGAGGCACATGACCCTGGTCGCTGCTTATTCTGTGCTGACCAACTGAGGCGGAGTCGCAGCGGGGTGGCAGCCGTGCTGACGCCCGCGGAAGACCTTCCCTGTCCGGCAGTCGAGCCCCAGGGGCAACTCTGTCCGCTTCTGCAAGAGGGCAGGCTTGCCATCGGCACCGAGCTAGACAGGAGGTATCGATGAACGGCCTCAAGATCGCTCTGCTCGCGAATCTGAAGAGTAACGCCCCCCATGATGTGGGGGAACCGGGAGATAGGTGGTATGAGCTGGACTCGGAACGAACCGTGGACGCCATCACCTCAGCCCTGCAAGAGACGGGGCACCAGGTCACGTTCTTAGAGGGCGACACGAGCCTCTATCAAGAACTCGAGCGAGGCGACTTCGACATAGCCTTCAATATCTGTGAGGGCCATCGAGGGGACGCCCGGGAGTCCCAGGTGCCAGCTATTCTCGAGATGCTGGGCATTCCCTACACGGGCTCCAAGGTGCTATGTCTGGCGCTCACTTTGGACAAGCCTATGACCCAGCGCGTACTCGCCTTCCACGGGCTCCCGACGCCGAGATTCCAGGTCTTCGAGGGCCCGTACCAACCTGCGGATTCTGAACTCCGGTTCCCGCTGTTTGTGAAGCCCTCTCGCGAAGGGACAGGCATCGGGATCAGTGCCAGGTCAGTGGTTAGGCATGAAGGCGAACTGCGGCGTCAGGTGCGCTGGGTCCTCGACACCTACCAAGAGCCAGCACTCGTCGAGGAGTACATAGAGGGACGGGAGATCACCGTCGGCGTTTTGGGCAATCAGCAATTGTACGTGCTCCCGCCCCTTGAAGTGGATTTGAGCGCCTGTCCCCCTGAGGAAGAGGGGATCTATACCGGGCGAATCAAGTCGGAGTTTCCCCAATTGCCGCACTACGTGTGCCCAGCACCACTGACGGAGGCCCAAGCTCAGCAATTGAGCCATCTTGCAGTTGAGGCCTTCCGAGCTGTAGACTGCGTTGACATGGCGCGGGTGGACTTCAAGCTGGATGCCAATGATGGCGAGAGGCCCTACATACTGGAGATCAATCCCCTACCGGGCTTGAGTCCGGGCGTGAGCGACTTGGTGTTTGAGGCCGAGGCCGTCGGCATGAGCCATGCTCAACTCATCAACGCCATCCTGAACGAGGCCCTGAAGAGGTATCCGCGGCTAGCCCACAGGACATCACACGAGTTTGTGATGCAGATGACCCAGCCTTCACGGGATGGATCGGTGCGGAGACACGGACCATGAAAGGCGCGGGTGTGGGGTTCGCGCTCGTCCCAGACAATAAGATGGCTACTCGGGCAAGGATGCCGCGATGAAAGTATTGATCCTGTACAACCAGGTAGACAGCCTAGCCAAGGGCGAGGCAAGAGACCTGGTGTCAGCCCAGGGCGTGGCCATTGCGGCGAGAGCCATCGAAGAGGCGTTGCGACCAAGGCATGAGGTCGCTTGCGTGCCTGTCTCTTTCAATCCTCTCGAGGTGGTCTCGGCCTATGACCCCACGGAGTGGGTGGTCTTCAACCTTCTGGAGGGGCTGGGCAATCGGGCGGACCTCGAACCTGAGGCTGCGGCCATTCTGGAAAGACTCGGCTATAGGCACACAGGCGCGTCGTCAGACACAATTGCTCGCTGCATAGACAAAGCCCAAACGAAGAGGGTGCTGCAGTCTCAGGGCATCCCCACACCAGCCTATCAAGTCTGTACCGACACCGATACAGCCGTATCTGTCCCTCTTCCGGCCATCGTGAAGCCGGTTGCCGAGGACGCCAGTTTGGGGATAGATGATGGAGCGGTAGTAACGACCACGGAGCGACTGCGCAAGAGGGTGGGGTACATTCTCGATACCTATGACGAGCCGGCTTTGGTGGAGGAGTTCATCATCGGCCGGGAGTTCAACATCGCCCTCTGGGGCAATGGTCCGGCTGAGCTCTTGCCCCTGGCGGAGCTGGACCTCTCTGGCTTCGCTGACCCTCTGCGCAGAATATGCTCTTATGCAGCCAAGTGGGAGCCCGAAAGGCCTGAATACCATCTCACGCCGGTCATATGTCCCGCCAAGGTAACTGCACGCTTGGCCGAGAGTATAGGGCAAGTGGCGATGGCCGCCTATGAAGTGGTGGGGTGCCAAGGCTACGGGCGCGTGGACCTCCGAGTGCGGGACGGTACCCCCTACATCTTGGAGATCAACCCCAATCCGGACATCTCCCCCGATGCTGGCTTTCCCAGGGCCGCTCTGGCCGCTGGCCATAGCTACGAGGAGATGGCGGAAAAGATACTGCAATTGGCTACCGTCTAACTGCAGCCGGACAGACTGCCGGGATGAAGACCGGTGAGTACCGGCGAAGCAAGTGCCCTACAGACGAACGGCTGATTAGCACTCTGCGACACTTTGGCTTCTCCATGGCCAAGAGGAAGGGAAATGAACCTAGAACGTGGAGGCGGAGTGATTAGAGCGAGGTGCATCCTACTGACAGTCTTGCTTGCTCTGGGCTTGAGTTCCTGTGGAGTACCCGTAAGGCCGGCCAAGCCAACGGGCAGCCCAGCGCCAACCCAGACCTGCCCGGCGGCTCCTGCGGTGCGCCCACAGCCGACCGAGACGCCGTTAGCAGGAGAGCACGAAGCCACGGTTCTGCCATATGCCCCGGTAGTCCGCGTGGAGCCTACCTCAACGCCATACCCGGGAGAATCGGGTACGAGCGTCGAGGATCTGCCCATAGGGGAGCCTGGCCACTATGTCAACGTAGCCTTCGGGTACTGGCTCCAGTACCCCTCGAACTGGTATGCAGGCTTCGGCAACCGGCCCTTACTCGCCAGTTTCAGCAACTCAACCCAGGCACTCATAACCGAGCCAGCATGCGCGCAGAAGGTTGCCTGATTCAGGTGAAGGTGGCGTGCTTCGTCCATGTGTGAAGCATCTTACAGCCAAAGAGGGGATCCCGTTCTATACCCGTATCTGCAATGCAGAGGGGATGATGTTGAAGATGAGAGGCGTCTCTCCACAGACTTCCCCCTCCACCTGAAGCAGGAGAGGTTCCTTCGAACGGACCTCTACCCGTTTGGCCCGATATGCATACAACTGAGGATGACTGAGATGCGTGCCGTCGTAGACCTTGGGTACAGTCATCAGGAACTCGATCTTGTCGACGTCGCCGATGACGATCACGTCGAAGAGACCATCGTTAGGGTCGGCTTCCGGGGCTATGCGCATGCCCCCGCCGAAGAACTGGCAGTTGGCCACTATCACGGAGTTGGCAACCATCTCTATAGGCTCCTGGTCATCGAGGATCAACTCTACATGCTTGTTTCGATAGCTGATCAGGGTGGTGACCAGGCTCGAAAGGTAGGGGATCGTTCCTCCCATGAAGTTGGGCGCGCGATTCGCTCTCTGTGCCACTTCGCCATCGAAACCACCGCCGCCGATGTTCACGAAATACCGCTCTCGCCGCTCTCCCTCCTCATGGAATTCCACCAGGCCGAGATCCACGGTCATGGTCCGCTCACCAGCCAGGCGCGCACAGGCCTCGCCATAGTCAGCAGGGACGCCTATGGTCCGCGCCAGATCGCTCCCTCGCCCGGTGATGACTATCCCCAGGAGGGCGTCCGCTTTCTCGCTTCCTGGTGACATCAGCCCGTTGACGACTTCGTTCGCGGTGCCGTCTCCGCCCACGGCCACCACCATTTCGTACCCTTTCTCCACGCCTTCTCTGGCCAGGCTGGTGGCGTGATTGGGCGCCTCGGTGAAGATGTGATCGAAGGACAGGCCCAGGGAGCGGAGCTCCTCTTCGATGGCTGGCCACAGATTGCCGGTTTTTCCTGCGGCGGCGACAGGGTTCACGATAAACAGATTCTTCTTCTCAGACACGTCGAGACCTCCTCCTACTTCGTCATTGGTCCTTGGGCAACCGTCCACCACTCAGCGAATGACCTTCAGGGTCATGTCATCCGTGGCTGACTGGCCCTCGTCGTCGGTCACCCAGAGTTCGATGACCCACTCGCCCAGGTCTTGCTCTCCCACGGGCCTATCCGAGGTCCAGGTCGCTGCGTCGGGGCCTTCCCGCAGTACTTGGCCGACCTGGTCTTCCCTCCCCTCTGGAGCGGCGGTCACGTACCACTTGTAGTATACGATTCTGCCGCCGTCCAAATCCACGGACTGGGAGCTGTCGTAGGACACCCTCTCGCCTATCCGTACCGTCACATCGGGGCCGGCATTGGCGACCGGAGGTGCCTTGGTGATCAGGGCACACCCTGTCAGCATCGCTGCCAGGAGCATCAGTAGGGGCAGTGTCGGGCGTACCATTCTCGTTTCCATGGGATGTCAGATTATACCCCTCCTTCGTCAAGTGTCACAAGGCCGTAGATCTGAGGGCCAGTTGAGCCTTGCGAAGGTTTCAGAACCTTCGGGAGGGTGCTTGTGACGGCGGCACCTTCAGATCGTCGGGCCGAATAGCCGGGCGACCTGACGAGTGGGCAAGCTGCTGCCGGCCTCCTATGTGACGCCACGCGATTGATCGTACTGTGAGGATTGCTCCGAGGTTCTGCTGGCAAGCCAGCGACGTCGCAGGCAAAGCTCACTGTGTCGATCGTGTTGCCTTCGAGTCAGAGGAGCGTAGAGCGATGGGACGAGAGCCAGGGCGGTCGCGACTACCCAGGGCAAATCCTGGTGAGCTTGCGTGGTCACCGTCGGCGCGGTGTTGCTCAGAAGGGCCCGGGGCAATATAATAGCAGGCATTGGAGGGTGACATGATGAGAAGCTACGGCAGCCAGAGCATGGTCGAGCCGCTGCGCAGGGTGCTGGTCAAGCGGCCCGACGAGGCTTTCTCTGTAGACGATCCTCAGAAGTGGCACTACGCTGGGCGGCCCGATCTGGAGATCGCCCAGCGGGAGCATGACGCCCTGGTGGACATCCTCCGCGAGGCCGGAGCCGAGGTGCTCTACCACGACGAGTCCCAGCCGGATCACGCTGACGCCGTCTACGTCCACGACCCGGCCATCGTCGCCGACGAAGGTGCCGTGATCCTGAGCATGGGTAAGGTCCTCCGGCAGGGCGAGGAAGCGGCCCTCGCTCTCCGCTTGGAAGAGCTGGGCGTGCCGGCGTACTACACGCTGCGTGGTGATGCCCGCGCGGAGGGGGGTGACCTGCTGTGGCTGGACCACGATACGTTGGCCGTGGGTCTTGGGTTCCGCACCAACACCGAGGGGATGCGCCAGTTGAGTGAGGCCCTGGAGCCGCTCGGTGTCAACATCATCGTTGTGCAGTTGCCCTACTATACCGGCCCCGAGGCGTGTTTGCACCTGATGTCGCTGATCAGCTTGGTGGGCCACTCCACGGCGGTGGTCTACCCGCCTCTGCTGCCCGTGCCCTTTTGGCAGTACCTGGAGGAGGGGGGCTTTCGGCTCGTCGAGGTGCCGGACGAGGAGTTCGAGAGCATGGGACCGAACGTGTTGGCGCTGGCTCCGGGCAAGTGCTTGATGCTGGAGGGCAATCCCATCACCAAACGATGCTTGGAGGAAGCCGGTTGCGAGGTGCTGACCTACAAGGGGAACGAGATCTCCCTCAAGGCCGAGGGCGGCCCCACGTGTCTGACCAGGCCCATCCTGAGATCGCCGTAGGGGAGGTTGAGCGAGTGCGAGAGATCGAGGAGCGAGTCCTGAAGGCTATTGATGTAGAGGGCATGCTGGACTATCTCTGTGAGTTGATAGCTGTGCCCAGCCTGGACGGTGAGGAGACGGCGGCCCAGGAGCACGTGGTGGCGCAGATGAAACGCTGCGGTCTGGAGGTAGACGTCTGGGAGCTGGACTTCGACGAGCTGAGCCAGCATCCGGCCTTCAGCATGGAGGCAGAGCGCGAGAACGGGTTGGGTGTGGTTGGTGTGATGGGTGAGGATGGAGGCGGGCGCAGCCTGATCCTCAATGGCCACGTGGATGTGGTGCCCGTGGGGGACGAGATCCTCTGGCACTATCCGCCCTGGCAGGGAACCATCGCCGAGGGACGGGTGTACGGGCGCGGGGCTGTGGACATGAAGGGTGGCCTGTGCTGTGCCCTGTTCGCGGCCAAGGCATTGCGCGACGCAGGGGTGCGACTCAAAGGCAGGTTGATGGTGGAGAGCGTAATCGGTGAGGAGGACGGAGGGGTGGGCACGCTGGCCGCCGTGCTCCGTGGCTACAGGGCCGACGGGGCAGTGGTCGCGGAGCCCACCGAGCTCATCGTGGCTCCTGCCCAGGCAGGGGCCTTCAACTTCCGGGTTACCATCCCCGGCAAAGCCGCCCACGGCTGTGTGCGGGAGGAGGGCGTCAGTGCCATCGAGAAGTTTTTCCCCATTCACGAGGCTATGATGGCCCTGGAGCGTAGGAGGAACGAGAAGCTGACAGACCCACTGTACTCCCGATACCACTTGCCCTACGCTCTGTGCATCGGCAAGGTGAGGGCAGGCACCTGGGCCTCCTCTGTGCCCGAGAGACTGGTTTTCGAGGGGCGGTACGGGGTGGCCGTGGACGAGGACGCGGATGCTGCCCGTGGCGCCCTCCAAGAGGCGGTAGCCCAGGCCGCTGAAGCCGACCCCTGGCTGAGAGATCATCCGCCATTAGTCGAGTGGTGGGGCGGTCAGTTCGAGCCGGCCCGGATCCCGGTGGATCATCCCCTGGTAGAGACCGTCACCGGCGCCTTCGAGGACGCCGCAGGGCGACCAACCCGCGTAGAGGGGATGACCTACGGAGCCGACATGCGGCTGCTGGTCAACGTGGGTGATACGCCGACGGTGCTCTTCGGGCCTGGCGACGTCCGGGCCTCTCACCGCCCCGACGAGTACGTGCCGGTGGATGATCTCGTGGCGGCGGTGCGCACGCTTGCTTTGACAGCCCTTCGCTTCTGTGGATGTGAGGGATGATGGATGTCGCCCGACATCGACAGCCTCAGTTGACGCGCTTTGCCTGTTGCAGTACAATAACTGTCATCACATCGAGAGCCTGGTTTGCGGCAGATCCAGAGCCTTCCGAGCGGGCGACCGGAAGGACAGCGCCTCTAGGACCATGCTCTCTCCTCTGTGTCAGAGCCCATGAAAGAGGAGGTGGAGGATGAACGCACGGAACGTGTTATCGAGGGCGATTCTTCCCCTAGGGCTACTGGCCCTAATGGCAGGAATCCTCTCCTGTGCGCCGGTGCAAACCGGACCGCGAGTGTGGATAGACTTCCCCTTGGACGGGTCCAGGTTCTTTCCGGAGACCACCGTATCTGTGACCTGCCATGCCTTCTCGCGGGAAGGCGTGGCCGAGGTGCAGCTCGCAGTGAACGGGGAGCCGTATCGACTTGCTGCGCCTGCCCAGCCAGGAGAGCAGTTCGTTGAGATCTCCATGGAATGGCTGGCCACCGAACCGGGGGATTACGTCCTCTCGGTCACGGCTTTCGACATGACCGGCGCGGCGACCAACCCCGACAGGGTGTCGGTCACCGTGGTTGGCGAGCGGCCAGATCTCATTCTCAGCCCCACACGGGTAGAGACTACGGTGCCACCTACCGAGACCCCTTTGTCGGCCACGGCGACGGGGGTGCCCCCAACGCCTACTCCGCCACCTGCCGGGACGCCGCGCCGGCCTACGGTGACCCCGGAACCTTCCACGGCAACGCCTCCACCGCCTCCGCCGACCATCGTCTCTTTCGAGGCCAATCCACCCAGGATCACGGCTGGCGAATGCAGCACGCTGAGTTGGGCGGTGGAGGGCGTCATCAGCGCGGTATACCTTGACGGAGGGGGCGTCGAAGATCATGATTCCAGCGTTGAGTGTCCCCACGCCACCACGAGCTACACACTGCGAGCGGTGGGTCCGGGAGGCGAGACCACCGGTGACGCTACGGTGAACGTCACGGAGCCGTCCAGCCCCACACCCGACACGCAAGGGCCGCCTGCACCAGGTGGAATGAGCCCAACGGGTGCCGAAGAGCAAGGCTGCGGAGCAGTGACACTTGGTTGGAATCCGGTCAGCGACCCCAGCGGCATCAACACCTACTACGTCAAGGTGGAGAAGGTGACAGGGACATACAAGTCTGGGGCCTGGACGACGAGTGACACCGAACTCACCATCGCGGCGGCTTGGCTGGAGTGCGGGCACGGGTATCGCTGGGCGGTGCGGGCGGAGGATGGCGCCGGAAACGTGGGCCCCTGGTCAACCTGGGGCACCTTCACCGTGACACTGACATAGCACGTAGGACAAGTTGCCAACTTGTCCCACAGGGTGTGGGCAGTAAGTTCGCGGTTGGAATCTCAGGGGTAGTGGCCCTCTAGAGATCGTAGAGCGCGGGGAGTCTCAAGCTTGTTGACAGCTCTCCCTACCCTAACGATGGTGGAGCAAAGGAGGATAGGAGAATGAGAAGCAGAACGCTGACTGTGGTGGGTGTTCTCCTGGCTTTGTGCGTGGTGCTATCCGTGGTTGGCGGGTTGGCCTATCTTCTCTGGCCACGGGGGGCGGCGAGGCCTGTGGTGCTGATTGAGTCACCCAGGGACGGGGAGCGGGTAGCGGTAGGGGAGACGGTGACGATCCACGCATTGGCCCGTGACGAGACGAAGTTGACCCGGGTGGAGTTATGGGTGGACGGGGAGTTGCGGGAGTCGCAGGCCAGCGCGCTGCCTGGGGGTACATCGCCCTTTCCGCTGGCAGCCCAGTGGCAGCCGGAGTCTCCTGGGACTCACAGGCTGATTGCCAGGGCTTTCAATGCTGAGGGTGCGCGAGCGCATGCGTCGATCGAAGTGGAGGCCATAGCAGAGGCGGATGTAGACGGGGATGGGGTGGCTGACGAGGCCGACTTATGTCCGGACGAGTTGGGGTGGAGGGGTTCTGCTGGCTGTCCTGACGGGGACTTCGATGGGATCCCGGACGTGGAGGATGCGTGTCCAGAAGAGGCGGGGTTACCGGATGGAGATGGGTGTCCGGCGCCCAGCGAGCGTGATGGTGATGGTGATGGTGTGGTGGATGAGGTAGACGGGTGTCCAGATGAAGCGGGGGCGCCTGTGGCGGAGGGTTGTCCGGACGCGGATGGAGACAGGGTGGGTGACGCGGAGGATGCGTGCCCGACTGAGGTAGGCTGGCAGGAGAATGATGGTTGTCCGGTGGAAGGGGACGCTGACTTCGATGGTATAGCGGACGAGGAGGATGAGTGTCCTGAGGAGTGGGGGTTGGCGGAGCACTCAGGCTGTGCGGATGATGATGGTGACGGTGTTGCAGACAGGTATGATGCCTGTGTAGACGAGGCGGGCCTGCCGCAGCTCGGTGGCTGTGCCGACAGGGATGGGGACGGCGTGGCTGATGGGGACGATCTGCGGCCTGATGAGCCGGGGTCACCTGAGGATCATGGTGCGCCGGACACGGGTGCTCCGGACACTGATGGGGATGGTGTACCTGATGACGTTGACGAATGTGATGAGGAGGAGGGGTTACCCGAGCACTTTGGCTGTCCGCCTCCTGGGGAAGCAGAGGATGTCGATGGCGACGGTTTCGCCGACGACGAGGCGGCCCCGATAGGCCCCTTGGATGCGTTGTTCTTCTTGGGGCCGGTATTTGAAAGGCTAGTACCAAAGGTGGAAGTACCCGTCGAGTTCCAGGCCTTGGAGTTCACGGTGGGCCAGGAGTACGACGGCATCTCCTGCTACGTACGTGTCGGTCGCCACGATCTTCATGAGGGCGCCTTTGATCCCTTAAGCGAAACCCAGTGGCGCATCCCTGCGAGCATGGGCAGTTTGGACACTGCGTTCGACGACGAACACTACTTCCCCGTCTACGTGGAGTGCCAGGGCCACCACGAAGGGGAGGTCTGTCGCGACGGCGAGTGTATTCCAGAGACGATCGAGGATCACTTGGGCGTGTTCATCGGTGGGGAGCCCGACCCCGAGGACCCAGAATCCGTCGGGTACCCGGTGGAGGAGTGGCTTGGACATGTGATCACGGGGAGGTCCGGGAGGGGTGACCCGGACGACTGGTTCCAGGTGAAGTTCCGTATCTGTACCCCTTCCTGCGAGGAGGTGGTCTACCTGCCACCTTATGTCGAGTTGGTGGAGGTCGGGGCCGAGACGCGGCTGTTGATTTTTGGGCAGTGGGAAGACGGCCCCCCGGAGGGTGTCTTTGGGTGGAACGTGTACATCGACGGCAACTATGTTTTTCCCGTGGCCCTGGATAGGGACAGTTGCTCGGTCGACTGGTATGAGCCAGCCTGCGGTGAAACCCGGGAGTTTCAGGCGACGGCTCGGGGTCGCGCTGGAGAATCGCCTCGTAGCAACCACGACGTCTGGCAAGGTGAGCCGTGCCCGCGCACCGTGCAGGTGGAATTCTACAGCTTGGAGACCGGGTACCTGGGCGATGATGAGTGGAATCATGTCTATGTAGGTCCCATTCTCGGCCATTTCCGGGTCAATGCCGGCGGCCGGGTGTACACACTTGAGTTCGATGCTGTGGACCCTGGGAGCTGGGCCTGGGAGGAGACCACAGGCTATCGGCTGGACCACGGTCGAGAGTACCGGATCCACGACATCTTCCAGTGGATTTGGGCTCGCATGAACTGTATGGGAGGGGGATGCCCGGACTACCACGTTGCTTCCCACAACTATGTCACGGTGGACCTGGGTCCCGATGATGATTTGACCTTCGGAGGGTCGATCTATGACCGTGATGACGATAACCCGAGCGACACGCTTTTCGATGCCGAGTACACGATCCCTGCCGAGGACATCTCCGAGGACACCTCGGGCGAGTGCCTGGTCCCGGGCTATTGCGTGATCGAGGACCGCAATATTGAGTTGACGGTCCTGCTATCCACTATCGGCTGGTAGGCCGGCGATTGGCCGCATCTGACTGAGACCGGCGTCTCGAGGGGAGCCTTCCGGGCGACGTCCGGGCCTCTCACCGCCCTGACGAGTACGTGCCGGTGGATGAATTGCTCGCCACGGCGCGTACGCTTGCCGTCGCAGCCCTGCGCTTCTGTGGGTACGAGGCCTGAGGGAGATCGCGACAGTGCTGCCGGCTTCACCGCATTGGCAACTGGCCTCCGCCCGTGCTACAATCCCCCATGAAGCCCCGCTGAGAGAGGACTGATCAGCCGGCCGCTCCTCGGATGAGGTTGCTGCCTCGGGGAAAACTGTAGGTCCATGGGGCAATAGGAGCTCCACCTCGGAAACAGACGGGCGGGTCGCTGGAGACGGACAGCGCGAGAGGGTAACTGTGCCATGCCACTAATCGCCAGAGGTGGGAAGTACGTCTATGGCTGGTCGAAAGTCGGTGAGACGGGAAGGATCGCCATCCCCAAGGAGGCGATGGATGAATACAGCCTCAAGGAGCGGGACAAGGTAATCCTCATGAGTGGGAGCCGGCGGTCGGCGGGCTTCGCCCTCACGACACCAGCCCTCCTTGGAGGCAGCCCGCTGTCGGCAGTGCTGCGTAGGTTCCCGAGACTTCGCACTTTTCAGATGCCTGAGGCGAGAACGGTGAGGCTCGAGGGAAGGGCATTCTGCTGGACCACGATAGAAGAGGGTGGCTACATCTCTCTGCCGGAGCAGACGCTAAGAGAGTACGAAATCCTTCCAGGGGATCGCCTGCTCACGGTGAGAGGGAGTGATCTTGCCCTTGGTTTCGCCCTCAGTGGTCCCATCATAGACGAAGCTGCGCTGCATCCTGAGTTGGAGGTCTTCGAGTAGCGGTCGACATCCGGCGCGTGGCGGGAGCGAGAGCACGTGAGCACGGGGCGTGGTTGAACGCTCCTGACGGATGGGACCACCTGTGCGGTCAAACCTGAGAGGTATCCCCACATTCTGCTGCTCCTCATTCTGCGCATCTTCTGGCGAAACGGATGCAACGGCCCAACCCGTCCATACTCACTGGGATTATGCCTTGACAGATCTTGCCGTATTTGATATAATGGTTTCAACTGGGCCATTGGCACGGCCAATCCACGACAGAGACACCTAGTCCTAGAGAGACCTGGCATTCGGCGAGCTCCCATGCTCAGAGAGTGAATCGGTGATTCGCGCTCAAAGGCGAGTTGACACGTGATGCAATCAGGCGCAAGTCCCCTGCGGTAGCAATTGAAGAGGAGGATACATGAAAGCGCGAATCCTGTCAGTCTTCATTGTCGTGATAGGTGGCTTCCTCGTGCTCGCGTTGGCCGTGGCAGCCCAAGGATTGAGATCCGATCAGCTGTCTGCGCCTGGCGGTCCTCCGTCCGCTGGGGCAAGAGACGTAAGGCTGCGGCCAGAGCGCGATCTCTCGCCAACAACCCCAGATGCACCTCTCGGCATTCCGAGCGCCGAGGTCCAGGGGGTGACCTGTGACCATCTAGGCAACTGCTGGTTTCCCAACTGGAATGGTGTGGATGTAAGGTCGGCAAACGGCAACTGGGTGCACTTCGGCACCGCGGACGGGCTCGCTCACCCCTACTGTTGGGACGTGGCGGTCGACGCCGCTGGTCGCGTGTGGGTTGGCCATCACTTCGTCGGCGTCAGCCTGTTGGACTACAACGGCACCCTGGGCAACAAGCTCGATGACACCTGGCTAACCTTCACGCCCGCCGACGGTCTCCAAAGCGACCGCGTGCACACCGTCGAGATTGCCCCTGATGGACGTGTCTGGTTTGGTCTTGGGACGACCGAGTATCGCATCGCAATTCTGGACCACAAGGGCACGCCCTTCAACAAAGCCGGCGATGTGTGGTCCAGCTACGACGACGATGATTTCGGAGTGGCGGGGCCCGTGAATGCGATTCTCTTCCACGGGAACGATGTCTGGGCCGGGACGGATTTCGGCCTGGCGCGCATGACCGGCGGCGCGTGGGAAGAGGTCACCTGGCTCGGCGTCTCAGGTTGCTCTCCCTGTTGCTGGGAGTGGCCAGGATGGGTCTGGGACCTGGCTTTGGACGACCACGGACATGTCTGGGTCGCCGACGGCATGTGCGGCGTGGCGGAATGGGACGGCTCGGACTGGACTATCTGCGACGTAGATGATCCGGATTGCCCCTTGTCACAGATCACAGGTGACTTGGATCCAGGTATGCGGTGCGTGGCCGTGGATGAGTCCAACAACAAGTGGTTCGGCACCCGGGACAATAGGGGCGTGGCCCGGCTTGACGGGCACGCAGATTGGACGATCTTCACCCAGACGGACGAGCCTTGGCTGACAAGTAGCGACATAGAGGGGACAGACTTTGACATATTTGGCGCCGGCTGGTTCGGCGGAACCACCGTAGATCAATACGTTGTCCCAGGCTCGTCAAGCGGCTATGTGTCTCCTGGTTCAGGAGGAACGGCCCATTCGCCCGATCGTCTCGCCAAGGCTGGTTTCGGCCCAGGCGCGGTGGGCCAGGACACGGAGGTCACCATCACGCCGGCCAATTCCCCGCCCACTGGCGACCGCTACGGGGTGTACATCTTCGACATGTCGGCCGTCATGAGCGGCACGACCACGCCCGTGACTAGCTTCATCACTGTGCCTTACACGCTTGTAGTCAGGTACATGGACTCGACGAAGGGCGGAGCTATTGAGGACACGTTGGGCCTGCATTGGTGGGACGAGGGCGCGGGCCAGTGGCTGCCGGAGACCAGCAGCACTCTAGACCTGACGAGCAAGCGTGTTACCGCGACCGTTGACCATATGACCTACTTCGGCCTGCTGGGTGATTCGAATCTGACGTACGTACCCCTTGTGCTGAAGAGGTACTAGCGACCAAAGGACTCCCTAGGTGTAGCGCGTCCTGTCGTGTCTGCTCGACGGACAGCGCCAGCGACGAAGGCGTTTCGCATTCTCTCTGCTGAGGCTTTGGCGCTGCTGGAAGGATCTTGCACCGCCCAAGCCATCGGCAGGTTGGCGAGCCGCCGGCAATCCCTCTCCCAGTCTATCACCACAGCTTGAGCCGCTCACTTCGTGAGAAACGTCGGCACATCCTGCCAGTGCGCGGATTCCTCGATCGCATCGTAGCTGACCTCGACAGCCCTCCGCGCTCGTGATATAATACGTCTGCATCGGCCACCGGCTAGATGCGAACGGTGGCCAGGATACGCTCCACTTGAGTCAATACACCAATGCGCGTCGCCCGTGACTGAACGGCAGAGTGGAGGACACCGAGATGCTGACCTGCTTCTACATGTCTCTGCTGATCTTGGGGGGTGGGTACATCGCCATCACCTTCATCGTTGGTGAGCTCGTTGATCTTGGAGAGGGTGTCAGCCACGCACTGGAGGGCATCGGCGACAGCGCCCTTGAGGCCTTGGGCGGTCTGGGGGATGTTCTCGAAGGGATCTTGGGCGGCGCCGAGGTCGGTGAGATCGGGGAGATTGGACTCGACCACGAGATCGAAGGCCCGAGTCCGTTCTCGTTGCGGACTATGGCCATGTTCGCGGTGGGATTCGGGGCGGGAGGCTTGATCGGCCAGGGGCTGGGCCTGTCTGACCCCCTGACTCTGGTTCCTGCCAGTGGGGTGGCGTTGGCGGCGTCAACGATGATGTGGCTGACCCTGCGCTTCCTTTACGGCGAACAAAGGTCCACTTCCATCCGGTGGGCCGACTACGTGGGCTTGGTCGGCCGAGTTACCATCGCCATTCCCGAAGGGAAACGGGGACAGGTGGCCCTCGTCGTCAAGGGGCAGAGGATGAACGTCCCGGCTCGGTCGGAGGACGGCTCTCCCATTCCTCGGCAAACAGAGGTGGAAGTGCTCTCCAGGGAGGGAGCGATGGTTATCGTCAGGGAGTTGTGAGGCGGTGCAAGTAGAGGAAGGAGATCACTGAAATGGGTATCTTGGAAGCGATTCTCGGTGTGATGGGGGGTGGCACCTGCCTGGTGGGCTTTGGCCTTCTCGTGGTGGTGGTCGTCTTCTTGTTGGCCATGGCCCGGGCGTTGAAATTCATCAGGAAGGTCCCACCCAACAGGGCCCTCCTGGTCTACGGTGTCCGCACGCGAACCAGGGTGACGGTAGTCCGCAGGATAAGGAGACTGAAACATCTAGAGGATGAGTCTTCTGCGGCACCATCGGAGCGAGCGGAGAGCAGGGACCGGGACTGGGAGTTCGAGACGAAGACGGAGGATATCACGGTCAACTACAGGATCGTCAGGGGCGGCATGACCATCGTCCTGCCCTTCGTCCACGAAGTGAACGAGCTTGATCTGGGTCTGATCACCCTCGACGTTGCTGTCCTCAACGTCCTCAGCAGCAATGCCGTCCCCATCACCGTGGATGGCATCGCCCAGATCAAGATCGGCAGCGACCACACGTCCATCGCCACTGCCGCCGAGCAACTCCTCGACAAGACCTCAGAGGAGATCAAGTACGTAGCCGTCCAGACGCTCCAGGGACACCTGCGGGCCATCATCGGTTTGATGACCGTGGAGGAGGTCTATAAGGACCGGGAGGCATTTGCGCAGATGGTCCTCGAAGTGGCGGTTGACGATCTGGCGGGCATGGGCCTGCAAATCGTCTCTTTCACGATCAGAGAGATAAGCGACGACAAGGGTTATCTGGATGCTCTGGGAAGACCTGAGATCGCGGCCAAGCTTCGAGATGCCCGGAGGGCGGAAGCGCAAACCGACCAGGAAGCCACGGAGAAAGAACAGGAGGCCGAGAAGGAGAAGGCAGGATACACGAAAGAGGCCAACGTCGCCAAGGCGACGTACGATGCTGAGGTGGCCCGAGAGCGGGCCGTAGCTGAGAGGGCACAGGCGATTTCTCTGGCCGAACAGGATCAGACGCTGGAGGAGAGAAAGGGCGAAGCTGCCCGAGCAGCGGCTGAGCGCCGGGACAGAGAGCTTGACGCCGAGGAGCGCCGGCCGGCCGATGCCGCTCTCTACGGAGCGGAGCAGGAGGCCTCAGGCACCAGGGCTACCGGGTTCGCTGAAGCCGACGTGGATCGCAAGAAAGGCGAGGCTGAGGCCGCGGCTGACAAGGCCAAGGGTCTGGCGGGCGCCGATGTGACCAAGGCTCAGCTCCTGGCGGAGGCCGATGGTAGGCGACAACTGGCCGAAGCTCTGAATGCGTACAAGGCGGGTGCCCTGCGGCTAGTCCTGGGTCAAGCGTTGGTTGAGCGGATCCCTGAGGTAGCCAATGCATTCGGGGAGGCCTTTGCGAACATAGAGCAGATCCGGCTCATCGACATCGGCGGGGCTGGTGGCGGCGGTGAGGGAGTAGAGGGGACTGTCGACAGGTTTTTGGATACGCTTCCTTCCACCCTCTTCAAGTTCCTGCAAGGTATGTCTGCGCTGCTGGGCGGGCCGATAGACGACCTCGTGGCGGCCTGGATCGTAGACGAGGCAGAGAAGCGCGGGGTGGAGGTGGGCCCCGAACAACAGGAAATCATCAGAGAGATGGTGGCGGCCAAAGTGGCGGAGGCCGAGGAGGAACCCGAAGAAGCCGAGGTGGAGGACGAGGCGGAAGCTGAGGGTGAAGATGACGTGGAAGCCGACGTTGAAGACGCTGAGGTCTCCTCGTCGCCAGAGACCGAAGAGTAGAGGGAGGAACAGGAACTGAGGGACGAAGACCACTTTGCCGAGATGCTGGAGGAACTCACACCTCTCGTGGCTGAGCTACCACGAGGGGCCAGCCGGGAGCTAGTGGGGTCACTGACGGGAATAGCCCGTCTGCTAAATGACCTGGACGTGGCCACGGCGGAGCTGGAACGCAAGCTAGCCCTCATCGAGGCCGAGGCGATCATCGCCAGAGCAGATTGAAGATGTGAACGCGACCGAGGATCCTTAGTGGTTTGTTAGGATTTGAGTTGGACGGCGTTGCTGAGGTAGCGCCAGTGGAAGGGATGCCCATAGGCATCCCTTCTCGTCGTCCTTGGCCGTCTCAAGTAACCTGGCAGGTGATGGGGTACGTGAGCATTCTTCCGGCCTCGAGACGAAGTGTCCCATTGATGTCCGAGAAGCCAGGCTTGCTAATCGTATAGTCGTATTCGCCAGGGGGCAGCTCAATGGACTGTGACGAGTTCCCTTGCACCTCGTACATCGATCCCGCTATCGTGAAGTAGAAGGGTGTTCCGCAGTGGTTGACTACCTCTAGTAACGCCGTTGTGGCCACCGGGGGAGAGGTAGGGGTCGGAGGGACCGGTGTGGGCGCAGATGGGACCGGTGCGGGTGTGGGAGGTATCGAGGTGGGCGTGGGTGTCGGCGGAACGAGTGTTGGGGTAGGCGGGACCGGGGTCGCCGTAGGAGGCCTCGGAGTCGGTGTTGGTGTTGGGGGGATGGGGGTGGGCGAAGGTGAAGGTGACGAATACGTTACCGACTCCAGCGATGACCAGCCGGACGGGGTGAGGACGTGTGTGAATCATTCTGTCAAGCCTCATTCTGAAGAACTGCGAGATGGTACGCGGTTGGCAATTGTAGCCGAAGGGGTGGCCCGGTGCGAACCTAGGTGGACACACTGGGTCTGAAGACAGTGTAGGACGCGGACAGCCCTGTCGGTTGAGATGGACGGGCTTTCGGCCTCGCGCAGGCGAGGCCCCTCTGCTGCACAGCGAGCTGGCAACAGGCTAGTACTTCTTCATGATGAGGGGGAGATATGTGCGAGCACAGTCAGAATCCACGTCAAGCGAGAACTCGGAGGTGTTGCCATCCAAGTCGGTGGCGGTAGCGGTTACGTACAAGCCGTGGGCCAGGAAGCCAGAAGCGGTCCAGTTCCCGCCGACATCGGCCGAAACGGTGGTCAAGTAGGTCTTACCTTCCACATCGGGCCCAGTGAATAGTTCTACCGTGGCGTTGGCGGGAGCGGTGCCGGTAGCCGAACTGCAAACGGGGCCGGCGATACTGGGTGCCGGCAGGTCCCTATTGGCCCCGCCTGAAAGGCTAATGCCTTTCCACAAGCTGCTATGGATGCTGTTTTGGGTGACAGTGTTGGAGATCGTGCTGCCGCCACTGATCGAAACGCCGTACATATCGTTGTAGGCGATGATGTTATCAGGGCCGATGTCGTTGTCCTCAGCGTCGCCGGAGATGCGAATCCCATCGTAGGTATTGCCGACATCAAAGACTCCGCTGGAATCGGTGCCGATGTAGTTCCCTGAGACGTCATTGCGGTCTGCACCATCCCCATAGATCCATACACCCTCCCAGCCGTTACCCGAGATGACGTTTCGCGCACCTGGTGGGCCGCCGCCAACGGTGTTGTCGCTAGCATTGCCGATGTAGATTCCAGTCTCGGTGTTTCCAGATGCGGCAGTTCCTTGAGCGTTTAGGCCGATGTAGTTGGCGATGATAGTGTTATGGTCGGCACCGGAACCAACGATCTGGATGCCGTAGGTGCATTGACTGATGGCCAAGCCCTCGATGGTGTTGTGGGCCGACCGGAGGTCGAAGCAGTCGTACGTGGAAGCGCCGTTGACCACGATCTCAGGCCCGTAGGGATTGGTGTCTCCCTGATTGCCGGTCTGCGTTGAGCCCATGACGCCGGTGCCGTTCTCGGTCAAGGCTGGCAACGCGCTTATCAACTGGATGGTCCATACGCCGGTTGACGGGTTGTAGCCACTGGAGGTGGGGATGTTGAAGGCGATGTTGCTTACGTCTCCGTCGCCATTGGCATCCGTGATCGCTTCGCGCAGGGTACAGTCCCCAGTGGGGGCCTGCTGGCAGCCACCAACGTCGACATCGTCATCGGTCGTGTTGACGGTGTAGGCAAACGCTGCGCCTCTCACGCTTCCCAGCGGCGCCAGAACGCACAGGATCAGCGCCAGGCCTGTCACGGCCAATCCATACTTCCTCATCTCTCCCACCTCCCGTTGCGGTCTCGTCAGTCTCGTATTCGTATCGAAGAGACAAACTGTACCGAAAGTAACGCCTCCCCGCGTGATGGTCCGAGATCAATGGCTGCTCTATGATGGAGAAGAGCCGAGCAGTTGCACAATGAGCGGGTAGTCTGCCCGTTGGTATCATTATACAAGAGGTCGCACTGGAAGTCAAGCGTCATCCGGTTGGGGGTGTGCAACAACGCCTCCCACAGGTGCAGTCTTGTTCGAGGAGCAAGCCCTTCGATAGAGGCAGGAATAGACGCTTCTCCAGACCACAAAACCGGCCACAGGTGCAGCAAGTTCGAGTTAGAAAGGGCAGGAAGACGGTTTGGCAGCCGCTGCTGAGGGGGGCGCGGGAACTCGGAGCCGTTGCCGGCTCCCCCCTCTGGATCATCGTCCGATCCCATACGATGCCTCGCTAGCGTATGGGTCACTCAGACTATCCCCACTCGGGCGGAGGGTTTTGGTCGTCTACTGGTGATCTGACGAAAGCCCGCTGCCGCAAGCCGCGGGCACAAGTCAAGGATCTGCGCGTAACTCGGTGTCGAGTTCGGGGTTCTATCTAGCAAATCTCAGAGTCCGTTTTTTTCGGTGATTGTTTGGTTTTATTAGGCTGGCCAAGACCGACTCTGATTTGGCTCGAGAGGAGATTTTTGTGGAAGAGGGACTGCTTTACAGGGAGGAGATTTCAAGCCTGGCGAAAAGGGAGGTCTTTGGAGGGATTGACGCCAGGTTGCGCTCCCTGGCTCTATTGCAGCGCAGCACAGGAGTTCGACGAGTTGTGGACCTCGGGATCAGAGGGATTGAGGTAGAACCAATCCCCTCCTCTCTGGATGAGGTCCAGAGGGCCGTGTTGGTGAGTAACTACCCGTCAGTGCTACAGACCTTGCGAGCGCTCATGAAAGTTGGCTGTCGTCTGCCTGGAGAAAGGTTTCGTCTGAGGGGCATCGGACGATCGGAGGTCATAGCGCAGGCCAACTCACTATTGAAAGCGCTGGGCATAGACAAGCTCATCTTCCCGGCCCTGAAAGATGAGGCTGGGACCTACAGGTTGCACAGCAAGGTCTTCCAAGAAGTCCTTGCCCATCTCGATGCGCCCGGGCATGTTCTATGGTTATCGATCACAGGAAGAACCGCGGGTAACGGTCTACTGGAAGGAGACTTGAGGACCGGGGCCGCGCTATTCTGTCTCGAGAAAGGAGTCCCCCTTGTGCCCATGGGGCTGGTCACCAGGGAACACAACGGGAAACCGAAAGTGGTGAAGGTCAGATTCGGAGAGCCCGTAGAGCCACCCCAAGCAGGAGAGATAGGCGATTTCGACAACTCCGATCTCCTGATCGCTCTTACCAAGTTGGCACTATGTGAGGTCGCGAGACTGCTGCCGCCCGGGCAGAGGGGTGATTTTGAAAATGTGGACGAGAAACTGGAAGAAACCAAGAGACGGCTGAGAATCTACCAGCTTGACGATTGCCGCCGCAATACTGGCGTTTGGGGCGGTACAGGAACTGCGAGGTGAACCATGATCATCAGACACGACGCTGAAGCGCTGGCGGCCACAGCCCGAGGGCTCGGTGCCCAGGTTATTCGAGGCGCAGTGCGCTACCCAGGCCGCGAGGGGGGCCTGGACGTCGGGGACGTGGACATCGAGGGTCCTCTCTGCGAATTGAAGGATCAGGAGGTGCTCGTCATCGTAGCTCCACTACGCCCTGTGCAGAAAGCTCCCGCCATCTGCGGGCAGTGTGGAACACGTTACGAGGGAGGCGAGTGTCCGGCGTGCAGCGCAGAGCGCGAAGAGGCCAAGAGGGTTGTCGAAGAGAGACTATTGTTTGACCAGGAATTCTCCGTGCTGCTCAGCGAGGGCTAGGATGGCCCCCCAGTACTGATCCTCGTGAGTAACGTAGGCGAGAAACAACCAAGCAAGCTGCCGGATCGGCTATCGACGCCTATGGCGGTGACGAGTTGGTGTGCGACCAGGTACCGCTTAACCTGAGTTCGTGATGGTGACAAGAGCCCGGCATCTCCATCTCTGGTTGGGTTTCTCAGTCCGAAGTCAAACGATCCCCAGTTCGCGAGCTCTAGTATTCTTCCCCGACAGATCGCCCAGCCTGTGAAGGAAGGCTTGCCAAGTACCTAGCTACCCGAGATCGGCGAGATAGGACTGGAACACGAAGTCGAGGGCCGAAGTCCATTCTCTCTGCGGACTATGGCCGCGCTCGGCGTGGGATTCGGGCCCGCCGGGGCGGCATCGGCCGACGGTATCCTGAGCCAGGACGCCGGAGCGTAGAGGGCATGTTCCAGTGCAGTCTATGACCAGTTGTCGCCTGCAGATCGGTGTTCGCTCCTGCTCAGTGTGGGCCAATCCCCGCCATACTGTTTGAAACCCTTCTTCGCGCGCCAACACCCAGACTGGCTCTCCGCTTTGCCCCCACATCCGTTCTGGCAGGCAGTGACTCGATCACCGTCAAGCTCCGGGGTAGCTTTGGAGCACGAGCGGACAGAATGTGCGAGTGTTGAGGCCCAGAATACGGAATGTGACCGCACCGTATATGCCCCACGGCTGACCATCTTCTATGGGTGCGAAGTCGAACCAATGGACTTCAGTATCCCACGTATTCAGGCAGGCGTACTTTCTGATACCCCCGACGGTGTCATACCCAACGGCGGTCACAAAGTGATCGGTACTGCCGTCTGCGTTCGTGTCAACCAGAAGCACCACGGGTCGCCCAGCATCTATCTCGGCGCGGAACAAATCCCAGTCCAACCAGGGATACCACCACATGTAGAGGTTATTCACCGTTACAAGGTAATCGTTCTGCCCCAGTGCGTCGACATAGTCCTTCATAGCGGGTCCCATGTGGGACAACCAGCTCCAGCCGTAGCGGTTCTGGTGATAGCTCTGCGAGCTCTTCATGGAATCTGCGACGCACTCGTCGGGATGCTCGTCGCCCGGAGGGTTCTCCGATTTGTCGGGGAAAAGATCAGGATAATGGTCTATGGGGATGCAGTAATCGGTGTAGTTGCTGGCAGGGCCCTCGCTGGCGATCATCTCGTCTACAGCAGTGGTCTGCGTAGACGCATCGCCGGGGACTAGAGAGCCAAAGCCGTGACCATCCCAATAGCCGATGACCATTCCAGCAGCCGTGGGACCACATCCATGGTGCCATAGGTAAGGCGGGACAGTCGATATGACCACTGCTGCCTGTGGGGAGAACGATATTCCCGCTACGTCCACACCGGGGGGTGGCGTTGGTCCCGTGGTGCTCTGGGCGTCGGGTGGAGCCATCTGAGTCGGGACTTCAGGGCGGATTGGCTCTTGAGCATGGGATGTGTCACTGGCTGTATTGGTTGCTGCTACCAGCAGCACAATCGCGCCAGTCAGCCGCGCAAACCTGAGGATGGTCCACAGAGCAGGCCTTTTGGGGTAGTCTGTGTTGCTTCCCACAAACACCTCCTGTCTGGACCCCCCGAGCCCAGGGGGCACTCTAGTTGCGGACCGTCAGCTGGCTATGTTGGTGGATAATAGCCGAGCAGTTGCGCAGTAAGGCAGCAAAGGACCCTTCTATGTCATTATACAAGAGCTCGCGCTACAAGTCAAGCGTCATTCGGTTGGCGTCTCATGTAGGGGCCAGGGAGCAGTCTGGAGACAATTGAAGAGGGTTTCTCCCTTTGCCTTCGGTCCCTCTGTGTGCTAGACTAGGCTGACCCACCGGATGACCAGGAGGTGAGACTGTGTCCGTTGAGCGGGCGAAACTGGAGCTGAGAACGCGGGCAGTCGGCCCGTGGGAGACGAACGCGTACGTCTTGATCTGCCCAAGCACCTGCCAGAGCGTGCTCATCGATCCGGCCGCTGAGGCCGACACTCTGCTGGAGATGCTCGCTGACACCGAACCCGTCGCCATCCTCCTGACGCACACCCACATGGATCACGTCGGCGCGTTGCAGGCAATGCGAGAGACGTTGAAGGTTCCGGTGACGGCTCATCCCGGGGGCACGGTCTCCAACGTGGACCGCTGGCTCAGCAGCAGTGACCTGATCAAGGTGGGTGACCAGGCACTAAAGGTATACCATACCCCTGGCCACACCGAAGAGAGCGCCTGCTTCGCCATCGTGGACGATAACCGCGTCATCGTGGGCGATACCCTATTTGAAGGCGGCCCCGGCCATACGTCGTCTCCAGAGGCGTTTCAGACCACGTTACAGACTCTGCGGAACATCATCCTCACGTGGCCCGACGACACAGCCTGCTATCAGGGTCATGGTGTCTCGTTTCGCCTGGGCGACAAGCGCGCTGCCATCGAAGCGTTCCTCGCCAAGGACCACGGGGCCTTCTTCCGGGATGCGACGTGGGAGATGTAGACACTGTGCCCGAGGCCCTCTGACCTGAGCCGGGAAAGACCTGTCCCGAGCCCAGGAGGATCCCTCTACCGCCCCATGGTTCAAGCCACGATGCTCACTGACTGACTCACAATCCCTCAACTTGACAACATTGAGAGAGTACGGTATATTTGTTTGGTTTTATTAGGACATGACGGAATTCGGATCCAAAGGAGGGCTTATGGAGAAGGGGCTGCGTTACACAGAGGCCGTCTCGAGCCTGATGAGAAGGGGAACCCTGGAACGCGTTGACGCTGGGCTGCGTTCCTTGGCTCTGCTCGAGCGAAGCAAGAGGGCTCGGCAACTGATGTATCTGGCCACCAGGGGGATTGAAGTGGAGCCAATTCCCTCCTTCTTGGATGAGACAGAGACGGCGATTCTCGTGAGCAACTACCCGTCTGTGTCGCAATCCATGCGAGCGGTGATCAAGGTTGGCTGTCGGCTGTCTGGCGAGAGGCCTCGTTTGAAGGCTATTGCCAGACCCGAGATCATCACGGAAGCTACTGCGTCCATGAAAGTACTGGGGGTGGAGAGGTTCGTCTTCCCGGTGCACAAGGATCAGGACGGGTCATACAGGCTGGAGAGAAGGATCGTCAAGGAGGTCCTGGCCTATCTCGACCAACCCGGGAACATGATGTGGATGTCTATCACTGGACGAACGAGGGGTAACGGCCTGCTGGAGGGGGACTTGAGGACCGGGGCAGTCTTGTTCTCGCTGAAGAAGGAGATTCCTCTCGTGCCCATGGCGTTTGTCACCAGAGAGAAGGCGGGGAGACCGAGAGTGGTGAAGGTGAGATTCGGAGAGCGTATCGTGGTGCCCCGCCCGCTGGAGGTAGGCGATTTCGAAAGAGTCGATTATCTGGTTGATCTCACCAAGCTGGCGATGTGCCAGGTGGCGCGGTTGCTGCCCCCAGGTCAGAGAGGCGACTATGAGAACACCGATCAGAAGCTGACGGAGGCGAAGAGGCGACTGGGAATGGACTAGGGAGGATCATTGGCCTCCTGTGGATCCGGTCGCGCTCGGATGAGGCGTGCCACGGCCAGACCATAGACAGGAGCGAATGGGTCACTTTCCAACGAAAGTGGCCCGTTTTCCATTCTCGGGCCAGTATGCGAACCCGTGTTCTGACGTGAGTAGACTTTGCCCATCAATCACGCTACGGCGCGGGTTCCTTGCCCCGAGTCAGGTACGAGAGTCGGGTGAGGACTAGGCCTTGGAGGTAGGCCCCTGGAGTGGAGTCGAGGGTGGATTATGTGGTTGGTGAAGGTAAGGAACAACCTTGGGCTACGAAGCCAGCTCTGCCCATTCCCCTGGCTGCGTCACGAATACGGTGGCGATCGTGAGATGGCGATCTGTCTCTAGTTGTAATGAGCGTTGGTGCGGCCATGGCCGGTCCCCGTGTCGCTCTCCCTGGAGGAGCCTCGCCAGGGCCCGTGCCTCAGCCTCGGTCCGCATGTGGAAGGCGTACGCGGCGTCGCCTTCTCTATCCGCGGGGCCCCGAATGACAGACAGTGTCCTTCTGATGTCTTGTTGAGCGCAGCGATGTAGGGCAGAATCACCAGCCATAACCCTCAAAGATCCTCTGATGATCCTCCTTGGCGTATCAGTCTCCTTTCGAACCTAGTTGCCCCTATTCAGGCGACTGTGTGCGCTCAGCCTGAGCGAGATGCGACCTACCCCACTCGGCCCGTGAGGTAGGCCTCTGTCTTGGGGTGTTGTGGTGCGGTGAACATCTCTGCTGTGTCATTGTACTCTATGAGTTCACCGAGCCAGAAGAGGCCTGTCCAGTCTGAGGCCCTCGCTGCCTGCTGCATGTTGTGGGTCACAATGACGATGGTATACTCTCGCTTGAGTTCCTGCATCAACTCCTCGATCTGAAGCGTCGCCATAGGATCGAGAGCTGAGCAAGGCTCGTCGAGCAGAATCACCTCTGGCTCAAGGGCCAGGACCCGAGCTATGCACAGCCGTTGCTGCTGACCGGCGGCCAGATCGAGGGCGTGGCTACCCAACTTGTCTTTCACCTCGTCCCATAGAGCGGCGGACCTCAAACTCCTTTCCACAACCTCATCCAGATCGCAGTCCATTCCGAGCACCTCGGGGCCGAAGGCGACGTTCGCATAGATGGATTGGGGGAACGGGTTTGGCCTCTGGAAGACCATGCCCACGCGCTGGCGTAGTTCCACCACGTCCACCTCTGGGGCGTATATGTCCTGACCATCCAGAAGGACGGTCCCCTCAAGCCTGGTGTCGGGGATGAGCTCATTCATGCGGTTCAGGAGGCGCAGGCAAGTAGATTTGCCGCAGCCCGAAGGCCCGATCAACGCGGTGATCTGTCTGTTCTTCAAGCCCAGGCTGACGTTGCTCAAGGCCTTGCTCTGGCCATAATAGAAACTGACATTCTGTACTTCCATCCTGTTGGTGAACGCCATGCTGTCTCCGCGGCCTATGGGCCTGCAAACCTCACGATTGTACCATACAAAGAGACTCAGGAGCAAAGGCAGGGTGTGAAAAGAAGCCAGCAGCCTCGAGAAGCGTTTTTCCACATCGTCAGGTGTGGGAGTGCGGAACCCCGACTTCCAAAGCCAGCGCTCAAGCAGCAATCGGGGTGGCGCCCAGGTTGCTGGAGTCCCGCAGGGACTTGGTGACTGTAGCGTGGGAATTCATTCCCGCGCGGCTCCTGGAACAATGCCACGACTCTGCCAGGAAATGGAATCCACTGGCTCAGACTGGTATGCTCCAGAGGGACTCGCTGCGGTGACCACCAGGGCTTCAGATCGCACCCTGGCATGAGCGTGTTGCCCTCTTCAATACCCCAACTTGTGTGCCTGCCGGTCAACGAGATGGAGCACCTGTCGTGCAGGGTCAAGCGAACTGCGTAGCCGCACGGCATGCCGTGCGGCTACGTCAATGTGACCGTTCAGCGCAGGCCTCAGCCGTTCAATGGGCCGGTTGAGAAGCCCACCATCTCTTGGTGGCGCCACGATGGTCCCGACACGCGTGAGGGACGCCGGAGACGGTTTGTCCACACCCTCGAGCAACGGATGCTTGACGGCCGACAGAGCAGAGGTTATAATCATCTGTGTGAAAAGGACTAGGAGACTGCCCTTGCTGCTGTGCCGGCGTGTGGCCTGTGTCTTCATCTCCTGTCTTTTCTTCCTCTCAGCCGGTTGTGGTAGAAGTGGTTCTCAACAACCTGTCGCCTCGACCACCACGATTGTCAATGTAGGCTCGGACACCATGGTCAATTTGGCCTTGGCCTGGGCTGAGGCCTACCACGAACTTCACCCCGAGATCTCTATCTCAGTAACTGGTGGTGGGTCTGGGACGGGCATGGCAGCGTTGATCAATGGCTCCACTGATATCGCCAATGCTTCCCGGCAGATGAAAGACGAGGAGCTTCGGGAAGCCGAACACGCGGGCATCACGCCCGTAGAGCATGTGGTCGCGCTAGATGCCATAGCAGTTGTGATCAACCCTCGGAATCCCATTGGTGAACTCACCATCCCACAGATCTCCGACATGTATACCGGCCGAATCGAGAACTGGCGGGACGTGGGGGGCGAGGACAGACCAATCATCCTGGCTTCCCGCGAGAGCAACTCCGGGACCTACATGTACTTCCTGGAGAACGTGGTGCGCCGGGGAGACCCAGAGAACGATGACCTCTTTTCCCCGGAGTCCCTGCTGCTGCCGTCCTCCGAGGTGATTGGCCTGGAGGTAGCTCACAATCCCAACGCCATAGGCTATGATGGTCTGGGGTATGTCACCCCAGCGCAGAAAACAGTGCGCGTCGCCGTCAGCAAGGACGGCCCCTTTGTCGCACCTTCCATCGATACGGTGAACGACGGCACCTACCCCATCGCCCGACCGTTGTACATCTACACCAAGGGGGAGCCCCAAGGGGCGATCAAGGACTATCTGGACTGGATTACGAGCGAGGATGGCCAAAGAATAGTGGCTGAGCTAGGGTTCGTTCCCTTGCCAGGGTCTTGAGTCCGGCACGTTTGAGGTCGTGATGGAGTAGGACGTGAGAATCCCAGCATTGCGGCAAGGCACGCATTGGCGCGCGTTTTTCATCGAGCAGTTGATTCGGCTGACGGGCGTGTCAGCCATCGCCTTCGTTCTGCTCATTCTTCTGTTCCTCATCAAGGAGGGAGCACCCGCTCTCGTGGAAGTCCCTCTCTCCAACCTGATGGGACAAAGGTGGTACCCTACCTTCGGCATCTATGGTTTGCTGCCCCTGATCTTGGGCTCGCTCTTGGTGACAGTAGGAGCTATCGCCGTCTCCATGCCCCTGGGGGTGGCGACCGCGGTCTTCATTGGCGAGATAGCTCCTGAGTGGGTGCGGGATATCCTGAAGCCCTCGATAGAGGTCATCGCTGGCATTCCCTCGGTGGTAATCGGGTTCATTGGCATTCAGCTGGTCTCTCCACTGGTTCGTCAGTTATCGGGGGCACCCACCGGCCTCACTGCTCTGACAGGCGTGTTGCTCCTGGCTTACATGGCGCTACCCACTATCATCAGTATTGCGGAGGACGCCCTAGATGCCGTACCCCAGTCCTACCGCAACGCGGCCTATGCCCTCAGCGCGACCAAGTGGCAGACCATCTGGCGGGTGGTGTTGCCTGCGGCGCGACCTGGGATAGTGACTGCAGTGATGCTGGGCGTCGGCCGAGCCATCGGGGAGACGATGACGGTGATGATGGTGACGGGAAATGCGGCGAGAATGCCGCTGGGACTTGACGCCTTTCTCCGACCAGTGCGCACCATGACGGCCACCATAGCGGCCGAGATGGGGGAGGTGGCGCGTGGCAGTACCCACTATCAAGTGCTGTTTCTAGTGGGCCTCGTGCTGTTTGTCCTCACTTTTGTGATCAACCTGGCGGCGGCGGTGGCGATCTTCCGTCGAGAGCGGGGCGGCGGAGGGAGGTTTCTGGCATGAAGCTGCCCCGCTACAAGACGCAGAAGATCGCCTTTGCCATCATCACGGCCGCAGGTGTAGGCGTGGTCATACCTCTAGTTCTAGTGATTGGCTACATAGTGGCTCAGGGCATCGGAGCACTGAGTTGGGAGTTTATCTTCGGCTTTCCTCGCGGCGGCATGCGTGAAGGGGGTATCTTTCCCGCGCTGGTCGGTACCGTGTGGCTCACCATCGGCACGGCCGTGACCTCCATACCTCTCGGTCTGGGGGCGGGGATCTATCTGTCCGAGTATGCGGCGGACAATGCCTTCACTCGCACCATACGTTTAGCCATCATCAACCTGGCTGGAGTCCCTTCCGTGGTCTATGGCCTCTTTGGCCTGGGACTGTTCGTGCTCTTTCTAAGGTTTGGCATGTCCATCATAGCCGGCTCTTTGACTCTGGGTATCATGACGCTGCCGGTGATGATCAGCACTACCGAGCAGGCTCTGTCCGCTGTGCCCCAGAGCTTCCGTGTGGTCAACGCTTCGCTAGGCGGGACCACGTGGCAAGGGATTCGCAAGGTGATACTGCCGCAAGCCCTGCCAGGAATCATGACCGGAGTTATCCTGGGACTGGAACGGGCTGCGGGTGAGACCGCTCCCATCCTTTTCACGGTGGCCGCCTTCTACCTCCCTCGCCTTCCTCACTCCGTTTTCGACCAGACCATGGCCCTGCCCTACCACCTGTTCGTGATCTCTACCCAGGTGCCGGGCATGCCGATCAAGATTCAGTACGGCACCGCGTTGGTGCTGATGGTTTTCGTGCTGGGCATGAACTTGGCGGCCACACTCATTCGGCGACACTACCGCCGGCGTCGTCAATGGTGACGCAGGGGAGACAATGTCTGGAGAAGCGAAGCTCGTCCTGAACGATGTCAGCTTCTACTACGGCGATCAACCTGCCCTGAAGCGGATCAATCTCCGCATCTACGCCAACGAGATTCTCGCCATCTTCGGCCCGGCGATGTCAGGGAAGAGCACTTTGCTCCGGATCCTCAATCGACTGAGTGATCTCGCCACCGAGGGGCGCTTGGAAGGTGAAATACTGCTAGACGGCAAGAACATCCACGACCCAGATGTCAGCGTGACTCAGTTGCGCACCAGGGTGGGCATCGTCTTCGCGGTGCCAGTACCGCTGCCCTTGTCCATCTGGGAGAATGTCACCTACGGACCTCTGTTGGGGGGGCGCGGGAGCAGGGCCGATCTCGATGAGCTGGTCGAGGCGTCGCTCAAAGCGGCAGCATTGTGGGAGGAAGTGAAGGATCGACTCAACGAGCCTGCCACGGCACTGTCTGGAGGACAGCAGCAGAGGCTATGCCTGGCGAGAGTGCTGGCGCTGGAACCGGAGGTCATTTTGCTGGACGAGCCCTGCTCCGGGCTCGATCCCATCTCCACTATGAAGGTAGAGGAGGCTCTGCTCGCTCTGAAGCAGGACCACTGCATTGTCATCGTGCCGCATAACGTGCAGCAAGCGTCTCGAATCGGCGACAAGGCCGCTTTCCTTCTGATGGGTGAATTGGTGGAGTACGGGGCGGGGGAGCAGATCTTCACCAGGCCACAGGACGCGCGAACCGACGACTACATCACCGGGCGGTTCGGCTAGGGGCCGTGCTCTGGAAGATGAGCGCAGGACTGGAACGACGGCTGTTCTGGCTACACCGTAGGCGAAGACCCTGGGAGGCGCCGAGGTCTTTGTTGGCGGAATCTGAGTGTGATCTGCTAGAGTCAATGGAACAGATAGTGGAGAAAGGAGATGCGTAACGGTGCTAAGCAAAGCTCTTGAGGAGGCCATCAACGAACAGATCAATAAGGAACTGTACTCGGCCTATCTGTATCTCTCAATGTCGGCCTACTGCGAGGCGGAGAGCCTGCCCGGCTTCGCCACGTGGATGCGTGTCCAGGCCCAGGAGGAAGTGGAACACGCCATGAAGTTCTTCGACCACGTCAACAATCGCGGCGGGCGCGTGGTGCTGAAGGCCATTGAGATGCCTCCCCCGGTGTGGAAGTCGCCTCTCGAGATGTTTGAGCAGGTTCTGGGGCACGAACGGAAGGTGACGGGGTTGATCAATCGGCTTTATGAACTCGCGCTGAAGGAGAACGACTACGCCACCCAGATGGAGTTGCAGTGGTTCATCACAGAGCAGGTCGAGGAGGAGGACAACGCCGGGCGAGTCGTGGGGCAACTGAAGAGAGTTGGCGATCAGCCCATGGGCCTGCTCATGCTGGACAGGCAGTTGGGCGAGCGGCAGGGGTAGGCGGCGGAAGACGGCACGGAATAGCAACTGGAGCACTGTTGGGTACTAACGCGGTTCTGGGAGTCTCTTGGCGATCGACGTCCGGTGACAGACTGGGGACCGATCGGCAACTGCGTTGAGGCTACTTTCGTTGGGACCAGGCACACTTCCTTTGATTCACAGGGACAGATGGTTCGGTAACTGTTCCAGGCAGATGGGCAGGTGACCGACGAGAAGCACGCGACCATAGTGGAGTGTCTCCCATGGCGTCAAACACATTGACATTGATGGCTTTCTTCGCTCATCCGGACGACGAAGCCTTTGGCACGGGAGGGACGCTGGCCAAATACGCGGCCGAAGGCTGCGACGTCTACCTAGTGACCGCCACGCGGGGCGAGGCGGGTGAGATTGTCGTGCCTGACCTGGCGACCCCCGCCAATCTTCCGCAAGTTCGCGAGCAGGAGCTACGCTGTGCCTGTGAGATCTATGGCATCCATCCTCCTCGATTCCTGGACTATCCAGATGGACTGTTGCCCATCATCCATCAGGGGCAGGCGGTAGGTAAACTGGTGGGCATCATCCGCGAATTGAAGCCGCAGGTTCTCATCACCTTCGGACCGGACGGCATCTACGGCCACTACGATCACATTGCCGTTCATCGCTGGGCCACGATCGCCTTCGAACTGGCCGCAGATGCAGATAGTTTTCCCCATCAGTTGGACGGCGTTTGCGAACCGCATCAGATCAGTAAGCTCTACTTCCGCGTGCTATCTGAGGAACGGATCTCCGGCATGTCGGAGGATGGCAAGCCCCTGTCGCTGATGATGGACGGGGTTCCTTTCAGCATCGTCGGGCAGCCCCACGAAGAGATCACCGCGGTGATTGATGTGAGTGAGTACGTGGAAGCCAAGCTACGAGGCCTCGAGTGCCACGTCACACAGGTGGGGTACGATAACCTGTTCGGCGAGTCTGCGGAACAGGTGTTGGAGGAGCCGTGGTTTCGGGAGGAGACGTTCACCCTGGGACGCTCGACAGTTGGCTGGCCGGAGGAAGTGGAGACCGACCTCTTTGCCCAGTTGAGGTAGTTCGTCTTGAGCGCGCAGCGCTGAGCGGCGCAATGTCCCAGGTCCCGGCCGGTCTGAGTTCTCTCTGAAGAGGGTGCTGTGAACCATCTTGACACGGATGCCTCGCACGCCGAGGGTGTCGGTCAGCACTATCTGGATCCTGCGCTTTCCTCGCGACGAGGCTGGTTGAGATGGACATCAAAGCTCCTGTAGCCATCACGCTGGCTCTCATCCTCGCGTTCGTAGGGCAGACGTATTTCTCCACCGAAGGCCCCGCCATCGACGGGGTGATCCTCTTTGGCCTTGCTGCCCTCTGCCTGCTTCTTGTCCCACCACGGCGTGACCAGGAGGCGGGCGGCAAGATGATCGACGGGAAGCTGGGCAGGCTCAACCTGCTCCTCGTCGGGCTGGGTGTCCTCTTCGTCATCTTGTGCTTGGTGGACCTGTACTTGAGCAGGGCCAGCAATCGTGCCCTTTTCCTCTGGCTCCTGGGTCTGTGTCTCTTCGTCGCTGGGTTCTGGTATGGCTCGGCCCGCCCCAGGTGGCGTGTGCACCGGCGTGAGGTGCTCGTCCTCTCGTTGATCATGCTGGTGGCTTTCTTCATGCGCACCTATCACCTCGATACCATGCCAGCCGGCGTTTATTTGGACGAGGCGGATAACGGGGTGTGGGGGTTGCGCTTCCTGCAATCTCCGTACTCTCCGTTCACTGAAAACAGGGATAGCAACGCCGCGCTGCACTATCAGCTCCTCGGACTGGCACTGAAGGTCTTCGGCGTGGAACCCATCGTGCTACGAGCGTTGGATGTGCCGGTGGGTTTGGCCACTGTCTTGGTCTTCTACCTGCTGGCGCGGGAGATGTTCAGCGTGCCCGCAGCTCAGATAGGGACTTTCCTGCTTGCCATCTCCCGGTGGCACGTGCACTTCAGCCGATTGGCTTTCGTGGAGATAGTGCCGGTGCCGCTCTACCAGGCATTGGTCATCTATTTCCTGTGGCGAGGGATCCACAAGGGCCGCAGGCTAGATTACGTCTTCGCAGGGCTGGTCTTCGGCTTGGGTTTCCACACCTACATCGGCTACCGCATCTTCCCACTCATCATCGGGGTCTACCTGCTGCATGTGTTCCTTTCCAGAAGAGAGTTGATCCGGGGGCACCTGAGAGGCCTGGCCGCGTTCGCCCTGGCTGCGTTCCTGACCCTGTCGCCCCTGGTCCTGTACGCTGTCCAAAGGCCAAGCATCTTCCTGCGGCGCACCGAGGCGGCCTCGGTACAGCAGGACATCGAGCGAGAGGGCAGCTACCAACCATTGCTGGAAAACGTGCGCAAGAGCCTCTTGATGTACAACCACGAGGGAGATCCCCGCGCACGGCATAACCTGCCTCATGAGCCGATGCTCGACGCTTTATCAGCTATGTTCTTCGGCCTTGGCCTGGGGTACAGCCTGTTGCGGTGGCGCCACCACAGGTACTTCCTGCTTCTGGCGTGGCTCTTCCTGGGGCTTCTGCCGGGGATCCTCTCTCTCGCCGATTCCAACCCCCATTCATCTCGCACTCTGGGCAACGCGCCGGCTGTCTTTCTCTTGATCACAGCATTCTGGGATCGGGTGTGGGCGACTTTCGCACCTCTGCTCAAAGGGGACAGGCGCCGCTATCTGTCTCTGGCTGTGGGCATCATCCTGGCTCTGAGCCTCTGGGACAACTTCGACATCTATTTCAACCGCCAGGCGTCGAACGAGTCGGCGTACTACGACTTCGATCCGGCCCAAACCGAGGCGGGGAAGTACGTCAAGACTCATGGCCACGACAACCTCGTGCTCGTGTCTCAGGGCCTCGCCAACCACTCCGACCTCAAGTTCATCCCACATGGCGTGCCCTTCACCACTTTGGACTTGAATAGCCACCTCCCGTTGCGGCAAGAGGTCGAACAGGACGTCATCTACGTGCTGGAGTTCACCCACTCCTCCCTCATCCCTCGCCTACGGGCTCTGTATCCCGACGGGGAATACGAGGAACACCTGGACCGCTACGGCCGCACGATGTTCTACACCTACAAAGTGGGACAGGATCGGGTCGCGGCCACCCAGGGCCTACGCGCTGCATACTATGAGGGGCCGGACTTCGAGCAGCCACCAGCAGTGGAGCGAGTGGACGAGGGGCTGGATTTCTCCTGGGACGAGCCTCCTTTGGAGCCGCCTTTCTCGGTCCGCTGGCAAGGCTCCCTGTACGCACCTGAGTATGGCTCCTACACGTTCGTTCTTGAAGCGACGGGCTCTGCGAAGCTGCGGCTGGGAGGGGAGATGGAGCTCGAGGTGGAGGGCAGGCGGGGGGAGGAGAGCGTACTGCTGCCAGCCGGGTTTCACGCCCTCGAGGTGGAGGCGGTGGAGGAAGAGATCGGTGGGCGCCTTCGTCTGAGCTGGGTCAGGCCGTGGGCCGAAGAGGAGGAAGTCCTGAGCGATGTACTGTATGTGCAGAAGTTGTACGGCCACGGGTTGGTGGGCCTCTATCGTCACGGCACCTCCTGGGACGGGGAGCCCGTGGTGGTGCAACTCGATCCCTTCATCGCCCCCAACGATGTCCTATCCTCGCCGTACAGCATCGAGTGGCTGGGCAAGATCTACATCCCCGCCAGTGGTTCCTACGTTTTCGGCACGATCTCCGACGACGGGTCGCACCTCTATCTAGACGGGCGACTGGTGGTGGACAATGGGGGTCATCATGGTGACATCTACAAGCAGGGGGCCATGCAGTTGGAAGAGGGCTTCCATGATATACGGTTGTTGTACTTCCAGGACGGCGGCGGGCGGAAGATAGAGCTGTACTGGGCACCGCCTGGCCATGTCAGGGATCAGGTGCCGGTGGAGCAGCTGTTCCCTCCCGGGGCAGAGTTGACTATTCCTCCGCCCTTGCCCACGCCTGCGGCAGTGCTCCTTCCCACGCCTCCGCCCATGACAGAGGGTTTTCGGCAGGCGACCTTCGCCAGGAGTTTGGGCGAGGAGGGTGACGGCCCGGGCCAGTTCCAGCAACCTCGTGGAGTGGCAGTGAGCCTGGAAGGGATGGTGTACGTGGCGGACACTGGCAACGGTCGCGTGCAGGTCTTCGACTCGATGGGCGAGTTCGTGGACCAATGGGGTCAGGAGGTGTTGGGAGAGCCCTTCGACCTGGCGCTGGATCGGGAAGGGCGAGTGTACGTTCTGGACCCGGGGCGTGACAGCCTCTTCGTCTTCTCGCCTGAGGGAGAGCTTCTGAGCGCGTGGGGGACAGGTTGGGGGCTCTTCGACCCGCGAGGTCTTGATGTACACAAAGATGGTTACGTCTACATCGCCAACACGGGTGGCAACACGGTGCTGAAGGTGTCTCCACACGGCGAACTGATCGCGCGCTTCGGCTCACCGGGCTCTGGCGAGGGCCAGTTGAACCAACCAACCGACGTGGCCGTCGACGGCGACGGCAATATGTACGTGGTGGACACGGAGAACGACAGGGTGCAGGTCTGGGACCCGGACGGTCACTACGTCAGGCAGTGGCCCATCACCCGGGCCAACACCTTCGACAGCCCTCACATCGTGTGGGGCATGAGTGGCGTCCTGTTCCTGACCGATCCGGAGATGGCACGAGTGTGCGTCTACGATGCATATGGGAGGTTACTGATCCTATGGGGCGATAGGGGCTCCCTGGAAGGGCAATTCAGCAAGCCCATCGGCATCGGCTTTGACCAGCGGGCATCGGTGTATGTGGCTGACACCTACAACCACAGAATCCACAAGTTACTGCTGTCTATGCAGAGATGAGTGAAACTAGGCTCGCACAGGTCTCGCCCTGGCGTCAGTTGCGCTGAATTCTGCGGTAGTGAATGGATCGGCATGCAGATGGACAGCGGCAGAACTCTGTGATACAATCAGAGGACCGGAAGTGCCCGGCAATGGCTTCGCCTGGGGTAATCCGTTGGCGCTGAGGGAGCCAGCAGTGGCTCGATCGACTGAGGAGCGCGGGATGATGCAGACACAGCAGCCTAGGATGGAATATGCTGAGCGGCTCGCAGAGGTTCTGTACTCATTGCCGCAGGACTTCAGAGCGGAGCTTTTGGAATCCGCCGGACAATACCTGGCAACAGAGGGGGAGGTAGAGCAACTGAGGCTTGCCCTCGGCCTTGAGGATACCGATGAGACCGAAAGCTCACCTACTGAGGGGGGTGCGTCTTCTTGGGGAACCACGCGTGATCGTAGACGCAAGATCGCGTTTGGCTGGTATGGAGGTAAGTTCAGCCACCTCAACTGGCTGTTGCCGCTTCTGCCATACACGCAGCACTACTGTGAGCCGTTTGGAGGCTCCGCGGCTGTACTGCTCAATCGAGAACCTTCTCCAGTAGAGACCTACAATGACCTTGATGGCGAGGTAGTGAACTTCTTTAGGGTGCTGCGGGAGCATACCGAGGAGCTGACAAAGGCAATAGCTCTCACCCCTTTTTCCTTGGAGGAATTCGCGAGTGCAGTCTCAGAGAGACCAGAGCAACTCTCCGAGCTTGAGCGGGCAAGGCGTTTCTTTGTTCGTGCGCGACAGGTTCGAACCGGGCTAGCTCAGACAGCATCCGTTGGTCGATGGGCGCACTGTCGGCTCACCAGTCGAGCTGGAATGTCTGGCTCGGTATCAAGGTGGTTAGGGAGCACAGAAGGTCTTCCGGCCATTGCGGAGCGGCTGCTGAGAGTTCAAATGGAAAACCGCCCCGCCATTGACGTCATCGAGCGGTATGACAGCGAAGGGACGCTCTTCTACTGCGATCCTCCGTATCCCCATGAAACCAGGGGAGACAGCAGGGCATACGAATTCGAGATGACCAGCGAGGAGCACATCGAGTTGGGCCGCGTGCTGAGCCAGGTCAAGGGAAAGGTCGCGATTTCGAGCTATCGGTGTGAGTTGATGGATGAACTCTATGAGGGGTGGCGCTGCACTGAGGCCCCGGAAAAGAACTGCCACTCTGTGAAGAAGCCACGCAGGGAAGCACTCTGGATGAACTACTGAACTAGCGAATCATGCCGATTGACACTGAAGAGCTTAGAACCGTTCTCGAGCAGAGCTTCATACGAGCTGAGACAGCCTTCTTCGAAGACAAGGGCCCGCGTGTCCCAAGTGTCTTCGCGGATAGTTGCGACGTTGTGTTCCGTTCCAAGACACAGGCATACCGCGAAGTCCTTGTGGGGTGTCTGTTGGCGAGGACCCATGATAAGACCACGGATATCCGTCTGCCCTATGTCAAGCTCGGTGCCAATGCTTTCAGTGGGCGCTCCTTGGACGAGCGTGTGGTCAACCCATTCTTGCGCGGCAAGAGTATTCCCAGTTCGAAGGGCCCGTACCTCAGCGTCTTCCGGAGGAGTGTCAAGTTCGATGAGAGTACAGGGACTGGACTAAAGGACAAGAGCGGCTACGAGGCGTTTCTGGCGTTGCTCAGCATGATTGAGCAGGAGGAAGAGGACTCTGGGCTGCTAGCGTTGCTTGACTACGTCATGCATCGCTTGGTCCTCCTCCGTGAGGAGGCCAAGGTAGACCTGATCACCTTTGACAGAATCAGCCTCACCCAGTACAAGGAGTTGATCAGTGGATTACTGCAGAAGCGCAGTGGCGGGCTGTTTCCCGTGGTGTTGGTGTTGAGCATGGTCGAGACAGTGAATCATGTCTTCTCGCTGTCTTGGGAGGTAGAGCATCAGGGCATCAACGTGGCTGACATGGCTGCCGGAGTGCCGGGCGACATCACCATCAGACAGAACGGGAGTCCACTCTTGAGCATTGAGGTTACTGAAAGGTCGGTGAACGACTCCCGCGTTCGAGGCACCTTCAGGGACAAGATCACTGCCATGGGAGTCCTCGACTACGTGTTTCTTGTCCACTTGGAAACCATCGGGCGTCAAGCAAGAGAGCAGGCTGAGAAATACTTCGCTCAGGGATACGAGGTGAACTTCGTCGACATCAACGAATGGCTGTCAAACACACTGGTTACGGTCGGTCGAAAAGGGAGGAAGTTCTTCCAGGACAGGCTGACCCAGCATTTGGGACAGGACCAAGTGCCAAGGGTTCTGAAGGTCGCTTGGAACGAAGAGATGGAGAAGCTGATCACATAGCCACTCAGAGTCCTGAATCGCAGGTTGCACCAAGCACCTCGGCGAGGCCAGCGAGTGGCATTCTCGCCTCCGGAGGGACCATATTCGTCGCCTAGGGGATTCCTGAGAGACAAGCCAAGGTTCAAGTGCGCGCCTGTTGTCGGCATCTCGTGCGAACGAGGAATAGTCACTGAGGACCGATCAGGTGCAACCATTTGTCATGTGGGTTATGCTGGACGAGCACGGCGGCGCAAGCCGCCTTATTCGTGAACTCGCGTTCTGGGCATTGGATGGGTCACTGGCACCTTGGAAACAACGGAGATGGCACCCCCCCGGCGCATCTCAACATACCAGCACCTAGTCCCCTTCTTCTTGACGATGCTCGCCTTTCTCCTGGCGGCGCTGGGTCAAGCCCTGCTCAACAGGCGAGTGAACGAGGAGGCCGCGGTGGCCCTCTTCGCCGTGGCGATTATCCTCACCCTCATCGCTTTCCTCCGACCTCCTGAGGGCAAGAAGGCGGAGAAAGCGCCTCCATCCAGGTGGGACTTGAGCGGCATGCTGAGTCTGCTCGTCGCCTCCATCCCGGCCTGGGTGGCCAGCATCCTTCTCGTCCTGCGGTGGGACTATCTACCCACGGCCGTGCCTCTGTACATCTGGAGCGTGGCGCTGGTGGGGGCTGTCTGCTCTGGGCGAGACGGCTGGGCCTGGCCACGGTTCAAGGCGGTCAGAGAACGCTGGGTAGAGTTGACGCTGGTGATCTTGGTCTTGGCCTTTGGACTCTTCCTGCGCCTCCACCGCCTGGACTACTACCCTCCGCCGGGCGGCATCTCCTGGAACGACGAGGCCCAGATAGGAAAGGATGCCTATGGTATCATCCGTCACGGCTACGTGCCCTGGCAGTTCCCGGTCTCCGTATACAGCACCTATCTCTCCTTTCGCGCGGTGGGGGCAACTGTCTTCGCCCTGCGCTTGCCCTTTGTCCTTCTGGGGTTCTTGACTGTGATTGTCTTCTACCTGCTAGCCCGAGAACTCTTTCACTTTCCTGTGGCTTTGACTGCCACATTCCTCTTTGCGGTCTCCCGCTGGCACATCGCCTTCACCCGGCTGGTGCTTCCCTCCACGCCCTCCATACTCCTCGAGGTTGCGACCTTCTATCTCCTGCTCAGGGGTCGCAGGACTGGAGGGATGATGAACTACATTCTGGCCGGGCTGACGATGAGCGTGGGGTTGTACAGCCACGCCTCCTTTCGCATGGTCCCCTTCCTGGTGTTGTTCCTGTTCGTTGGCGAAATCTGGACTTTGTGGCGTTCAGGGGAGGATCGGCCCGTAGGACAGGTTGCCAACCTGTCCTACGCGATTGGGAGTCGGTGGATGGTCTTCCTCGTGGCCGCCGCGCTTTTCGGAGCGCCTTTCTTGGCCGTCGTGCGACGGGAGCCCTATCGAGCCTTTGGTGAACGGTTCAGCGCGGTGATGCCTGTCCTGTTCGGGGCGGAGAGGGCTGCCCACGTGGGGGGGCTGCTTCATCGCGCCCAGCAAGCTTTGGGTTTCTTCAACTACAGGGGAGAGGCCTGGGGAGCGGTGAACCTGCCGGATCTGCCCATGCTGGACCCCTGGACCGGCGTACTGTTCGGTCTGGGCTTTGGCTACTGCCTCTTCTACTTCTGGCGCAACAAGCATCCGTTCTATCTGGCCTGGTTTTTGATCACCGTGATCGGTGGTGGGGTGCTGACCCTGGATTTGCGCAGCCATCGCTTTGCCGGTGTGATGCCGGTGTTATTCATCTTCGCCGGAGTCTTCGTGGAAGGGGCGTGGGCTACTTTCCAGGGGGCCTTTGGCTCCTCACGGGGGAGGTATTTCGCATTGATTCTGGTGCCGGTGTTGGTCGTCGCTGGCTATGCCAACTACGACGTCTTCTTCCAGCGCCAGATACACGCGGACTCGGTGCGCGTCGAGTTCACCAGGGAGGTGTCGGCCATCGCCAATTACATGGCCTCTTTGGGTGAGGGACATTACTTCTGCCTCTTCGCCAACCACGCCTATTACACGCCTGGGATGGACTTCGCGTGGATGGCCGGAGAGGCTCCGGGGGAACGGGCGCTGGATATCCTCGACGTCGTCCCCAGCCACACCGACACAGGTGATGACGAGTTAGTCTACATCTTCTCCACCCCCTACGATGTCGAGGCACTGACCGACGTGGTGAGGTCCTACTACCGCGGGGCTCGGATAGAGACCTTTCGAGGGGAATACGATCGCTACACGTTCGTCTCGGCACGGGTAGAGGCAAAGATGGCGAGAGAGGCCCAAGGCCTGATGGGATCATACTATGCCGGATACCATCCCTCTGAGGAGCCTGACGTCGTGCGGCAGGATGCGCAACTGAGCTTCGATTGGAACCGGGAGGATCCTCCTCTGCCTTTTCCTTTCAGGGCCGAGTGGCGCGGCACGATCTACGCCCCCGAGGAGGGTACCTACGTCTTCGAAACCGAGGCCACAGGCCGGGCCCAAGTACATATGGATGATCAGCCGCTCCAAGATGGAAAAGGGGTCGAACTGGTCAAGGGCTGGCATGCGTTACGTGTTGCGTACGCGTCGACTGATGAAGCAGGAGGACTCAGGCTCCTCTGGAGAACACCTCAAGGTGATCGTGAGGTAGTGCCTCCTCGGTTCGTGAGCCCAAGGGAGGAGGTCAACGGCCTCCTGGTCACCGTGTTCGAGGGTCCGGACTGGAGGGGGCAGCCGGTGCAGCAAAGCATCCAACCAGCGATATCTCTGCTGAGGGTGCCTTCGGCCTGGCAGTCGGCTTTCATCCCCGAGTTGGCGGGGAAGCTGTACAGCCTCGATTGCCAGGGCCAGTTGAAGGTGGATCAAGCCGGGCCCTATCGCTTTGAGATCGTGGCCTGGAATGGTAGTGCCACCCTGTACATCGATGGAGAGGAAGTCGTGACGATGGGGGGTACGAGGACCATCTCCGGCGGGGGTGAGGTGGAACTGACCCCGGGGTGGCACGAGATCCGACTGCGCTACTCCTATCAGGGAGGGGAATTCAGTGGCGTGCAGTTGTCCTGGGGCCCTCGGGGCGGCGAAACACGAATCATCCCTCCTGCCGCTCTGAGGCCAGCGGGGCACATCGCCGAGAGGGCTAGAGACTAGTGCTCTCTGGTTATGAAGTAGCTGGAAATGAGGCCGATGAAGAGCCGATCCAGTCGGAGATCATGCCAGTTGACGTCCATGCTGGGCAAGACGCTGACGACCAGATAGCCCATCACTCTGCCGCACGTTGTGTGCAAGACCTCAGCGGGAATCCAGGTCTCTGTACAAACGGCTCACCGTGGCAGACAGCGGCGGGCGCGATCAGGTGACTGCGTCGCGACCCGGTCCCCAATCTGAGTTTGCCCTCCAGCCCATCCGAGGTATGATCTGCCTGTCTGCGATGGGAGGCATTCGAGAGCGGATCTCCTGGGGACGTCTCCTTCAATTGCGAAAGCGCCCACATGGAAAGGGCTGGGGAGATGGTGAAGCGGATTCTGGTTCGTGAAGATCTATGCAGTGGCTGCCGGGCTTGTGAGGTGGCGTGCGTTGTCTGGCACGAAGTGCGCTTCGGCACGGCGACCGCTCGCCTACGGATCGCAAAGACCGAGCCTCTGGGAGTGGATCAGCCTCAAGTTTGTCGTCTGTGCGGACGTGCGCCCTGCGTGGCTTCCTGTCCTACTGGAGCCCTCCGCAAGGACGAGGGTACAGGGGCTGTTCTCGTGGAGCCTAGCGAGTGCACGGGTTGCTCAGCCTGTGTGGAGGCTTGCCCCTTCGGCGCGGTAACTCTGCATGCAGAGACAGGCCTGGCTCTCATCTGCGACCTGTGCGGGGGCGAGCCCGCCTGCGTGAAACGCTGCGCCACGGGTGCGATTGTCTATGCTGGCTCGCGAGCGGAGTCCAGAGCGAAGCGCGAAACGCCGTTCTTGGAGCGACACTGACGGAGAAGAGACATGGACGGCTACGGCGGTAGCATCCTACGAGTCAACTTGACCGATGGTACGACTCATCGTCATCCTACTGAGGAGGACTTGGCGCGGTCCTTCCTTGGCGGGAGGGGGCTGAACGTGAAGCGGCTCTGGGACGAACTGCCGGCGCACGTCGACGGGCTGTCGCCGGGGAACGTTCTGGTGTTCGGCGTGGGACCCTTGGTGGGAACCCTCTTCCCCGGCGGGGCACGGTTCAACGTGACCGCCATGTCCCCCCAGACCGGGATTCTGGGCGACTCCAATGCGGGTGGCTTCTTCGGCCCGGAACTCAAGTTCGCAGGATACGACCAACTGATCATCGAGGGCCGGGCGGATGCGCCGGTCTATCTGTGGATCCAGGATGACGTGGTGGAGCTGCGCGACGCAAGGGGCCTGTGGGGCGAGGACGTCTGGGACACCACGTTGGCCATTCAGCAGGAGCTGGGTGACCCTGATGCTCAAGTAGCCACCATCGGTCAGGGGGCGGAGAATGGGGTCCGGTTTGCCGGGGTTTTCGTTAACCTCAACCGTGCTGTGGGTCGCACCGGCATGGGCACGGTCATGGCGTCGAAGAACCTCAAGGCTGTGGCTGTGCGGGGCACCAAGCTGATCTCCGTGGCCGACATGGCTGGCTTCATGGAGATCATCGAACGCTTGGATGAGGTCATCTATCGGCACCCCGAATACGAGATTCGCTGCCGGCTTGGCACCACCAAGCTGATCAAAGTCCTGGATAGCATCGGCGGCCTGCCCACACGCCATTTTCAGCGTGGTCGCTTTGAGTATGCTGATGCGGTGAGCGGTGAGGCCATTGAGGAGTTGTACAAGATCAAGGGCAAGGCTTGCTTCGCGTGCACCATTCCGTGCAGCCGTTTCCTGGTGGTGAACGATTCTCGCTTTCCAGGTCTTCGTCTGGAGGGGCCGGAGTACGAGCCCCTGGCCGGTTTCACGGCGCGGGTGGGCAATGGTGACCTGGCCTTGGCCCTGAAGTGCATTGATCTGGCCAACCGCTATGGTCTGGACGCCATCTCCCTCAGCGAGGTCATCTCCTGGGCTATGGAGTGCCACGAGCGCGGCCTTCTTGCGCCCGACGAGGCCGATGGGCTGGATCTCACCTGGGGTCATGGTGAGACCATCCTGGCCCTGATCCACAAGGTGGCCCACCGAGAGGGTTTCGGGGATCTGCTGGCCGACGGGGTCAAGACGGCGGCACGACGCCTGGGACGAGGCTCAGAGGAGATCGCCATGGAGGGCAAGGGACTGGAGGTCTTTCAGGCGGATGTTCGGAGCATCAAAGCCTATGGCCTGGGAAACGCCGTAGGCAGCCGGGGGGCTGATCACCTGCGCTCAGAACCCTGGTTCGAGTTCTCCAACGATCCAGAGGAGGGCGTGCGTCGCTTCGGCATTCCCGAGACGGCCTTCCGCTTGGAGTACAAGGGCAAAGGCCTGGTGGTGAAACACTTCGAAGAGATGGCAGCCATCGCCGATTCCCTGGGGGTGTGCAAGAACACCTACAACAACATGGAGGTACTCTCCTGGGATGAGACGGCGGAGCTTCTTCACGCTGGTACCGGATGGGACATTACTGGTGAGGAAGTACAGAGGATCGGCGAGCGCATCGTGAACCTGGAGCGGCTGTTCATCGCCCGCGAGGGTATCACGCGCAGGGACGATACGCTGCCCAAACGTTTTCTGGAAGAGCCGATGCCCGAGGGAAGCGGCCCTAGCACCGGCTCGGTGCTGGAGTTGGAACCTATGCTGGACGAATACTACCGCGCCCGCGGGTGGGACGTGGAGACCGGGTTACCCACGAGAGAGAAGCTGGAGGAGCTGGGTCTGGGGGAGTGAGTAACTCGCAAAGGAGCGTGACGTGTATGAGTTGAAGATCACTGTGACCAAGGTGCTGGGCGCATGCACGGCCGATCCGCCGATGAAGCCGGGCGACTACTTCACCGTGCGCGATGGCGACCTGCGGATTCCCGAGGGCGGCTACGTTTGCTTGTGGGCTTTGCAAAGCCTGCTGCCGGTCATCACACCCAAGGAGCGAGAGATCCTCGAGGAGAAGAACGAGGACTGGATGTGGCGGGCCCATCACATCCAGTGCCCGGATCCAAAGGGCCGGGTCGTTTTCAACATCGAGAGGGTGGGGAAGATCGGCGAGGACACCGCCGCCAGTGATGACCCGGCAGAAATCGGGAGCGTTGACTCCTTAGAAAGCATGGAAGGCGGCTTGTGGAATCTGCGAGTGGTGGTGGAGGAAGTCAGGGGGAAGTGCACTTCAGGTATGACGTTGGGGGATCATTTCATCCTACGCAGCGGACGCCTCTACATCCCGGCAGATCGTCATTTCTGCCTCTATGCTCTGCACGCGGCTCTTCCGCTTCTGGCGGCCAAGCAGCGCCCGCTGGAGGATGGCGACTGGCTGAAGGAGGACCACCGGGTGATCTGTCCCGATCCCGCGGGCAACGTGATCATGAGGGTGGAGAGGATGGGGGATGCAGTGTTCCCGCAAAGGAAGACAACGGAGCGCAGCACCAGTTGACATCACCACCCCAATGCTGTATAATACAGGCAGCAGCGATTGTAGGCCGCGAGCGCTGACATCGGGTGTGGGTCAGAGGGAGAGGGTTCCTGTCTGCATTGCGGTTCTTTGTCACTGTTGCGGAAACGCAGAATGGAGTCGCAGTTGAGAAAGCCGGTACTGCTGGCTCTTGTCCTCTCTAGCGTGCTTTCACTGTTCGTTGCGCTTCTCTCTAACCTGGCGGCGGCTTCCTTGGCACCGGCCCTCGCGGGCTACCCTTGGGTTGTGTACGCAGCCCTCATTGTGACTTTCGTGATCGCGCTGCCACTATCGGGCTATCTATTCAGCCAAGGCCTTGGCCATAAGGAGGCGAGGCCGGAACATTCGCCGCATGACCGAGCGAGCGAATCACGCAAGGAGCCAAGGTCACTTGAGACTTTGCGAGACCGGCCGTACGCTGAGGGGACTGGCAAGATCCTGCCAGCGGGCGTGCCGCCGCCGACAATTGATCCAGGAGCCACCGGAGGCATTGGGGCAGGCGATTTCCGCTACGACGTTTTCCTCAGCTACAACAGCGCTCAGAAGGAGTGGACCCGCGACTTGGCTCGCCGGCTGCGAGACTCGGGTCTCAGCGTCTGGTTCGACGAGTGGCGCCTTCGCGGCGGAGAGAACTGGATGGTGGGCCTGCGGCGAGGCGTCAATGAGAGTCGCCACGTCGTTTTCGTGGTGTCCCCTGAGTCCATAGATGCGGTGTGGCCCTTGTTTGAGGTCTATTTGACTATCTTCCATGACCCCATCGCACAGGATCGCAAGCTCATCCCCATCATTCATAGCCCCTGTGACTTGCCGGACGAGCTTGCGATTCGCCAGTACATCGATTTCAGCGACACCCACGACCGCCCTCAGTTGTACGAGTTCAGGCTGGCGCAACTGATGGCGGACCTTGACCCCGCCGGGGAGCGCCCCACGGATTTCGACCTTTACGTGGACCAGATGGAAGACGAGGAGTTGGACACGATTCCGCCAGTTGGTCCCTTGCCCAGAGGCTCCGTAATGCCCCTGAGGCCTAACCCTCATTTCGTCGGCCGGGAGGATGAACTCAGGGAGCTAGAGAGACTGCTGCGGGCCGGGTCAACCACGGCCATCGGCCAGGTGGCTGCGGCGACGGGGCTCGGGGGCATTGGCAAGACGCAGCTGGCTGTCGAGTATGTGCACCGCTATGGGCGTAGGTATCCAGGTGGAGTCTATTGGCTGGACATGGAGGACCCGACCGCCATACCGTCTGAGGTGGCCCGTTGCGGCGGTCCCGAGGGCATGGACCTGCCGGGCTTCGGTGCCCTTTCCTTGGACGAGCAGGTCGCCCGTGTGAAGAAGGAGTGGGGGAAGGCGACGTTGCGCCTCCTCATCTTCGACAACGTTAGTGACGCCGACGTGGTGGGGGAGTGGCGGCCAGTGACTGGTGGTTGTCGGGTGGCGGTCACCAGCCTTCGGTCCGTGTGGCCCAGCGCCCTCGGGCTGCGGGAGGTGCGCTTGGACACGCTCCCCAGGGACAAGGCAATAGAGTTGTTGTGCAAGGGCAAGCCTGAGGCGCTGGAGGACGATGGCGAGAGGGAGGCAGCGGACGCCATCTGTGAGACTATGGGGGACCTGCCCCTGGCGGTGGCGCTGGCGGGCTGCTACCTGGAGTTCTACAAACATGATGTCACCCTGGCCCAGTATCTCGAGGAGTTGCAGGACCAGCCGGTGTTGGAAAACCTGGCTCTGGTGGACTTCGTGCAGGACCCGTCCCCTACTGATCACATCCAAAACGTAGCTGCTACGTTTGAGATGAGTTATCGGCGCCTCGAGGCGAACGATGACACCGACCTGCTCGCAATGAAGCTCCTTCACCTGGCCTCTCACTTCGCTCCGGTCTCCATCTCGCGTGAGTTTCTGATGCGGGCGGCCGGGTTGGACCCCGATGTGGAGCGCGACCGGCGCCGAGCCACAGATGCTCTACGCCGACTGACGGCGCTGGGACTAACAGAGGAAGAGGCTGAAGGGCGACTGCTATTGCACCGCTTGCTGGGCGAGTTTGCCATGCAGCATCCCGCGCCAGGCCAGACCGAGGAGCAGGGCTGGGAGGCGGTCGCACACACGCTACTTCAGTTTGCGCATCGGGAAGACGAATCTGGACTGCCAGCCGTTCTGGCGCGGGAGTTACCCCACCTGCGCCGTGTGGCGGCCGAGGCCGTGGAGCGGAATTGGGAGCGGGCTGGAGAGCTGTCCAACTCCCTCGGATACCATCTCGATGTGGTTGCCGCCTATGGTGAGGCGCGGGAGCATTATGAGCGTGCGCTGGCGATAGATGAGTCAGCGTATGGCCCCGACCATCCCGCGGTAGCCAGGGATGTGAACAATCTGGGGAGTGTGCTCCAGGCTATGGGGGATCTGGAGGGGGCGCGGGAGCATTTTGAGCGTGCGCTGGCCATCTTCGAGGAGGTCTTGGGCCCAGAGCATGCCAAG
>Ga0209979_1000176_pt1 | contig 102708 bp, 97 predicted proteins | sample AnhtaG_FD_183114 | JGI IMG/M metagenome (GOLD analysis project Ga0209979, IMG submission 183114) | Deep subsurface microbial communities from Anholt, Denmark to uncover new lineages of life (NeLLi) - Anholt_01485 metaG (SPAdes) (version 2) | ecosystem: Environmental > Aquatic > Marine > Oceanic... | reverse complement strand
TTTTCCAGCGATAGAAAGTTTGGGGAGAGATGCCAAAGTAGCGGCAGGTAAGCCTGGCATTGTGGTCGCGGGAATTGTAGTAATCAAACCACTTGAGTCTTCGTGTGGCTTCCTTTGATAACCTGGGTGTACTCGTTCATATGATTAGTGACACTCCTTCTTTTCGTCATTGCGAGGCTGACTTTAGTCAGCCGAAGCAATCCCGGCCGGAATTGTTGAAGACTGAGATTGCCGCGCACCTTTCAGGTGCTCGCAATGACAAGAGGAGCCTGATGAATCAAGCAACTACAAAAATATGTAGCAGATTGGGAGGGAGTTAGAGGGAGGGGGATAACCGAGCCTCAGGCTCGGTTATCCCCTCTCTAGTGCTTACGCCTGTTGTCTTGCTCGTCTCCTTCTTCTTCCCCAGACCACTCCCCAGATAATCAAGCCAATCCCGACTATTATGAGGATAATAAGCCACCAGGTGACAGTTCGTGATGCCGTGAATTCACCGCTCAAACCGGTAATTTCCACCTCATACTGTCCGTAATCCAATCCAGATACAGTGAAACTCACCGGTTGGCTCCGTCCTGCACCCACTGTCACTATCTTGGTATCTACTGTTTCTCCATTTAGCTTTAGCTCAACAGTATAGGTGCCTCCCTGCCCACCATCGTTGGCTACATTAGCGGTAATAGTAACGCTTTCCCCGGTCTTGGTCACGAAGGTGACAGGTTCCCATATCCTTTCCACACTGGGCTCGATGTTCAAGCCACTGGCTACAAAATGGGCAGGCTGTGGAGGAGGTGTCGGCTCGAGCTCAGCCAGTACTCCAAATACGCTGAAGTGGTTTATCGGCGCAGACAGGGTCAGTTCTGCCACGCCATTTGGTCCGCCTGCTTCGCTCTCAATTAGTACCCAGACTCCATTGACATCGTCATAGTAAGCCATGGTTACATTTAGAGTATTCTCGGGAAGTTCATCGATGCCCAGTGTCAGGAAAATATCCCTGTTGAACGTAGCATCCGCAGGAGTTATGTTAAATACCACAATTGCTTCAGTATTCTCTGGCAGAGCAGGTATTTCTTCGAGCTCTCTGACTATTATCAGGTAGTGTGTCGTTTTGTAAACAACGGGTGCATGAGTCCCTTGCTCCAGGAACAAGTTGTGAATGAGATCGGAGCTAGGCCCCAGCAAATCTACCGCTAGCTTATCGTTGCTGTAAAGGGGCTCCGTGGTGTTATTGCCTTCCCAGTCCACGGTGAGGTATTTCGTGGAGGGACAACCACCACCCCCCCCGCGAGGCGGAGTGGGCGGTGTCGTCCATCTCTTAGTGTTATCAATTTCATACGCTCCATAACCGTTAGTGGCAACATCAATGTCGATATCACCAATACTCACTGTTGCCGAAGCATCTACGGTAGCAGTGCCAGCCACATTTGAGTTGACAGTGACTGTCACCTGCCCCGAACCATCGGTCATATAGGGACCGGTGCTCGTTATCGAGCCTACGCCGGAGTGTGTGGGGGTCACATTGACACCAGCGGCAGGAACCCAGCCTGTGCTCTCGCCAAGATACTTTTCAATGGTTATGGTGAAATCATGCGGCTGGTCAACAAGGTTAACGCCGCTCTCTACTATTGTGATTCGTGCATCCACCCAGTCCTTCTCGGCGGGCTCGCTGTTGTCCACTTCGCCGTCGGTGGAGAGGTCATAACCGTAGACCTTGGTAGAAGCAGTAACGGTGCTGGTGCCGGTTTCAGTCGAGGTCAGGGTAGTTTCGGCCTCGCCGTTGCTATCGGTAAGGTCACTCTCGGGATCAAGGTCACCGGGGCCGGTGACTTCGAAGGTCACGTTGGCGCCGACAACAGGAATCCAGGTAGAACCGTCGGTGCTTGTCTCGACGGTGGCGGTAAGGTTATGGGAATCGCCGACGACATTGGTGTCCTCCGGCGGATCGATTGTGATTCGGGCAAAGACCCAGTCCTTCTCGGCGGGCTCGCTGTTGTCCACTTCGCCGTCGGTGGAGAGGTCATAACCGTAGACCTTGGTAGAAGCTTTAACGATACTGGTACCGGTTGCAGTCGAGTTCAGGGTGGTCTTAGCCTCGCCGTTGACATCGGTAATATCGGTAAGGGGATTGAGATTGCCAACGCCGGAAATCACCTCGAAGGTGACATTGGCGCCCTCATAAGGATCCCAGGTTGTACCGTTGGTGCTTGTCTCGACGGTGGCGGTAAAGTTATGAGAGTCGCCCACGACATTGATGTCCTCCGGCGGATCAATTTTGATCCGGGCATAGACCCAGTCCTTCTCGGCGGGTTCACTGTTGTACGCAGTGCCATTGGTGGAGAGGTCGAAGCCGAGGACCGTAGTAGAAGCTTTAACTGTGTTGTTGCCGGCTACAGTCGAAGTCAGGGTGGTAACAGCCTCGCCGTTGACATCGGTAATATCGGTAAGGGGATTGAGATTGCCAACGCCGGAAATCACCTCGAAGGTGACATTGGCGCCGGGGTAAGGATCCCAGTCTGTACCGTTGGTGCTTGTCTCGACGGTGGCGGTAAGGTTATGGGAATCGCCGACGACATTGGTGTCGTCCTGCGGATCGATTGTGATTCGTGCAAAGACCCAGTCCTTCTCGGCGGGCTCGCTGTTGTCCACTTCGCCGTCGGTGGAGAGGTCGAAGCCGAGGACCGTAGTAGAAGCTTTAACTGTGTTGTTGCCGGCTACAGTCGAAGTCAGGGTGGTAACAGCCTCGCCGTTGACATCGGTAAGGTCACTCTCGGGATCAAGGTCACCGGGGCCGGTGACTTCGAAGGTCACGTTGGCGCCGACAACAGGAATCCAGGTAGAACCGTCGGTGCTTGTCTCGACGGTGGCGGTGAGGTTATGAGAGTCGCCCACGACATTGATGTCCTCCGGCGGATCAATTTTGATTCGTGCATAGACCCATTCCTTCTCGGCGGGTTCACTGTTGTACGCAGTGCCATTGGTGGAGAGGTCGAAGCCGAGGACCGTAGTAGAAGCTTTAACTGTGTTGTTGCCGGCTACAGTCGAAGTCAGGGTGGTAACAGCCTCGCCGTTGACATCGGTAATATCGGTAAGGGGATTGAGATTGCCAACGCCGGAAATCACCTCGAAGGTGACATTGGCGCCCTCATAAGGATCCCAGGTTGTACCGTCGGTGCTCGTCTCGACGGTGGCGGTGAAGTTATGAGAGTCGCCCACGACATTGATGTCGTCCGGCGGATCAATTTTGATTCGTGCATAGACCCATTCCTTCTCGGCGGGTTCACTGTTGTCCACTTCGCCGTTGGTGGAGAGGTCGAAGCCGTGGACCGTAGTAGAAGCTTTAACTGTGTTGTTGCCGGCTACAGTCGAAGTCAGGGTGGTAACAGCCTCGCCGTTGACATCGGTAATATCGGTAAGGGGATTGAGATTGCCAACGCCGGAAGTGACCTCGAAGGTGACATTGGCGCCGGGGTAAGGATCCCAGGTTGTACCGTCGGTGCTTGTCTCGACGGTGGCGGTGAAGTTATGAGAGTCGCCCACGACATTGATGTCCTCCGGCGGATCAATTTTGATTCGGGCATAGACCCAGTCCTTCTCGGCGGGCTCGCTGTTGTCCACTTCGCCGTCGGTAGAGAGGTCGTAGCCGTGGACCGTGGTAGAAGCTTTAACTGTGTTGTTGCCGGCTACAGTCGAAGTCAGGGTGGTAACAGCCTCACCGCTGGCATCGGTAATATCGGTAAGGGGATTGAGATTGCCAACGCCAAAAGTCACCTCGAAGGTAACATTGGCACCCTCATAAGGATCCCAGCCAGTGCCGTCATTGACCTCTACCTTAGCTGTCAGTATATGTTCATCACCGACGACATTGGTGTCCTGCAGCGGCGAAATGCTTATCCTGGCATCGACGACTACCACATCCGCGGTATCGGTAGCTTCGACTTTGCCACCTTCCGGAGGAGTTCCGGTGGCGGTGACGGTATTTGTTAAAGTGCCCAAGACGTCACCATCGATACTGGCCACAAGATGGATAGTGGTGGCATTCCCTGCGGCCATAGAACCTATGTCCCAGGTAATGGTGTCTTCGGGTGATTCTATCCCACCGGCATCATCTGAGACATAGCTCATGCCGTCAGGCAAAGTGTCAACAACGATCACGGGGTCAAGAACGGAACCGTTGGTATTGGTAACGTCGATGGTAAAAGTAATGTTGGCGGAGGCTGCCCCACAACCGGGATCGGCTGTTTTGTACACGTCTATACCGGCGTGGTAAACCCTTACATTTGCAGTATCGGTATCTTCAACATCATCACCAAACGTGGGAGTTCCGGTGGCGGTGACGCTATTTGTCAGAGTCCCTAACTCATCGCCATCGATATGGGCTACAAGGTAGATGGTGGTGGCATCCCCTGGGTCCAGAGAACCGATATTATTCCAGGTTACAGTCCACGTCCCATCCGGGTTCTCGGTGCTGGAATCTGGTGCAGGCGATGTTCCTGTGGAAACGTAGCTCATCCCTGCGGGGATGGTATCAACGACCTCCACGGGGTCGAGAGTGAGGTCGCCGGTATTTTCAACGGTAATGGTAAAGGTCACATTGGTAGATTCTGCCCCCGAGTCAGGAGAAGCGGTCTTCTCCACATCTATGTCTGGTTTGAGTTGGACATTACCGAAGTTGAGGAAACCAGTTTCACAGTGGCCAATGGTGACCTGCTGGCAGAGGGCAGTGGTATTTGTCCAGTTATCCTCCAGCGTCTCCTTTACTGAGTATGTACCGGCTTCCAGATCATCGAAGATTACATCGCCGTTGATGCCGGTGATTCCGGAAGCCACAAAGTCGCCGGTGCTGCAGTCGGAACCCTCGTACAGAGTCATGGTCCAGCCTGCGAGGTCATCCTCGCCGCTGTCTTGGATGCCACTGCCGTCCAGGTCGTTAAACTTGTGAGCTACCACGGTGCTCACCAGTGGCGGCAGGACATTCGCACCCTTGATTGGATTGTCCTGAGCACCCAGTGAGGCTCCATCCAGTTCGGCCAACTTGAAATGGTACGGCCCGCCGCTGACGTAGCTTGCGCCCAGGTCGAATCCCCAGGCAATCGGGTTACCGATCTGACCTCCGGACAAGGCGAGGTGTCCAGCCATTTCTATCAGTATCTGGGTGGAGTTCGATGTCCAGGTAAGTTCATATTCGATGTCCGAGTCACCGGTGTCGCCACCGCTGGAGACGGTATGGGAGAGAGTCATGTCCGCTGCCACGAACGGCTGGTCGCCGTAGATTTTGATCTGGCGGTTTCCGAACTGGGCTTCATAGGCGTTGATTCTGTCTTGTGTTAAGCCGTCCTTACTAACAAAGGGGTCGTCCGGAACATCGACAAGTATGGAATACCCGGATGAATGAAGGTTTCCACATATAGCGGTATAATTCGGAGTATGGCCTATTTTCTCTCCGCATGCATTAAATGCCAACGGCGGATCATTTCCCTGGTTGTAGGCTGTCAGCCAATCATAGGCGTGTATGCCGCCCTTGGTCGCCTCATGGCTGAAAGTAAATGTATGCTCGCCGCCTGCGGTAGAAGGGATATTGTCCAGAATTGTTCTCTGAGGTACAGACATACATTCATAGTATTTTGAATTGCTCGCCTGTAAGATGGAGCCAATCCACTCATCCTTTTCGTTGGCGTACTGCCTGAAGTCCACAGATGCCCCCCCCGCCGACACCGGCGGCGGGCTGACGACGGGCAGCATCATGACAATCAGCATGACCACGGTTATTAAAGAAATTATTCTATTTTTCATATCTATCCTCCTATAGGACTAATTAGCTATTACCAATTAGCTATTACCTTTGTATATATATAGTCGCTAAAAAGGGGAAAATCCCTCATTTTTCCCAGTACTTTTGGGGGGTTTTTTGGATTTGTCAATCAGGTAGTAGATACCAGGGGTACTATGGAATCTACTTTTTTGCCCTGCCGCCCTTCCAAGTATTATGTCTAATGCTAGCACAGCTCTCTTGTTTCTGTCAAATAGTACTGGTTAAAAAGTACTGGTCCCAGGCTCTGGGGTAAGTAGGTAAAAGGTCACATTACTAAATTCTAGGCAAAATGGTACCAAAACGGTACCGATGGGTGATTCTCATTGGACTGGATGGCTGCTATATATAATATATATTGAAGAAGCTAGAATATTTAGCCGTATCCCTGACGCTGGTTGCAGTAATACTGGTTGCCGTGTTAGTACACGGTGTGCTACTTGACAGGGAAGGCGCGTTAGCCTACGGTTATGCATCCGTTTATGATGAGGCTCCAGCCGATAATAGTGATTCCTCAAGCCATGATCCTGCACCACAGGCGACGTATTCTCTTGATAATAGCTATCTGGCTGAGAGGTGGGGGGTAACCAAGATTGAGGCACCCCAGGCCTGGCAAATAACCAGAGGGGACCAATCAATTATAGTGGCTGTGCTGGATACGGGCATTAACAAGGATAACCTGGATTTGGCTGATAGGGTGGTGGCTGAGGTCAATTTCACCAGTAGCCCGACAAGCGATGATCTTTATGGGCACGGGACCCACATGGCAGGCACCATTGCTGCCATCGCCCCGGAATGTCGGCTAATGAATGTGAAGGTGGCTGACGATTGGGGGAGGTGTGAGCCTTCGGTGGTAGCCAGAGGCATCATCTGGGCGGTGGACCAAGGAGCCCAGGTTATCAGCGTAAGCCTGTCTATGAAAGCATGGCCGGATTTAGAAGAAGCGGTAAACTATGCATGGAGCCAGGGAGCGATAACTATAGCGGCGGCGGGTAATAAGGGTCGGTCGGAGCCTTCCTACCCGGCTTATTATGCTAATTGCCTGGCGGTGGCTGGCACAAATCAAAATGATTCCTTAGCTTTGTTGTCCAGCTATGGCGACTGGGTGGATGTAGCTGCTCCGGGCTTTAACATTTACTCCGAATTGCCCCAGAACCAATATGGCTATAAGACGGGCACCTCGACAGCCGGGGCACATGTCTCAGGCATAGCTGCCCTGGTTTTCAGTGTCGCTGAGGATGGCAACGGCAACGGCGCAGTCAATGACGAGGTTCGATGGGCTATTGAAAATAATTGTACTCCCATCGCTGGGGATGGTGTGGGGCAGGGACTGGTCAACGCTTTCCAGGCAGTAACAAAGACAATATCTTCACATTCGCCTTAACCTCCTTTCCATCGCAGCGGGAGCCCCTTGTGGGCTCCCGCTGCTTAATAATGACCCCAACATTGTGTCATTGCGAAGCTGGTGAAGCCAGCCGAAGCAATCTCGTGGAAGGGTTACTGAGAGTGTAGATTGCCACGCACCTTCCAGATGCTGGCAATGACAAAAAGGAAAATCCCTCGCAATGACATACGGGGCTTTAGCCTCGTGCTGCCCTCAAATAAAAATATCAATCGTGGAAGAAGGGATTCCTTCATGCCTTGAAATTGGGTGAGGACTATATCCGAGGCTTTAGCTCATAGCGCATGAGACTGAAGGGGCGCACTACAGGCTATTGAGGAAATAGTATCTTTAATCGATTGATATATACTTATGCAAACAGTTTAATATGATACTTCTCTAGTAGTGCCTCTATTTTCGCACGCTGGGGCAAGTCATTGGTAATCACACCGTCACTTGTGCAAAGTAATTCTATACCCACTGGAGTATCATCATGGGCATAGTCAATATATCTCAGGTCATCGAGTTTCTCAGTATGGTCAACTGGCCTCTCATCCAAATATATATAGATGGCATCGGCTTTCTTGTCGTATTCTGCATGCATAGAAATCAGTTCTCCCTTTCCCTTATTAGTTCAACCATACTACTGATACAATCTCTTTATCTTTAGTGTTTACAGTAACTTGAAGACGCTTACCACCGGGATGGTCTGCAATATATAAAGAATAGCCCTCCTTGGGTATAAAGCTAACTTGATGATAGTTAAGGCAAGATTGAATATTCTCCTTTGTGACCCTCCGCCTTGCCATTTGCTTTAAGCAATGGTCGCATAATTCGTATCTTATACCATGGAGATAAACTGGCATTCATTCTAACCCCCTAGTAAATAGCTATCGTAACAACTACAAATAAATTATATCCTCCCTATTTACCCCCTGTCAATAGGTATAACCAAAGAAAACACATAATAGCTAATATTCCTCCAATAAGTCAAATTGACCCACTACCGAATTCCCTGGATACTTAAGACAAATCTGAATCCGACGCTGGAAAAGAATCAAACAGTTTGTATAAATCTGGAGGGGGATTGTGTGCAGAAATCATTTGCCAAGCTGTAATCAGGTTTCCTGGTTGTTTTCCTCCAGTTCAGCCCGCATAGCCTTCCGGGCCCGTGACAGCAATCCCTCAACCGACTTTGGTGAGCGACCCATAACCTGACTTATCTCTAGCACGGGCATCTCATCGAGATATTTCAATACCAGCACCTTCTGATAATTCTGAGGCAAGCCCTCTAAAGCTTGGTGAACCGAGTGGCGAATCTCTTCGGACTCCATTGCACTATGGACCGCTGGTTCATTGTCCCCGGTTTGCTCCAGCTTTATAGTATCAAAATCGGGGGACGAAATCTTGGATTCGGGCTCTCGCGCCTGGCGGCGATAAAAATCATTTATTTTGTGAAGTGCGATACTGCGCAGCCAGGTATAAAGCTGGCTGTCACCACGGAATTTATCAAGTGAACTCAGAGCAGCAAGGAATACTTCCTGAACCAAATCCTCAGCTACGGCCTGGTTTTGGTCTACGTGCCTCAATACCAGATAGTAGAGTCTGTTCCTGTAAATATTATGGAACTCCTCCATGGCTGCATTGTCGCCCGAGCGCAGCTTCTCGACCAGCTTAGTTTTGTAACTTTGAGAAGTGGTATCAGCTACTTTCATGTCGCCTCTATCTAGTGCATCATGCTGTCGCAGTATATTTAGCATATCAACTAGCCAGGTTTATGAGAATCACCCATTCGTACTGTTTTGCAGTAGAAATTAGTACTATGAAGTACTACAACCTTATGGAGATGGCGTCTGCATACTCAATCTTGCCTCTTTATTAAAACCTAAAATACCAATGCCAAAACAGTTTAGGGCTTGAGGTTTCGATGTTGGGAAATGTAGTGCGAGGCTTTAGCCTCGTGCAGGGGTGGCACGACCCTGAAGGGTCGCACTGCAGAAAAGAGGCGGCATATAAGATGCCGCCCTCTATTTTGTCATTGCGAGGCTGGCTTTGTCAGCCGAAGCAATCTCGTGGAGGGGCAGGAGATTGACACGCACCTTCCAGGTGCTCGCAATGGCAAAAGAGGCTGAGGCTTAACGGTCATTCGGACTTGGCTTTGCGCCTGAAGTAATAATAGCCGCCACAGCCAAGCAGTGCTATGCCCACGATAATCCCGGCGACCAATCCGGCGTTGGAGCTGGCTTCTGTTGCAGGGGGTGTGGACACCAACAGACGAACATATAGCTTTACGGCCAACAGGTCGCTGGATTCAGCAGCGACTCCCAACCATGTCTCCCAGTCCTCGCCTGCCCGTTTTTGCTCTCGTGGTATGGCTACCCTCACCATTATCTCGGCATCAGCATTAGCGGCCACTTCGATTTCTTGAGAGGAAAGGCTTATCCAGCTATCTTCGGGGAATTCAGTCCTCCCTTCTCTTCTTTCCTCTTCCGGAGGTTGAAAGATGGTGAGGGTAAAATTATGAGCTATTTCATCCTTATTGTAAATGGTCAGTTCGAATTCTGCTGCCTCTCCCGGGGGCAGGTTATCTATGCTTACCTCAGCGGGGGACACGCTAAAGATAAAGTCCTGAGCCAGAGTAACAGATGGTAGGAGGATGACCAGTAAAGCGGCAATAAGTCCAGCTAATTTGATGTGCCTTATCATCAGGCAGCTACTGCGCTTATGGTGATTGAGGTTCGCATCTCCCTGTTACCAACGAAATAGGTCGGCGTTAGTAATTTCAAGCCAAATTGCTTATACTGCCTGGGTTCAAGAGGGGGATGATCAGAATAGGGCCGGAATTTGCCTTCTGTCTTGGTGATGGGGACATACCCTCGTGCTGTATCGCCAGATATGCGGAACAATAATCCATATACGTTTTCCCCATTGGTGCCATCATCGCTTAATGTCCAATAGTAATTTTTACCCACTCCACCTTCATACCATCTAGCATCCTCCCCTACGATAAAGGTCTTCACAGCACTATTGCCAATCACTTCTAGTGTGCACCACTCTATCGCCGGGCTTGTCGTGTGCTCCATGTCCGTGGCTACTTCTCCTAGCAGCCATTGTGCTTTATCCAGGCTGATGGAAATCTCACTGACTCCCGTCATGGTTATGGTGATGCTTTCGCTCTCCTCGCCAAGGGCTGGTAGGGAAAAGATTAAGGCTAGTACAGCGGCTAACAGAATACTTGTGATTACTGTTTTCATCTACCCGTCTGAATTTGATAAAACTCTGCTCCTACCGTGCTGTTTGGCAAATATCTTACGGGATTTCTCATCGGAGAATAAAGCAAGCAGCAGCTTTTCCAAAATCCTGACTTATACTATATTATCCTCCCCATACCGTCAAGCATTTCCAGGGTGTATTATGATTTGTGTGGGAAAATTTCAGAAAATCTATGGTAGTACGGAATCGAAGTAGGAATTCAGTATAAATGGAAGGTTAGCTATACTTTTCTATCATTGGCGCTGCGTGCTTCCTGTCGCCGGGCTATCCACAAGTTCGGGCCAGACCAACCGCCACAACGACCATGGCGATGATGACGATGGCCCCAACCGTTATTGGAGTACGCCTGCTGGCCTTGGCAAGCCTGCGCTCAGATTGTCTTCTCCCTCGTCCGCTACCCATAGTGTCCACATCCATAAAACATAGAAAATAACAGTGGCAGGTACTTCTCAAGCCCTTTCAGCCATTGGGCCCTTCCACCAAGCTCTTCGCTGCAAAGCTAAGTGCAGAACCTTTTGAAGCTATTTTACCACAGAGTGTGCATACAGGCACTCTTTAATATGGGAAATCCAGGACCAGAGGGTTTTAGTCTTTATTTTCCTTAAGTTCTGTCGGGGATAAAATCTCGAGTAGCTTTTCTACTCTGTAAGGAACTTGACCGCCTGTGGCGATGAGTTCGGCCATGAGCTCTCCAGTACTCAGGCTTAGCATAATACCGGAGGGACCGAACCTGCTAGCCAGATAGACATTGTCCCATTCGGGATGACGACCTAGCACGGGTCGCATTCTTAAGCTGGGAGCCCAGCACTCCAGATCGCCTCGATGTTCGACTATAGAACCTTCTTCTATCTCGGGGAATAGATTTGTTGCCATTTCTATGGCTGAAAGCTCACTCTCTTCGGTTAGCGAGCTATCGAAATTTGTTACCAGGTCGGGCCATCCCTTAAAACCTTCCAGAATAACCTTATTGTCAACCTCGGGAATAATGGCTCCTTCCGTCGTCCGGATACCGTAAGGAGGGAATGGGCGAGGCAACTCAACTTTTAGGCACTGTGATTTGAGTAGTTGAACGGGTAATTCTTTGCCGAGCCATGAGGTTGCCTGGCCAATCCATGGTCCCATGGCCAGGACTACTTCATTGGCCTGGATCTCAGTCCCACTGGCAAGGACAACCGAGATGACTCTTGAACCTTGACTGCCGAATCCCACCACCTCACCACTGCGGATAGTACATCCCATTTTCTCAGCGGCTTGTGCCAGGCACAGGGTATATTTATAAGGTTCAACTTTGAAACCGGGAAGACACAGGCTTCCCTTGATTCGCGGGTTAATGTTGGGAAAGATAGCTTGTAGCTCATCCGGCTCCAGCCAATCTCCTTCGTAATAGCCGGCGCTTTTAATGCACGAGAAAGCTTTCCTGTATAGCTCTTCTATCTCTTCCGAGAGAGCGATTCGAACGTGCGGAAGCTCGCGATATCCCACATCAATCCCCCCTCTTTCCTCCAGTTCGCGGACAGCTTCTGGTAGCCTGTGATAACCAATCCAGTAAAGGTCGATCATGCTTTGCGCATAGTCAAACCTTTGAGCTATTTCACTTTGAAGTTCCGCATCGGCCAGAATTGACGTCACGCTCTCAGTTGGGTCTAAATCTGATGTCCAGCAAGTCGCAGGAGGATATCTCCAAATAGCCCAGGCCTTTCCTGAGGCCCTGCTGGCAATGCCTTCCCTGTCAATTATTTGAGAAGTGATGCCACGCCTGGCTAAATGATAGGCTACTGAACATCCAGCTGCACCTGCCCCCACGATAATGACTCCATCTTTCATCGCCATTAAAATCTCCTTGCTATATCTCTATATTTGAAAGCTCTTCTATCACATGTCGTGCTTATCGATACTCTTTGATGTGTTAAATCCAGGACTAGATAGTTTTAGTCTTTATTTTCCTTAAGTTCTGCCGGGGATAAAGTCTCGAGTAGCTTTTTTACTCTATAAGGAGCTTGACCACCTCTGGCGATGAGTTCGGCCATGAGTTGTCCAGCACTCAGGCTTAACATAATACCGGATGGACCGAACCTGCTAGCCAGATAGACATTGTCCCATTCGGGATGACGACCTAGCACGGGTCGCAATCTTAACCCGGGAGCCCAGCACTCCAGGTCGCCTCTATGTTCGATTACAGAACCATTTTCTATCTCAGGGAATAGATTTGTTGCCATTTCTATCGCTAAAAGCTTACTCTCTTCGGTCAGTGAACTATCAAAATTTGTTACCACGTCGGGCGAGCTCTTAACAGCATCCAGAATAACCTTATTGCCAACTTCGGGAATAATGGCTACTTCCGTCGTCCCACTAATATATCCAATACTATAAGGAGGGAATGGGCAAGGTAACTCAACTCTTAGGCACTGTGATTTTTGTAATTCGACAGGCAATTCCTTGCCGAGCCACGAGGTTGCCTGGCCAATCCATGGCCCCATGGCCAGGACTACTTCAGTGGCCTCGATCTCAGTCCCACTGGCCAGGACAACCGAAGTGACTCTTGAACCCTTGCTGCCAAATCCCACTACCTCACCACTGCGGATAGTACATCCCATTTTCTCAGCGGCTTGTGCCAGACACAGGGTGTATTTATAAGGTTCAACTTTGAAATTAGGAAGACACAGGCCTCCCTTGATTTGTTCCTTGATTTGTGGGTTAATGTTGGGGAAGATAGCTTGTAGTTCATCTGGCTTCAACCAATCCCCCTCGTAATAGCCGACGCTTCTAATGGCGGAGAAAAACTCCCTGTACATCTCTTCTACCTCTTCCGAGAGAGCGATCCGAACGAATGGAAGCTCGCGATATCCCACATCAATCCCCCCTCTTTCCTCCAGTTCGCGGATGGCTTCCGGCAGCCTGTGGTAACCGAGCCAGTAAAAGTCGATCACACGTTGCCCATATTCACGCCTTTGAGCTCTTTCACTAAGAAATTTCGCATCGCTTTGTATTGGAAACATGTCCTCAGTCACGTCCAAACCTGGTGTCGACCAATTTTCAGGAGGATACGACCAAACACCCCAGGCCTTTCCTGAAGCTCTGCTGGCAATGCCTTCCCTGTCAATTATTTGAGAAGTGATGCCACGCCTGGCTAGATGATAGGCTACGGAACATCCAGCAGCACCCGCCCCCACGATGATAACTCCATCTTTCATTGCCATTGAAATTTTTTGAAACCTCCTTTCTATCTTCTATATTTGAAAGCTCTTTTATCACATGTCGTGCTTATAGGCACTCCTGGATATGGCGAATCTAGGTTGAACTGTAAAAGTCAAGAAATGGATATAAATCCAGAGCTTGTTTCTAAGGTGCCTATTATGCTGTATTTGGCCCACTTTTTCTTATGAACCTGTCTATTCTTCTCAGCGCTTCCTCGATGTCAGGTAGCGAAGTAGCATAGCAGCAGCGGACAAAACCTTCACCGCACGGTCCAAAAGCAGTGCCCGGGACTACAGCAACTTCTTCCTCCACCAGCAGCTTTTCGGCAAACTCCTCTGAATTCATTCCGGTGGCTTTTATTGAGGGAAAGGCATAGAAAGCGCCCTTGGGCTCAAAACAGGATAAACCAATCTCATTTAATCTTTTGACCATGAGGCGACGGCGTCTGTTGTATTCTTGAACCATCCTTTCGACCTCAACTTCACCGTTTCTCAGGGCCTCGATGGCTGCCATCTGTGCCATCGTTGGGGCACTGAGCATGGTGTATTGATGGATTTTGGTCAGGGCCTGGATGAAATGGTGTTCGGCTGCCACATAGCCGATACGCCAACCAGTCATGGCATGAGATTTGGAAAATCCGCTGGTCAGGATGGTACGCTCTTTCATCCCGGGAAGGCTGGGAAAGCAAATATGCTCCACTCCATAAACTAAACGGGCATATATCTCATCGGATATAACCAGCAAGTCATACTTTTTAGCCAGCGCGGCAATAGCATCCGCCTCTTTTTTGGACATGATTGCGCCAGTGGGATTTGCCGGGTAGCCTATCAAGATAGCCTTCGTCTGTTTCGTGATCAGGGCTTCGATATCGGTTGTCCTGATGACAAAATTGTTTTCTTCGTTTGTGGGAACAAGAATGGGCACTCCGCCAGCCAGAATGATATCGGCGGGATAAGCCACATAGCAAGGGTCGGGAATTATAACCTCGTCACCGGGGTTGATAATGGCTCTTAGAGCAAGGTCTAATCCTTCACTACTTCCTGTGGTAATAAGAATTTCATGCTCAGGATGATAGCTCACCCCATAACGAAGCTCCAGGTAGTGGGCTAATTCCTGACGTAGTTCAGGCATGCCGGAGTTCGAGGTATACATGGTGTAGCCTTTTTCCAGAGAATATATGCCTGCCTCCCTGACATGCCAGGGGGTGACGAAATCAGGCTCACCGATACTAAGCGAGATAACGTCTTCCACGGAGGAAAGCAGGTCGAAGAACTTCCTGATGCCTGATGGTGGAAGCGTAGCCACCCTTTGCGAAATCAGGCTATCCCGGGCTTTGGTTGCTGTGGACTTTGTGTTTAGCATATTACAGCGTTATTGGTAGACGTCTATTTGTTTCCTTGGGAAGGTGAAAAGTTTCCCCGTTCTCCTTATATCGTTTGAGAAGAAAGTGGGTGACAGTGCTTTGTACCTGCTCTAGAGGAGCTAGTTTCTCGGCGACAAAACTGGAAATTTCCTGCATATTTTTACCTCTCACTAGTATAGCTAAGTCATAGGTGCCTGAGACTAGATAAGCAGAATACACTTCAGGAAATTGATAGATGCGCTCAGCAATGGCATCGAAGCCAACACCGCGTTGCGGTGCTACCCTGACTTCGATTAAAGCCCATACATCTTCCTTGCCTAATTTAGGCCAGTTTATTATGGCCTTGTATTTCACAATAGTCCCATCTTTCTCAGCCTGCTTAATTGTTTTTTCTACCTCTTTGACAGGTTTATCCACCATGGTGGAAATCTGTTCCGGAGTCGCCCGGGCATTCTGTTCTAGAATCTCAAAAATCTCTCTCACGATTTCTCCTTAAAACGTCAATTCAACAGCAGCCCATCGGTCAGTTGCTTCATTGTAACACAGTTCAAATAGTTTACCATCCTCGGTGACCACTCTGAATAGCCTTTTGCCTGGTTCCTGCCAGGCTTTTTCTACTGACTTTATTTTAAGTTCCTTTTCTTGCCAGATAAAAGAGCGTGGTTCTTCAGCGTAGACATAGCCCGAATAGCATTTCACGCTTATCTCCATATTTTGCTCCCGCCATCCCACAAGATTCAGTTTAACAACAGACCATTGCTCATTGGTTTCATTGTAACACAGTTCAGGTAGGTACCATTCTCAGTCCCTACTTTAGAGCTTTGTGTCAGGTCATGTGGTGACATATAATCTCAAGCAACATCATCAGACTCCTACTGATTGACAAAAGCGCTTCTCCACCGAGCTATGATGTTAAGGAGGAGGTAGTGAATCAAGGACAGCAATTCGCTGCCCTTAGTGGCAGTCTGATTCAGCTAATCAGTAATCCCTATGAAGCAGCCCAAGATGCTGATATAATACATATTGATGTGTGGACCAGCACGGCGAAGGAGGCTGGAGCGGAGAAACGTCGTCTTGCCTTTTCAGGCTATCATTAACCAGGTGGACAACAAACATTAAGCTTGGGTACAGGAGATATTTTGTTTATGCATCCCTTGCCGGCTCGCCATGGCGAGGAAATTTCCGATGGGCTGCTAGACGACCCCCGATCAGTAATCTTTGACCATACGGAAAACAGGCTTTACCTGCAAAAGGCATTGCTAGCCAGAATTCTTCTGTGCCAAATCCAAAGGGCTCAGACAAATGACCAGACCCATTGTGGCAATTGTGGGCAGAACTAACGTGGGCAAGTCAACCTTGCTTAACCGCTTAGCAGGCAGGCGGGTGGCCGTAGTGGCTGATTTGCCAGGAACTACCAGAGATCGCGTCTTTGCTTTTATTTCCTGGCAAGGACGGGAGCTGACTGTGATTGACACTGGTGGCTGGCAAACCAAGCCATCCACGCCTTTGGAGCAAAAAGTCAAGCAACAGGTCGAAACAGCTATTGCCCAGGCGGACGCCATCGTCTTCCTGCTAGATGCTAGAGACGAAGCTATTGCTGCTGACGAGGAAATGGCTGGTTTGTTGCGTCAGTCAGGTAAGCCCATCATACTAGCAGTAAACAAGGTGGATTCTGCCAAACAAGCAAATCAGGTAGCCGATTTCTACCACCTGGGTATGGGTGAGCCTGTGGCTATAAGTGCCTACCATAATCGAGGAATAGATGACTTGATGGATGCCATGCTAGCTTCCCTGCCATCGCGACCTATAAGTATTGCCAAGCTAGGAGAAGCTAAATTAGCTATTGTGGGGCGACCTAATGTAGGCAAGTCAACTTTGTTGAACACATTACTAAGAGATGAAAGGGCCATTGTCCATGAGTCTCCGGGGACAACTCGCGACTCGCTTGATGCTATAGTTCAGTGGAATGATAAAGAAATCTTATTTGTTGATACCGCTGGGATTAAACGGCGTGGGAGGGTCGACGCTGGAGTGGACTATTATAGTTTGCTTCGTGCTATCCAGGCTATTAACCGCTGCGATGTTGCCTTGCTGCTAATTGATGCCAGTGAATTTATTACTGCCCAGGATATGCATATCGCTGGCTATATTATTGAAGTTGGAAAGGGTATAATATTGCTGGTCAACAAGTGGGATCTCGTTCCCAAGGGACACAGGGAAGGATTCAAACAAAGCGTGGAGCAGAGACTTCGATTTGCTTCCTACATACCTATCATTTATATCTCTGCCAAACTAGGGCGAGGAGTAAACAGGATTCTGCCTCAAGCCTGGGATATCTGGCAGGAAAGACAAAAGCGAATACCTCGTTCGGAAGTTAGCGAGTTAGTCAAACAGGCAGTAAGTAGCTATCCCCCACCCCACATAGGCTCTAGACGGTTGCGCATTATTCGAGCTTATCAAGATGAATCCCGACCGGCAACTTTCGTTCTACAGGTTAACAATCCTCAACTGGTTCATTTCTCCTATCAACGCTACCTGGAAAATAAGCTTCGCCAGAGCTTCGGTTTTCGCAGCGTTCCTTTGAAGTTGATTTTCACCAAGGCTGGCCGTAAAATTAATACTAAGACGGAGGTGAGAGCATGGTAGCTGAGTTCATTGCCATCGTAGTTATTGCTTATCTCCTTGGCTCCATTCCCTTTGGTCTGATAATAAGCAAGCTGAAAAGCGGCGTTGACGTCAGGGGATATGGAAGCGGCAAGACTGGCGCCACTAATGTGATGAGGGTCACGGGGACTAAGCTTGGCGTTTTAACCCTAGTTCTCGATGTAGTTAAAGCTGCTGGGGCAGTTATGTTGGCTACAGTAATTATAGATGGCGATAGCGGTATCTTAACTATCGGGGGCGTGCCCGTTTACTGGCAACATGTAGCCCAAGTTGTGGCTGGCCTGGCCGTGGTAGTAGGACATAACTGGCCCATATTTGCTAAATTTAAAGGAGGCAGGGGAGTAACTGCCTATTTTGGCACATTGTTTGCCATTTGCCCTCCCGTGGGCATATTTGGTGCCCAGATTGTAGCTTTAGCAGCGTTACTGAGCCGACACATGTCTCTTGGTTCTGTTCTCGGTTCCTTAGCGGCTTTGTGCTTAATGATACCATTAACCATCCTATATAATTTTCCTCCCATCTATCTGGCTTACGGTTCGGTAGTCGTTGCTCTGATTGTCTACCAACACCTGGGCAACATAAAACGCTTAAGGCAAGGCACAGAACGCCGGTTGTGGTGAAAGAGCAATAGATACCATGCCTAATGTTATTACTATCATAGGCAATACTTCATGGGGCAATACTTTAGGTGGCTTGTTGAGCGAGGGGGGGGCAACTGTCAAACTGTGGGCGCGAAGCGAAGCCGAGGCTAAAGAATTAAATCAAGGAAGACACAAATATTCAGTTACTAGCCACATTGAGGAAGCCTTAAACGGGGCCGACCTAGCAATCTGGGCTGTCCCCTCTCAAAAATTGAGAGAAAATGTCAGTCAAGCCAGGGATTATCTGACCAGTTCGATGCTATTGATGAGCGCCGCCAAGGGCTTGGAGGAAAATAGTGGTAAGAGGATGTCGCAAGTGCTGGCGGAGGAGATTGCTCCTGCCTTGAGAGGGCAAATTTGTGTTCTCTCTGGTCCCAATCTGGCCAGGGAAATTGCTCAAGGTCTACCCGCTGCTTCAATCGTTGCCGCACATGATATAGCTTTAGCAGGAAGAGCACGGGAACTAATGGAATCACCCCGATTTGTTCTATCTACCAGCGATGATGTTATCGGAGTTGAATTGGGTGGAGCCCTGAAAAACATCATAGCTTTGGGCGCAGGCATGATAGACGGATTAGGCTTAGGTGACAATGCTAAGGGCGCCTTCATTGCCTGGGGATGGGCTGAGGTTGTTTCCTTAGGGATAACTTTAGGAGCCAGTGCGAGCACCTTTTATGGCTTAGCTGGTTTAGGCGACCTGATAGCTACCTGTTCCAGCACTTTCAGCCGTAATCATTACGTTGGCTACGAATTGGCTAAGGGTCGCTCTTTACCTGAAATATCTGCCTCTATGCCACACGTTGCCGAAGGAGTCGCCACTGCTGTGGCAGCCTCCCAGTTGGCAAGAAACCAGGGGCTTAAATTACCCATTAGCAACCTTATTTATGGGATCCTCTTTGAAGGCTTGTCCCCGAGCCGAGCGTTGAGTGAGTTCAAGGAATTAGCAGCAAGCCATCACTGACCTCTGGCCTAGACGTCTAGAGGTGGTTCAGTTCGAGGTAGTATCTTTGCCAACTCTTCGAAAAGGCGACGCTGGTTTTTGTCCAGCCGTTGTGGGGTTATTATGTCCACTTCGACGAGTAAGTCTCCTCTTCCCTTACCATCAATATGAGGGATACCCTTGCCTTTAAGGCGAAAGATTTTCCTGCTTTGAGTTCCCGGCGGTATCTTTAAATCTACCCTTCCATCTAAAGATGGCACTCTTATCTCAGCGCCCAAAGCAGCCTGGGCGAAATTGATTGATAACTCGTAAAGAATGTCACTGCCATCTCTCTGGAATAAATTGTGTGGCTTTACTGAAAAGGTTACATAGAGGTCGCCGGGTGGACCTCCATACAAGCCAGCACTTCCCTCTCCATCCAGGCGCAATCGTTGTCCATCATCCACACCGGCAGGGATGTCAACCCTTATCCTCTGCTTCACCTTTATTCTTCCTCTTCCCTGGCATTGAGGACAAGGATTGCTTATCACAGTGCCACTACCTCCACAGCGGGAGCAAGTGGTAATGTGGGTGAATCGCCCAAAAATGCTTTGCTGAACTCTCCTCACTTGCCCTGTGCCGCGACAATCAGGGCAGGTCTCAGGATTTGTCCCTGGTTCGCTGCCGATGCCATGGCATGAAGGGCAGAACTCGATGCGTTGTATTTCAACTTCTTTGCTACAACCGAATACTGCCTCCTTGAAGGAAAGGGTGAGGTGACTTTGCAGACTATCTCCTTTCTGGGGAACACGCTGAGCCGTTCTGGCAAAGGGACTGCCGAAACCACCGAAGAAGGATTCAAAAACATCTCCCAGCCCACCAAAGCCAAAATCGGGAAAGCCTCCTTCTATATCTACTCGGCCATAGTGGTCATAGCTACGCCTCTTCTCAGGGTCGGAGAGGACCTGGTAGGCCTCGTTTATTTCCTTGAATTTCCCCTCGGCCCCGGGATCTTTATTGCGATCAGGATGGTACTGGAAAGCTAATTTGCGAAAAGCTCTCTTGAGTGCCTCGTCACTAGCGTGTCGAGGCACTCCCAGCACCTCATAATAATCTTGTTTTAGTGCCATAACCTTTAAGTATAACCCTTAAATGCCTGTGTGACAACTTTTAGCTGCTGATTGTTGATGTTATACGATTTTGTCACCGTATAACTGTTCTGTGGAAATGTCACCCATGAAGGAGATGGTGACATTGAGCAAGAAGGAGCAAAGTAGGTTAATGGTGTTGAACGGGATAGAGATAGGCAGAGTCACCGCCAAGGGAGGCATCTGAGGTGTTAGGTCTGTCGCTACGCCATGTAAGGAGAATATTATCGGCGTATGGAAGGGAGGGCGCCGTAGCATTGGCACATGGTAATCGAGGGAGCAAACCTCACAATGCCTTAGATGATGGACTGAAGAGAAGAGTGCTAGAGCTGGCGCAGTCCTTTCAGAGTGTGTATCGATAGGGGGTAACAAAATCGCAAAACAATTAGGGTGATATTTTCGCTTGACAGCAACACGCCCATTCCTGCTGATGCTTTGACAGCTACCATTGCGTTACAGTATTATAGCAACCATGCAGATAAGAAGGAAACAGAATGCTTAATGCCTTATGGATAGTCCTGTTAGGAATGGCGATCATTTTCGCTGTCCTGGGAATTTTACTCTTAGTCATGATTCTCCTGAGTAAACTGTTTAAACCCAGGGAGAAACAAGGAAAAAAAGGATAAACAATAGACATGGCTACAGGCGAATTCCTCGGTTTTCTCAATTTGAGTTGGCAGGCCGTGGCAATGTTAGTTATCGGCGGCGTCCTCATGTGGTTGGGGATTGCTAAAAAGGTGGAACCAGTTCTACTTGTGCCTATTGGGTTTGGATGTATGTTAGCTAATATACCGCTAGGTGGGGCGGCGGAGGCAGGTGGGTTTTTAGCCGTTCTAAGAGAAGCTGGCATCCGTACCGAGATATTTCCCCTGCTCATCTTTATTGGCATAGGAGCCATGATTGACTTTGAGCCCTTTCTACAGAGGCCCTATACCATTCTTCTTGGTGCTGCCGCCCAATTCGGCATTTTCGGAACTTTCTTCTTGGCTTATTTGTTGGGTGATGGTTGGCTCCACGTATTGGATTTCAGCTTACAAGATGCAGCTGCCATCGGCATAATCGGCTCTGCCGATGGTCCTACCTCGATTTACGTCGCGACTACACTGCAATCCAAATACACTGCCGCCATTGTTGTGGCTGCTTATTCTTATATGGCTATGGTGCCTATCATCCAGCCACCTATAATAAAGGCGATGTGTAGTAAAGAAGAAAGAGCTCTAAAAATGCCTTCGGTTGCGGGAACAATTTCGCGGAGGACGAAGATACTCTTTCCTATAATTACTGTACTTGTGGTAGGCTTTATTACCCCAGAAGCTACTCCACTTATCGGCTGTCTCATGTTTGGCAATCTGTTACGAGAATGCGGAGTAGTGGAGAGACTTTCCCTGGCAGCTCAAAATGAACTGGCTAACATCGTAACTATTCTTCTGGGCCTCACCGTAGGAGGAATGATGGCTGGGACTGAGTTTCTCAGACCCGAGACCATATTAGTGTTTATGCTGGGAATAGTAGCTTTCAGTCTGGATACCGTGGCAGGTGTTCTGCTAGGCAAGCTGATGTCTGTTCTGTCAGGGCGAAAGATCAATCCTATGATTGGCGCTTGCGGCATTTCAGCTTTCCCCATGTCGTCCCGTGTAGTGCAGAAGCTAGGGCTGGAAGCTAATCCTTACAATCATCTACTGATGCACGCTGCTGGAGCCAATGTTGCCGGACAAATCGCCTCAGTGGTAGCTGGTGGAGTGATGCTTATGCTGGTGCCTATGTTCATTTGATGTAGCATATCATGTCTATAGAAAGAATTTGGCACAATCTAAGCGTAAGCAAAGTTAGTGAGTCGCTAAACTCAGGCATTCAGGGGTTAACTAGAGAGGAAGCCGAGCGCCGTCTAGCCCAGTTCGGTCCGAACGAACTGGTGGAGAAGGAAAAAACCCCTCCGTGGGTACTTTTCCTGGGACAGTTCAAAAATTTCCTCATTATTATCCTTCTGGTGGCTGCTGTTATCTCTGGGGTACTGGCGCTCACGGGTGAGGGAGATATCTGGGATCCCATTCTTATTGTAATCATTGTCTTCTTCGCTGCCGGCTTGGGTTTTATCCAGGAATATCGCTCGGGAAAAGCTATGGAGGCATTGAAACAGATGACTGCCCCTACCGCCACTGTGATACGAGACGGGGAGGAGGAAGAAATCTCTGCCCGAGACTTGGTTCCTGGAGATATAATTTTGCTGCAAACCGGTGACCGCATCCCTGCTGATTCTCGTCTCACTGAGGCAGTTAACCTGAAAATTGACGAAGCACCTTTGACTGGGGAATCTATGCCTGTGGGGAAAAAGACCGAAGCTATCCCCGGCGATGCACCTCTAGCCGATAGAAAAAACATGGCATATATGGGCACTACCGTGGTTTACGGTAGAGGTAAGGCGCTAGTGACTGGCACAGGCATGGCTACAGAGTTTGGCAAGATTGCCGGTATGCTCCAGGAGGTAAAACCACCACCGACACCACTGCAGGTCAGCCTGAACAAGATAGGCAAGATATTGGGAATTGCCTGTTTAGCCATCTGTGCCGTTGTAGCTGGCGTGGGAATTATCGTCGGTACGTTTAGTCATATCCTGGAAGCCTTTATCTGGGGGGTTAGTTTAGCCGTAGCAGCTGTGCCTGAAGCCCTGCCAGCCGTGACAACCATTTGCCTTGCCCTGGGAGTGCAAAGGATGGTGAAACGCCATGCTTTATTGCGCCGTCTGCCTGCCGTGGAGACCTTGGGCTGCACCACCTTCATTTGCTCTGATAAGACCGGGACACTAACCCAAAACGAGATGACTGTGCGCAAGATTTATGTTAACGACCAGACAATAGATGTAGGTGGTGTAGGCTACGAGCCTAGCGGAAGCTTCTACCGAAACGATGCCTCGCTCACCCCACAAGACGAACCTCACTTACTTCGGTTGCTCACCGCTGCAATGCTGTGCAACGATTCTCATCTTATTGATACTAACGGGGTCTGGCAGGTCCGAGGAGACCCTACAGAAGGAGCTCTAACAGTAGTCGCCGCTAAGGCAGGAATAAAAGCGCAAGAACTAATTACCCCCCGCATAGCCGAGGTCCCTTTTTCCTCAGAGAGAAAAAGGATGACCACTATTCATGACACCTCACAGGGCGTAGTGGCATACTCTAAGGGAGCGCCTGAAGTTATCTTAGATTCCTGCACTCGTATCTATTCCGAGGGCGTAGAGCGAGAGCTTACAGAGCAAGACAGAGAGAGGATTCTCCAAGTAAACCAGGAGATGGCCGCAGGGGCTTTGCGGGTTCTGGGTCTGGCATATAAGTCCTTGCCAGGTAAAGAACTGGGCAGTGAGGTGGTGGAGGGGGCAGAAGAAGAAATGGTTTGGTTGGGGCTGGTGGGGATGATTGACCCGCCTCGGGAGGAGGTCAAAGGCGCGGTAAAGCTTTGCGACCAAGCCGGTATAAAGTCGGTTATGATTACTGGTGACCACAAATTGACAGCCGTAGCCATTGCCAAGGAACTAGGCATTCTAAAAGAACGGGGTGTGGCTCTGACTGGGGCTGAGGTTGATAAACTTAGTGACGAAGAATTTGAAGCATTAGTAGGCAAGATAGATGTCTATGCTAGGGTTTCACCAGCCCATAAGTTGAGAGTTATTGAGGCCTTACAAGGCAAGGGACATGTGGTGGCTATGACGGGCGACGGGGTAAATGATGCCCCGGCTTTGAAGAAAGCTGACATTGGTGTAGCTATGGGCATTACCGGGACGGATGTGAGCAAAGAGGCCGGAGCTATGATATTAACCGACGATAACTTTGCCTCCATCGTGGCAGCAGTAGAGGAGGGGAGAAATATCTTTGCTAATATAAGAAAGTATCTTATCTACCTTCTCTCCTGCAATATTGGTGAGGTCTTGCTGATGCTGATAGCATTTGTTATCGGCGCGGCGACTGGATTGTACAAAATTGTGCCTCTGGTAGCTCTACAAATTCTGGTTGTGAACCTGGTTACAGATGGCCTGCCGGCACTGGCTTTGGCAGTAGAGCTTGGTGAGCCAGGTATAATGCGGCGCCCGCCGCGTGACCCCAGGAGGAGTATCTTTGACAAACCTCTGGTGAATTATCTCCTGGGAATAGGGTTCTGGACTATGTTAGCGGCGCTAGGGGTATTCCTATGGGCACTCAACTCAGGAAGAACTCCCGTAGAGGCACAATGTTTATGCTTTGTTACCCTGGTAAGCGTAGAGCTTTTTAACTGCTTTAACTTCCGTTCGGAGAGACTTTCTCTGTTTCGCATGAACCCTTTCGGCAACAAATGGCTTCTGGCAGCGGTGGCTTTGAGCTGGGCTATCGCTGTGGCTATAGTTTATGCACCCTCCCTACAAGGTCCGTTCCACACTTATGCTATGAGCCTGCAAGATTGGGGAATAGTACTGCTGGCTGGCGTGTCAGTACTTATCCCGGTGGAAATAACCAAGCTTATCATGGCACGGCGAACTCGCCCTTCTCCCAAGGTGGTATAATAGCCACTGGGAGAGGTGACCGAGTGGTTTATGGTGCCGCTCTCGAAAAGCGGTCTCCGATTATATCGGAGCGTGGGTTCGAATCCCACCCTCTCCGCGGAGAGGTGCTGGAGTGGTCTAACAGGCACGCCTGGAGAGCGTGTGTCGGGTTTCCCGACCGTGGGTTCGAATCCCACCCTCTCCGCCAATAACAAGCAATAGGAGTTGTTCAAAAATAGTGTGGTTGTCCAATTCATTTTATCCCACAAAATCCGTTGATTTTATGGAGTCCCGGGGAAAAGAAGGTTTTTAGTGGTAAATAGATAAGAATAAGGTGATTATCTTTGAGGTGATGCCGTAGCATTTACGAATGGAGTTAAGCGATTACATTAAAATTCTATTGTCTTGGTGATAATCATGCTCTTCTAGACCTGAGGAATTTTGTTAACAGGTTAATATCTCTCTGTATCTGAGTAGAAATCGGGGTGAGAGGATTCGAACCTCCGACCACCTGAACCCCATTCAGGTGCGCTACCAGGCTGCGCTACACCCCGTCGCCATGACTTCCATTAATATGTTATCATAGTCACCGCAACAAAGAAAACGTAGACTGACAGGTTGTGATTCTTGGCTAAGAAACAGAAAAAAGCTATACCTCAGCGAGTCCCTACTAAACACCAACTCTCCAAATGGCAGCGCCAGATGAAAATACGCCGAATTGTGATAATCGCTGCCGTCGTTTTCCTGGCTGGCATTTTAAGCTGGGTGGGCTATGGGCTCTATCAGGACTACAAGAGCAATCCCTCGCGTGAGGTTGCGATTGAGGTAAACGGCGTCCCGTTTTCTGTGGAATACTACGTAAAGATGCTTGATATTTACGTTGACAATTACATTAATTTTACCGTTAATACTTACCTCGATTTCTATATGCAGGCTTACAATGCTACCCGTGAAGAAACCATACAGTTGCTGACCTTCAATGCCATCTCCGATTTGTCACAAAATACCGATAATATTGCTGATATGATTACTGGTCAGGTCGCCGATGATATTATCAATGTTGAATTACTGAGACAAGGAGCTAAAAATCTGGATATTGAAGTTACTTCTGAGGAGATAGACGCGAAGTTAGCAGAACTTGAGTGGCCCAATGAAAGGGTATACCAAGATATAATTAGATCTGCTTTGTTGCAGGAAAAGCTTGGGGAATACTTTGGTTCCGGGTTGAACGCCACAATGGAGCAAGCTCACGTGCAAGCAATGCTTGTAGAAAGCGAAGAGGTAGCCGATGAACTGCTAACCGAAATTGAGGCTGGTGGCAACTTCACCGCTTTAGCTGAGGAGTTTTCCTGTAACTCCTCGGTTAAAGGCGACTTGGGTTGGCTGCCCAGAGAGCTAATGCCGAATACCTTGATTGCTGATGCCGCTTTTAACCTTACCCCCGGCGAGATAAGCCAGCCTATTTATGATGAAACGGCGATTAAGAATATCGGTTATTGGCTTATAGAGGTTACTGATAAGCAAGATGACCAGATAAACGCCAGAGCCATGTTGCTGGACAGCGAAGCGGAGGCAGAGTGGATTAAAGCTGAACTGGTTAGTGGGAACTTCAGCGCCCTCGCTTTAGAATATTCACAGCACGAAAGCAAAACTGAAGGTGGCGAGCTCGGCTGGCTGAAAAAAGGGGATATGGGCAGCGAGGCTTTCGACGATGTTGCCTTCGTCCTTGCTCGCGGGGAAATCAGCGAGCCGGTTAAAGATGAATCGGTCCAAACCACTGGCGGCTATTGGCTGGTAAATGTCGTAGATAGGGGTGACCATGAGCTTGAAGAGAACGTCAAGGAAGCGCTGATAAACAAGCGCTACAACGACTGGCGTAAGGATTGGACAGAGGAAAGCACAATTGAAACTTACCTGGATGCAGACAAGAAAGCGTGGGCTATAAACAAGGTTTTGGAGGGAAGGTAAAACCACAATGAAGAAGAACATTGGCATCGGCTTGCTGGGCCTGGGAGTTGTCGGTTGTGGCGTGGCTGAAGTCTTGGTCACCAGGGCAGACAGCCTGGCCGAACAAGCAGGAGTTCCCCTAATTTTGAAAAAAGTACTGGTGCGCGATGTGAAGAAACAACGCTTGGTAAAAGTTAGTCCCAACTTGTTAACCAGCCACCCTGAAGAAGTCTTCGCTCATCCTGAGGTTGATATAGTAATCGAACTTATTGGCGGTGAGTATCCGGCCAGAGAATATATAGAACAGGCTATCGCTAACAGTAAGCACGTAGTCACAGCCAACAAAGAGGTAATGGCTAAACATGGATACGAGCTATTGTCCATGGCCGGGAAACACAATACTGACCTCCGCTATGAGGCCAGCGTGGGTAGCGGCATACCACTCATCTCCTCTTTCCAGCAAGACTTAGCAGCTAATAAAATTTCGGCTATCCAGGCCATCCTTAACGGCACTACTAATTATATTCTGACCCGAATGGCACAAGAGGGACTGGATTTTGCTTCGACCTTAAAACAAGCCCAAGAATTAGGCTATGCCGAAGCCGATCCCACTAATGATATAGAGGGGATAGATGCTGCTTATAAACTGGTCATCTTATCCAACCTGGCCTTTAGGGCTAAATTTGTCCCTCAAGATGTATACCGCGAAGGAATATCAAATATTGCCGCTCGAGATTTTCTGTATGCCAGAGAATTTGGCTATGCTATAAAACTTCTAGCCATTGCCAAGAGAGATGATGACAAAGTGGAGATGAGGGTTCATCCTGTTTTTATTCCCCGGGATTCCCAGTTGGCTAAAGTAGATGGTGTTTATAATGCCGTCGAGGTGGAAACTGACTTAGCTGGCAAACTAGTCTTTTATGGGGAAGGGGCTGGAGCTCTCAGAGCTTCCAGCGCTGTTATAGGTGATGCGTTGACCATGGCTGGCAATATCTATCGGGGAGTAGATAACGTTTCTGAAGTAAGATTGAACCAGAGATTAACTGTTAAGCCCATGTCCGAGGTAACGACACGGTATTATCTCAGGCTGAATGCGCCTGACCGCCCCGGTGTTTTGGCTCAAATCTCCAAAGTTCTGGGCGACAACTCCATAAGCATTTCGTCCGTAATACAGAAGGAAAGCGACCTGGCGGCACAAACCGCCATAATCGTCATTATGACCTATCCGGCAGAGGAAAAAGGGATGCAAAAAGCCCTTGAGCAATTAAGACAGCTACCTGTGGTTAACGAGGTTAGCAGCTTTATCAGAGTCGAGGAGTCCTGAGCGAAGTGAAGGAACTAGGCGTCTTAAATAGATATAGTGATTTCTTACCAGTCACCCCGGCTACGCCTTTGATTACGCTGGGGGAAGGGGATACCCCTCTAGTGAAGTCACGAATTTTGGAGAAAGAGCTTGGCTGTGGTGAACTTTATTTTAAGCTCGAAGGCTGTAACCCCACCGGCTCTTTTAAAGACCGGGGCATGGTGGTAGCGGTGGCTAAGGCGGTAGAAAACGGCAGCCAGAGCATCATTTGTGCCTCCACAGGCAACACCAGCGCTTCGGCAGCTGCCTATGGCGCTAGATTCGGACTCAAAACCATCGTCATCATCCCCAAAGGGAAGATAGCCATGGGAAAGCTAGCCCAGGCCATTGTTTACGGCGCCCAGATTATAGACATAAGAGGTAATTTCGACCAGGCGCTTCAAATAGTACGTGCACTGACCCAAAAATACCCCGTTACCATGGTAAACTCGCTAAATCCTGATCGCATAGAAGGTCAGAAAACAGCAGCTTTTGAAATTATAGACGACCTGGGAGATGCTCCCGATTATCTCTTTATTCCTGTGGGCAATGCCGGCAATATCACCGCCTACTGGAAGGGATTCGTGGAATACCACCGCGCGGGCAAGGCCAGCCACACTCCTAAAATGATGGGCTTTCAGGCTGCAGGCGCTGCCCCCATAGTGCTGGACAAGGTTGTCAAACAACCCAAGACCATTGCCACAGCCATTCGCATCGGTAATCCTGCTAGCTGGCAGAAGGCGATAGCTGCCCGGGATGAGTCGGGCGGTATCATTGATTGTGTTAGTGATGACGAGATTATGAATGCTTATAGAATGGCGGCAGTTAAAGAAGGTATCTTCGGCGAGCCAGCTTCAGCAGCCTCTTTAGCCGGGCTTATCAAGATGGTCAGGAAGGAAAACTTCTCGGGCAAGCGTGTGGTCTGCATCGTCACCGGCACCGGGCTAAAGGACCCCGGTGTGCCAGCAAGATATGCCCAGGCACCGATAGAGCTTCCTGCTGAGCTGGCAGCCGTTGAAGAAGTTTTGATGTAGCGAAGTCTCAGCCTCCCGAGGAGGCTGTCTAAGCGAAGGAAATTAGATGGTTAATCAAGATAAAATCAAACTGGCAATGGTCTCCATAATCGAAGCTATTGGTGAGAATCCTCTCAGAGAGAGCGTAAAGGGCACGCCACAGAGGGTGGCTGAAATGTATGCCGAGCTTTTTTCCGGTTTGGATGTCGACCCTAAAACTGAACTAGCGGTGGACTTTGAGGAAGGATATGAAGAGATGGTGATTCTAAAGGACATTCCCTTCTATTCCATGTGTGAACACCATCTCCTGCCCTTCTATGGCGTAGCTCATGTCGGTTATATCCCCAGCCCTGGTGGTAGAGTGGTAGGGGTAAGCAAGCTGGCCAGGGTGGTAGAAATCTGCGCCAGGCGTCCTCAGCTTCAGGAAAGGATGACCCAGCAAATTGCTGACGCCCTCTTTGAAGCACTGCAACCTGAAGGAGTAGCTGTAGTCATTCAAGCAGAACACTTATGCATGGTTATGCGTGGTATAAAAAAACCTGGAACCACTGTGATAACCTCGTCTGTGAGGGGGAATTTCCGAAGTAAAGTAGCAACTCGCAGTGAATTTTTATCTTTAATCCAGGGGAAGTAGTTTATTCGTGACGCAAGGACTCGATGGGGTCGAGTCGTGCCGCCCTGACGGCCGGGTACAACCCAGAAACAAGTCCGATAAAAATTGCTACACCTACCGCCAGGGCAATAGCATCACCGGAAAGCATAGCAGTAAAGGAGAAACCCATATTTGTCGCTATGCTAGACATGATTTTAACTATAATCCACCCCAGTCCTATCCCCAGAGCACCGCCACAGAGCCCCAGTGTGGCAGCTTCAATGAGGAATTGAATCAGAATATCTCGACGCTTGGCTCCTACCGCCTTGCGCAGACCGATTTCCCTGATACGCTCGGTCACCGAAACCAGCATGATATTCATAATCCCGATGCCGCCGACAAGCAACGATATACCAGCTATGCCGGCAAGGACGAGTTGGAGTATTCCCAGCACCCGGGTGACCTGGTCTGCCACAGACGCCACGTTGAAAACTCTGAAGTCATCGTCTTCTCCCTCCCTGAGGCCATGGCGGGCCCTCAAGATATCGGTGATCTCCTGCTCGGCAGCTTGCAAGTCGCTGCTGGTCTTCGCCTGGACGCTGATCTGATTCACGTTGCTTCCACGGCTGCCCACCTGTGAGGTTGCCAGAGTGGCATAGAAGGTGGATAAAGGAATATACACCCTCATGTCTTCAAATCCAAATCCCATCCCCCGGCTTTCCAGTACACCGCTGACCTGGAATTGACGCCCACCAATCCTCAAGCTCTGACCGGTAGGGTCCATCTCGCCAAAAAGGGTCTTGGCTACTTCGCTCCCCAGGACGGCTACCCTTGACCTCGCTCCATAATCGAAGTCGGTTATGAAGCTGCCCTGCGCCACGGCATAGTTATCCACCCATTCGGCTTGTGGAGCCACCCCGGCAATAATTGTGTTGCTAAGGCTCTCTCCACCAGCTACAACCTGAGCGTAAGTCTGCGTCATTGGCGCCACACCTTCTACAGAAGGGGCGTTTTGGGCAATCGCCTTCGCATCTTCCAAAGTCAGCGTTGACTGAGCTCCCACTCCACTCATGCCGAGTTCTGGAGGCATGACGTATATCAGGTTAGACCCCAGGGTGGCAAAAGATTCCTCTACTATAGCCGCCTGCGCACTTCCCAGAGATAGCACAGAGATAACTGCAGCCACGCCAATCAGGATGCCCAGCATGGTCAAAGCTGACCTTAGCTTGTTACCAAGCAAAGCCCGCAGCGCTGTAGAGAAACAATCCCAGAGTTTCATTCCGATGCCTCTATTTGGCCATCGCGAATTTTAATGGTGCGCTGGGTATAAGCGGCAATATCTAGTTCATGAGTAACCAAGACGATGGTCATGCCTTGCTCATTCAATTGCTTAAAAATCGCCATGATTTCCTTGCTAGTCCGGGTGTCAAGGTTGCCTGTGGGTTCATCAGCTAAAATAAGAGAGGGATTACTTACCAAGGCTCGGGCGATAGCCACCCGTTGTTGTTCCCCTCCGGCTAGCTCGCTCGGTCTGTGAGTGACCCGATGAGCTAGTCCCACAGACTCCAGGACTTGTAATGCTCTTTGCCGTCGGTTGCTGGCACCACTGTAAATAAGTGGCAGCTCCACATTGGCTAAAGCCGTGGTCCGGGACAACAAGTTGAAGCTTTGGAAGACAAAGCCTATCTTTTTATTTCTTATCTCGGCTAATTGATTATCGTTAAGCTCGCTTACCTCGGTCCCATCCAGGAGATATCTTCCTGAAGTCGGCTTGTCAAGGCAGCCGATGATATTCATCAGGGTGGACTTCCCCGAGCCCGAAGGCCCTATGATAGATACCATCTCCCCTGACTCAATGCGGCAGCTAATCCCCCGCAGAGCAGGAACTTCGGTCTGACCCGCTTTATATACTTTGGTTATGTTTTCCAGTTCAAGCATTGGCTACATCATGAAGAAGCCGTCTGGTCGCTCCTCAGAAGTGGGTAATATCACCTTTTCTCCCTCCTGCAATCCCGACAAAACCTCAGTGTTTCTCCCGTCGCTCAGCCCTAGGGTAATTTCCCGTTCCTCCTCTTGCTCATCTACGAGCACTACAACCATTGGGTTTTCCGTGGTCCCCCGAATATATCTGTTCGGTATCGACAATACATCATCATGACGCTCGATGATGACTTCAGCAGTGGCACTCATGCCATCCCTGAGCTCTGCGACGGGATTTTTCAAAGTTATGATGGTGTCGTAAGATACCACCCCTGCTAGAATTGTGCCTACTGGGGAGATAAAAACAACACTGCCCTTTACTTCCTCGTCGGGCAAGGCATCTAATATGATATTCGCTTCCTGGCCTAGCTGCACCATGGCGATATCTATTTCATCAATGAAGCCGCGCATCTCTATCTCACTGGTGTCAACCAGGGATATTGCCGGAGTGGCTAATGCCGCTGTCGAGATTTCTTTTCCTTCAGTTATGCTGATGTCAGCTACCACGCCATCAAAGGGAGCCACTATTACCGCCTTTTCCAGATTAAGCTCCGCCGATTCCAGGCTGAGTTCTGCTATTTCCAGGTTCAGCTTTGCTGTTTCCCAGCTCGCTTTGGCTGCATCTACCCTCTCCTCAAGTACCTCCTCGGACTCGCCCATAGGCGAACCGCCCTCGTCCAGTTTAATCTGGGCGATTTCATATTGTGCTCGGGCTGCCTTTACTCCTTCCTCCGCTATTTCTACTTGCAACTCAGCCATCTCTACACTTGATTCCAAAGACGGCGCATCAAGCCTGGCTAATACCTGGTCTTTTGTCACGTTATTCCCTTCGTCAACCAGCACCTCTGTCACTGTACCCGTGGCACCAAATGATAAATACGCTTTATTAGGCATTACTAAACTGCCATCCGCTAAAACGGTTTTAACTATATCGCCTCGGGTAACGTTAAAAGTCGTCGGCACAGCTTCCGGCCCAGCACCTCTGGTAAATACGACACCCAGTACTATACCGATAACAACCACACAGATTGTTATTATTAGTATTCGCCTTTTTTTCATTTTTCTGTGTACCCCTCTCTGTTCTGATAAACTACTCATTATAGCGCAAATCTATAGTGTCGGAAAAAAAGCGCACCATATATTCCGGCCGGGACATTAACTTTCCTTGCCTTCATCCTCTATTCCAGCACCAGGGGTTTTACTTTCCTTGACCAGCTTGGCAACCTCGTCAAGTCGGCTGCTCATGATGTTCAGCAGCTCCTCTGCTGCTTCAGCTTTGATAAAGATAAGTCCCCGCCCACCAAAATGACCGAAAACCAGAAGTTTACTACCAGTGTCTATGCCCAGTTCTTTTCGGGCTTCCATGGGAATCACCAACTGCCCTCGAGGCCCAAGCACAGCAGTGCCAAAACACCTGCCTATTGCACGCATATTCATTTGTTCCATTCTCACCTCCTGCATAAGCAAAATCAGTATTGTATGATTTATCTTACTAATTTGTCAAATGGAAAGGGAGAGCTGCTTAAAAGTGGAGTTGCCCAATAAATTAGACAACCGGGTCTGGTTAATCAGGCCTGGGTGGGGACGAGCCTCGTCCCTACGTGTAAGTGTAGTGCGAGGCTTTAGCCTCGTGCCGCACGACCCTGAAGGATCGCACTACAGAATTCTGAAATTCTCCATGAAATTGGAGCAACTACAAAAATCTGGATTGCTCAGGGTGAACATGTCGACATCTGTATGGTAGTCAGGATAAAATTAAGTTGTTCTTCGACAGGGCTTCGGCGTGAACTCGGCTGCATGCTCAGGGCAAACGGGTTGCTAAATAGCCTCCGAATTTGACGTGGATTAATAACATCCAGTTGCCATTCTGAGCGGAGCGAAGAATGACATTATAAAATGTTCTTGTGGATTTTAGGCGTGGCTCGCCATGAAAAAACTTATTGAAGGAGCAGGTAAGCTAGGGATAGAGTTCAATGCCAGGCAGGTGAAGCAATTTGAGCTTTACTACCAGGAGTTGATCGAGTGGAACAGAAAAATCAACCTCACAGCCATAACAGATTACTCTTCGGTACAGGTAAAGCATTTCCTTGATTCCCTGACCATCACTCTAGCTTTGCCTGGGGAAGAGGCAGAAAAGCCAGATTTCAATATTGTGGACATAGGCACAGGTGCCGGCTTTCCAGGACTGCCGCTCAAAATTCTTTTCCCTCAGCCCAGGCTGGTGCTTATTGAACCCACAACAAAGAAGACAGCTTTCCTCCACCACCTTATCCACAAACTGGAACTGGAAAATGTCGAAGTACTGAATAGTAGAGCTGAGGAAGCAGCTCATCTACCACCGTATCGCGAGCAGTTTTCCCTGGTCCTCTCCCGCGCTGTGGCCCTGTTGCCGACCCTGGTGGAACTGACTCTGCCCTTTTGCCGGATTGGGGGAAGATTTGTGGCTCAAAAGAAAGGAGAGCTTGAGCGGGAGATAGATGAGGCGGAGAAAGCTATCGCCACCCTGGGAGGGAAATTAAACCAGGTAAAGAAAATAGAACTGGGCGAATTCGATGATGTGCGCTATCTGGTAATTATTGATAAAATATGTCCTGCACCGGGTAAATACCCTCGTCGTCCTGGCATGCCAAGGCGACGACCAATTTAGCGCCCGTGAAAATTCTTTTGGCTCCTTTCATAAGGGACCCGGCAATAGCAATGGGAAATCTGGGGCTCATAAGGAATGGAGTTTTTCAGGGTAACTAATTGAGGAGGTGAACAGAGATGTGGCGTAGGAGAGCCTGGAGATTCTACTTTGGTTTTCCTCCTATTGATTTCTACTTCCACGGGTTGAAGCCCTTTCCCAGCAGAAAGGAGTATCTGGACATGCTCGAGGAGTATAAGAAAGACCTGGAAGAGGAACTAAGAGAGGTAGAAAAGGAGATCGAGGAAACAACAGAGAGCCTCTAAACCACCCCAAGGAAATCCTGGGATTTTTTGCAGACCCCGTTTTAGTATTACTCAAATTTGTCAGGGCTCCCCAAAAAAGTAAGGAATCTTTCAGTTTGCCAGCTTGCTATTATAGGCTGGTATGAGAGCCGGTGGATGCCTCCATTGACTTCGACAGCTGGACCATAAACGGGGAGCAGGTTCCACCCGGCTCGTACACAGTGTACCCGAATACAATCATCGATATTCAGTACAAAGAGCATGTCTCCGGGGAGGAAGAGGCGGTGGTCACAGTAAACCAGACCGCCTGGCTCCGGGTTCATAACATAGGTATCTGGGGAGAAATGGAAGGGAAGAACATTACGCTCCATTGTGTTAACGCCCCCGGTGCGGTGAAGATGAATCCTTCCGCAACGAAATTGTACCAGCAGGCTACCGTGGAAGGAGTACCTGTCCAGCCTTGCACGAACACTGTTCTCGAGTACTGCAAACCCGTGAACCTGGATGTGGAAGTGGGCTGGGAGCTTGTGGTATGCAATAACTACACAAAGACAATCAACTGGATCGGTTTTCCATCTCCCACGGACCTTGTATTCGATGTTACGGACCCCTACGACACGTTGACTCTCAACCTGACCGCCAAGGCTTGTATTGAAGTGGGCGAGGGATTTGAAGATACAAACTCGGATAATGACTGTGAAGACTGGTGCGAGCCACTGATCATAACATACCTACTGTCGCCGCCGTAATAGAATAGTGGTAAAGACAGGGTCGAGGAGTCGACTCCTCGACCCTGTCCCATTTGAGGCTCAGGCAATTTTGTTATTTAGCTCTTTGGATTTGGAAATGTAGTGCGAGGCTTTAGCCTCGTGCCGCAGACCCTGTAGGGTCGCTTCATAACTCTCCTTTCCCCTCTTAGCCTTAAAAGGGGTAATCAGGACGGATGTTTCCATTTCCTCACAATTTATTCAGACTGGTTGGGGGAAGCTTACAATGACAGGGCGGAGTATCGTCCTGAGTGAAGCGAAGAATCCTTGGCATAGCCCGCGACAGTGCTTTGAGACCCTTCTTAGTCCAAAATTGTTTGACATCTTCAAAATAATGTTGCTGAACGCCCTAAGTTGATACTTGTAATTTGACTGGCATGGTGTTATAGTGGAAGTTGATGGAAAAAAGTACCTGGGAAGTTAAGACGGGACTGGCACAGATGCTGAAGGGCGGGGTGATTATGGATGTGGTCACGCCGGAGCAGGCTAAAATCGCCGAGGAAGCCGGTGCCTGCGCTGTTATGGCATTGGAACGAGTGCCAGCAGATATCCGTGCCACTGGCGGAGTGGCTCGCATGGCTGACCCCCTTATAATTAAAGCCATAACGGAAACGGTGAGCATCCCGGTAATGGCCAAATGCCGTATCGGTCACTTCGCTGAGGCTCAGGCGCTGGAAGCATTGGGCGTTGATTTTATGGATGAATCTGAAGTGCTCACTCCCGCCGATGAAAGCCATCACATTTGGAAGCATGATTTCAAGCTTCCCTTTGTCTGTGGCTGTCGGGACTTAGGCGAGGCATTACGTCGCATTGCCGAAGGGGCAGCGATGATGCGTACCAAGGGCGAGGCTGGAACAGGCAACATCGTTGAAGCTGTAAGACATATGCGGGCAGTTCAGGATGGAATTCGCCGGCTTCAGGCTTTACCTAAGGAGGAATTGGTAGCCGAAGCGAAAGCCATTGGTGCTCCTCTGGAGCTAGTAATAGAGGTGCACAAAACAGGAAAGTTACCTGTGGTGAACTTTGCCGCCGGTGGTATAGCTACACCTGCCGATGCTGCTTTGATGATGCAGCTGGGAGCCGAGGGAGTGTTTGTTGGCTCGGGGATTTTTAAGTCCAGCAATCCTGTAGCCATAGCACAAGCCATTGTTAAAGCTACGACTCACTACCAGGATCCCACCATCATTGCTGAGGTATCCAAAGGCTTAGGCGCCGCCATGCCAGGTCTGGACATAAAAGCTATACCCCCACAGGAGTTGTTATCCCCTAGGGGTTGGTAAGGTGAAACAAGGTATTGTCACAGGATGCGAAGGGTAGTCACCGACGATTTAGATGCGCTACTAGATATCTTACCACTCCATATCCGTGAGTCGCTCTACCAGCAGCCCGACCATAGTGAGCTAATAGAGGTAATTTTAGATTTAGGGCGTCTCCCCGAAGCCCGCTTTCCCCGTAGGGAATTAGGCCTCAATTCTAAAGAGGTAAGCCAGTCTGACATTGACTATGTAGTGTCACGCACTGGCGAATTCAGCGGAGATAATCGTGCCGGGATCGACCACACCCTTCACCGCATCTCAGCTATACGCAATAGAAACGGCTACATAATTGGCTTGACCTGCCGTGTGGGCAGAGCCGTGTTCGGTACCGTGGGGATGATTCAAGACCTTATTGAATCGGGCAAGAACGTCTTGCTCCTAGGGCGTCCCGGTATAGGCAAGACCACTATGTTGCGGGAGGTGGCTCGAGTGCTGGCTGATGACTTCAAAAAACGCGTTATCGTGATTGACACCTCCAATGAAATTGCCGGGGATGGGGATATTCCTCATCCTGCTATCGGGCACGCCCGGCGAATGCAGGTAGCTACTCCCGCTGAACAACATGCAGTAATGATTGAAGCAGTGGAAAATCACATGCCTGAGGTCATCATCATTGACGAAATAGGCACTGAACTCGAAGCTCGGGCGGCTCGAACTATCGCTGAGCGTGGGGTGCAATTGGTAGGCACGGCACATGGAAACACTCTGGAAAACTTGATAATGAATCCTACCCTCTCTGACCTCATCGGCGGTATCCAGACGGTTACCTTAGGAGATGAAGAAGCCAGGCGACGGCGCACACAAAAATCTATCCTGGAACGTAAGGCTCCGCCTACCTTTGACATGGTGGTGGAAATTGTGGATTATTACAAGGTAACCGTACATCCTGATGTGATCGAGGCTGTTGACGCTACCTTGCATGGACAACCCACCCGGACCGAACTCCGCTGGATGGACGAAGATGGAGAGATAAAAAAGGAAGCAATAACATCGCCTCTTATGTGGGAAAATAAGAAAGAGAAGCAGCAATCCCGACAAGTCAGAATGCTGCGATTCTATCTCTTCGGCACTAACTGGTCACGACTGGAGCAAATTGCCAAGGAAAAGCGAAAGGAGCTGAAAGTTGCCACTGACCTTAAGCAAGCTGATATTTTTCTGACTACTCGAAGTTATTACCGCCGCAAGCCACAAAAGGTACGGGATGCCGAGGCACTAGGCATACCAATCTATGTCCTTAAAAGCAATAATGCCGCTCAAATGAGGCAATGCCTGGATGCTCTCTATCCCAGTAATATTCAATCTACTTATGTCCATCGCCTACAACGTCTCCTGGTTGGGCGCCATGGTTTAAACTCCAATGACCGGGGTGCAGAACGTAGTGGCAAAAAAACGAGGTAATCATTGAGCCTGTTCATCACCTTTGAGGGGGGCGAAGGCTGCGGCAAGAGTACCCAATCCAGGCTCTTGCAGGACAGGCTTGAGCAACAAAACATCCCTGTGGTATTAACCCATGAGCCCGGAGGCACATCTCTGGGCACTGAGATAAGAAAATTGCTCAAGAGAAAACGAGGCTCCTCCATTGCGCCCCAAGCTGAACTATTCCTCTTTGCTGCCTCCCGTGTCCAATTGGTAGCTGAGCTAATTCGTCCTGCTTTAGAAGAAACTAAGGTAGTCATCTGCGACCGCTTCACTGACTCTACTCTGGTCTATCAGGGCTATGGGCGGGGACTTGATTTGACCACTGTGGAGACAGTCAATAATATGGCAACAGGAAACCTCAAGCCGGACCTCACAATCCTTTTAGATATGTCCCCTGAGCAAGGATTAGCACGAAAGCAAAGCTTGGAAGACCGCTTTGAGCTAGAGGACTTATCGTTCCACCATCAAGTCAGGGAGGGGTACCTCAAGATGGCGGCAGCCGAGCCTGACCGCTGGTTGCTGATAGATGCCTCGCTGCCTGAAGGCAAAATTGCTGAGATTATCTGGGATAGGGTGAGCACGTTGTTGCTTCCATCCTTGTGACTTTGGGAGAGATATGTTACAGCTACCAAACCTTGGTCATGAAAATGAGCTTAAATCACAGGGCTATGTGCTAATCGCTGGTATTGATGAAGCTGGGCGGGGAGCTCTCGCTGGCCCGGTAGTCGCCGGTGCTGTTATCCTGCCCCACCTGGCAAACTTGCCCTGGTTTGAGTTAGTCAGGGATAGTAAGGAACTAAACTCCAGAAAACGTGAATCCCTCTTTGACTTGATTAACAAAGAAGCCGTGGCTGTGGGTATTGGCATCGTTCCCCCGCAAGTGATTGACTCCATCAATATCCTCAGGGCAACCAAACTGGCTATGATGCAGGCGGTAGAAAAACTGTCCGAACAACCGAACTTCCTCCTCATTGATAGGCTGAGCCTGTCTCAATGTCCTATCCCTCAACAGGGGATAACTAGAGGTGATAAATCATGTCTCTCCATTGCCTGTGCTTCTATCATGGCCAAGGTCACCCGAGACCGTATGATGGAGGAATTTGACCAAATTTATCCTGGCTATGGATTTGCTCAGCATAAAGGCTATGGAACAGGAAGGCACATATCCTGTCTGCAAAAGCTCGGACCTTCGCCAATTCACCGTCTATACTTTGCCCCTGTCAGGAATATAATTATAGGGCAAAGCCCTGACCCCTCAGCCTTTGTTCACTCTGAGCTTCTCTCTCTGTTATTGTGAGCGAAACGAAACAATCTCACATTGCTCAGGGCCAACTCCGCAAAGAATTTTAGGACATGTGTGTTGACAAAAGGTAAGGCGAGTGGTAGCATTTTGGCTCTCGATTTGCCCGAAAACAATTGAACCAATACAGCAACTTTTCTGACATCGAATGAGGCAGCTAACCGATTCTTCACCTGACGTCGGGCGCACAATGGAATTTTAGAGATCAAGGAGGACATATTATTTATGAAAAAGAGGGAAAATGTATTGATTATTGGCGCCGCGGGCAGGGACTTTCACAATTTCAACGTGTACTTTAGGGGCAAAGAAAGGTATAACGTGGTAGGGTTCACTGGCGCACAAATACCAGGCATCGCGGATAAGAAGTACCCGCCTGAACTGGCTGGTAATCTCTATCCAGAGGGAATTCTAATCTACGCGGAGGAGGCATTGCCGAGACTTATAAGGGAGTTAAATGTTGATTTCTGCGTCTTTTCCTATAGTGATGTTTCTTACCAGCATGTGATGGGTCTCGGCGCAATTGTAAATGCTGCTGGTTCAAACTACATGATGCTCAGTCCAAGGGATACGATGCTTAAGAGCAAGAAACCTGTTATCGCCGTGTGTGCGGTGAGAACGGGCGCGGGTAAAAGCCAGACTTCAAGAAGAATTATAGAGCTCTTGATGGAAAGAGGCCTCAGGGTTATTGCTATACGCCATCCTATGCCGTACGGCGATTTGGTTGCCCAGAGGGTACAGCGCTTTGCCGAGTTAGAGGACCTGGAGAAGCACAAATGCACCATTGAGGAGATGGAAGAATACGAGCCACACGTCGTGCGCGGAAACGTTATATACGCAGGGGTGGACTATCAGGACATTTTAACGGCTGCGGAAGAAGACCCGAAGGGCTGTGACGTTATTGTCTGGGATGGGGGAAATAATGACTTTCCGTTTTATAACACCGACCTGATGATAACTGTTGCTGACCCCCATCGTCCGGGCCATGAGGTCTCATACTATCCCGGGGAAATCTGCTTGCGAATAGCCGATGTGGTGGTTATCAATAAGATCGATAGTGCCCTTCCGGAAAATGTCCAAAGAGTGCGAGAAAATATTGCTAAGACAAATCCGAATGCAACCGTAATTGAAGCCAACTCACCGATTCAGGTTGATGACCCCGAAGTTATCAAGGGAAAGAAAGTGCTTGTCATTGAAGACGGCCCGACGCTGACGCATGGGGAGATGAAATACGGTGCGGGCACGATTGCTGCCCGACAGCATGGGGCGAGAGAACTGGTTGACCCGAGACCGTACACAGTGGGTAGCATTAGCGAAACCTTCAAGAGTTATCCGTATATTGGAACGCTTCTGCCAGCAATGGGCTATGGCAAACAGCAACTAAAGGATCTGGAGGCGACTGTTAACAAGGCTGATTGTGATGCGGTAGTTATTGGAACACCTATTAACTTGAGCAGAATCATTGACATTAAGAAACCTAATACAAGAGCCTCTTATGAGCTTCGCGAAATCGGAATGCCGAAGTTGGGCGAAATACTATCGGAGTTTGTAAAGATGCATGGTCTTCCCGTAAAAAAGTAGAAGGCATAACCTATAACAATATGACGTAAAGAGGGTATTGAAATGCCAAAGATTGTCAACTCTTGGAATGAGTGGGACCCGTTGAAGCGTGTCATCGCGGGAAGACCGGAAGGGACGAACATTCATGCTTTCCAGAATCCCTCTAAACCCATCGGTCCTTTTTATAGTGCCAGCCAGGCAGAGCAATTGCGGCAGGAAAAGGGATGGGATGTTATCGAGGATAGTGCCCGTGGTTATAGGCGCGTAGTACCGTCGCCGATGTCGGTACACATTCAGCTGGCAAGGATTATCAAGAGTATGCTCGATGCTGGCGAGATTGTAATCGCCGTAGGGGGAAGAGGCATCCTAGTGGTGAGGGAGGATGACCGTGACCTGTATGGTGTCGAAGCGGTGATTGATAAAGACTTTGCCTCAGCAGAAGGCGCTGGAGAAGCTGAGTTTGGCTGAAGCAAAGGAGTTGCTGAAAGAAGGGCTCTTTGGCATGGGGAGTATGGAGCCCAAAATCAGGGCGGCCATCACGTTCTTGGAGGAGACGAACAAAGACCCATCGCGTGAACGGGAGGTGATTATAACCCTTCCCGAAGTTGTGGTAAGGCCATTGAGGGTAAAACCGGCACTCGGATTACCAGATAGAGGGCAGAATATTCATATGGCTATTCTGCCCTACCACGAGTAAAGGGGGTGAGGTGAAAGACGAGATAGCGGGTGTCATATTCGATCTTGATGGGGTACTTGAGTTCCAGGATAAAGTATATCCTGGGGCTATTGAGCTCCTCGATTCCCTTCGTGGAAAGGGAGTTAGTATTCGAATTCTCTCCAACAGCACCCTGAAGAGCAGAAAGTCATGCACAGAAAACCTGAGCAAGAAGGGGTTCGCTGTTTACCAACATGAGGTCATTACCGCTTCCTTTGCCACCGCTCAATATCTGGAAACTCTGAATCCGAAGTCTTGTTGGGTAATGCTCAAAGGGGAGGGTCTGGAAGAGTTTCGCAATCTCCACCATGACCCTGATAATCCGGAATATATTGCTCTGGGAGATTTTCGGGATGGTTTCAACTTCCAAAATCTGAACAGAGCGCTCCGCTTTCTGTTAAAAGGCACAAAATTGGTCGTTATGATTACTGAGATTAGCGATAATAACATGGGAGAGCTTGAGTTAACAGTAGGGTCATACGGGAAGATGCTTGAAGATGCTGCTGGTATTAAGGCTACCTATATTGGAAAGCCGAATCGCTATATTTTCGATATCACCCTTGATACCATGGGAAATATGGAGAGGAGTAAAATCCTCATGGTGGGAGACAGAGTCAAGACTGACATTCTGGGTGCCGGGAGGGCGGGACTAAAAACAGCGCTTGTAAAAACGGGGGAATTTCAGGAAATGGACCTGAAATCTTCGAATATTGCCCCGGACTATATCTTCGATTCAATCCGTGAGGTCGTAAAGCTTTTTCAGAGGTCACAACCAATCGAGGAAGATATTAGAGGGTGTTAAGAAACGTTGGGCGAGCCCTGTATCTAATACGGGGTAATCTCGTGCTGCAAGATTAGTGATTATTAAAAGGAGGACCAGCAAAATGGCCTGCAATCTCAGAAACAGGAGCGTTCTCAAGCTACTGGATTTTTCACCAGAAGAGATTAAATTTTTACTAGATCTTTCTGCCCACCTGAAATGGGCGCATTACAACGGTACCGAGCAGCCAAGGATGACCGGCAAGAAAATCATTCTAGTCTTTGAAAAGAGCTCCACCAGAACGAGGTGTGCTTTTGAAGCAGCTGCCTATGATCAGGGGGCGAGGGTAACGTATCTGGACCCATCCGCCTCGCAACTGGGCAAGAAAGAATCCATGAAAGATACGGCTCGTGTACTGGGTAGAATGTACGATGGAATTGGCTACCGCGGGTTTGGACAGGAGGTTGTAGAGTTGCTTGCCGAATATTCGAAGGTGACTGTTTGGAATGGGCTTACCAACGAGTTTCATCCCACCCAGGTGCTGGCGGATATTCTTACCATCATAGAACACACCGACAAACCTTTAAGCCAGGTAAAGCTCGCATACCTGGGGGATGCACGATTTAATATGGGAAACTCGCTCCTTATTGGTACAGCAAAGATGGGAATGGATTTTCGTTGCGTTGCTCCAAAGAGCATGCAGCCGGAGCAGGAACTTGTGCAAAAGGCGAAGGAAATCGCCAGAGAGACAGGAGCCAGGATAAATATAACGGACAACATGGAAGAGGGGGTACAAGGTTGCGATTTTCTCTATACGGATGTTTGGGTGTCCAAGGGTGAGCCAGAAGAAGTGTGGAAGGAAAGGACCGAGCTTCTGAGGCCATACCAGGTAAATAAAGAACTGGTCAAAATGACAGGCAACCCGAAGGTGAAGTTCATGCACTGCTTGCCCGCATTCCATAATAGGGAAACAACCGTCGGTGAAGACATCTACCAAAAGTTCGGTCTGGAGAGCATGGAGGTTACCGAGGAGGTTTTTGAATCGGAGGCTTCTATAGTATTCGACGAGGCTGAAAACAGAGTCCATACCATAAAGGCAGTGATGGTGGCAACACTGGGTAGTTAAATAGATACGCCGGTGTCATCGAGTTGACTACGGCCATTTTTAGCGCTGGGAAACCCAAGAACGCCAAGCCCCGGGCAACGCCTGTTATGTTACTTTTCGACTTGAACACTGTGTAACTGAAGTTGATGCTGCTTTTATGTCTTATATTTGGCTATGGCCCTCAGCATATCCTCTAGTTTTACCCTGGCGCCAATCTCCAGCTGCCCGATAGCTGTCATTGCAGCGTTATGTGCTTCACTGCTAGTCCCAGCGTAGCATTCCTCCACTACACGAACGTGGTAATCACGCTGATGTGCCGACGCTGTAGAGTAATGAACGCAAGCATCTGTATCTACACCAACCAAAATGAGAGTATCACCAGGTTTGATCCCCAAACCATTTAGCAGATACTCCATGCCTGTGCCCAGGAATACATCATATCTTGGTTTCTTGATGAAATAGTCGTTGGGGCCTATTTTGAGGTCGTTGACTTTTCCTGGAAAAAGTGTTTTAATAATAATGTGCTATCCGTGATGTAGTTGGCGGAGGGTAGCCGGTGAGATGGAAACGAGGCGGGTAGTTGTTGAGCAGGCGTGGGAGTTGTTTGCTATCAGTTTCACTGATAGCAAAAGCGTCAGGTATTTTGCACCTGGCGCTATTTTTGTATAAGGGTAGCTCAGGACTGCGATTGCCACAACCGACAAAACCTCGAGCCACTGGAGGAGGTGATGCTTATGGGGAATTGGCGATAGGGAAAGACCTGTGGACGCTCGGGAAAGACCGATAAAAAGAGGAGGAAATAGTCATGAAAACGAAGAAAATTGTTGGCATTTTGTTGGCCCTGGTGGTGGCAATCTCGCTGGTCGGAACGTCGGCTTTTGCGGGAACGGAACCGATTAATAGGGACAAGTACTGGGAGATAGAAGACATAGAAGAACGAGAAAATCCGTACTACGATATGATCATGTACTCGGAAATAGGAGCCAAGCTGCGGGAGATCGAAGTAGCCAGTAACAGGGTTAAGATTGAGATCATCGGAAAATCCGGCACTGCCGGGTACGACATTTACCAGGCGATCGTCTCGGAGCCCTCTGCTTTCGGACGACTAGGCGAATACGCAGCCCTCAGCCAGATGATGATGAAAGATCCCGAGAGGGCGCAGAGCATGATTGAGGAAGGCATGGATTTCAAGGCGCCCATCTACATCTATTCAACGCCCCACGGCAATGAGGCGCCAGGTGTTGACGCAGCCATTATGCTTATTGAGACCCTCGCCTATGAAAATACAGAAGAGGTAATGAACATACTGGAGAATTGCATCGTGGTTGTAAACGTTTGTGCCAACCCGGAAGGCAGGACTGCGCTGACACGGCAGAACTTCGCCGGCTTCGATATGGAAAGGGACTACGTCACTCAGTCCCAACCGGAGGTCAGAGCATTGGTCGAGCAGATCGGGAGGTGGAATCCGCTTTACCTGCTCGCTTTGCACGGGTTCTACAGTCGTTTCGTCGTGCCAGATCCGGGCACGGGCCCTGATAATCCGAACTTAGACTTTTATGATGAGCTCTTCCTTAATTGGGATCTGGACCTCGCCTTTGCGTGTAAGGCCGTATTGGAGGACATGGGGATTCCGGTGTGGTTTACATATTATGACTGGGAATTCGGCGACTGGGATGGCTGGGCCCCTATTTATGGGGATATGTATGCCTGGCTTTATGGTACTATAGGTGCCGCTCCGGAGACCCACGATCGCGGCTGGGAAGGCGTGGAAGCCCATTACTGGGTAATGTGGACAGTACTAAACTTCGCGGCCGAGAACAAGGATGAGCTGATGCACAATAAGATAGAGGTATTCAGGCGCGGTGTGCTCGGCCTTGACACCATTGATGTGGAGATGCCCTGGGCCTACTTGATTCCGCACGAATCGATGCAGCCAAGTGCCCACCAGCTGGCACAGGGGATTGATTTTCTGCTGTTTAATAATGTCCAAGTTCACAGTCTGACGTCGCCGGTGGTGGTTGACGGGGTGACATATCCCAAAGGAAGCTACGTGGTCCTAATGGAGCAGGCGATGAGATGCCTGGCCAATATTGTCTTGGAGGATGGCTACCGTATGCATGACCTGTTCCCGGGCATAGAAACAACGTATGACATAGCCGCTTGGAGTCATCCAAGATTATGGGGCTACGATGCTATTCCCATCGAAGAGGAGATACCGCTCGAACTCTCATCCGTAACGGGACCTCGCTACCCCAAAGGAAAGATTGAGTCGGGCCAGGCAGTAGCCTATGCGCTGGTTCCCAGCGAGAACAACTACGCGATAGCTGTCAACACACTTCTTAACGAAGGAATACAAGTTCTTTACTCGGAGGATGGTTTTACCTCTACCGAGAGGGAGTTCGTGCCCGGCACGGTGGTAGTCGAAACTAACAGCTCTACGCTTACCACGTTGGTCGGGGACCTTGGGCTTTCTTTCGCTGCTCTGACTCAGTTGCCCGAGGACCTCGTGCCGTTGAGGCCGCTAACAATCGCTGCTTGTGAGCGCAGTAATGATCCAGGTTCATCATTTGTCCTGGGAGAGCTCGGGTTCGAAGTTACCCGCATAAGCGAAAGAGACCTGAGAGACGGGGTTGTGGACCTAGCGGAATATGATGTCTTTTTAAATAGCAACGCTAGATGGGATAGAATTGGATCCACAGGGCAAGCCATGGTTATGGAATTTCTTGACCAAGGTGGCGAATACATCGGAATGCTTGAAAGAGGAGCCATGTTTGCCAATGATGCCGGCATATTGAAAACCAAATATAGAGCAAGTGAACGGTACGAAAACGCAATAGTGGAAGTACTGTTCGAGCTTGATGATCCGTTGGCTTCAACGTATCGGGAACGTGACACAGTGTATGTCTATGAACCTATCTGGTTCACTAAATACCCTAAAACAGCATACGTTGTAGCATCCTTGCCGGAAGAAGACTTTTACATGGCTGGGTTCTGGGCAAAACCTGAAGCAGCGGCGGGCCATCCAGTAGTTATCAGAGACATAGTGCTCAGAGATGACGAGGTCGTAAACGGGGTCGTTCTAATGGGTATACATCCCACTTTCCGCGCCCATCCCCAAAAGACCTTTAGATTTCTGGCCAATGCAGTTTACTGGGCTGCCTTGCAGTAGTTCGTAGCAAAGAAGAAGATAGTCGCGTGGGGAGGGGGCGATATCTGAACCCCCCTCCCCCGCAACATTAAACGTCACAAAGTGACTCCGCGAAATACACAGGGGGAAAGACTTGCGCACACTAGCTTGTTGTTGAATTTTCAGTTATCATAATATCTGCTAATACCATGAGAAAGGTAATTGCGGATGGATAAGATAGAGTTGCTCTTAAAGGAACTGACCGAGTCCGACGGAGTAGCCGGATATGAAGCTGGGACAAGCAGGGTGATCAAGAAGCATCTCGAACCACTTGGAGAGATACTTGAGGATAAGCTTGGCAGTTTGATTTGCCGGAAGAAGAGCCTGGCGCAAGAGCCGAAGGTAATTCTGGTGGGTCATATGGACGAGATTGGTTTCATGGTCAAACTCATTACCAAAGAAGGATTTTTGAGATTTACGCCTCTGGGAGGTTGGTGGGACCAAGTCTTGCTCGGGCACCGAGTTCGCATCAGAACCAGTAAGGGTAGCATCCTTGGCGTGATAGGTGCTTAAGCCCCCGCATCTGCTTTCCGAGGAGGAGCGCAAGAAGATCTCTGAGAAGAAGGATATGTACATCGATATTGGGGCAACATCGCAGCAAGAAATTGAGAATGCCGGTGTTCGCGTAGGGGACCCTATTATACCGGTTAGTGAATTCGCGGTTTTACCTGGCACAAAAGCCTATATGGCCAAGGCCTTACTAGCCGGGTTGCTTGAAACCCTTCTTTCAGCCTCATTTTTCAATCAGAATAGGCTGTTGCGTGGGGGACTAAACCCCAGGTTGAACTTCATCAAACAAAAGTTCTAGAGGTTACCGCTATCTCCAACTCCCTTTTGGTAAGTTCTCTGAAGAAAGGCTTCGGGTTCACGCCTCTCTCTGGAGGGAACACCCCTTTCGTCTTAATCTCACCTTTGTAGAGCATTCTAGCTGCTATCGAGGGTGAATGTCCGGTTCTATGCTGTGCGTTAGTCAATCCTTTATAGGGGAGGTTAAGCATCAACGCCGTGTACTCCACTTTCTCTTTATTCTTCGTCCCTACAGCTACAACTCGCGTACAGCCATAATCAACAACTTCCCCTTCTTCAGGGGGAGGTTGTGCCAGGCAAGAGAAGAGAACATCACTAGGGATGACATCAATGCCGCCTACCTTGAGAGGCTTATGACTCATAAGGCCACAGTCAACCAGAAAGTTCACCTTTTTCACGAAATCGGGTGCAAAGCCGGCTCTCACGATTACATTCTTTATGCCCTTCTCTTCGAAGGTCTCGGCGACAGTCCAGACCTCTGAATGAGGAATACAAAATGCAGGGCGCATCCCTATTGGAGCAGGGAATTCAATGTACTGGGTGCCGCTTTGAGGTGGTATGGTCACAAATTTTGCGTCCTGGAAAATCAACGGGTGTTCTACGAACTCCTCAAACGCAAACGCAAAAGGTTCCTTAATCGGTAAGGTTGAAGTCCCCACGCTTTCATAGGCGAAGCTTATTTCCACAGTGTTCATGGTGTCCAATCTGTCTGCCAACTCTCTCACCATCAGATTCGATATACCTGGCGAACTTCCTAAGCCCAGAATACCACTTAACCCTGCTTTCGTGAATGCATCGCTCATGGTTGCAGCCTGTTTTTCTTCTTCTTTGCCAAGCTGGCCGAGATTGATCACGTGTACTCCGGCTTCCAGAGCCGCCTTCATAACAGATAGAGAAGTAGTACCAGAAACATAGGTTGAATCTATAACAACATCACTCCCTTTCATCAGGTCTACCAACTTCGCATATTCAGCTATGTCGATGCATACCGGCACCAATTTTTCATTTTGAAATTTGTCAGCTACATTTTTCACCTTTTCGTAGTTTATATCCGCTATGACGACTTTAGACACCTCATCAGTATCTATCTCCAGCAAATCTTTCATTGTGGCGTAAGCCATCCTTCCAGCTCCGCCAAGAACCAATACTTTCATTTTTTCGTCCTCCTGTTAATTTTACTTTGCCTCAGATTTGAGTTCAGATTCAACTATGTATGTAATGTCAGTCAATTCTAGGCAGGTCGATGCTGCCAAAATGCTACAACTCTCCATAGTGCCTGTCAAATCCTTAGCCTGGTCTCACTTCCTTCTGAAGTTTAACCAGGCTGCATAATAATTCTTCGGTTAGATTTTAGATGATTTAAATCGCAGACTTGACAATTTTGACTGTGACTTTTTATAATATAGGCGAATTCGAGTTTGCTTCGCATTCTAATATCAACCTGCAGGATTTAGTTTTCTTTATATTCGTGTAATATACTCTTGTAATGAGCAGTGAGCAAATACATTTTTATTACTGGTGGCGTAGTTAGTTCTGTAGGGAAGGGAATTTCAGTAGCCTCCATAGGGAAAATATTGAAAAGCCGTGGTATATCTGTCTCTGTACAAAAGCTTGATCCTTACCTGAATGTTGACCCGGGGACGATGTCTCCTTACCAGCACGGTGAAGTGTTTGTTACTCAGGATGGTGCTGAGACTGATTTGGACTTGGGACATTATGAGAGGTTTATCGGCGTAGAGCTAACCCAAGCCTCTAATGTTACTTCCGGTCAAGTCTATTCTTCTATCATTGCTCAGGAGAGGCGAGGAGATTTCCTGGGGGGTACAATTCAGGTGGTTCCCCACGTAACCAATGAAATAAAGAGGCGGATAAGGGAAGTGGCCGAAATATCCCGTGCTGATTTAATGCTTGTTGAAGTTGGTGGCACAGTGGGGGATATTGAAGGACAACCCTTCCTCGAAGCTATAAGGCAAATGAGGAAGGATGAAGGCAGAGATAATGTGCTATACATTCACGTTACTTTTTTACCACACATCGCTGCCACCGACGAGCTAAAGACCAAGCCCACTCAACACAGCGTCAACGAGCTGAGGAGAATTGGTATTCAACCCGATGTCATACTGTGTCGCAGCGATAAGGAGATATCCGAGGGGATAAAGGACAAAATATCGCTATTTTGCGACGTAGATAAAGAGGCGGTTATCTCTCTGGTTACCAGCGAAACTATTTACGAGGTGCCCCTGGTGCTTGAAGATGCCGGGTTAGGGGAATTGGTAGTTAGCCGATTGGAATTAAGGGCCGAAAAAAGTAACTTAGAGGAATGGCGGAATATAGTAACCAGGTTGAAAGCTCCTAAAGAGCTTGTGACTATTGGATTAGCAGGCAAATACGTAGAACTCCGGGATGCGTATTACTCCGTGCGTGAAGCATTGTGCCATGCGGCATTGGCTCACAATCGTGAGGTGAAAATAGAGTGGTTGGATTCAGAGCAATTTGATGGTCTGGCCGATGAGAAACTCGGACAAGTTCAAGGCATAATTGTTCCTGGTGGCTTTGGTTATCGAGGAATTGAAGGCATGATAAAAGCTGCCAAATTTGCCCGAGAAAGGGAAATCCCTTACTTGGGCTTATGCTTGGGGATGCAAACTATGGTCGTCGAATTTGGTCGTCATGTTTTTCATACTGACAAAGTAAATTCCACTGAGTTTGATGCTAGTAGCGCTTATCCTGTCATCGACCTCCTCCCTGAACAGCATGGCATAGAGCAAAAGGGGGGGACCATGAGGCTCGGGACTTATCCTTGCCATCTGGTAGCGGGAACAATAGCAGCTCGTGCCTATGGCAGCGAAGTAGTCTATGAAAGGCATCGCCATCGTTATGAGTTTAACAATAATTTCCGCCAGCCATTGAAGGAAGCTGGTCTTGTGCCTTCCGGATTATATCCGGAAGGGAAGTTAGTGGAGATTGTTGAATTGCGAGATCATCCCTGGATGCTTGCCTGCCAATTTCACCCTGAATTTAAATCTCGTCCTGATTCTCCTCACCCGTTGTTTGTGGGATTTGTTGGGGCAGCCAAGGAAACGCTTGTTGAAGGCGCTCAAACAAGTCTACCTTTGAATTAAGAAGATGAAGATATTTTTAGATACTGCCAATATAGAACATATTCGCCACGGAGTAAGGTTAGGGGTGGTTGTGGGCGTAACCACTAACCCTAGCCTTGTATCGCGGGAAGGCAATGTTGATTATCGAAAGTTAGTCCAGGAAATCTGCTCCATTGTCTCTGGTCCGGTATCTACTGAGGTATTGGGCCAGGATGTTCAAGCAATGGTAACTGAGGCCAGGGAAATAGCTAAATGGGCGGGCAACATCGTGGTTAAGATACCTGCAAGCCTTGAAGGAGTGGAGGCCACCTCAGTGCTGGTCAAGGAAAACATAAAGGTGAATTTCACTCTATGCTTTACCTTGAACCAGGCTTTGCTAGGGGCAGCAGCAGGAGCCACTTTTGTAAGCCCTTTTGTGGGCAGATTAGATGACATTGGCGAGGACGGAATGAAAGTGGTGGCTGACATAGTTGAATACCTGGATTATTATCAACTCCCAACACAAGTTATCGCTGCCAGTATCAGACATCCTCAACATTGTTTAGCAGCAGCTAGGATTGGTGCACATATTGCCACAGTGCCCTATGAGGTGTTACTGCAAATGATACGACATCCTCTGACAGATATCGGCATCGAGCGTTTTAGGAGTGACTGGAAGAGGGTGATGGCGAGAGAGGGGTTATTGTAAAAGCCCTCACCAAACCATCCCGATACAATCGGGAAAAAGGAAAAGCATTTAAAAAGAGGTTACTATGGCAAATATGGTAGAACTAGAAAGTAAAAATCGAGATGAATTGGAGGCAATAGCTAAGGAGTGTGGCATCATTGGCTACTCTGCTTTGAAGAAATCCGAGCTTGTCCACCGCATCCTGCAAGCGGAAGCGGAGGAGCAGGGGAATGTGTTTGTAACGGGCGTCTTAGAAGTCATCAGTGAGGGCTATGGCTTCCTACGACAGGATACCTTCCAGCGTGGTGCTAATGATGTCTATGTATCAAATTCCCAGATACGCCGTTTTAACTTAAAAGACGGCGACGCTGTTCATGGCCAGGCTAGACCTCCTAAAGAAAGCGAGAAATACTACGGCTTACTTCGAGTAGAGAGTATCAATGGACTTGACCCTGAACTGGCAAGAACGCGCCGCAATTTTGCTGCCTTGACACCCATCTTCCCTAATAAGCTCATTAATCTGGAAACAACATCAAATGAGTTATCCACCCGTCTAATTAATCTTGTGGCACCTATAGGCCGGGGGCAACGAGGGCTTATTGTGTCACCACCTAAGGCAGGTAAGACTGTGCTTCTTCAAAAAATTGCCAATAGCATAGCTACTAACTACAATGATATTTATCTTATGGTTTGCCTTATTGGAGAAAGACCTGAAGAGGTCACTGATATGAAGAAGTCGGTTAAGGCCGAGGTTGTCGCTGCCACCTTCGACGAACCAGTGGAGAGCCAGACTCGGGTAGCAGAATTAGCATTAGAGAGAGCCAAAAGGCTAGTGGAAATGGGCAAAGATGTAGTCATTCTCCTTGATGGTATTACCAGGCTTACACGGGCTTACAATTTAGCTCTGCCGCCTAGCGGACGCACTTTATCTGGTGGTATTGATTCAATAGCCCTGCATCCCCCCAAGCGCTTCCTCGGCACTGCTCGCAACAGTGAGGAGGGGGGGAGTCTAACCATCATTGCTACTTGCCTCGTGGATACCGGCAGCCGTATGGATGAGCTCATATATGAGGAGTTTAAGGGAACAGGGAACATGGAACTCCATCTGGATAGAAAATTATCCGAGAGGAGAATCTTCCCGGCTATAGATATTATGCCTAGCGGCACAAGGAGGGAAGAGCTTTTGCTGGATGAAAATACCTTGAAACAAGTATGGCTGCTCAGACGCGTGGTTAATATGATAGATAGCGATTCACCTAATCACGGCGAGGCTACACAAAGGATCTTGGAAAGGCTAGCTAAGACAAAGAATAACGCTGAATTCTTAGCCACTCTATCTAAGGATATCTAGGAAATCCTGATTAGATTGGGATTTCCACGGCTGCAACTCCGAACATGGTGAAGAAGCAAAGCAATCCCAGTTGGATAGATAAATTAAGACTCAGGGTCAAGAAAAGCCTTGGCATAAATATTTTCCTGTGTGACAGTTGTAAATGGAACTGGAGAACTGCTTGTCACCGCCCTGAGCGTCCCAACGCCACCTGGTGCCCTGATTATACGAAGAAGGGGCAATAACTAAATTTCTGGTTGGCGTAAGCGTCACGCCTGCTATTTCACCACGAGCGAAGTGAAGAATCTCAGAGATTCTCCATCGCCCAAATTCATTTGGACTTTTCAGATTGACGTTGCTGAACACTCTCTTCCACCCTGATTGACATTAGAGCTGACACCTTCTAAAATCAAGAAGGTGACTGCTAAGTGACTGGTGACGAACTCAGGCAAGCCTTTCTGAATTTTTTCCAGGATAGGGGGCATAGGATTATCCCCAGCTCTTCCCTGGTGCCTCACAGGGATCCTACTTTACTGTTGACCAGCGCTGGCATGGTACAGATTAAGCCATATTACCTGGGATTGGAGACTCCACCTAGCCTGCGATTGACCTCCTGCCAGAAGTGTTTCCGCACTACTGATATAGATTCGGTGGGCAACAGCAAAAACCTTACCTTTTTTGAGATGCTGGGCAATTTCAGTGTCGGCGATTACTTTAAGAGAGAGACCATTTCCTGGGCTTGGGAGTTTGTTACCGCGCATTTGAAGCTGCCCGAGGAGCGGCTCTGGGTCACTATCTATCTTGATGATGATGAAGCCTTCGCCTATTGGCGAGAAATTGGCGTGCCCGTTGAGAAGATATTGCGATTCGGCGAAGAGGATAATTTCTGGGGACCAGTTGGCGATTCTGGTCCCTGCGGACCATGCAGCGAGATTCATTATGACCTGGGTGAAGAGTTTGGCTGTGGAAGGCCTGAATGTAAGCCCAATTGCGACTGTGGTCGCTTCTCAGAGATATGGAATCTGGTATTCACCCAATACAATCAGGACAAAGTTGGACAACGCACTCCTTTACCCAAACCAAACATTGATACCGGTATGGGATTGGAGAGAACCTTAGCCGCTATTCAGGGCAAGTCCTCTCCTTATGAAACAGACCTGTTTTCCTCTTTGGTGGACCACATTTGCCACTTATCCGGGAAAGGGTATGGTCGGGACGAGGATACCAACCGAGCCATTAGAATTGTTGCTGAGCACGGGCGGGGCATTGCCTTTCTTATCGCCGATGGCGTAATGCCTTCCAATGAAGGCAGGGGATATGTACTGCGACGAATACTCAGGCGTGCTGCTCTCTTCGGCAGGAAACTGGGATTGAATGACCCTTTCCTTAATGAAATGGCTGAAGTTGCCGTTAGCACAATGAGCCACATATACCCTGAGCTTATGGCTAATCAGAGCCTGATTAGCGAAGTAATCAGAGTTGAGGAGGAAAAATTCATTGCTACTTTAGATACCGGACTTAACTTGGTGGAAAAGCTCATTGGCGAAGCTCCAGCTCAAGGGAGAGAGGGGCTAACAAGTGAGGAAGTATTTAGACTTTATGACACCTATGGCTTTCCCCCAGAGCTAATCGCTGAGATCGCCAGAGAGAAAGGCTTATCTATAGACTGGGAAGGTTTTCAAACTGAAATGGAGAAGCAGCGGGAAAGGGCTAGGGCAACCCAAAAAGTCAGCGTTGGCGGAACTCTTGATTTGAAAGGTGAGCTCAATGTTAAGCGCCTACCTAAGCAAACAGATTTTGTTGGCTATAAGGTAGCTTCTTCTCAATCTAAAGTTATTGAGTTGACTGTCAAAGAAAAGCCTAGGGAAACTGCTTCTCAGGGGGACGAAGTTTGCGTGGTGCTGGGTAGGACTCCTTTCTATGGTGAGATGGGCGGGCAAGTAGGCGATAGCGGCGAAATCAGCAGCCAAAAAGGGAAAATAGCCATTGTAAATACAGTTAGAACGCCCTCCAACATGATTATCCATCAAGGGAAAATCATCGGGGGCAGCATATCTGTCGGTGATGAAGTGGAAGCCAAAGTTGATGTCACCCGCCGCCTGGATATCGCTCGCAACCACACTGCTACCCATCTCCTCCAGGCTGCCTTAAGGCAAACTTTGGGCAGCCGTGTTTATCAAAAAGGCTCATTAGTAGAGCCAGAAAGGTTTAGGTTTGACTTCTCTCATTTGGCTCCTATAACTGAGGAGCAGCTCAATGAAATTCAGAGGCAGGTTAATGAATGGATACGTCAGAACTTGAAAGCGGAAGCAAAAGACATCCCTTATAACCAGGCCATCGCCGAAGGTGCTATTGCTTTGTTTGAGGAAAAGTACGGTGAGACGGTTCGGATGCTGGAAATCGGGGAGCCAGCAATAAGTAAGGAACTCTGCGGCGGCACTCATGTAAGGTCAACGGGAGAAATTGGCATATTCTTGATAATCGGCGAAAGCAGCATCGGCACAGGACTACATCGTATCGAAGCGGTAACGGGAAGAAAAGCTGAATCTCTAATTGAATCTCGCTTAACAGCCTTGCAGAGCGTGGCCAAAGAAGTGGAAGGTTCACTTGAGGAAGTCCCTAACAAGGTGAAAACCCTCGTTAGTGAGCTAGAAGCAGAGCGTAAGAGAGTGCTTTCGCTGGAAAGGGAGCTGTCACGTAAAATAGCTGGGGATGTACTTGGGCAAGCGGAGCAAGTGAGCGGTGTGACAGTTTTGGCTGCCAGAGTGCCGGCATTGACCATGCCTATCCTCAGAGAAATGGGCGATATATTGCGAGACAGGCTAAAGAGCGCCATAGTGGTTTTGGCTACAGTCTATAATGGTAAGCCCAACTTTTTGGCTATGGTGACTCCTGACCTGATAGCTAAGGGGTTTCATGCCGGCGATATTATTAATCGAGTAGCCAGAGTCACTGGTGGAGGTGGTGGTGGCAAGGCTGCTATGGCTCAAGCCGGCGGAAAAGATGCCGCCAAGATTGACGAAGCCCTGGAATTAGTGAAAAATATTATTGCGAGCCAAATCTGCTGAGATTATTTGTTTTGTCTCCCTGGGAGATAGCGAAGGGTCTAAGATTCTTCGCTTCACTCAGAATGACAAGAGGCAAAAGGCTCGGACTCAAAGGCGAAAGTGAAATGCGCAGCTTAGGGCTGGATATCGGAGATAAGAGAACTGGCGTAGCAATATGCGACCCTCTGGGGATTTTGGCTACCCCTCTAACCGTGCTCGACAGTGAAGACGAAGATGTCCTTGTAGATGTGATTCTCAAACTGGTGGAGCAATATGAGGTGGAGCGTATTGTGGTTGGCTTGCCTCGCCGCTTGAATGGCGAGCTTGGTAAACAAGCTAGTAAGGTAACAACTTTCACTGACAAGCTGTCATGGCAAGCGAAGCGAAGCAATTTCAACCAGCTTGATGTACAACTATGGGATGAACGCTTCTCTACCAGGGCTGCGGAGCGATTAAAGATAGAGGCCGGTGGCAAGGGAAAAAGACTGCACTCCAGGGCAAAAAGAGGAGCCCCAAATTACAACTTTCAGCCTAAAGCCAAGGTAGATGCCATAGCAGCGGCTTTTATTCTCCAGGGTTATCTCGATAGCCTCAGGAAAGGGGAGCAATGTCGAGATACATAGGCCTCATCGGTTATCCCATTAAGCATTCTATCTCTCCTTATTTCCAGCAGGCGGCTCTGGATTATTATCAACTTGATATCTGCTATGAGGCTTGGGAGACAGAGCCAGCCCAACTTCAAGACATAGTGAATAATTTAAGAAAACCTCAAAATGTTGGAGCTAACGTAACCACACCCCATAAAGAGGCAGTTTTACCTTTATTAAACGAAGTTGATGACTTGGCACTTTCGATCGGTGCTGTCAATACCATAGTCAAAAAGGGTGATAGACTTCTGGGTTTTAATAGTGACGCATATGGTTTTATCGAGGTGCTAGATAAAGAAGGGCACTTTGACCCTGAGGGCAAGCGAGTAGTCATCCTGGGCGCTGGTGGGGCGGCCAGGGCAGTGGGTTTTGCCTTGGTGCAAAAGAATGCAAGCTCACTGGTCATCATTAACCGTACTTTTGAGCGAGCCCAGACATTGGCAGATAGCCTGGCAAGCTACAGCACAGATTCTTCATCAGGCCTGGAGACAGCAAAAACCGAAGTCGCTGCTTTGCCCTGGCAAAGCTTAGGCTCTCACCAAACTTTTAGTCATTGCCACTTAATTATCAATTGTACTACCATGGGAATGAAACACAGTTCACAAGAAGGTCAATCGCCTTTGAGCCTGGAAGTGATTCCCAGGGGCGTCTTAGTTTATGACCTGGTATATAATCCCTGGCCAACTCCTCTGTTAAAGCTAGCACAGAAAGCGGGGGCCGATATACTTGGCGGCTTACCTATGTTAGTATACCAGGGAGCGGCTTCCTTCAAGCTATGGACAGGAAGGGAAGCTCCAGTAGACATAATGTTTAGTAAAGCTAAGGAAATATTGACAGGAGGCAAGAGGTGAAAAAAAAGGCAATCATTATCAGTTTGGGCATCTTAGCAGTGCTTGCGGCAATAATAATTCCGACTATCCTCATTCCCAGATCGGCAGTAGGTAAAATTGTTGTAATCCCTCTCAGTGGGACTATTACCATCGCGGACTCTTCAATGTTCCTTGGCTCAACCATTACCCCGGATTTGGTGAGTGATTATTTAACGAGAGCGGAGAAAGATACGGCAGTGAAGGCGATTGTCCTCCGTATAGAGAGCCCTGGCGGTGAGATAGCGCCCTGCCAGGAAATCCTGTGGGAGATTGAAAGAGTTAAGGAGACAAAACCCATTGTAGTAAGCATGGGGGGCACAGTTGCTTCGGGTGGCTACTACATCTCCACCAAGGCAGATAAGATTGTTGCCCTTCCTACCACGATGACGGGGAGCATCGGGGTAATCTCTCAAGTAATGAACGTCGAGGGGCTTTTGGAGAAGCTGGGTATCCAGATAGAAACCTTCAAGGGAGGCAAGTATAAGGACATGTATTCAGGGTTCAGGGAGATGACGCCGGAAGAAGAGGAAATCATGCAGGGAATGATTGATGAGTATTACGAGCAATTTATCGATGTGGTGGCTGAGGGTAGGGGGCTAGGCAAGGAAGAGGTCAGAGACTTGGCTACGGGGCAAATTTACACTGGTACCGCAGCCAAAGAGTTGGGTCTGGTCGATGCGCTAGGTGGTCTGGACACAGCCACAGAGTTAGCCATGGAACTGGCTGGCATCGAAGCTGCGAGAGTGGAGTATTATCAACCACCTAGAATAACACTGCTGTCGCTATTAGGGTTTGCCAATGCTATACAGGCGAGGATAGCAGGATTGAGCGCCCAAGATATAATTTTGTTGGAAATCTTAAGCCATAACTACAGGCAGCCTCTGTTTCTGTATCAAAGCTAATTTCACCCACGGAAATCTTGCCATTTTCGGGGGGACCGAGTTAAATTTAGGGTCGAAGTTATGGGGTTAATTTGATGGGGGAATTTCGTTTTCTTACTGCTGGAGAATCCCACGGAAGGGGATTGATAGCCATCGTGGAAGGGTTGGTGGCTGACCTTCCTCTAGCAGAAGGGTATATCAATAAGCAACTCAAGCGCCGCCAGCAGGGCTACGGGCGTGGTCCCCGCATGAAGATTGAAGAGGATAAGGCAGAAATTATTTCAGGCGTTCGCTATGGGCTCACCACAGGTAGCCCCATTGCACTCTTTATCACCAACAGGGATTGGCAAAACTGGCAGGAACAATTAAGCGTTTCTCCGGTAGAGAAAGAAGCCGAGCCTGTAACCTTTCCTCGCCCGGGACATGCCGACCTGGCAGGAGTGATTAAATATGGTCTCAAAGACATCAGGCCGATTATAGAAAGAGCCAGTGCCCGGGAGACAGCCGCCAGAGTAGCTGTCGGAGCTGTAGCCCGAAGCTTTCTAGAGGAGCTGGGTGTTTCTATTTATAGCTACACTGTGGCCATTGGTAATGTCGGCCATGAACCATCAGCTTCGCTCTGCGAAGCAGGCTCTATAGATTGGCAACAAGTAGAAGCCTCCCCAGTCCGTTGTGCCCATGCCGAGCAAGAAAAGGCAATGATGGCAGCCATTGATAAGGCTAAAGCCGATGGGGACACGTTAGGTGGCATTTTCGAGGTGATTGCTACCGGTGTCCCCATCGGCTTAGGCAGCCACGTTAGCTGGGACCGCCGTCTCGACGGCAGGATTGCCCAGGCAGTAATGAGCATCAATGCCGTGAAAGGGGTGGAAATCGGAGCGGGATTTGCTTTAGCCAGGCTAAAAGGCTTGCAAGCGCACGATGTTATCGAACCCAGCCCATGTAGCAAAGCGAAAGGGCTTCCCTGGCGACATGCCAGTAATCGTGCTGGAGGTATAGAAGGCGGCATAAGCAATGGCGAGGACATAATAGTCAGGGCGGCAGTCAAACCTATTGCTACGTTGGCCAGTCCTTTACCTTCTATAGACCTTCGCAGCGGTAAGAAGGTCGAGGCTCACTACGAGCGCAGCGATATTTGTGTTGTCCCGGCTGCCGGAGTAATCGCCGAAGCCATGTTAGCCACTGTCCTGGCTGAAGCTTGCCTGGAGAAATTCGGCGGCGATAACTTAAAAGAGACCCTGACAAATTATCGTAATTATTTGAGCAATATATCTTGATTGCTCGACCACAATCCCCGGTAAGTGAGGTGGTATTAGCAACACCGAAGAAGTATTAACAGAAGCCTTTAAGGGGGAATATCATTGATACTGCTTAGCTGGCCCGAACATCACTCTGGTCTGGCCGTTACTCGCTCAGTAAGGACGGTAAGGACTTGATGAACTCACCCACCAGATTCATAATCGCCAATTCGTGCTTCCATGACTCGGCATCGTGCTGTAGCCAAAACGGGTAAGAGGTAGCGACAATGACCATGTCGAGCTCATCCAGTAAGACGATCAACTGCCCTCCATGTCCTGCCGCGTAGTCGAAATGATGCTCGCCTACTTTGGCAGACCACCACTGATAGCCATAACCAATATTGCGGAAGGAAAGACCCCAGTTTGCCGGAAATCCGCCAGTCAAATTGATGTCCTCCGAGTACCTCTGCAGGGAATCATGCACCCAGTCGGCGGGAACGACCTGGTTCCCCTCGTATTCACCTTCGTTGAGGTATAATAGGCCGAATTTGGCCGCATCACGTGCCGTTAAGTGCAGGTCTCCACAGCCGTTGTTGTGGCCCTCCGCGTCCGTGCCCCATTCGCCCGCCTCCACACCAAGCGGTAAGAAAAGATTCTCTTCAGCGTATGACTTGAGATTCGTACCAGTCGCCCGGTCTACGATAATCCCCAGCCAGTTGGACGATAGATTGCTGTAATTGAACTCGGTTCCCGGATCGGCGGTGAGAGGGAATTCTTCTATGAGAGGCGGATAGTGACCCGATAAAAGCCCCTCCCAGAGAGCAGGATCGGTCTCCTCCCAGGGATATCCAGCGCGCATCTGAAGCAAATCCCGAATCGTTATCTGCTCCTTCCTCGGGTCAGTTATTTGGCCAGCTAATTCCGGGAAGAAATCCAGCATCTTTTGATCCACGCTTGACAGATAACCCTGCTCCAGCGCAATCCCGACCAGTGCCGAGGTATAACTCTTCGTCGCCGATTGCAATCGGTCCTTCTGCTCAACCGACCCTTCATTGAAGTAGTCTTCAGCTATCAGATAGCCGTTCTTAACAACCAGCAGGCTATAGAGGGTCTCTAATTCAGCTGCATTGTAATACACCTCCGCCACAAGCATAGGATCCAGATCTTGCTCTGTAGGTGTCGACACCTCCCAATCATCCCCGGGCAGCGGTGTGTAGTCAACCGCTAAGAGGTTCTCAATCGAAGGGCCAGAACTGGGTATCGCTGACAGGACCAGGAGCACGATGGCGATTATAAGGAGAGAATACTGACGCCAGTTAAAGCGGAAGTTGAACTTTCTACCGATTTGCCTCCTCCAGTCAGCCCCGTCTAGTGTAGCAAAGGGGCTTTCAAAGCGATTATACCATAGAAACCCGTCTGGAAAACTGGCTTGATATAGAAAATCCAGGTTAACAGGTTTAATCAGTGGAGAAAGGGATTTCCTCTCCGTTCATCACCGATAGTGGTGGGTGGTCCGTGGCCGGGGTAAACAATGGTTTCATCAGTCAAAACCATGAGTTTTTCACGAATGCTCTTCATCAAAAGCTCGTGGCTACAACCGGGAAAGTCCGTTCTGCCAATGCCAAAATTAAATAGAGTATCGCCGCTAAAGACTACTCCATGCCCCAAAAGACAGATTCCACCAGAACTATGTCCCGGGGTGTAGAGAACTTCAAAGTGTAAGTCGCCAACATCTATCTGGTCACCGTCCTTGAGTAGCCTATCAGGCTGAGGAGGTGATTTAATAGGGGTAATGCCAAGTACTGTCAACATACGCATTGGGCCAGCAAATATTAAGCCTTTTTCAGACTCATGAAGGGCAAACTGGGCATGAGTCTTTTCTTTAACTGTGCGAAGAGCACCAACATGGTCAATATGGGCGTGGGTTACTACAATTAAGGATATAGACAATCCCATTTGCTGCACTGTTTTCAGAATAGTCGGTGCCTCAGCGCCGGGGTCAATAATCATTCCTGTCCTGGTCGAAGATGAACCAACGATATAGCAGTTGGCGGCAAAAAGGCCGACCACTAATGTCTTTACAACCATTGTCTTTTCCTGGGGAAATCTTATCGGTGAATTCCTAGCATAGTAACATAATTAATGCTGCCAAAAAATTGCTTGTGCTGGCAAATGAAGTCGTTTAGCAGATTGAATTGCTATTAAGAGCCCGTCACCTCTTGCCATTCTTCGCCCCGGCTTGTCGGGGCGAAGAATCTCCTCTTCACTTTGTTGAGACTCAGCGTGACAGAGAACCTATTATACCTAATCTTGACAAGCCTAGCATACTGAGACTTTTTGGAATCTGTAAACAGACACTTTATAAGTATCTCTGCTGTTGTTATGGTGGGGCGAACATTGTTCTTTTAACTATGCTGAGGAAATTGCAATTTTTTGCATTTTCGAGTATAAGTGTAAGAACTCTTATGACTACTGTTCTGAGTGTAAGAAATCTGACTAAACAATATAACAATCTTACAGCGGTAAATCGCATTTCTTTTGAAATCAAAGAAGGCGAGATTGTCAGCCTGCTGGGCCCCAATGGGGCTGGCAAGACCACAACTATCCAGATGCTCCTCGACCTCGTTTCTCCCACGAGCGGTGATATTGAAATTTTTGGCAAAAATCTCAAGGAGCATCGCGAAGAGTTGCTTTCTATGATGAACTTCACTGGTCCTTATTCTCTTTTACCCTACAATCTTACTCCTAAGGAAGGACTAACTGTGTTTGCGCTTCTTTACGGGGTTCGGGATTATAAAGAAAGGGCGAAGTTCCTTCTTGATGAATTTGATCTTGCCGGCTTGGCTAATAAAAAGATAGGTCAACTTTCTTCGGGTGAGCACATGCGTCTCGGTGTGGCTAAGGCGTTTGTTAACAACCCCAGACTTCTTTTACTTGATGAGCCCACTGCCTCCCTTGATCCGGCCACTGCCCAAGAGCTCCGGGCTAAAATCTTGAAACGCGTCCAGGAATCAAGCGGCGCTGTTCTCTGGACCTCCCATAATATGCGAGAAATAGAAATAGTATCGGATAGAATTGTTTTTCTTTCTCGGGGACAGATTATAGCCGATGCTACTCCCCAGACCCTTAAGAAACGCTTTGGCCAGGAAGATTTAGAAGAAATTTTTATTACTATTGCCAAAAAACCAATCAGCAAATCTCTATGAACTTTCTACACATACTAGGCATATTCTACAGGAACGTAGTTATTATCCGGCGAAGTGTACCGAAACTGTTCTCGCTTTTTGGTTTTATTACTGTTGAATTATTTCTCTGGGGATTTGTCACTCTCTGGGTGGAAACTGTTGCTCCGGCTGACGGCAATTATGATTTCATGTTGCTTATTCTCAGCGCCTTTATCTTTTGGTCCGTGTTCGACCTCTCCCAACGATCTTTTGGTGTTTCTTTTTTGGAAGAGGTATGGTCGCGCAATATCATCAATCTTTTCGCCTCTCCAGTAAAGTTGAGTGAACTGATTCTGGGATTTGCCCTGATAGGTGTTGCTCAAGTTTTGCTGGCTTTCTTTTACGTTACCCCTCTGGCTTTTTTGCTCTACACTCTCAACATCTGGGACTTGGGGCTTTACATTATCCCCTTTTTTATGAACATTCTTGTTTTCGGCTGGGTGCTCGGTGTGGTGACCATTGGGCTCGTTGTTCGTTTCGGACCGTCAGCCGATATTTTGGCTTTTTTCATTCCTTTTCTCCTGCTGCCTTTTTCCGCAGTCTATTATCCCATATCTGTATTTCCTCCTTTATTGCAAAAACTCACCTTTGTTCTGCCAACCAGGCATATGTTTGAAGGTATGCGCATAGCTATAGCCGAGGGAATAGTTCCCCTGCATAATGTGTTTTGGGCAAGTGCTCTGAACTTAATCTGCGTTCTTTTGGGATTTCTCTTCTTGTATTGGATGCTTCGCCTTGCCCGAACTAAGGGATACCTCAGCCGCTTAGTCCAGGATTAAACTTGTGCTTCCGTCTCCCATGGCAGCGGCGGCCCTCATTGGAAAATGCCAGCCGAAATTCAAGCTCTCCACGCGTGGTTTACAAACAATCAAGTGCGAATCTAATTCTTGCTCTAATCTGGCTTTTTCAATATACTGACAAAGGTAACTAGATGAAATTGGACAGGCGAATGGGCAATCTCATTATCACAGGTTTCTCAGGCACCGGTAAATCTCTGGTGGCTAAAGAAGTAGCGCGGAGATTAAATTGGGATTTTCTTGATACCGATGATGAAATAGTCAAACAAACCAGGAAGCCTATCGCCGAGATTTTTCGTCGGGATGGAGAGAGCAGGTTCCGTGAACTGGAACGAGAGACGATTAGAAAAGCTTGCCAGCAAAGGCAGACAGTCATAGCTATCGGTGGCGGTGCCATAGTTGACCCGCAAAACTATGAGTTGCTTGCCAAAGATGGGTTGATTGTTTGCCTGGAGGCTAAACCCGAGACAATCTATGGGCGATTATTCCAGGAGGCTGTCTATAGTCCTGAGACTGAAGTTCGCCCCCTTTTGGCTACTGATAACCCCCTGGAACGTATCGGGCAACTTAAAGCATCCCGACAGCCTTACTATGCTAAAGCGGATTGGGCAATCCATACTGATAGCTTAAGTGTCAGTGAAGTAGCAGAAGAGGTGATAAGGGCTTGGAGATTGCTTCGTCGCCCCGATTTCATCGGGGTTCCTCGCAATGACAAAGAAAAGGCGCAGAGCGGCATTGCCAAAGACATCGCCTGCCTGGTAGAAACTGCGACTCAAAGTTATCCTGTCTTTGTTGGCTATGGTTTATTGGACAAGCTGGGCGAAAAGATGAAGAAAGCTGCTTTATCCGGTACAGCCACCGTAATTAGCGATGAGAATGTCTTCTCTCTTTATGGCAGCAAAGTTGAGGGATTCCTCAAGGACGCTGATTTTGTAGTTAATTCCTTTGTAGTGCCGCCGGGTGAAGAAACGAAAAACATGGACTATGCTATCAAGATTTATGATTTCCTTGTTGAGCATCGAGCGGAGCGAGACGACATTATCATCGCCCTGGGTGGGGGTATGATAGGTGACTTAGCGGGTTTTGTCGCTGCCACCTTCCTGCGGGGTATGCCCTGGGTACAAATGCCAACCAGTTTGGTAGCCATGGTTGATGCCAGCATCGGGGGTAAGGTCGGGGTTAATCATCCTGAGGGGAAAAACCTTATTGGTGCCTTCTATCAGCCTACCCTAGTTTTGGCTGATCCTCAGGCTCTCACCACTCTGCCTCAGCGTGAACTGGTTTCAGGCTGGGCTGAGGTTAGTAAGCATGGCATAATTCTAGATAAGGAATTCTTTGAGTTCTTAGAGACTAATGTAAATAGGCTGACAAAACTAGAGCCGGAGGCGCTTACCCGGGCTGTAGCCCGTAGCGCTGCTATCAAGGCTCAGGTAGTCAACCAGGATGAAAAAGAAAGGGAAGGGAAGCGTACGATGTTAAATTATGGACATACCATCGCTCATGGCCTGGAGGCGGCTACCCAGTATAAATGCTTTCTTCATGGCGAAGCAGTGGCTATTGGCATGATGGGAGCCGCTAAGCTCAGTCAACGATTAGGTCTTTTGCCTTCAGTGATAGTGGAACGCCAGCGAGCCCTATTGCAGAAATTCGGCCTACCCACATCATTGCCAGCGATGCGAAGCAATCTCAAGTTGAGCCTTGCCGGAGTAACCAGGGCTATGGAACTGGACAAAAAAATGAAAGGAAAGGCAATTCGCTGGGTGCTGTTACAGGATATCGGCAGAACAGTAATTCGTAGTGATGTGCCTCAAAAGGAAGTGCTAGCTGTTCTCCAAGAGCTAGCAGAGCTGTGATCTCTTTGTTCAATTGAAGGCAAGTCTGTTATAGGCTATAATGACCAGTCCAGAAAAGGAGACTATCTTTGCTTAAAAGCCATAACTGTGGTGAACTGAGGAAAAACCATGCCGGACAAAAGGTGACTTTAGCGGGCTGGGTGCATCGGCGTCGTGACCACGGTGGAAAGGTATTCATTGACCTGCGTGACCGGGAAGGTATAGTTCAAGTAGTGTTCAATCCCCAGGTATCACGAGAGGCATGCGAGATAGCTGGTTCGCTCCGTAGTGAATATGTAATTCAGGTTACAGGAGAAGTTGTTCTCCGCCCTGAAGGGACGGAGAATCCCAAACTGTCTAGCGGAGATATTGAGGTCATAGCAAAAGAGGCTGTTATCTTTAATCCAGCAAAAACGCCACCATTCTATATAAGTGAAGATGAGGAAGTTGAGGAATCGCTTTGCCTCAAAAACCGCTACCTGTACCTGAGAAGACCGAGGATGAAGGATAATCTTCTCTTACGCCACAGGGCGATAAAGTTTATTCGTGATTTCCTCGACGCCAAAGCGTTTGTTGAAATTGAAACACCTATTTTGATTAAGAGCACACCAGAAGGAGCCCGCGACTACCTTGTGCCCAGTCGTATCAATCCCGGCAAGTTTTATGCCCTTCCTCAATCTCCACAGCAGCTCAAACAACTTCTTATGGTAGCCGGGTTTGACAAGTACTTCCAGATAGCTCGTTGCTTCAGGGATGAAGACCTCCGGGCAGACCGCCAGCCTGAGTTTACCCAGCTTGACATGGAAATGAGTTTTATCGAAATAAAGGACATATTACAGCTTATGGAGGAACTTTTCACCTCGCTTGTGGAGACTGTTAGACCTGATATGCGCTTACTAAAGCCTTTTCCCTACCTCTCCTATAAAGAAGCAATGGAGAAGTATGGCACAGATAAACCTGATATCAGGTTTGGTCTGGAGATTAAAGATATATCTGATATCGCCACCGGCACCAACTTTCAAGTCTTCCGCTCAGTCCTCGACTGTGGTGGCAAGGTGAAGGGAATATGTGTCCCCGGTTGTGGTCATTATACTCGCCATCAACTTGATGAATTGATAAATTTCGCGAAGAGCTGTGGTGCCCGGGGTTTGACGACCATAGCTTTCACAGGCGGGGCAATAACTTTGGATGAGGTAAAATCGGCGGCTGCTAAATATTTAACTCCTCGCCAATTGGAAGAAATAGCCGGTAGATTCGAGGCAAAGCCTGGTGACCTTTTACTTATCGTGGCTGATAAACTGGAGGTAGTCAACAGGACACTGGATGAACTGCGCCGCGAGATGGCACAGCGGCTTAATCTAGCTGATGCCAGGCTATTGGCTTTTGTATTTATAGTCGATTTTCCTCTGTTGGACTGGAATGAAGCCACGAATCATTGGGAAACCATGCATCATCCCTTTACTGCTCCTCGAGAGGAAGATGTGTTGTTTCTCGATACAGAACCAGCCAAGGTCTATGGTCAACATTATGATGTAGTGTGCAACGGCTGTGAACTTGGCAGCGGCAGTATCAGGATTCACAATCGTCAGCTTCAAGAAAAAACATTCAGTCTCCTTGGTTACAGTAAAGAGGAAATGGAAAGCCGATTTGGAGGTCTCTTAGAAGCACTGGAATATGGAGCACCGCCCCATGGCGGTATTGCCATAGGGCTAGACCGGTTGGTAATGTTATTTGCCGGGGAGCGGAGCATAAGGGAGGTTATCGCTTTCCCGAAAAATCAGAATGCCGTTGATCTCATGCTGGACAGTCCTTCCTATGTTGAGAAGCACCAGCTTGACGAATTAAACCTCAAGCTAAAGCATGAGATTCTGCGTCACGATGAGAAAGAGCATGGCACATGAAAGTAAGCACAGAAAATTTGGGGAATTGCCAGGCAGTTCTTACTATTGAGGCTGAAGCCAGTGAGTTAGATAAATCGCTGAACGAGGCTTATCATCACCTGGTTAATGAGGTGTCCATACCTGGTTTTCGCAAAGGAAAAGCGCCGCGGGCCATTCTGGTGCAGCATATAGGAAAGAAGAATTTGTTCGGAGAGGCATTCGAGCGTCTTATACCGCAGCTTTATAAACAAGAAATCGAGTCTCAAGAGCTCGAACCTATTGCTAGACCAGAAATAGAAATTATTCAAACTGAGCCTTTGGTTTTCAAAGCCATGGTGTCACTCAAACCTGAAATTAAGCTTGGCGATTGCCATAGCATAAGGCTGGAGCCCGGCCCCGCAAAAAAAATCGCTAAGAAAGAAGTTGCCGATGCCATGGAAGAGTTCCGAGAAAGCCAAGGAGCGTGGGTGCTTGTAGACCGCTCTGTCAAACTGGGTGATCTAGTTACCATGGACATCGAGGCCAATGTGGATGGAAAACCCTGGTTAAATCACAAGGGCATATTATATGAGGTGGATAAGGATTCGAGTTCACCTGTGCCTGGATTTGCCTCTCGTTTGCAGGGCGCTGAGAAAAATAAAGAAATGAACTTCAATTTGACTATTCCTGATGACTACCCCATTAAAGAAATGTGTGGCAAAGAGGGTGCTTTCAAAATCACTGTTACCGAAATAAAGGAAAAACAGTTGCCAGAGCTCGATGATGAATTGGCTCGGAGTGCCGGCTATGAAAACCTGGTAGATATGAAGAAGAAGATGGCTGCTGAGTTAAAAGCCAAAGCGGAGGCCAAGAATCGTTCGGAGTTGAAGCAAAAGGCGCTTGACGCTCTGGTGGGAATCAGCGAGGTAAGCTACCCTCCTATTTTGGAGGATGAGGAAATTACCGGAATTCTTAGAGACGAGGCACAGCGTTTGGGCTTTAGAGAGCTAGAGGATTACCTGAAGAAGACTAGTAAAACAGAAGAAGAACTTAAACAAGAACTGCGTCCTGTAGCGAAAAAGCGGCTTATTCGGAGTCTTGTTCTGGAGAAATTCGCTGAGGAGGAAAAGATTGAAATTAATTCCTCGGAGGTAGATAATAAAGTAGGTGAAATTGCCAATGGTGCTGAGGATAAGGAAAGGGCGACGCAGTTCTTTTCACTGCCTCAAATAAGGCAATCAATTGAACAATCTCTGCGTATGCAGAAGACGATGGACCGATTATTACAAATAGCTATTGGCGATGGCGAGGTTACAACAAAGGAGGAATAATGAAAACAATATCTCAAGTGATAATTCCTACAGTGACTGAGACCAGTGCTAGAGGTGAACGTATTTTTGATATATATTCGCTCTTGCTCAGAGAGAGAATCGTTTTTTTGGGCACGCCGATCAGCGACCAGATAGCCAATCTTATTATTGCTCAACTCCTCTACTTAGAAAGAGAAGCCCCAGAAAAGGATATAAACCTTTATATTCATTGCCCTGGGGGTATTATCAGCGCTGGCTTAGCCATTTACGATACTATGCAGATTCTTCGCTGCCCTGTATCCACCATTTGCGTTGGTTTAGCAGCTAGCATGGGTACCTTGCTTCTTTGCGCTGGGAGTAAAGGAAAAAGGTACGCTTTACCCAATTCGACTATACATCTGCACCAGGCAGTTGGCGGTGCTCAGGGGCAGGCGGCGGATATCGAAATTGCCGCCAGAGAAATTATGAGGATGCAGGAAATGATACGTAACATCATAGCTAAGCACACTGGTCAGCCAGTAGAGAAGATTGCCCACGACACAGACAGAGACTTTTATCTTAGCGCTGAACAAGCAGTGGAGTACGGCATTATAGACGAGATACTTAGCAAGCCAGCCAAAAAATAAAATGGATGCGCTACCTCTCCCTTCGAGAGAGGGGTTTCATAAGGCATTGGTTTCACTGTTTTGATAGGTGAGATGATAGTAGACTGGATAGAGGCAAGTGCTACGGTTTATGCCGCCGGTGAAGCGTTTGGCGGGTTGGGCAGAGGGGGCTTGATTGCCGTCATCGTTATTTCTGTGATTGCTATTGTCACCTTCGTGTGGATCTTCCGTGAGACCGGAAGGAGGGATTAATTAATTTATATTAGCCCAGTTGGGCAGCTTCCTCTCTAACCAGGAGTCGGATTCTTTTATGGATTTCCAGTGCAGTAGTTACGTCCTTTGCTCCAGCTAACCAGTGAAACCACACTCTATCCTCTGCGCCTCCAGTCTCCTCCCTTTCCTTAACCACCCTTTCAACAACGTGGCGACCACCTTTCTCCCAGGCTTCCAAGACCAGCCATAAGTCAGATAAGCTTACCGACGCCAGACCCAGAGTGGAATGGGGCAAGGCATATTCATTAGCGTTGAAGGCAATGGCTAAGCCACCTGCTTTGTTTACAGTTCGAAGCATTTTGAAATCTGTGATGCTATCCCCTACCACCGTCCAACGAGAAAGCGGTTTTCCCATCCTGGTGCTAAAGTTCTCCAGTGCCTCTACTTTGCGCCTCCCCCCTACTGGTTTCACCTGACCTATAATTCTTCCCGAGCCTGTTTGAGGCAATTTCTGCGCATAAAAATTGTCCAGATATTCCCTTATTCTAGTATCGTCAGTAAAAGGATTAAGATTCACAATTTCGTGTTCTGTTTGCCCCAGTAAGGCAAATTCATCCTGGCTTAATAGTTGGCGAATCTGCGCTAGGGGAAAGGAAGTACAAGCTACATTCTCACTGGGTATGCCCAGTCTCTGTGTGATGGGGAAGGCATATTGTTCGTAACTAGTACTAATACAAAATATGTACCACCCTCGAGATTTAAGTTTGGAGATTAATTCAGCTGCTCCTGGGGTTAACCCAGCTTTCTGCCCCATAGCAGCGATTTGCTCCTCTTCTATTCCGTGATAAGCAAGGAAAGGGGCGATGAGAGCAAGTGTGTCTCCTGGCTCATAGTCAGGCCGACCTTCTAAAGTCAGCAAATCATCATAGCGGCTGATGACTTCGAAAATTTTGCCGCCACGGGGGAATAGTTTCATCAGTTCGTAGGCATTATCTTGGGGAGCTAAAGGTCCTTCGAGGTCAAAGCAAATCAGGTTCATTCCAGACTTTTCTTCACCTCCTCATCTGCTTTACCACTAAGGTTATAGCCGCTGATTAACTTTCCTTGAACATCAATTACTCTCCCGTCCTTTATGCTGACCTCGCCCCGGCTCAGAGATTGTAATGTCAAGATGATAAGAGGGAATTCTCTAACGAGTTCATGCTGGCGAATAAGCCGAAACAGCATCTCTTTGTCATCTTTGCGCCAGTATTCAGCAAAGGGCGCACCTTTAATAGAGAAGAGGCAGTAGCTAACTACCGGTCCTCTATCCAGTTCAGGGGTAACCAGGTGAATCATTGCCCCGGCTGTGTCGGCTTTATTTTGTATCAACGTCCAAATTACCTCCTGCCAGCTACCTGTAGGTCCACCGGGGGGTGCAGGATGAAGATTAATCATATCGTATTTCTGACATAGCTCTTCGCTCACGATGAGCATATAGCCAGCAAGAACACAAAGGTCGGGAGCAAATGGTTCAATCTTCTTGTTTACCTCTCTATCGTATTTGATACGCCACTCTTTCTTGATACTCAAATCCTCTTCCTCTTTACCAGTCTTGAACTTTTTGTGAGATAAACAGACAAGAGGAATGTTGTAGCTCCGAACAAGCTCAAAGAACAGGTCGCTTTCCTTCGCCTCGCCAGGTTCGCGGTTGCTAAACACGAAGCTAATTTTCCCATTAATGTCGCTGCTGTGGCTCTTATCCTGCACAGCTTGCAAAAGCTGTCGGGCAGCTTCATCTCTCCCTGTGGAAAACCAACCAATGTTCAGCACGAGCCCGCTTTACCTTCCTCACTCATGTCATTTTGAGCCCTGCGCTTTTTGTCATTGCGAGCGAAGCGAAGCAATCTCTTAGCGCTCAGGGTAAACTCCGCGATGAGTCTCCAAGGGTATGTTTCCTTATCTTGGCCCACGTGCTAGCAAAATGAGCCAAATAGCTAGATTTTTGCCCGAATATTTTGCCCTGAGCTAAAGAATTTAGGAAGTCGTCAGGTCCATCGAATTCGGGCATTTCCACATATGCTCGGCCAATTTCGCCTAAAGTATGGGCGTCGCTGCCAGCGCTGGCAGCCTTTCCCTGCTCTTTGGCTAGTTTCTGTGCTTTGGCGTTGCTATTAGAAAATGGCGTACGAGAATTAAAAGTCTCGATAATATCGACCTGGGATAAAATCTCCGTGGAGGTTAGAGGGTTAACATTCCAGGGCAACGATCGGCCAAAGGGGTGGGGAATGCCCACTAGACCGCCTTGGCTTCGGATTCGAGATATTGTTTCCTGGGGAGACAATCCCCGGGGAACTGCCTCACTAAGAAAAAGCCCCATTATTTCGCCCACAGGCGTTAAGATTTCCTCAGCAACGATTACTTTAAACGGGGCGAATTCCCTTAACCTTAAGGCGCCAGCAATGGTGTTGTGGTCAGCTACAGCAATACAATTTATGCCTAGCTCGAGGCAGCGCTCGACTATTTGTTCCAAAGGTGAGAGGCAATCTATAGAATAGCAGGTGTGGACATGTAAATCAGCTTTTATCAATTACCTTACCTATCCTGTTATTGCCCATAGGTCGTTCCGCGCCTTGTCCATCTTGGCATCCAGATTTTTATAGTTGCCCCGATGCAATTGGGCAACTACATTTCTAAACAGCCCTGATTATACCAGATTTCTTAAAGTTTGCAGCTAAATTCGTTCAGCATCAGTGTGTTAAGACTTCTGGGGAAAGGAGCCAGCATTACTAATAGGTAAAAGGCAAATCAAGCGGTATTAGCCTGCTTTCTCTTGATATTCCCCGGTGCGTGTATGGACTTTGATGATGTCGCCTGTATTAATGAAAAGAGGAACCTGGATGGTTGCTCCCGTTTCCAGCTTAGCTGCTTTAGTGCCTGCTGTTGCCCTGTCCCCTTTGAGGCCGGGCTCTGTCTCCATAACCTGAAGCTCCACAGAATTAGGTAGCTCTATAGCCACTATGTCTCCCTTGCAGGTCAGAATCTCTAGCAGCCGCCCTTCTTTTAGATAATTTGTGCCCTCTCCTATTTGAGCTGAGGTTAACATAATTTGCTCGTAACTCTCGTTATCCATGAAATAGTAAATGTCGCCATCGTTATAAAGGTATTGGACAGGACGGTGCTCCAGAAATACTGGTGTGACTTTGTCCCCGGATTGGAAATTCCGTTCGGCGACATTCCCGCTACGAACATCACGAAGTTTCAACTTGACTACAGGCTGTCTTTGTTGCATCTTAACGTGTTGATATTCCAGAATCTGATATACTTCACCATCCAACTCTATAGCAGCTCCCTTTCTTAATTCTCCGGCATCGATCATAGGATGACCTCCATGTTTATTATTAGGCTGTTTAATTTTGCTCTGGCTTTGGACTCAAATTTGTCGTTGCTGTCGCTGAGATTATTCACCTCAAAATTCTGTAGTGCGACCCTTCAGGGGCATGCCGCACCCCGATAGAATCGGGGCACTACATTTTTAAACACCCTCTGTTATAGGTGTCAGAAGGACAAATCCTTCTTAGCCCTGGTCAGCACTCTGGCCTTGCCATTTTCCAAAACTACCATATCCTCAATTCTAACACCACCTTGTCCCGCAAGATAAATTCCCGGTTCTATAGTAAAAACCATGCCATCTGTAAGTGAATCAGATGAGTTAGGTCCAAGTGTGGGAAGTTCGTGCACCGCTAGTCCAACACCATGTCCCAGACTATGTCCAAAGGCATCTCCGTAACCAGCTTCTTCAACAATGCTTCGCGCCAATCGGTCTGCCTGCGAAGCAGCCATACCTGATTCAACTCTCTCCATGGCGGTGGTCTGTGCTTTAAGAACTATATCATGAATTTCCCACAGGATTTTGTCTGTATCGCCCAAGAGTAAGGTGCGGCTGAGGTCACTGCAATAACCGCTGATTCTGGCTCCCATATCAATCAACACTGGTTCAGCAGAGCGAATTGTTTTTCCTGTAGGTTGAGCATGGGGCAAGGCCGAATAGGTGCCTGAAGCCACGATGATTTCAAAGGGTATTCCTTCGCTGCCTTCCTGGCGAAGATATTTCTCTATCTCCCAGGCTGCCTCCTTTTCTGTTATGCCGGGACGAATTACTGCCTTTGCCTGTTCAAAGGCGGTATCAACTAGCGCTGCTGCCTTTTTAATAAATTCTAGTTCTTCGGGCTCTTTTATGGAGCGAAGCTGCTCTACTATGCCAGTGGTGGGAACAAGTGCAAGGTTAACTTGCCTGGTCTTTGCTGCCTCGCTAAGCTTGTGGTAAGTATTGTAAGAGGTAGAATTTGCCTCGAAGCCTAATTTGTGCCACCCCAAATCAGAGACCAAACCGGGAAGCCAGTCACGTAACTCTTGCTTCGTCTGGATAATTTCAAAATCTGGTGACTCTCCCTTAGCTTGCTCCAAGTAACGAAAGTCAGTAGCTAAAATGGCATTCTGTCCTGAAATGAGTAGCCATCCGGAGGAGCCGGTAAATCCCGAAAGGTAGCGGAGGTTCTCTGGCTGGGAAATCAGGAAAGCATCTAGTCCCCTTTCGGCAATCGACGTTCGCAGCTTCCGCAATCGCTTTATTCTCGACTTTCTCATCGTGCCTTCGGCAATTCTATTCGTCATTTCGAGTTCCCCTTTACCCGTAAACTTCTCTATCTTGACCGGTAGGCTGATTACAATCCCAGTACTATCCGCGCAATCCCAAAGTAAAGCACCACACCGAATATATCCATAACTGTAGTTATAAAAGGAGCGGACACCAGAGCCGGGTCAATCTTGAGTAGACGAAAAATAAATGGCAGGGCTCCGCCCACCAGGGTTGCCATTACTGAGATGCCCACCAGGGTCGTGCTCACCACGATGGCTGCCTCCAGGTTCCTTCCGAACGCATAAACCAAGCCCAGGGCAACCGTGCCGAGGGCAACGCCCATGATAGCGCCTATCCCAACTTCCCGCAAGACTATGGCCAGAGCCCGTCTCGGGTTCACCTCCCCGGTAGCCAGCCCGCGAATAACGACGGTGGCCGATTGTGCTCCCACATTCCCGCCAGTGGCAATCACCAAAGGGATGAAGGCAGTCAGTATCCATACCTCGGCTAGCAATTCTTCCTGCTCAAAAATAATAGGGGCAATAACCAGGCTGACCACGATAAGCAGGAAGAGCCATGGCGTCCGGCGCCGGACAACGCTGAAGATACGGCTGGCAAAGTAACCTCGCTCCGTACCCGGTACCGCACCAAAGCGATAGATATCTTCGGTGGCCTCTCGCTCCATGATATCCGCCACATCATCATAGGTGATGGTACCGACGAGACGCTGTTCTGCATCCACCACGGGAATTGCCAGCAGGTCATGTTCCCGAAGTTCCCTGGCCACTTCCTCGCGGTCGGTGTGGGTGGAGACAAAGTGTGGGTCTGGTTTCATGATATCGTTTACCCTGGCATCTGGGTCAGCGATGACCAGGTCCTTGAGTGAAACGGTGCCCATAAGACGGCGGCGGCGGTCCATGACATAGCACTCGTACACTGTCTCCCGGTTGATGGCCAGCCGCCGGACCCTTTCCAGAGACTGTGCCACAGTCATATCGCTGTGCAGGTCTACGAATAGGGGAGTCATCTCACGTCCGGCCGTTTCGTCCTCATAGCCCAGCAACTGCAGGGTGACACGGCGCTGGTCAGGCGAAAGTATCTGTAACAGCCTGCGGGCTACCTTGGCGGGTACCTCGTCCAGTAACTCCGTCCGGTCATCAGGGGGCATTGCTTCCAGGAAATTCCTTGCCGCTTGGTCACTGAACGCCTCAAGCAGCCGGTTCTGAAACGCTCCATCCATATCGTCGAAAACAGAAATGGCAAGACTCTTCGGGAGGAGGCGAAATGCTATCACCGCTTCGTCTGACGGTATACTTGCTAGCAGGTCGGCGATGTCTGTAGGCTCTGAAGCTGCTAGCCTCTCTCGCAACGCCCTGTATTGCTTGTTCTCCAGCAACTCTTTGAATGTGTTCTCATCCAGAACTTCCAATGACGGCCTCCCAATAAAATTTTCGCTCATGTTATAGATAACCAAAACCCCACGTCCGCTGGGACGTGGGGCGCACACGCCTCATTCACAGGCCTACACTAAAGCAAGCCCCACCACCATCGAACGAAAATGACAATCTGTCGTCGTTTATGGTCAGGATCTGGGGATGATTTCGTTTCCATACCTTATATCTCGTTCCAGAAAGGATTATAGCTCGCCCATAGGATCATGTCAATACAGTGTGGGCTCTTTGTCAAATTGTGCGGATATGGTTTCTTGCTGTTCGGTATCCGTTGGTTTGAGCCTGCTCTTCGACTCTTATCCTGCCTGCGATACCCCCCGCTGACTCTATTCAAGTACTCAGGACCGACCCAAAATTAGCGATTGAAAGCCTGTTCCGGACAGGCTCAGCAATCAGGGCACTAGAGGCAGCAGGTCATTCCCGCGCAAGCGGGAATCCAAAAGGAGCTAGATTCCTGCTTTCGCAGGAATGACAGAAGGAAAGAGTCATCTTTAATTTCATTCACCAACTGGGTGAATCTAATTATAGGTGAATCGCTAGTTTTACGGGGTGGACAGAAGACGACCTGCCAGCCGCCCTGCTTTTGTTATCGAATAATTTGGTTGGACATGCTACATAAAGTACGGCACCAAGCCTTTTCTTTTGTTTGGCGTTCTAGTATTATACAAGCTGCCTGCTTGGCAAGGATTCTATATATATGAACATGAAGCTATTGATTGGTTTATTAGCTTTGGGTGTGACAATGATAGTGGTAGGTCTGGTGATAGTGTTTGTGGGCTTGCCTTAGCTTAATCGCTCCTGCAACTTATTAATCTTTCAGCGCTTCTTCAACGTTCTTGCTCTGGGAATATTTGGTAATGTCATTCTGAGGAGTCCAGGTGAAATTGAATGACGTGTGAGGCATTGACATTGTTGGCTATATTTTCAGGCAGTAGTTGAAGCTATGAAAGACTTAGCACAAACACCTAGTTCAAGGGGCATTGAAAGGTTAGATACACTAATTTGTGTCGAATACACCAGGGGGATTACAGAATAATCTATGCCGTTGACGATAAACAACAACTCGTCACCGTTTTGCGCCTCGGGTATCTCCGGGAGACGCATAGGTCGCTTTAATTTAGGGTGTGATATATGAATTTGGCGCTGGATGAATATCAGTATGTGTTAACTCATAATAAGAAGCTTGCTTTGCGTAACTTGCCCAAGCGATAGGATGCTTTTCGAAAAGTGTTATGGATTTATCTTGCTACTAGCATCCTTAACAGCCTTTGTTTTTTGCGCGGGTCTGGTATGTTCCGCCATATGCATTCGACACCAGATGTACCTGCCGTTGATACGGAAATATCTCCACAATTGTACATACGCTGCCTCGGAGTAATCTCCATCCTGATATCCTGTATCCTATCCAGGCGAGTTTCATATAGACTTTTGCCAAATCTTCCCTTGAGCACTATTATACGCTTTGTGGTGAGGGCATAGATGACCGAGCGCCACTTAACATAGCCTATGAGGGCTATCACCAGCCCGCCAACAATAAGGACTGCACCAAAGATTTCCCATCTTTCCCATCTAAGAACAATTAATGCGGCGACGCCGCCCCCAAGAAGAAGAATGGCCCCTGCAATGTGCTTAAAAAACGTACCCATTTTGCTTGGATGCGTTTCAAAGACAATCCTTTCATTCTTCTCCATCATATCCAGAGGAATCGCCTTAGGTGTTTCGTAGGTCGAAATATCTTTGCTATATTCCTCTGATCGCCCATGTGCGCTTTCTAACGTGTCCCCTTCTACACGGGTTCCGCAATACTTACAGTATTGACTGGACTCTTCAATTTCCTTGCCGCATTTTGGACAATACATATTACTACTCATGGGTACCAGAAAAGTCAGAATTCCACTGTATTGCCATAAGTCTATTCGTGTCTAGCATTTGTGTCAAGATAGAATATCCCCCCGAAGAATGTGACTGTGCATAGTCAGCGGAGGTTGAAAAACGGGGTCATCTGATACAGTAAAAGAGAACCTCTCCGGCAGATTATGTGCTGGAGTCCAGGTTTGTAGTAAAAAGGTGTCCGACTCGACCGCCAGACGCCCTCTTTTCAAATTACTCGAAGCTAAAATTTATTACCACCGGACGAACATGGGGGTGTCCCATTAGATTTGGGTATAGCTTCAATTCTGTTTTGTGTAGTGCTGACAAAGCCACTCTAACTAATTGCCGCCAGTCGTTCCTCGTTCTGGACAGCAATGACGGGGTTCGGATTAGACTTTGGGATGGGTAGCTTGCTATCTTTAAGAAGAGCAATATGTTCCTCCATCCCCCACTTAGCTTTGTAAGCGCAGTCTTCTATTGAGTGCCCTACGCCGGTGAAACCTTCCAGGTCTGGTGAATAAAAGGTAAAGAATGCGGGGTCTTCGGTTGCTTCTATGATCAGAGAATATTTTAAGCATATCATTATATTTTCTACCTTTACCCTTCAATCCCGCCGCTTTCAGAATCGCGTCACAAGTGCTGGTTGGTACTTCCTTAGAACCATGATAATCAATTCTGATTACTTTATCCACCCCTTACTTGGCATAATATCTGATGGAACCTTCTCCCTTATGAGTTCAAAACTGTTCTGCTCTAGGAGTCTGACCAGTTCGCTGAACTTCACATAATTGATTGTAACATAACTTCAAGACAACAAATTGCCTCGGATAGGTGTCCGATGCAATCGCCAGACGACCTTATTGTGGCTGGCTGCCATTTATATCCTTCGTCCCCTTTTGAGTGATTGGACCTGCCTGGGGGTAAGTTCGCGGATTTCGCCCTCCGGAAGTGTGCCTAATCTGAGGCTACATAATCTTATCCTTTTTAAATCCAGGACCTTATATCCCAGAGCGGCAAACATCCGGCGTACCTGACGTTTTTTACCTTCGTGAATGGTCACGGAGTAACTGAAGGGCGGATACTTAAGGGCCTTGACTTCGGCCGGGGACGTTTTGCCGTCGTCCAGGTGGATTCCCTTTTCCAGCTTCATTTTGTCCTCCGGCTTCAGGCTTTGCCCTATTCGGACCAGGTATTCCTTTTCCTGTTCAAAACGGGGATGGGTCAATCGAAAAGTTAACTTACCATCATTGGTAAGGAGAATCAGACCTGTGGAATTTTTATCCAGGCGACCGACTGGGTAAAGACGGATGTGACGGTATTTGTCCGGAAGGACATCGATTACCGTTTTCTCTCCTCTTTTATCACTGGTGCTGGAAATAACCCCCCTAGGCTTATTAAGCATGAGATAAATAACGGGCTCCGCTGTGACTGAAGTGTGTTTACCATCAATTGTTATAACGTCCTTCGCGAGGTCAACCGGCTCAGTGAAGCTCTGGACTATCTCCCCATTAACGGCTATGCTACCCCTCTTGATAAGGGCAGCTACCTGTCTCCGCGAACCGATACCGGAGCTGGTGAGCAACTTGATTATTGGTTGTGATGCCATCTTTTGAATTTACTCAAACCTGAAATTTATTGCCACCACACAAATATTGGGATGAAGGTTAATTCATAATAAAAACAAATTCAAGGTTGCGCTAGAATTATGTTATTTCCAGTGTTATTTAGCTCTTGCTTCGCACGCGAGTATGTGCCAATTTTCTAAAATTGCAAGCTGAAACTGTGCACGCAATAATAAAAACAAATTCAAAGTCACGGTAGAATTATGGTATTTCCAGTGTTATTTAGCTCTTGCTTCGCACGGGATTATGTGCTAATTGACTAAATTTGGAGGTGAAATTGTGCAGTCAATAATGAACGAGACCTCGGTACAACTGAAAGATACTACCGCCAACCCAGCACCACTTGGGTTGCTGGCATTTGGCATGACCACAATACTGCTCAATCTGCATAACGCCGGTTTATTTCCTCTCGATACTATGATACTAGCGATGGGTATCTTCTACGGGGGTTTCGCTCAAGTCATCGCCGGCATCATGGAATGGAAGAAGAATAACACCTTCGGCACCACAGCCTTTTTATCTTACGGCTTTTTCTGGCTAACCCTGGTTGGTCTACTGGTGATGCCTGTGCTTGGATGGGGCACAACGCCGGAGGTTTCTGCTATGGTAGCCTATCTGGTAATGTGGGGAATCTTCACTGGGGTTATGTTCTTCGCGACGTTAAAAATTAACCGCGCCCTTCAGGTCATCTTTGCCACCCTGACCATTCTCTTCTTTATGCTGGCTATCGCCGACGCCACTGGCAGCACCCTGGTGAAACAAGTTGCAGCTTATGTAGGAATTATCTGTGGGCTTTCCTCGGTCTATACCGGGCTGGCTCAGGTGCTCAACGAAGTTTACAGAAGAACGATATTACCTATCTGTCCCGTCAAACGATAATGTAGAAGAATAGTCACCTTACAATAGTGTGGTGTTGAGATTTTTGTGGTTAGGCGCAATTTGGCTGCCAGGCAATTATGAGATTCTGTGGCAGCATTCGGAACGAATTAACTGCGGTAGAGAAGGAGGTGAGCGAAGTAAAGAGATAGAAGGGAGTTGAATGAGACGAGAAAGAGCAAGCGTTATCGTTTTAAAGCGATTGTGAAAAGTATGTTTAATGGGAGGATATATAATGGCTAAATTTGATGTGTTGAAGCGATGCTCCATGGTTCGGGATCTGAGTGATGAGCAGCTCAAGATTATTGCTAAGCTAGCTAAGGAAGAGACTTATGAGGTGGGTGAACTACTGATCAAGCAGGGTAGAACGGTAGAGAAGCTTTTTTTAATTGAGGATGGGTTGGTGGGATTTACCTGGAGCTGGGCCCAATGACGCATCGGCTGCTTCAGGCTGCCTCCGAATTTGAGGTGGTCGGGTGGACTTCTATGTTGCCGCCTTACCGGGCGCGTGCTACTGCTAAGGCTATCGAGACTACCAAAGCCCTGTCGTTCAGTGCTAAGGGCCTGATTGCCCTGTGTGAGAAGAATCCTGAGATCGGTAATGAAATCTATCGCGGCTTAGCTACTCTGATAGCGCTGAGGCTAGGTAGTGCCTTCATCCAGTTAATGGGTGTTACGTCGCAGGATGCAAATTTGTAACTAACTATGGATGGCCGAGAGAAGGACTGGGTCGCGGTTGTGGATTTGTCAGCTGGCTGGAGTTGGAGAACATGGGAATAAAAAATATTTATTTATAGGAAAGAGAGGTTCTATGGCAGAAGAAAAAATAATTACTTCAGTGATGGGGGAGAAGCGGATATTTTATCCCCCTGAAGAATTAAGCCGAAAAGCTTACATAAAGAGTGTCGATGAATATCGCCAGATATACCAGCGTTCTATAAGTGACCCGGAGAGATTCTGGGGAGAGATGGCAGAGCAGATTAACTGGTATAAGAAGTGGGATAAGGTGCTGGTGGAAAATTTCGCAGAAGGTAAACATGAGTGGTTTGTGGGTGGTAAGCTTAATGTCTGTTATAACTGCCTGGACAGGCATTTGGGAACCTGGCGTAAGAATAAAGCGGCATTAATTTGGGAAGGTGATATTGGTGATAGCCGTGTACTGACCTATCATCAGCTGTTCCGAGAGGTATGTCGATTTGCCAACACGTTGAGGAAATTTGGGGTGAAGAAGGGTGACCGTGTTGCTATCTATCTGCCCATGATTCCGGAGTTGGTGATAGCCATGTTAGCCTGCGCGCGGATTGGAGCTATTCACAGCGTGGTCTTTGGCGGTTTCAGCGCCGATGCTTTGCGCAACCGGATACAGGATTGCAGTGCTGTTATGCTTATTTGTTGCGACGATGGCTACTATCGCGGTGGTAAAGTGATGCGTAGTAAAGACAATGCTGATGCAGCACTCGATGAGTGCCCCAGTGTCAAAAATGCGATTGTGGTGAAGAGGACTGACTTGGCGGTACAGTTACAACCAAAGCGTGACTACTGGTGGCATGATGTAATGGCGTCTGAATCTATCAAGCTGTATTGCGATGCCGAGGAATTAGATGCTGAGGACACACTTTTTATCCTGTATACCAGCGGCAGTACGGGCAAGCCGAAAGGGGTGTTGCATACACAGGCAGGATATTTATTGTACGTTCTCCAGACCATGAAATGGGTATTTGATATTAAAGAGGAAGATACTTACTGGTGTACGGCAGATATTGGCTGGATAACCGGGCATAGTTATATTGTCTATGGTCCACTGGCACTGGGGGCAACCAGTGTGATGTTTGAGGGTGTCCCCAACTATCCACATCCAGATAGGTTCTGGAGTATCGTGGAAAAGCACCAGGTAAATGTTTTCTATACGGCACCTACGGCTATTCGGGCAATAATGAGGGAAGGTGATGAGTGGCCTAAGAAGCATGATTTAAGCTCGCTGCGGATTCTGGGCACTGTTGGCGAGCCGATTAATCCCGAAGCCTGGATGTGGTATTACAGTGTCATTGGTGAGAGCCGGTGTCCGGTTGTAGATACCTGGTGGCAGACGGAGACTGGTGGAATCCTTATTAGTCCTCTACCTGGCGCAATACCAACCAAGCCGGGCTCGGCAACGGTACCTCTTCCAGGTATTGAACCAGCAGTGCTGAGGGAGGATGGTACTCCCGCCGGAGTCAACGAGGGTGGCTATCTGGTGATAAAGCGACCCTGGCCGGGTCTGATGCGTAGTGTGTACGGTGAGCCAGAGAGGTTTAGAGAGACTTATTTTACCCGCTTCCCGGGCGTTTACAATGCCGGCGACGGTGCCCGGGTAGATGAGGATGGCTATTACTGGTTGATGGGGCGTATAGATGATGTCATCAATGTATCCGGACACCGCCTGGGCACTGCGGAAATTGAGAGTGCTCTGGTGTCTTATCCCAAGGTTGCCGAGGCAGCGGTGGTAGGTATAAGCCATGACATCAAGGGACAGGGTATATATGCTTTTGTGACCTTGAAAGACGGTGTGGGGGTGTCTGACAGTCTTTCGAAGGAACTGGTTGCCCATGTCCGCCGGGAGATTGGTCCCATAGCTACCCCGGACAAAATTCAGTTTGCGGGAGTGCTCCAGAAGACCAGGAGCGGTAAGATTATGCGGCGGATACTAGTTAAGGTTGCCTCTGGTGCCACTGAATTAGGTGATACCAGCACTCTGGCCGACCCGTCAGTAGTAGAACAACTGCTTGAGGGCAGGCAATAGCCCGGACTGAACACGCACCTCGTATATCGAAGCGCCATATCCAGGCTTTTTCAGCCGCGCCTAGCCGTATGTAGTCAGCGAAAGTTGGACAATTATGTATGGCAACCTCACTCAGATTTTTTGCTGATATATAAGCCTTAGTACTCATTGCTTGTGAAAACTCTAATCTTGATGAGGTGCTCCTGTCATGGTGGGTGAGGCGTATTCCCAAAGTGGGTGCTGGACTATAAGTTGGGCAAAACAGCGTTGATATTAGAGTAAATACAAGGAACGGATAGCTGATGCCAAGGAAGCTATCGTCCATTATAATGGTCTATATGGAATATCCATTAATGGGTATTTATTACAAGCTCCTCGCTGCGTTCGGTCATCGGCATTGGTGGCCTGCTCATACAAGAGAGGAGGTAATCATCGGCGCAATTCTTACCCAGAATGTGGCATGGAAAAATGCGAAGACAGCTATTGATAACCTCAGGCAACACAACCTGCTCACTGTAAAGGCAATTCGTGGAGCTAGCAATTCGGAAATCGCTACCTTGATTAAGCCGACCAGATTCTATAACCAGAAGGCACAAAAACTGAAATACGTCATAGATTTATTATTCTACAAATATAATGGGAATCTGGATGCCCTGTTCTCACAGGATACTAATGAGCTAAGGCGAGAACTCCTCAACATCAATGGTTTAGGTGAGGAAACAGTGGATTCTATACTGCTCTATGCTGGGGAAAAGACTGTGTTCGTCATTGATGCCTACACGAAAAGGGTATTTTCAAGGCTGGGATTAACAGATGAGAAGTGGAGCTACCATGCATACCAGCAATTCTTCATGGGGCGTCTGGTTAAGGATGTGAAATTGTACAATGATTACCATGCTCAGATAGTGCATCTAGGGCGTGTGTACTGTAAAAAACATGAACCTGAGTGCACGGCATGTCCTTTGAACAATCTTTGCCGATCTTGTGTATCCAATCTGCCACTGAAATATTTGAAGAAATGTGGCACTATTTAGCGGCTGCCTGGCAAGAAACAGCTTCGTGATGCTCGGAGGGATGACAATGGACGAACTAATTGAGATGATAAGGGACTTTGATGCGGCAAGGGATTGGAACCAATTTCACTCTCCTAAGAACCTTGCGATGGCTCTGAGTGTTGAAGTGGCGGAGTTGGTGGAGATATTTCAGTGGATGTCGGAAGAAGAGAGCACTCAACTCAGTAGAGATAAGCAGACTAGGCTGATGGAAGAGATCGGTGACGTCATGATTTATCTGGTCAACCTGTCAGACAAATTTGGCATCAACCCGATAACAGCTGCAAAGAAAAAACTCAAGCTAAATGAAGTAAAATACCCGAGTCATATTACTAGGGGTAGTGCTAGGAAGTATTCCGAATATTAGGCACACTTGAGCCAATAATTAGAAATGGTGGACGATGTGAGGAGATTTGAACCACCAAAAAGTTCCTGACTCAAGTGTCATACGCCGATTTCGAATTAATCGTAGCTATAAGTCATCACCACTGCACGAACATGGGCATGATTACGTGAACGTAATTGTCCACGCCTATGGGGCGGATGGTTCCCGGGCTCGAGGGGGTGGTGACCTCCAGGGCGACCTGGGATTGGTGAAGAACAGACAAAACATCAGAAAGATATTTTACGTTGAAGGCGATTTTCGCCTCTTCTCCGTCGGTGAGAGCGTCGATTTCACCAACATTGTCGCCAACTTCCTCGGCCTGAGCAGAAACGGTTACTTTTCCTGGGGTAAGTTCAGCACCTGGGGTGATGACCAGGCGAACTATGCCACTGGCATCGCGAGCAAATATGGAGGACATTTTAGTAACCCGCAGAAATTCATTAATGTCCAGTACAGCTCGCGTGGTATAGCTTTGAGGAATAACCTGGGAATAATTGGGGAAGGAACCTTGAATAAGCTGAGAAACCAACTCAGCGTTCTTGAGGCGGAAGAGAACCTGGCTCTTTTTTTCGTTTACGGTGATTTCTACGGGTTCCTCCTGCTCACTAAGAAGGCGATTCAATTCATTGAGGGTTCTGGCTGGGACGATAATCGTAGTTTTCTCGGTGACTGACGAGCTGAGGGTTGTCTTATGAACAGCTAGCCTGAAGCCATCGGCAGCCACCAGGTTGAGCTGCTCGCCATCGAACTCAGTGTTAATTCCGGTTAATACAGGGCGGGATTCTTCAGTGGCAGCAGCAAAGGCGACCTGTGTAATTCCTTCCCTGAGACTAGCTGCCTCAATGGTGGTAGTTATGCCATCGCTTATCTGAGGGATAGGTGGGAAATCCGCGGCATTGATGCCGTGAATATGGGCTTGAAAATGGCCGCTCTTAAGCTCCAGGATGCGACTGTTAGCGGGAAGGTTGATTTCAATTAAGTCGTTGGGCAAGGAATTGACAAAGTCGATGAGCAAGCGAGCAGGCACAGTTATGTCCCCTTCCTTTTTCACTTCAGCACCAATCCAGCAAGTGGTAGCCATTTCCAGATTGGTGGCTGCCAATTTGAGCCGCGATTGCTCAGCGGATAAAAGGATATTCTGGGTAATAGGCAAGGTAGACCTGGCGGCTACAGCTCTCCCTACAATGTTTAGCCCTCTATTCAGGTTTTCTTGAAGACAAGATAATTTCATGAAATACCTCCCCCTCTGTGTATGATGACAGTATACTATCAATAACTGTAATAATCAATGGTTCGATTTGACATAATACTAATTTTATCAAAGGCACATTATTACTGAATTACTGACTATTATGGTCAAGCTGGCTTACTTTCTTCACCATGGGCTAGTCTTTTCAACCTAGTAAACCTTCCGGTATAAAGCCATCAAGCTGTAATTAGCGTCCATAGAATGTAGTTACTTCTTTTAACCTGCCTTTGATTATTCACGAGGGACTTGCTGCTTTTTTAATCTACTCTATTATATAATATAATAGGAAGCTGGAACAAAACCTGTCATTGCCAGTGAGACGCGGCTCCAGGTGGGAGGATCGGCATAATCCAAGCCTGTCGTTATTACCAAGCTGGGGAGTGAGACTACAGAGATACTTATCAGGGTAATCTATGAAGGAAATAAGAACGAGCGTTACTTTGGAAAGAGATGCTAGCTTTGGCAAAAGGGCCTACTTATAGCTGAGGCTTACAATAGGAGTTTGAAATTGGGTGATAATGCTGGCGATTTGATTCTTGGTGTTGACCTGGGAGGCACCAAGATACTGACGGCGGTGGCCAACTCTCAGGGGAAAATGCTATCGCGCGACCACAGTATAACGCCAGCCCAAAAGGGCCATAAGGCGGTCATTCAGTCTATTCTGGAGTCTGTACATCGTGCTTTAGGGCGGGCGGATGTTGCCATTTCAGACCTTATTGTCATAGGAGTTGGGGCGCCCGGTCTCTTAAATCCCGAAACGGGTATCCTCTTTACCTCACCGAATCTGCCAGGATGGCGAGACGTTCCTCTGAGAGACATAATACAAGAAAAACTGGGCAAGAAGACCTTTCTCATCAATGACGCCAATGCTGCTGCTCTGGGAGAATTTTATTTCGGCGCTGCCCGGGGGGCTCGTAATTTCATCTATATTACTATTAGTACGGGCATTGGCGGGGGCATTGTCATTGATGGCAAGATTTACAGTGGAGCTATTGGTGCTGCTGGAGAAGTAGGACATATGACCGTTGATGACGATGGCCCAATCTGCAACTGTGGAAACAGAGGTTGTTGGGAAATGCTGGCTTCAGGGACAGCTCTGGCCAAGGAGGCAAGGCATCGGATTAAAGAAGGAGTCAAGACATCCATCATGGAATATGCTGAGGGTGACGTGGAAAAGGTGACCGCGCAGGTCATTCAAAGCGCTGCCGAGCAGGGTGATAGCCTGGCTAAAGAACTTATTGGTCGGACTGGCTACTATGTAGGTGTTGGGCTGGCTAATTTAATCAACATATTCAACCCTGAGTTGATAGTTATCGGTGGTGGTTTATCAAACATCGGTGATATGCTGCTCAAGCCAGCCTTCAAGACGGCTGGAGAGAGAGCATATAAAGAGGCTTTCCAGGCTGTGCGTTTTGCTTCTGCTGAGCTGGGCCGAAATTCCGGCGTGCTCGGTGCTGCTGCCTTTGCACTCCAGGAGATGAAAACCCAGAATCCCTGAGACCCAAGCTTTTGCTGCTGGAAAATGTAGCTGTAACAAGGTTTGGAAGGAGAAAGACAACCGAGGAGGAATCTATGAAAAGGATTGGTATATTGACCAGCGGCGGTGATGCACCGGGCATGAATGCTTGTATACGGGCAGCAGTACGTGCTGCCATGGCTCAGGGATTGGAGATTTTTGGCATAAGGCGCGGCTACGCCGGACTCATCCGTGGTGAAATAGAGCCGCTAGACAGGAAAGCCGTCGCCAATATTATTCACCAGGGTGGGACTATACTGGGCACCGCCCGCTCACCAGAATTTATGACCAGCCAGGGCAGGGCACTGGCTATAAAGAATCTTGGTAAGAGGGATATCGAGGGCCTGATTCTCATCGGGGGTGATGGCACTTTTCGTGGTGGCACTACGCTATCGCAAGAATGTGGTGTCAGCATCGTTGGTGTGCCGGGGACGATAGATAATGATGTCTATGGCACTGATTATACCATTGGCTTTGACACCGCCGTAAATTGCGCACTGGAGGCTATTGACCGTATTCGCGATACCGCCCTGTCTCATGAACGTCTATTTTTCGTGGAGGTGATGGGGCGCCACACTGGATTCATCGCCCTGGAGAGTGGTATCGCTGGTGGCGCCGAAGAACTTCTTATTCCTGAGGTTCCCCTGAGCGTTGATGAGCTTTGCTCACACCTGGAGAGGAATTTCAAAGGGGGAAAGAGAAGTGCCATTGTAGTGGTGGCGGAAACTGAGCAGCCGGGTGGTAGTTTCCATGTAGCCCAGGAGGTAAGAGACAAGTTGGGTTTCGATTCCCGGGTATGTATTCTGGGGCATGTCCAGCGTGGAGGTTCGCCGACAGCACGTGACCGAGTTCTTGCTGGTAAGCTTGGTGTGGCAGCTGTACGGGCACTGGCGGCCGGCAAAAGTGGATACATGGTGGGCGAGATAAATTGGAGGGTAGCCTATACTCCTCTTGAATATACCTGGGAAAAGGAAAAGGAACTGAATATTGAACTTGTAGAGATAAGAAACCTCCTTTGTGAATGAAAGGAAGAAAATAATCTGCTAGGGGGGATGTAATGAACATATCTATCGGCAAGTTAAGAGGACTTCAGCAATTGGCTGATTCCAAGGGCATGATGACGATGTGTGCCATTGACCACAGGGGGGCACTTAAGCGGGCACTGAACGAGAAAAACCCCGATGCCGTGAGTTACCAAGATATGGTTGATTTCAAGCTTGACCTTTGCCAGGCGGTAGCGCCCTTTGCCAGTGCCATATTGCTTGACCCGGAATATGGAACCGGTCAGGCTATAGCTGCGGGCCTCATGCCCGGGTCTAAGGGACTTCTTGTCAGCCTGGAAAAGAGCGGCTATGCAGGAGGCAGTGCGGCTAGAATTACTGAGCTTCTGCCCGGCTGGAGCGTAAAAAAGGCGAGGAAAATGGGAGCTTCAGCGGTCAAACTCTTAATCTACTTCAGGCCTGACCTGAAGGACATCGCCTCAAAACAGCTTGATTTGGTGGCAGGGCTGGCTGACCAGTGCCTTGAAGAAGACATAGCCTTTCTGGTTGAGCCGGTGAGCTATCCTATTGAGGAAAAAGAACGGATAAATCAAGGTGGGACATCGTCAAGAAAGTTTGCTGAGATAAAGCCTGAGCTGGTCATTGAAACTGCCCGACAGATTACTGCCTTGCCCATTGATGTACTGAAAGCTGAATTCCCGGCGGATATTAAGTTTGAGCAAGATGGGGCAAAGCTGCTGGGGTTGTGCCAGGAGTTGAACCAGGCATCCCGGTTGCCATGGGTGCTGCTCAGTGCTGGCGTTGACTTTGAGTCGTTCAGGAAGCAGGTGAAGATAGCTTGTAAGGCGGGAGCCTCTGGTTTTCTAGCCGGCCGTGCCCTGTGGCAGGAGGGTGTTCGAATTCGTTCCCGGGAAAAGAGATTGGACTTTTTTCAGAATACGGCTGCACCGAGGTTGAAGGAACTAGCTGAGGTAGCTGATAGATACGGTAAGCCGTGGTATTCCAGGGTGGAAGCTGAAAAGGGCAGATTCTCCCCGGTGGCTCAGGACTGGTATCGAGGTTATTGATTTCAAGCCCCTATCCCTTTCAAGGGAGAAGAGGTGAGGTTGTATGTGAAGCGAGATGGTGATATGAAACGCTCCAGAGTTTTTGCAAGGCAAACCAAGATAGTGTGCACTATTGGTCCGGCTACTAGCTCAGCCGCCGTGATTGAGCAACTGATAAGGGCAGGCATGAATGTTGCCAGATTTAATCTGTCCCACGGTAACTTCGGAGAACACGCCCGCCATATTCGGACTGTAAAGAGGCTATCTCGCCGTCTGGCAATACCTGTTGCCATACTTATGGACTTACCTGGCCCAAAATATCGCACGGGCAAGCTGAAAGATGGTCAAGCCAGGTTGAAAAAAGGTGCCCAGGTTGTCCTCACCACAAGACAACTGGAGGGAGATGCTGAATTAATACCAATTAACCTTTCTACCCTTCCTCAAGATATAAAAGTAGGGGATATCGTGTTGCTTGATGACGGTGCAATGCAACTCAAGGTGCGTGAGAGGCGAGACACAGAGGTCAGGTGTAAGGTCATGGAGGGGGGAATACTTACCGAGGGGCGTGGGTTGGTGGTGCCTGGTATGCATACCTCGGGCCCTTTCATTACCGATGCTTTGCGGGAATGTGTTCTCTTTGCTATAAAGCAGCAACCTGATTACCTGGCTCTATCATTTGTCAGCAATGCCGATGATGTAACCGGTGTAAGAGCTATATTACGTGAGAACGATACAGACATACCAATTATCGCCAAGATTGAAAGAGGCGTGGCAGTTAATAAATTTGACGATATACTAGCAACCAGCGAGAGCATAATGGTCGCGCGGGGAGACCTTGGCGTGGACATCCCACTGGAGAAAGTACCACTGGTGCAGAAGGAGATTATCAGGAAATGCAATCAGGCAGGTAAGCCGGTAATTACTGCCACGCAGATGTTGGAATCAATGGTCAAAGCTCCCCGACCAACTCGGGCCGAAGTCACTGATGTGGCTAATGCCATATTTGATGGCACCGATGCCATCATGCTCTCTGCAGAGACCTCCATCGGGAAGTACCCGGTGCACGCAGTTAAAATGATGGCAAGGATTGCCCGGGAAGCAGAAAAGAAACTGCCCTGCGAGCAGATATTAGCGGAAAGAAGCAGGTGGTTGGAGCAAAAGACGGATGAGCTGATAAGTTATAACGCCTGCCATACAGCACAGAGTCTTGGGGCAGTGGCTCTTGTGGCCTTTACGCAATCTGGCAGCACAGCAGGACGGGTGTCAAAATACCGTCCCAGAATGCCCATTCTGGCAATAACTCCCGATGCGGTTGTCGTGGGGAGATTAATGCTGCGCTGGGGTGTTTACCCTTTCCAGATAGCGGGACCTTCGTCGGTGGATGACTTATTTATTACAGCGGCTAAGCTTGCTAAAGAACTGGGGCTAGCAAAGGCGGGTGATTTGATAGTGATTACCGGTGGTATTCCTATTGGGGTAGCTGGCTCCACGAATCTGCTCAAAGTGAGAAAAATCCAGTAGTTGTGCCAGGGTAATCCTGGCATGTTCTGTGTGTAAGAGTCTCACAATGTGTTGCGAAAATGGCGAGCATACCTCGCTGTGAGGATTTGAAAAACACACTCAGGCATACTCTGACTCTCTTGGCCATTTTCGTTGGTCATACTTCCACCGTCTCTGAAACCGGTATCAGCAAGCCTGCCATGGTCATCTTCTTGGCTGGAGTAAACCGTTCCTCTTTATCATTGTGAGGTGTGGGAATCCCGAAGCAATCCTTGGGGGTGTTATGGCTAGAGATTGCCAGTTCCGACAGGTTGGAGCTGGCAATGACAGTATAGCCATACCTCCGCCCAGAGGGGCGGAGGTATGGTGGAGGTATCGGGGGAAGCTTAATTCAGCATCCAACCGCTGATAGCACACTGCCCGTTGTCGTCTAATCCCACGGCGACTACTGTGCCGTCGTCCTTAAGCCCCACGGTGTGGTAACCGCCTGCGGCGACCTGGACGATGTCTATCCATCCACCGACACCGCACTGCCCCTCGTTGTTCCGTCCCACGGCGACCACAGTGCCGTTGGACTGAAGCCCCACTGTGTGAAGCGAGCCTGCGGCGACCTGGGTGATGTCCGTCCATTCACCGACACTACACTGCCCGTTGTTGTTCAACCCCACGGCGACCACAGTGCTGTCAGACTTAAGCCCTACCGTGTGAAACGCCCCCCCGGCGATCTGAACGATGTCCTCCCAGTCACCGACATCGCACTGCCCGAGCAAGTTCAACCCCACGGCGACCACAGTGCCATCGGACTTGAGCCCCACCGTGTGCTGTTCGCCTGCGGCCACCTGAATAATGTCCTCCCAATCACCGACACCGCACTGTCCGTACACGTTAAGTCCCACGGCGACTACTGTGCCATTGCTCGTAAGCCCCACCGTGTGAGAGTGGCCTGCGGCGATCTGGAGGATGTCCTCCCAGTCACCGACGTTGCATTGCCCGTGGGTGTCATCTCCCCCGGCGACCAGGGTGCCGTCGAGCTGAAGTCCCACGGTATGGTAACCGCCTGCGGCGACCTGGACGATGTCTATCCATTCACCTACATCGCACTGTCCGGATTCGTTGTTTCCCACGGCGACCACAGTGCCGTTGGACTGAAGCCCCACAGTGTGGTAACCGCCTGCAGCAACCATAGGCTCGACCTTGACAGCGAAGTTAGCGGTGATGGTTACATCTTCACCAGGCATGGTGAAGATTGTCTCCGCTTTATCCGCATTATCGAATTCACCCGCTGGTGCTGTCCAGTTAACAAACCGGTAGCCCTCGTTGGCTTCTGCTTTTATGCTGACGTTTGTACCGGCTGCGTAAGGTGCTTCATTGGTCAAATCAGTTGCTGTGCCGCTATCGAGAGGAGACACTGCCATGGTTAATTCGTATGTTGGTATCAGCTCGAAGTTGGCGGTGATGGTTACATCTTCACCAGGCATGGTGAAGATTGTCTCCGCTTTATCCGCATTATCGAATTCACCCGCTGGTGCTGTCCAGTTAACAAACCGGTAGCCCAGATTGGCTTCCGCTCGTATGCTCACTTGAGTGCCTTCTGCGTAAGGTGACTCGTCGGTCACGTCAATCGCCGTTCCACCTAGCTCAGGGTCCGCTGCCATGGTGAGCTCATAGGTTGGTATCAGCTCAAAATTGGCAGTGATTTCGTAGTGACCCTGCACAGTGATGGTGACCGCGGGGGTGGTGACACCATCTATAGGTTTACCTACCCACTCCACAAATTCGTATCCCTTATCAGGGCTGGCCAGCAGGTCTACCTTTGTACCCGCGGGAATATCATATATGGTCACTGTTTCACCGGGGCCGATCACGGTGTCCTCTTCATTAACTGTGGCAGTAACCGAACCTCCAGCGGTGCTGGAAATGTTGAGGGCGTATGTAAGAGGCGTACCAGGTGGCGGAGAAGGGTCCAAAGCAGGTTCACAGCCCATCATCCCTGCAATTAAGGCTACCGCAATCAAAAAGATACTAACTCTTTTCATGTAGTTTCCTCCTTGAAATAAATATTGTCTTCATATTACATCTCCTTTCGCAAGCCTTGTGAGAATATTTGACAATATTCAATATAGCATAGCCTTCTGTACTGTCAACCGCCCATCAGTAATAGGAATTTAGTACCGTTTAATCTCAAACCCCACTCAAAATCTCAAATCCTAATTTCTAAATCCCTGCGACTTTGCTCTGCGACAGACTCAGGACAAGCTCAGGAGAGGTCTAAACAAACTCAAATATCAAGATTCGAAGTCTTAAATTCAAAATGATTCGGAGTAAGCCGGTAATTACCGCCACACAGATGCTGGGATCAAAGGAAGAATGGGGTGGTATTTGCCGGTGCCGGTGAGCTCGAGCTGGCCATTCTCGGCAAGCCTTCTAATGCCCTCAATCACATCTCCATGGCCGCAGTCCATCAGCATCTCAGTCAGGACACTGTTGAAGTTTATGGTCGCTCGAGAGTTGGGATATTCCTCAAAGGCCTGGAGTAGAGGGCGGTATGATTCGGCACATATTTTTTTAACACTGGCGGCACCTGGGTGGGGGGCTGATTGAAATGCAATAACTGGGCCCGGTAAATCATATATACCTTCGAGTAAAAACCTTATGCATTAAACACAGTGAAGGTAACGAATCTCACTGATTTTTGCACATAGCCAGGTTGTAAATTAACTTTTCGATTTGAACTTAAGATCTATCTGAAAGTTTTTAAAGTATAGCTCGGTTATGACTATTCTGAAGAGGGTTAAACCGGAGCAAAGTCCCAATTTACCATCCCTGACAGGGCCAGAAGGTTAGCTTATTCTGCCGAATTCCTTCTCTAGTTGATGAGAACTTAAATGAATCATCGTTGGCCGGCCGTGGGGGCAGGCGCGCGGTTGCTTGGTTTGCTCTAGCTGCTTTATTAACTCCCGCATCTCTTCATTGCTTAGCTGTTGTCCTGCTCTGATAGCACCGTGGCAAGCCAAAGATTGGGCTATCTTTTCCTCCCAGGGACTGGGGCTTTCTTTGCTGGCAAGATTATCAAGCAGCACGCTTATTATCTCAATGATATTGGCCCTGCCCATTAATGCTGGTATAGCGCGTATCATATAGCTTCTATTTCCAAAAGGCTCAATGGTGAAGCCAAACTCGGCCAGAAACTCTTTACTAGCTCTCAAGGTCTCTTCCTCTCTGGGACTAAGCTCTATGGTTATCGGCTGGAGTAAGCCCTGGACTTCAACTTCCTTTTGTGCCCACTGCGCTGAAATTCGGTCATAAAGTATGCGCTCATGGGCAGCGTGCTGGTCGATGAGGTAGAGTCCGTTGGGTCCCTCGGCGATAATATAGGTGTTGGCTAGCTGTCCCAGCACTCTTAAAACTGGTAGTTCCATGGTCGGCAGCTGGGCAACAACAAAAGCCGGCTCGTTATCCATTATCATGCGAGGGCTCTGCCACTGCCCTGAACTGACTGAGAAGGGCACAGCCTTCGAGCTGGCTATAGGCGTCCTGGCTAATGCCTCCTCTATGGCTTTCTGTACGCTTCCGAAGACTGCTTGCTCATGGCAAAACTTTATTTGGGCTTTGGCAGGATGGATGTTGACATCAAGCTCTTGAGCCGGCAGTGAGATATTAATTACCGCAATGGGATGCTGGCCATCCATAAGTAAGCCATGATAGGCTTCCTTGGTCGCCCGGGTTAGCAAGGGACTGCGCACCCACCTTCGATTGACGAAGAAGCTGAGATAGTTGCGGTTGGAACGGGCCAAGGAAGGTGGGCTTGTTAAGCCACCGATTTTAGCCGGGCTGTCCTTTTGTTCCACCTTTAGCATCCTTTGCGCTACCTCTGAACCATATATCTCGCTTACCACCTCGCGCAGGTCACCATTGCCCGTAGTGCGCAGGCTGGGACGTTTATCAAGAACCAGGCTGAACTTAACCTCGGGGAAAGCCAGGGCGTACTGGCTTACCAAATGGGCGATGTGGCTATTTTCGGTATTTACCGATTTGAGAAACTTGAGTCGCGCCGGGAAATAGCGAAACAATCGGCGCACGGTTATGGTGGTGCCTTGGGGTCTGGCTCGGCTCTCCTTGCGGACCACCTCGCCCTTTCTCAAATGCAGATAGCTGCCAACAGCCTCCGTAGCCCCGTATTTATTACGAGGTTGGCTGAGGATTTCTACTTCGGCAACGGCAGCAATGCTGGGCAGGGCTTCGCCCCGAAAGCCGAGGCTGGAGATTTTCTCCAAATCTTCTAAGTTGCCGATCTTGCTCGTGGCATACCTGTGAAAGGCAAGCTCTAGCTCCGATGCCGGAATGCCCGCCCCATTGTCGCTCACTTTAATTAGCTCTACTCCACCGCCCTGAGCCTCTACGGCAATCTGGGTAGCTCCGGCATCGAGGGAATTCTCTATCAGCTCCTTAACCACCGAGGCCGGCCTCTCAATCACCTCCCCGGCAGCAATCTTGGAAACTATCTCCGATTCTAAAACCTTAATAGGCATCTAAATTCTATTTTACACGGTTTCGTGTATTTTGTCAATAGTTTATGAGGAAGAATCGAAATCTTTCTTGATTTTTTCCAGGGGTGCCAGGCTGGCCAGGAGCTTCTTAACCCCCACTTCTTCAAAAGCTACGGTCAACTCCTGGTCATCCCTTGTCGGATTGCAATTCATTACTATGCCGGGGCCAAATTTGTTGTGGCAGACATGGTCACCGATCTTTAATGTCAGAGTGTTGAGAGGCTGAGGTGAAGGCTGGGAGTCCCGATTAAAATCGAGACTAGCTACAGGAGTCGGGCTCTCTTCCCACAGACCTCTTGGTCTTATCAGGTGGGGTGAGATGTCCTGGAGAAAGCGCGACGGTGGGTTTGCCGTGATGCCGCCAAATAAGCTCCGACGGTAACTGCGTAACAGGTAGAGTCGCTTCTTAGCTCTGGTTATTCCCACGTAGCAAAGACGACGCTCCTCCTCCATTTGTTCCGGATCATCGAACGATTTCCTGTGTGGGAGAATTCCTTCCTCCAGACCAACAATAAAAACCGCGGGGAACTCCAATCCTTTAGCTTGATGCAAGGTGATCAGAGTCACAGCATCAGCTTTCTCATCCAGTTCATCTATGTCCGATACCAGGCTTACTTTTTCCAAAAATGTAGTTAAGGCCTCTTCAGGGTCGAGCTCATCATATTCACCAGCAACACTTCTCAGCTCCATTATGTTCTCCCATTTTTCCTCTCCACCCTCCTTGTCCAGAATGTATTCTCTATATCTAGTGTGCTTCAGTATCTCATTCACTAGATCAGAAAGGCTTAGCTCATGGCTCTGGGCTGTGAGTTCAGATATAAGGGCATCAAATCCAGCCAGAGCCTGGACAATGCGTGGGGAAAGGGCTTGCTTCGTCCCGACAGAATCGGGATGGCTCACCTGTTTTAGTGCCTCGAAAAGAGAGGTATCATGAGCTTTTGTCCAGGATTGAAGCTGGCTGAGAGTGCGAGGCCCGATGCCTCTGGCAGGAACATTTATTATCCGAGTCAAGCTAACATTATCCTGGGGGTTATGAATGAGTTTGAGGTAGGCAATAATATCCTTGACCTCTCTCCGTTGGTAAAAACGCGTGCCTCCAATAAGTTTATAAGGCACACCATACCTCAGGAAAGTTTCCTCTAAGGCTCGTGACTGAGCATTGACCCGATACATGACGGCGTAATCTTTGAGAGGTAGTTGCTCCTGGACGGTGAGCTTCTCTATTTCGTTGACTACGGATTGTGCTTCCTCCTCGGCATTATAACTTTCGATAATGGTTACCGGTGTTCCGTCTTCGTTTTCTGTCCACAGCTCTTTGGGCTTGCGCTGCACATTGGCTGAGATGACGTCTGAAGCTACCTCCAAGATTGTCTTGGTGGAGCGATAATTCTGCTCTAAAAACACCACTTTGGCTTCGGGGTAATCCTTCTCAAAGCTCAGGATATTACGCAAATCAGCAAATCTCCAGGAATAAATAGATTGGTCGGGGTCGCCCACCACGCAGAGATTGCGGTGTTTTCCGGTCAACTGCTTCATCAACATATACTGGACGATGTTGGTGTCCTGAAATTCGTCAACCAAAATGTGAACATACCTTGACTGGTATCTGTTAAGAATCCGAGGATGATCCTGGAACAACTGCACCGCCTTCATCAGCAGGTCGTCGAAATCCACCGCGCGACTCTGGCTGAGCAATTGCTGATAGCGTTGATAAACTCTGTGAACTATCTCCTCAAAATAGCTGCTAACCCGCTGGGCATAGCCTCCAGGGCTGATGAGGCGGCTCTTAGCAGCGCCGATAGCCGAACGTAGAGCCCGAGGAGCATACTGCTTGGGGTCGAGATTCAGTTCCTCCAGAACTTGTTTCATCAAGCTTAACTGGTCATCTTCATCGTAGATAACGAAGCTTGAGTCAAGACCTATGGCTTTGCCCTCACGACGGAGAATTCGAGCACAAATGGCGTGAAAGGTGCCTAAACTTAAGGCCTCGGCTGTCTGTCCCAGGAGTTGTTCTAACCGTTCCCTCATTTCTCGGGCGGCCTTATTGGTAAAGGTAACCGCCATGATGTGGTGAGGACTAACGCCGCACAGTTTAACCAGATAAGCGACCCTGTGGGTAATCACTTTGGTCTTGCCGCTGCCGGGTCCAGCCAGGATGAGTACAGGCCCTTTGATGGCTTCTACAGCTTCTCTCTGGGCGGGATTAAGCGTGGCTAAGATGTCCATGAAGACTCAGGACCTATTATAACATTGGGGGGAAAAAGCCCCAAAGAACGATAGAGGCTGGACCTCAATATCTTGGCACTACCCACAGCTTACAAGCTAAACCCTTGTGTAATTCAAGTCTATACTGTGCTTTTTAAACTAGCAAGTGACGAGGATGGAGAAGTGGTAAACAGAGTTTGTCGGAAATGATAAAATACTTTACATCATGGCAAAGACAATTTTCTCTTTCAAGCTAGAAGACGTGCTCAAAAAAGCGTATGACCGACAATGTCTGTCCAAAGAAGAAACGATTTTTTTGCTTAGCCTGGAAGAAGAAGAGGAGACAAATCAGCTTTTTCATATGGCGCGAAGCTTAAGGCAGAGGTACTTTGGCGACAAAATATTCCTTTATGGTTTCATATATTTCTCCACATACTGTCGGAACCAGTGCGCATTTTGTATTTATCGGGCACCTAACAAGTTGTGCCAGCGGTATCGAAAAACTGAAAACGAAATAATGGAGATAGCGCGGAGACTAGCCGAGTCTGGGGTTCATCTAATTGATCTCACTATGGGGGAAGACCCACTTTATTATCTGCAAGATAACGGATTTAAATCGCTTGTGGAGCTAATAGGAAGGGTAAAGGCGGAAACTGGTCTGCCTGTGATGGTTTCTCCTGGGGTAGTTCCCAAACAGGTTTTAGTTGCTTTAGCTGATATAGATATCGATTGGTATGCTTGTTATCAGGAAACACATAATAGGCAACTATTTCGTTGTTTGCGCCCCAATCAGAGCTATGATTCTCGCCTTGAGGAAAAATATTTGGCTAGAGAGCTAGGCTTATTGGTGGAAGAGGGCATTTTAGCCGGCGTAGGCGAGTCCCGGATAGATGTTGCTGCCTCGATGCTGGCTATGCGGGATCTGGGTGCTCATCAGATGCGTGTTATGGGTTTTATCCCTCAAAGAGGCAGCCCTATGAGTGGTTGGCCATCGCCTCCTCGTATTTATGAGATGATAATCATCGCTGTCTTGCGTCTTTTATTTCCTGATAGGTTGATACCTGCTTCCTTGGATATAGATGGTGTGGAGGGTTTGCAGGAAAGGCTGAAAGCTGGGGCGAATGTGGTTACCTCCCTGATTCCAGCACATATGGGGTTAGCTGGCGTGGCTCAAGCCTCTTTAGATATAGACGGTGGTTATCGGACGGTAAAAGGTGTGTTGCCTCTATTAGAGGGAGTTGGATTAAGAGCTGCAACAGTAGAGGACTATGGTCATTGGATTCATAGGGAGAAGGATGAGCTTGTTAAACAAGGGATTTGTAATGGGATACAGAAATGAGAGTGGTAATCGTTGGGGGGAAGTTGCAAGGTGTAGAGGCAACTTACCTGGCGCATAAAGCTGGCTGGGAAGTGATTCTAGTAGATAGAAACTCTATGGTGCCTGCTGCAGGCTTATGCGATGCCTTTTATCAGTTAGATGTAACCAGCGAGGCTTTAGATTTACCCAAAGCTATCAAAGTGGCAGATTTGATTATACCCGCTCTGGAAGAGCCTGTTGCTTTGGAGTATTTGAGCGAAAGAGCGGCCAGGGAGAGTGTACCACTGGCTTATGATGCTACAGCCTATGCAATTTCTTCCTCTAAAAGGGAGTCTGCTCTTCTATTTGCCAAACTTGGTGTCCCAATACCCACGCCCTGGCCTAAATGTGCTTTGCCTGTTGTTGTCAAACCGTCCAATTCAAGCGGGAGCAGGGGAGTACGCAGGATAAATAAAATGGAAGAACTTACCGCTTTTGTAACAAGAGAACCGAATAACTGGGTAATCCAGGAGTTTTTAGCAGGCCCTTCTTATTCTCTCGAAGTTATTGGTGTAAAAGATAATTTTGTGAGCCTCCAATCTACAGAAATCGTAGTGGATAGCCAGTATGATTGTAAGAGGGTGCTGGCTCCTGCGGGCCTTTCGTCCACGATGAATAAAAAATTCAAAGAAATTGCTATAACAATTGCAGATGCTCTTAATCTGAATGGCATTATGGATGTAGAGGTGATTTCTCATAAGGGCACTCTGAAGGTTTTGGAAATAGATGCTCGGCTACCAAGCCAGACACCCACGGTGGTTAATCAGTCAACAGGTATAAATATGTTAGAACTTTTATACGATGTATTTGTTAAAGGCGTTATTCCCACAATACCCGATGTTAAATATGAGAGAGGGGTGGTTTATGAGCATATAAAGGTGTCCCCGGGGATTTTGGAAGTATCAGGCGAACACATTATGGCTAATGCTCACCCTCTTAAGCTTTGCGAGCATTTCTTTGGCGCTGACGAGGCCTTGACCGATTTTGCGCCCGGGCATTTAACGTGGGTAGCTACTTTGATAATCACAGGAGATAACCGCGAGGAAGCTTGGAACAGGCGTTGCCTGGTCATCGAAGATATTAGAGATTACTTTGGATTATCGGTCTATAGTGATCCGATACCAAATTGTAGTTAGGTTGCGAGTGCTAAGAAGGTAGAAGAAGGATGCGTTTATCCAGTGAACTTCTAATAGACATAGATAAAGGGCTTGATAATTACAATAGGGAATTATTAGGCAAAACAGGTTGTACTCTCAGGGGGATTGCCAGCCATGCTGCTGGTGCTACAGAAAAAGAAGTATTTGAAGCTAGCAGTTCCACACCCGTGGCAGTGGTTCCAATTACTGCGGGTAAGGGCATTATTGAATGCTTTGCCCAGGTCGTGCAAAGTATTGTTAGCTATATTGGTTTTACGTCTTTCGTTACGCATGACTATGATGTTGCCGGGCTGGCGGAAGGAATTACAAGGGGAGCAAAGATTATTTTTTTAGCCGATGACAATTGTTTTATTGCTGTAAATTTATCTCGTGGGCTAGTAGTGGATAATGCTGAAGCTACAGGCAGAGGCTATGTTGCTGCTCTGGAATGTCTGGCGGGAGAATTACGTGCGCGTAGAGTGTTGGTGATAGGGGCAGGTCGAGTGGGGAGAAGTGCTGTCTGTGCCCTTAAGAGGCTTGGTGCCGAAGTAGCAGTGTTTGATATCGATCAGACTAAAGCTGAAATCTTGATGAGAGAATATGAAACGGTTAAGGAAGGAAACCTGGCAGAGGCTTTGCCACGATATACAATTCTACTTGATGCTTCCCCCGCCGCGGAGATCATCCAAGCAGAGCATATTAAGCCAGATACTGTAATTGCCGCTTGTGGCATTCCTCTCGGCTTAAGCAATGAGGCTTATTCTATGGTAAAGGAGCGTCTGGTGCACGACCCTTTACAAATCGGTGTAGCTACAATGCTTGCTATGGCTGTTAAATAAGATGACGAAAACAAAAAGAGTTCATAAAAAGTATTATCGCAAGCAGGTGGACCTTTTTGCACTTATTCGGAAAATAAAGTTATGGCCATCACGCAACGGTGTTCTTCACGGGGTTAAATCCTTTGTAGTAACAGGGGCTTATGCCGAGATAATCACCCATTGTAACCGCAGGATTACTATACGGAATTCCAAGAGAAGCCGAGCAGTGCGATGGCTTCGCAATAAATGGATTTCTACTGAATGTAGAGAGTGTCGCATACCAAACTGGAAGCTGGAAAAATTCTCTTCGACTTCTTTTAAGCGACACTATGGTGCTCAACTCAGGTGATATATAATTAGGCTGTTTAAAAATGCAGTGTGAACTCCGTATTTAATACGAAGTAGCATCGTGCTGCATCCCGGCTGCAGTTTACCCCGTACTCGATATGGAGCTGGGACAGGCTCTGAAGAGTCGCACTGCGAAATTTGGAGGTGAAGCATTTCTGGAATAGCCAGGGCAAATCTGGGTCTGAAGTTAGAACAAAATTAAACAGCCTAATTAATAGGAAGGAGGTAGAATTCAATTGAAAGAACTTTACGCTGGGGGATAAAGCGCTTAATAATAAAAATTTAGAAAAGGAGGTAATGAGTGCAGAAAATTTATACCAGAATGGGAGATGGCTCTGTAACTGAGCTGAGTGAGAGCGAGTTAAGACGAGACTTGGAAGAAGGCAGTCGGCATGCTGCGGAGAGAGCAAGGATTCCCCCCCTTTCTGAAGATGACTTGCGACGCTTGTTGGAGCTCTATAAGTGCCCTGACAAAAGTGTGGGTGTGGAGAGGGGGAAAGAGGTAATTCTTAGTTACGACAGTGGCACTACTAAATTTAACCGGGTAAATGTATCGGTAAGTAAGCTCCAATCATTGCAAATTTATGAAAGAATGTTAGGTGCTGATACAATGGAGATGGGCCACATGGATTATAGCTATAAACCGGCAAAGAATATCATGTGGATCGAGCAACCTGTATTTGAACAAGCTTTGCTGGTAACAATCCCTCCTTTGTTTTATGGAGCTATGCCTAATTTAGGCTTATATACCCAACCAGATGGCCCCTGTTCCAATCCCATGGAGTTGTTACCTCAGGGTAAAATAGCTGAGGCCAGAGCAGCTCAAGAGGAAATGGTAGAACATGCTGTTAAAGACATGGTTTATGTAGGTAGTCTAATGTATGAATCCGGAGCAGATGGCATTAATTTTGATACCACAGCTGCAGCCGGGGATGCAGATTTTTTAGCTACTTTGCGCGCCGTTGAGATATTAAAGAAGAAGTATCCTCAGATGTGTATCGAAATGGGGATGTCAGGGGAATTTATTTTAGGAATGCATGGAGAGCTAACTTACGATGGAGTGAATCTCGCAGGTCTATATTCTCATAAGCAGGTTGAATTAGCAGAGAAAGCTGGAGTTACTATTTTTGGTCCGGCTGTCAATACCAATACAGATAAATCATGTGCATGGAATACGGCTCGAGCAGTTACTTTCACAAAAGCCTGTGTTGAAAATGCACACATACCCATCCACGCTAATGTAGGCATGGGAGTGGGAGGAATTCCTGTAACAGAGACTCCTCCTGTGGATTCGGTGTCTAGAGCTTCTAAAGCCATGGTGGAAATAGGTAGGTTGGATGGTTTGTAGATAGGAGTGGGAGACCCGCTGGGGATGCATATTGCTCATAGCATCGCTTCGGGTATGGGCGGAATGCGCACTGCTGGAGATCTGGTAGCTCGCATGCAAATGTCCCGAAGTATGAAAATCAAAGAAGCTAAAGAATATGTAGCCAGTAAATTAAAAGTTTCTGTATCTGACCTCGCAGATCCGGTCGTGATGAGCGAGGTAAGGGAGGACTTAGATATTGGTAGGGTAAATGCACTTCCCCGCGTAGCTAAAGGCATCGATGCTAAATTTCGCATAGCGGAGCTGTTGGGCATAGAAATCAACTGTGTGAACCAGTTTAAGGATAGGATTAAGTAGGAAATAAGAGCATAAAAAAAGGAGGTCAAATTATGGAGAAAGAGCAACTTATAAAGGAAGCTGCGAAGTCAATTATTGATGCGGATAAAGCCAAGGCTGAGGAGCTAGCGAAGAGTGCTATTGCTGCCGGGATGGACCCCTTAGAGGTAATTGACGAAGGATTCAGCGTTGGCATAGCTAAAGTAGGCGATCTCTTCGGGAGGGGGGAGCTATTTTTGCCTGAGCTAATACTATCGGCTGAAGCCATGAAGGTGGCTACAGATATACTTAGCGCCTCACTGCCCCAAGGTGCGCAAAAGAGAGGGAAGGTAGTGATGGGGACAGCCCAGGGGGATATTCACGATATAGGGAAAAGCATGGTGGTCTCATTTCTGCAAGCCAATGGATTTGAGGTTTATGATGTTGGCCGAGATGTAGAGAC
>Ga0209979_1000175_pt1 | contig 103725 bp, 94 predicted proteins | sample AnhtaG_FD_183114 | JGI IMG/M metagenome (GOLD analysis project Ga0209979, IMG submission 183114) | Deep subsurface microbial communities from Anholt, Denmark to uncover new lineages of life (NeLLi) - Anholt_01485 metaG (SPAdes) (version 2) | ecosystem: Environmental > Aquatic > Marine > Oceanic... | reverse complement strand
TACCCGGGACACGATCATTGCCTTTCAGGATGCCAATGCCCTGCCGGACATGGTCCAAATTGGTAACGAAGTTTCCAACGGCATGCTTTGGCCGAACGGTAAACTGCCCGGTAACTGGGACAACTTTGCAGAGCTGATGAAGGCCGGGATTAATGGTGTCGATGCCGGCCGAGGCAACAGTCAACGTCCCCTGATTATGGTCCATATCGATAAGGGCGGCAGCAAGAACCGGACCAAGGCTTTCTTTGACAAGTGGCACTCCTATGGCGTTGACTACGATATCATTGGGCAGTCCTACTACCCGTGGTGGCACGGTACTTTGCTTGAACTCAGGGACAATATGATCTTCATGGCAAACGAGTACCAGAAGGACATTATCATTGTGGAGGCGGCCTACAACTGGAGACCGGCTGAATACAAAAATAAGAAAGCGCCTTTTCCGGAGACCCCTGAAGGACAGAGACAGTTTCTGGACGAGGTAAATCGAGTTGTTCTTAACACTCCTTACAACAGAGGTAAAGGCGTATTTTGGTGGGAGCCCGCGGTCATGGGAGGTCTTCGAAGAAGAGGCATGTTCGATGATGACGGCAACGCCCTGCCCGTCATCACGGTATTTGATAAGTTCACGAGACGCTGATTTTACGAGAACGTTTCCCGCTCGATTTGGCCAAGGTAGAATCGGCCGTCCTTCTGCATAAAATTGATAATGGTATCAAACTGCTGATTTATGAAACGAGTTTCGTTGCAGACCATCGCTATCGCAACGACCGCAAGTGTTTTATTGTCCTGATGCTCAACTTCTGCAACGGAAATATTGAACCTGCTTTTCAATCGGCCGAGCACACTTTTGATGATGCTTCTCTTTTCCTTGAGGGAAGTTACCCCCTGCATATGCAATTGAGCCGTCATCACACCGACAATCATCTCGATACTCGATTCCTGATATTCGATACTCGTTCAAGTATCAAGTATAGATTCTTCTGCTGAGATTGCAACGAGAATCGAGCATCGAGCTTTCTCCATTCGCTTTGCTATATCGCTTAAAACGGTCGGAAGAATCCGGCCTAATTGTACTGGTTCCGACATTTCTCGTCCCTCGTGATCCGTGACTCGACTATCAAGCATTGACTCAGGGGGCACGTCTCACACCTTCATTTCTGCAACGATTTGCCGGGTCTGCGGTGATTGGTCTTTATGGGCTTGCTTGAATTCTCCAGCGTAGGCTTCGTGCTCTTTCTTGAAAAGCTCGTTGCCGGCAATAATCTCCTGCAATGCCTGCGATTTTTTCCTGGCCTGCTTTAAGAACCGAACCGCTCTTGTGCCATACACGCCGCCCAACAAAGCACAGATGCCAATAGCCAGCTCAAGCGCATTATCCGCCACCTGCCACGCATCGGGCCTTTCTGCCGATTCAGACAAAGCCGTCCTCGCAAGCTGCCAGCTCGATTCCCGCAGTATCTCTTCAGCAGTGTCGGCTTGTGGAAATTCCTTCGGCAGGCCGTAATAAGAAGTAAAGGTCCTGCTCTGCAACTGCGACAGCCCGGTCAATGCCTGCAGGTTTTCCGAGGCAGCCTCGTCCCTGGCAGTGTCCGCAGCAACCATCGTTGTGCGATTGTGCAGCCAGGCATTTTGCTTTTGGGCCTCGGTCGGTGCAAAACGCAGACTATCACAGCCAGCCAATAGAAAACACGGTAGAATTAATGTAACTAAAACCTTTCCCATCGTTTCTCTCCTTAAACTGTCTTGCCCTTGTTAGCCAATTAAAAAGTCTCTTCTGATGTGTCCGTTTTGTTTAAATCTCTCTCAATTGCCCGCAGGCGATATTCGTACGAAATGCTTTTTGACTGAAGCAATTCGAGTTTTTGTTGAAAATTCTTCTGGCACCGCAGCAGCATAGTCACATCGCGCTGTAACAAATCAAGCTGTCTCTGCAAATTGACCCAACTGCCCACAATCAGAGAGGCCAGCAGAACCAGTTGAATCAGCACAGAAAGATTTACCCTGCGATTAAACTGCCAGCTTCTCGAATTCTCTTCAGCCATTTTTACACCGGGACATAGAAAACATTCTTGCCGCCCACTCTGGACATGACCGCATAAGTCACCGCTGAGAGCGTTCCTTGCTGCAAAAAGGATTCAGCCAAATTGACCGCCTGCATCTGCCCCCCAATCTCTACCGGCAGCGACCCTGCGTCGCCTATCTCCACAGCCCGGACGTTATAGACATTATATGACGACAGACTTTTGACCTTAACAGCCCAGGCGGCGGCTCTGGCGCCAGGTGAAGTAACAACTGATACCTCTTGAGTTTCTTCAGAACCCTTTCGGGCAAGTCTTTCCAGTACCTGTTGGTTATCTACAATATTTACACCGTTGCTCATATCTGTTACTTCCTTTTGCGAACGATTTTCAAATTCGTACATTGCTTTTCAAAATCCATCTGGACTTGCTCTATCCAACTGACGCTTCGGTTATCGCTCTTGCAGCCGAGCAGGTCCCTGCTTTCAGGACTTGTGCTCACCCTGTCGCCGATTCTGTAATCAAAGGCCAGGTAAGGCGTCTGCACATCGACAGTCTCGATAGTCTCAGACGCCACCTGAGCCCTTTTACGCACAAATTCGTATAAAGCAATAGAATCGTCAGCCTCGTCCGGCACACCGAGCGTATCGTCAGATGAATTTGCAAAAATGCTCTGGCCTGAAACCTTGCGATACTTGAACTGACGGGGCAGTGTAATAATATGCTCAACCACAGGCACGGTCGAATCGACAGGCCCGTCGGCAACCACACAATTCAATCTCTCATCGCTGATTACCGATGCGGTTATTCTAAATCTCAATACCCCTTTCAGTGCTGCCACCCAGGTGTCAACATCGAGCTGGTCACTACTGAGCCACACTCCACACTCATCGAGCAGGTTATTAAAAGCGTAAAGGTACTGCCACCAATGCAAGCCATTATCGAACGATACCTGCAAAAAATAACCCAGCGACCTTCCCTGTTTGTCAGTGGTTAAGACCGGCCAGAAGCGCCTGCGAAGACGAACGAAATTACCACCCTGGAAAATTTTCGAAAAGTCAAACGCATCACCTTGATTGTATGGGGCGCCACTGTAGTCGCCTGCCTCGTTGAGACACCATTTACGATATACATCCTTTACCTGATAGAAATCGGGGTTGGTCGAAGGTGAGAATTTATCATAATCAGTATCCTCGTGGCTTCCGTCCCAGGCCTTTACCAATTCGAAGGTCGCTTCATAAACTTTGAAGTCACCCTGAGCAATATACTTGTGCGTTATCGGCCAAAAATTCTTCTTGCTGCGCAAGCTCGCGATATTCGTCTTTGAGATGCTAAACTGTTCGCCGTACGGCTGGCAATTTAACTCAACCGCTCTGCCTGTACCACTCTTATGGAACACAATCGCCTGCTTAGGGCCGGTCTCTACGAGCCGCGGAACAAATTTGAATTTCAATCCGATCCTCTCACAACATCGGTGCAGTGCCTGTAATAGATTCAGTCCTGTCACATCAAGGTCGCGAACCTCCTGGCCTTCGGTCAATGCTTGCAACTGCTCGACACTCGGCCTCTGCAGTTGGCCGTTCGGCAAGTACTCGCAAAGCAAATAGTTAATAACTTCCGCATAGCTCCAGAGCTTGCCTTGCGACGGTTCGGCACAAAAGGTTATATAGCTCTTGCCATTAACTTTTATCGGCATAGGATTGGCATTCGGCTTGCCATCAAGATTAAACACGGTATCAACACCAACCAGAAACAAACTCGAGCCGTCTGAATCACCTACCCGCTGGCCGTAGACGGTGATACGTTTTAGATTCGCGCTAAAATCCCTGGCTACGATCTCCACCCTCTCGCCGTTAGGCCCAATCTCTGTCTCGATGCCTTCTATTTGACCCTCGAAGAGAGGAAAAGCAAAAGCCGCTGCGCCTGGTGGGACACCGTTATAAATCTGCTGGATGCAAACACGTTTTCCCATTGCAAGTTCGGTCTCAACATCCTCAGCAACAACCAAATCGGCGCCCGTGTACGCAGCAGGGTTATAAGCTAATCTGGCCCAGCTAAACTCCGGCCAGCCACTGTGCACAATCTCTATAGGCTCAAGAAAGGGGCACAACGCACCATCAAGCAAAATTGAGACAGTAGCCCCGGGAAGTGCCAGTCGTGTTTGAGTCGATTGGAAAAAGTCGATTCTGTTAGACATAAAAAACCTCAGATGTGTTAGGTAGTTTCAGCACTTAGAATATTGACCACACCGGGGCTTACGGTATCAAGTTGGATACTTATTTCGGCCAATGAAGCATTTTCCACCCCGGCAGCATCTTCAGCCCTTATGCAAAAGAGATATTTGCTCGCCTCAAGTGTGTCACTCTGGTAGCTGTAAAACCTTCGGCCGGCGTAGCAAATCGTGGCAATTGGGTTTTCATAATTGATTTGTCCCGTGCCGGCGTCATAATAAACCTTGAAGCGCGCGGGCGCCGACTCCTGTGCGATGGGGCAATAGACCCAGATAAGCTGTATTTTATTGCCGGACACCTGTTGGGCTCTTGCCTCAAAAATATTATTGGGCTGCGGCTCTGCCAGGTTCCCACCGGCATCTATTGAAACTTTGACTGCAGCAGCTAAGGTATGTTCCTGACGCCCGCAATTATTGGCCCGACGAACAATATAAAAATATGTCGAGCCGCTACTGTGCGGAACATAGCTGGGCGGCCATATCTCAGAAGCCTCTGCTTCGGCCACAGCGAGTATGTTGAAGAAATCAATCTTATCGAGGCCAGGCCCGCGATAGAGCATCTGACAACCTGCAATACGAGTCCAGAAATCCCCACCGGTCAGGCCCATTCCGAGCTTGACACCGTTTGGCGAATCACCCTCATATAAACTGTCAAAAAACTTGGCTTCCATAGTCTCAAAATGTCATAAAAAATAAGCTTTACGGTGCTCCCGGCTCTCTATCCAGCGTGCTCTCACCGTCGGCAATACCAAGCTGCAGGATCGTATTGCCACCAGCGTTCTTTATTGCCATATCACCCGTAGTCTTGTTCTGGCTCATTTTATTGACCAGCCGCATCAGGGCATAAAAATCCAGCCTAACTTCGACGGGAATATACCGCTCAGCATTAGCCAGATTGTTGTTACCATTTTTATCGGCATCCAATACCGCGATAAGGTCGCCTGCATCAAAAGGTGCCGTCCCGTAAGCGACGCTGAATTTGTACCAGCCGCCGCCGATTTCGCTGATAGTTGGGGTATCGCCGGATTTGTCACCGCCTGCCAGTGTCTTCAAGCTTTCAAAGTCCATTTGAGCTGCTGCACCGGTCAGCGGCTCTCCATCCTTTGATACATAAAAAGGTATTTTAATTGCCGTATTCGCCATTTTTTAAACTCCTATCGAATAATTCTAAGTCTGGCCATATTCGCTATACGCTCACGATCTCCGAACTGATATTTCTGTAAGATAGCCCCCATCTGAGTGGGATTGCCGTTTATATCCGGTTTGCCGCCGCGAAGCACCGCAGGATTGCGAGGCCTGAAATCACCGTTGGCCGCATCAACAAACTGCGGGGCTTCCTCGATGCAATTTTGTTCAGGCAATGCAGCAGGTAAACTAAATTGACCGCTGCCATTGCCGTGAGCACAACAGTAGGCAACGTGTGGTGCCATCAAGCTTCCAGCTACGTTAGCATAAAATCCCCATTGCCCATTGTCTTTGGCAATGCAGTTGATAGCTATGGGATTAGACTTCGTGAACTCAAAGCCGTGCTTACCGTTATCATAAGCCACGCAATTCTTCAGCAATGCACTGCCATAGAAACTACTGGTTAAAAATCCACTGTACTTTGTCCCACCATTACCATTGTCATACGCAATACAGCCTAAAAGAACCGAACTGAAAGCACCACCTGTATACTGAAAACCCTCTCTGACATTACCGTGAGCAATACAATTTATCAATAAATGGTTTGGATAGCCGCTGCCCAAACCCAGGTAAAAACCATTGAAACCATTATCATTTGCTTGACAATCAATCAACGCAAAGCCTCTGCCATAGCTTAAAAGCCAGCCATAGAAAGCCCCGCTATTGCCTTGACAATTTACAAATCGAATGCTGTTTACATTCGTATTAACGGACTTCCAATTCATATAGGCATCCTCAACTATCACGTTTTCAAAGATTACCGCTTCAATGGTATTGTCAAAACAGATACCGCCATTCGGATTGAAGGCGGCGTCATCCTCGCCGTCAAAGGTGACTTGCCCACCATCTTCTGGCTGCGTGGTAAATCCTGCGAAACGCTTGAATGATTTGTTTGCCATACTGCCGCCGGCAGTGCCGAGATTCCACGTTGCAATAAAATCCCCGTTGGTTTTGGATTGGTTTTTATTGCTGTGAATCGTAACGCTGTAACCATTCGTTGCATCAGTGTTGTTCCAAACAGTCTGTGCCTTTTCAAAAGCACCGCCAACTTTGCAATCGCAGGTAGGCTCACCATTACCAGGAGCTTGATAATCCAAATCAATGTCAATCCAATTTTCTGCCGGATCTCGGTTAATAACCTCATAGCGATCGTTGTCATATATTCCACTGAATTCTATATTGGCTATTAGACCTAACCAAGGGAAAAAACCAAAAGCACTGCTTCTCGTTATACGCACTTTACCACTACCGTTATTCGTAATCGTACAGGCGGTCTGACTGCCATTCCAAGCATCACTTTCTGATGCAGGCTCACCGTTCGCTCCCATCACGTTTGCAAGATTCTTGTTCAGCTTTGCAACGTCATTCCACGCTTCGAGGGTCGCTCCACCAGCATATTGGTCTCCTGCTTTGGTACCCTGACCGCCAACGAAGAAAACTGAATCCTTGCTATTGAAAATCGTAGGCATTAGAGTTCAACCTCCGGCCTTTGCGGCTTACCCTTCAACCAAATCTTCACGAACGGCTTATCGCCTTCTCGGCCTCTCTCGGACTGCCAATCAGGAAAGTTCGCATTAAGCCACGTCATCGCCGTTAATCTTAACTGCTGCATATCATTCTCGTCATCCCGATTTTGCAAAGCCATAACAATCCCACGCTTCATATTATTCAGGAAAGCCAGGCTGAAATTGCGGGTTCCCAGCAGTTCTGTCACTTGATTGAAGCCCGCATTTTCTACTTGCTCGATGGTATAGTTGCCGTCGAGTGCTATCTGTTTGAGCTTTTTGTATAGAGGATGGTTCTTCATTTATCCTTCCTCGGTCCAGGTTCCGTTCTTGGCAATAGTCGCCCAGTCACCATTCGAATCGGCAATAAGTGTCAGACATTCACCTATCGCATCAGCAGATTTGTACTTATCAGCCGTCTGGCCGCTGTCGTCCCTGATAGTTGCCGTGCCGGGGTCAACCCGCAGCTCCTGGGCCGCCTGGACCGCAAAGGTGAATACCGTCCCTTGCGGAGCCGATGCCGGCAATGTGAGTGTAACTGTCCCGGTGGCGCCTAAATTTGTGTGAACACTGCCGGATTCAGCCGCCGTCAGTGTGTCATCGGCTGTATGCGCCTCGACCATCTTTTTCACCCCACCGGCCTCATAGGGCATCACAACATTATGACCAGCGCGGGAATCGGTTATCGACTCGATGTCCCCGCCTGAGGTGGTTACTACCGCCAAGCGAATATGAGGCGTGGTTGCCATATTCGGGAAGCTGCTGTATTCGTTGGTGACAAGATTGCCGGCTGAATCCAGATAGACATAAATATTTGTCTTATCATCCGCCAAAGTATTGCCCGATGAGCCGTCATAGCTAACCAACTCTGTACCCAGCCAAAACTTGCCTTCTTTTATGCCAATATCCAACCCGCCCTCGCCATAGACCCTCAAATCGTTTGCCCGCCGTGTAGCCAGCAATAGCCGATACAGCAATTTTCTAAAGTGCAGATAATAAGGCGATGTACCGGTAGATATATACTCAACTCCGGTCTCACTGTCAGATTGTATATTTAACAACGCATTGTCAGATGGATAAACTTCAGCCATAATATTCTCCTTGTTACTCTTTTACGAGATACTCAGCACCAATTGATTCGTCTGTTTATCGAACGAAGAAATACTTATTCGCTCAGCGGGCCTTGGCGCGGGTGTCACCGTGACTTGGCCGGTTTCGCTGCCGCTGCTTTCATTGCCAGCTTCGTCAGTAACCTTAACGGCAAATTTGTAAACGCCCGCGCACAGCGGTGGGCTTGTCCACTCAAACGTATCTGCATCAAGGCCGAACTGACCGTGACCAAAACCGCCCTTTCCAAACCCTACCGCCGCCGCCGAGTCATAACCGAAATCACTTGCGCCGAACCTGCTCATTCCGAACCCCGCCTTATCCTGCCAGGCCGGCCAAACCCTTATCGGTGAATCATTAAGTGCCTTGTTGTAATCGATTTCGCCCGTGCTGTCGTCAAAGTAGATTTGAGCAGTTGCGCCAATCGGCAAACCCTGGCTACGCAGCACACTGATTCTCACCCGGTCACTCTGGCCAATCGACGAATCAATCTCACTGCTAAAATCAGTATCCGCTTGTTCGGCCTCAACGGCAAAAACCTCGATCCAAACCGGCGACTCTAAAGAGGTAGGTATCTGAACAATCATCTGTCTTTGCTGACTGTCAACCGTTACCCCTGCATATTGGCCGTTAACATAAATCTGATAAAACTTATCGCTCCAGGCCGACCGCCATCTTACCAAAGCTATCCGCGGCACTTCGACATACCCACCGTCCGACCAAATGCCGCCGGGCAATTCAAACGCCCTGACCCTTTCTATCCCGCTGCTGATAAGTGCCATTATTACTAAACCTCTAACTGCGTATAAACGATTTCATAATCGATAGCTACACCGCCGCCGCTTGCCCGCTCTTTGCTTACCTTGAAAACATCCATTCGAAGATTATCAAACTCTTTGCCGCTGCTGGTTACCAACGTGTGCGTATCACCGTCCATGTAGGCCGATATTACGCTGATTCTGTCATCCATTTGCGATCGGCTTTTCGCCCGCAACACGCCTCTCTGTTTTATCTTCCTGCCACGTCCGCCCAGATCAATACTCAGCACGCCGTCCAGTCCCGGCACCGTTCTCTCTATCGAATCCCGGCCAATACTCTCCGGCTCAATTTCTAACTGCTGCTCGTCAAATAAACTTTGTCCATCCAAAGTGGTACTCATCTGTTTTCCTTCACAAACTAATCCCGCACTAACCTTACAGACGCCCCGACCCTGGTGACATCAGCTACTCCGTCAGAGCCGACATCAATACTGAGCCGACACCGCTCTCTTGCCCTCTCAAAAAGCCTCTGATAGTGCAGACTCTTCTTCCAGAAATTCTCATCTTTGGCCTTACTGGCTAACATTGCATACACACTTGACACGACTGCAAAGACCGACGCTCTCTTTAAGACATCTGTATCCAGAACGTCATTAGCATCATAGACACTTCCGGGATTACCCGGCCTAATACCGAAGTATTCAGTCAGCTTAAAGCCAGCTTCGCTGGCCTGTGGCCTGAACGTGCTGATGCGGTAGGATATGTCAGTAGCCGCCGGCGGCGCAATAGCATCATCATCTGAATCCGACCTGATCACTGAAACCGTAAGTTCTGTTGCCGAATCGACCGAGATAATCTCGTATGCGCCGTCCAGCGAACCATCTGCAGATTGCAAATATATAACGCCGCTAGCCGGGACCTGCGCACTTACAAAATCCGCACCGCTTGCCGTAAATGTCGTCCCGCTGAGTGTCCCGCCTGTCCCTGCCGCCAATACCTGCCCCGGCAGATGTAATTCGCCGAACAGTACCGGCTCGTATTTCAAAATGTCCGCATCGTTTGAAAAAATAATCATTTTCTTTAGCCCTCTTCACGAGTAACCAGCAGGATTAGGTGCCCAAAGAGCAGTTGTCCCTTTGGGCACCCCCGCCAAGACGCATCATTTTACGTCTCAGCTAACCCACCACCATTTAGCTGGTACTCAGACTGCGAATAAGCCCGTGCGCCGCCTCGTTCTTGAGCTCCACGGTATATTCGCCAATCAGTTCGCCACACTCATAGTCACCACCACTTGCCAACGGCTTGAAATGAAAGCTCCGTCCTGCTAATGGCAGCACGCTAATACGGGATGAATCCAGCAGTAGCGCAGCATCCTGTGGTATCCATCGCGAGGTAACAATTCTGCAAACACCGAAGTCGCTTTCGTAAACACTGATCATATCAGTGAAAGTGGTATCATTAGCTCCGTAGGTCCGACTGTCAGCGGAGAAAGCATTTATCTTTCGCTTCTGAAAACCACCGACGACAATCAGGTCCACATTACCGCTGCTGCTCTCCCAAACCTGCCTGAGCACATAATTAATCTTGGCCTCGTCAAGGTCAGTGCCTGTCGGAAAGCCGCCATCGCCTGTATGGAAAACACTCGTCGAGAGGTGTTGAATAATGCCCTTCATCGACCTTCTTACAGAGCCGCTACCCTCAGGATTGCTCGTCGGCTGGCCGCCGTTGATAACCGTATTTTCCAGATCGCGAATCAGTTCCCGCAGCCGTTCCTGCTTTTGATAATCCATCTCATCAGCCAGACCCAATTGGCTCGCAGCCATATCCGTCCCGCTCACTTCCACCGCAGCGGTAAATATCTGCGTGTAGTTGCCGCACCGACTGCGATTGGTAAATCTTGCACCGGGTTTGTCCGCCCCTTCAAGAGCCGCATTTCCAAGAATGTTGATTACCTGATTGTCAGCCAGGTCTTCTGCGGTGGTTCCCGCATAACCTCGAACCACTGTCAGCGTATTGCCGTCGATACCGGTAACCAGCATCAATTCCTCTGACCCTTCCACCTGAATCTGGTCGCCCACGCGGAATCTGCTGCCGTTATCGACCACAAAATCGGTGTCGGCCGCTGGGTCGGTATAGGTGCTGTCGTTAATTGCGTCCTTATTGGGCAGAAGTTCATCTTCCAGCCATTCATGATGCGTACTGGCCGCTTCTCTCATCGGATCACCCAAAGCATCCAGTAAAGGTGTCTCATAAGGCGAAATTATCCCGATCAAATCCGATACATCCTCAGCCAATTCCGGCAGAGTCGTACCCGCCGAATAAGTTGCTTTTCCTGTAAAAGCCATCTGTTTTTCTCCTTTTTTAGTTAGTAGTTATGAGTTCATAGTTCTCAGTCTATAAACCACGAACTATAAACTCAGATAAAATTTCTTCGCAGTTTCAGATACTCCTGCAAATCTGTCCGATTGCCTGTCGTTGCCGCTTTCCTGGCTGCTCTTTCGAGAATTGTCTGGCTGTTTTGTATCCGGTCCTTAACCCCTGCGGTTTTTTTTGCCGTCACAGCCCCATCGCTGTTGCCAGCGAACAGATGTTGCTTTTCCTTCTTCAACTGCTTAACCACACCGTCCAAATCCGCATCGTCCCCACCTTCTATTCTGGCCTTGGCAATTAACACGGCCGTTTCCAGATCGACAGTCCCAGCAGCAGCTAATTTGCGCGTCAGTTTTTGTTCGACCTCAATACTGCTCAACTGCTCAGCCATCTTTTTGGCCTCTGATTTTGCTTCCCTCAATTGCTCAGCCAAAGCTTCGATTTTCTTCTCAGCACTCTGTGCTCTCTTTCGATAGCGGATTGATTCGGTCACCGGAACAAGTTTCAAGTTATCGACGTCACTATTAGTATGTCCCGCTGTGTCTTCTGACAAAATCCCTTCGTCTGTGTCAATCGGACTCATAAAACCTCCTGATTAGACTTCAGTCTGGGACCCCAAACGCACTTTATTGCGGCTGGGAACCCTCTTAACTTTCTTTCACGGCCTCATAGCCTAATTCTCTGAGCAGCTGCTCAGTCGGCACGCCCAATTCTTTTTTAATCTGGGCTTCCTTTAACTTTTCCATCATATTTTCAGGCAGCGGACTGGGAAAAATAATATCAATCTCTCTATCCGCCCCGCCGATTTTGTAGATGTTGGCCTTATCGAGTATATCCAGAACCATTTGGGCGATTTTTTTCAGCCCTTCTCTGTATGTAAACCTCTTTCGCTCGGTCTTCGACAGCATCCCCATAAACGTCAGTCTGAGAGCCACCGCACTTGTAAGGTTGCCGAGCTTATTCTTCAATACTCCCGCCACCACCGGTGTTACTCCGCTGGTTTTATCTATCGCTTCTCTAATCTCAGCGATGTGCATATCCTCACTCGGCGTCGCCGCATCTCCGCCGAACTCTTCGATAGCCGCATCCGGATTGTCGGTGTACCACATCCTACCCGGCGATATGGGCCTATCCTCGAATCCCTCTATCCCTTTGCCAAGATACATCTTAAACGACTGGAACGTAATCCTGCTCGCCCTGTCACTCAATCTGGTATTAAGCTCATCCTGCAGCGGTATCAGCGGCTCGACATCGCTTAGTCCCTCATAGTAGTATGGCTGAGCGATGTTTTGGATATGCACCACCGGCAGAAATCCCCACGGCAATTCGCCTTCTGCAACAAGCTCTTTGTCTTCATACCTCTGCCAGCCGGTGGCTGAAGTAATCTCCGTCACCGCAACCACCTGCCGACTATTCCGTCGCGCAAGCGCAGGACTTCGTCTGCCCTGCGACAGCCCGCCAAGAAGCCGGGATAGAAAAGAGTTTTTCCCGCTCAGGGCGTTTCTCTTCTGGTAGAAGTGCTGCACGTAATATCTGATTTTTTTGTAGTCGTCCTCTTCCAGGACAGGCAGTGCCCTCGGTGCTTCAATCAGTTCCAGGCCGATTGTTTGTGCCAATTGCAGCACATCGTTGAAATTGTGGATTGACGATTGACAATTGGCGATTGACGAATCGGAAATCGTAAATCGTAAATTGGAAATCTTTTCGCCAGGCCTGACGAGACAATCGACAAAACCGTAAATACTTCCGAGCACTGCCATATCCTGAAAAAATCCGATACCGCCGTTAGCTGCAAACACTGCCTTCAATATGGATTCAATTTCTGCACGTTTTTTGCTATCCGGCGATTTGGAAACAAAACTAACTGGCTTTCCGAACAGGAAATCCACTGCTGCATTTATTCGCCACGCAATATCGTTTTCGATTACCACCTCTTTTCGCTGCACATCGCCGATTCGTCTTGCACCGAAGACGCCTGCATTTGCCGAGTGGACGAGCCCCGTTATTCTCGCAGGCAGCCCATATTCCTGTGCCTGCAGGTAGCACCGTCCCAATTCGTGCCCCGGCTCACGGGACACGGGTCCCGGCTGCATCCGGTTTGCGTAATATTCCCACAGCTTCGCAAAGTGTGTTTGAATATCTACCGCGTGTTCATCAACAAGCCACTCGATGTAATCCGCTTGTAGAAGTGGGTCTTTGAAGAAACCAAGTTCAAAAGCCATTTCTTTTCCTCACAGGTTATTAGTGATTGGTTATTAAGCCGAATTTACCAATTACCATTTACCAGTTACCATTTACCACTCACCAACAACGTCTCTCTATAAATGGACGAACCTGCGCGTTTGAGTCGAAAAATGTGGTTTTTTCGGAAGGAGTTTTTTTCACAAGTCCTTAGCTACAAACGATTAAAAAAAAATTTGAAAATTTCTATTTTTGCCGCTAACTACCTGCACTTTTGATTGATTTTTTTGACAAACCTGCACATCTGCCGTATAATTACTTGCTGTTCACCTGTGGCAGAGCCAAACTCTGTTTGCACAGAACCTCCTTTACACCGATATTGTAGGGGCGGTTCGCGAACCGCCCCTACAAAGAGAAAGGATGTCTTAAACGTTATTTTGAATACTGCACAATCGATGATTAAGAAGCGCTACATACCTCTGGCCGGATGTTTAATTTTAGGGGCCATAGCCCTCTCTTCCAGGGCAGCAGTCCCGCTGCCTGAACTCACCGTGCCGAACGGCTTTGGCGTCAACATACATTTCAGGGGCGAACCCCGCGATTTGGATTTAATCGCCGACGCAGGGTTCAAGTTCATCAGGATGGACCTGACATGGGGAGCTGTCGAGAGAAAAAAAGGAGTTTACGAATTCGAGAAATCCGGTTATGACGCCCTGACGAAAGGATGCTCCAAACGAGGCATACGTATCCTGTATATTCTCGACTACAGTAATCGGCTATATGAGTCGGACAGGTCGGTCCGCACAGAGCAGGGCCGCAGGGCGTTCGCCGCTTTCGCCGAAGCCGCTGCAAAGAGATACGCAGGAAAAGGAATATTGTGGGAGATATGGAATGAGCCGAACATAAAGCAGTTCTGGAGACCTCAGCCAAGCGTCGATGATTACTGCAAGCTGGTCAAACTAACCGCTCCACGCCTTAAAGAAGCTGACAGCACCGGCTTAGTCGTCGCTCCTGCTACATCAACAATCTCATTTAATTGGCTCCAGCAGTGTTTCAAGACAGGGCTGCTCAAGTGGATTGATATCTTAAGCGTCCATCCATACCGGCCACAGCCGCCTGAGACAGTCATCAAAAATTACGCCCGGCTTCGTGAGCTCGTCACACGTTACGCACCCAAGGGCAAAAAGATACCTATCATCTCAGGCGAATGGGGCTACTCCAATCTTAACTGGGACAAAACTCGTTTATCCAACGACCAACAGGCCCAGTATCTTGTCAGAGAGCTCTTGATAAACCTCTATCAAGGCATCCCCGTCAGTATCTGGTATGATTGGAAAAACGATGGCACCAACCCCAACGAGAGAGAACATAACTTCGGCACCGTCACACACGACCTAAAACCCAAGGCAGCATATCTGGCGGCTAAGACTCTTGCCTCTACGCTAAAGGGCTACCGCATCGAGAAACGACTCGATTTAGGCAGTGCAAACGATTTTGCCCTCAAGCTAATCAAGAATGGCAACGAAGCGCTCGCGTTCTGGACAGTCGGTAAATCCCATCAGCTATCGTTTCCGCTCCCTCCAGGCCAAGGAATGCTCATCAACTTACTTGGCAACAAAACCAAACTTTCCTGGAAAACCGATGGTTTGAAGCTGACCGTTTCACAAAGCCCACAGTATTTGCTAATTACCGGCAAAGACAACCTTCAGCCACATACAGCCACATACCTTGGAGGACCCCAAGCAGACCAGGCCACTGCCATCGACATTGCACCTGATAAGACCCTCGTTTTTGCCGGCGTTATCAAAGACAATGATCTTGGAAAAACTCCGACCAGACTTCTCAATGGCGGAAGTGGTGTTGTTGTCCGATTCAATTCGACAGGGGCAAAAGTGCTTTCTGTTACACGTATTGCCAACAGCGTAGACGATATGGAAATAAACGCAAGCACCGGCCAGATTGCGGTTATTGGTGATTTTGGTGTTGCTCTTCTCGCCTCTGACGCCGGCAGCATTATCTGGAATAAAGCTCTCAAGCCTGCTGGGGGAGGTGCCACAGCATCCACCGGAAGAAGAATTGCGGTCGGCAGCAAAGGAACGATTGCAGCCCTTCATGGTAAGACAGTAACAGTGTTCGACCAACAGGGCAAAAAACTGGGAAGCTGGAAACTGGGAAACAGTTTTGTAGAAGATATAGCCATCGACGAGGGAACCCGCCTTGCGGAAACCCAAACCAGTAAGTCCGTATTTGTTGTCGGTTTTGATAACAAGCGCCTTTCCAGTGCCAATACGGGATGCCCTAACTGTCCGGTCCAGGTGGCATTCATGTACAGCTACGACTATGCGGGAAATAAAAAATGGACAAACTGGAATTTCAGCGGACGTTCCTGTGACAACGGCAATGAAGCGGATACCCGCGCTCTTCGAGTGGCTATGGGGCGGGACGGCAAACTCTATCTCGGCGGCGAAAGCGCAGGTGGCAATTCCATCTTCCGCTGGAATCCCAGAAAACTGGGACAAAGCAATCAAGTCAAGGGAGATAGGTTCCACCATCCTTACAATACTGCAGCGAACCATATCAGCTATTATGCCCGGCTTGAACCAGCCACCGGCGAGCTTCTCAAAGGCCAATTTGTTCTGGCACGCCTCAGTTCAAATCGAGGAAATGCCATTCGAATGCACGCCATCACTGCCGATGAGGATGGTAATGTCTACGTCGGAGGCATTTCCACTTTTGCTCTTGACAAGGAAAATCTTCCAACCGTGGCCGGTGAATCCGTTGCTCCTGCAGGTGGATTTGTTCTTGTGATACGTTCTGATTTTTCCGAACGCCTTCTATGGACAACTTTCGAAAAGGAGGCGTATACAAGCACGGTTAAAGCAGTTGCAGTTGGCAACGGCATTGCCACAATAGCATCAAACGCAGAAAAAGATGCTATGATTACCCATAATGCCATGCAGAAAAAAACCAATAATCTCTCGAAAGATAGGCTAGATGCATATATGGCTGTCTGGAGTCCGAACCCGGCAATTACTCGCTATCCTCTTTCTGCAGCAACTCGATAATCTCGGCCTTTGTTGGCAGGGCCTCGATTGAGCCGAACTTCGTGCAGGCCAAAGCCCCTGCTGCGGAGGCGAATTTAACCGCTTCTCTTACATCGTCCTTTACGGCACAATAGGCGGCGAGCGCCCCGGCAAAGGCATCGCCTCTGGCGGTATGGTCAACAAGCTCCACTTCAAAAGCCGGGATATGGTCGGCACCGTTTCTATCAACGACCATACAGCCGCGCTTGCCCATCGTTATAACGGCAGAGTCAACGCCGCGAGCGACCAGGTCAGAGCCGATGAGCTTGGCCGTGCGAATGTTGGCGGCCGAATGGTCGGTGATATCGGCGGCCTCGTAAAGATTCGGAATCAGGATATCAGCCGAAAAATATTCGATTGGTAGAGCACTATCGTGCCGGCCGGGTTGCTCTATTGGCCTCGCAGGATTAAGAATGACCTTTGCCCCGAGGGCCTTCGCACAGCGAAGGGCGGTTACAATTGCCTCTTGCGGCAGTCGGCCGTGAATCAAACAAACATCAGCCTCGGAGATAATCTGCTCAGCGGTGTCAATGTCCTGCGGCAGTAAGGCGCTGTTGGCACCGGTGTATATACAACTGGCGTTTTCGCCTGCGGCGTTAACCAGCGTCACAACGATGCCGGTATTTTTGGCCTCGGCGGAATAGACATAGTCGGTATTAACATCGAACTCAGCCAGACTTGCCTTGGCCATTTGTGCGAATGTATCGCCGCCGACCTTGCTGATAAGATGCACCTGGCAACCACACAGAGCAGCTTCCACCGCCTCATTTGGCCCGGGGCCGGTGACTGTGTATGAAAGAGCCGATCCGGTAACAGTCTGCCCGGGAAATGGGATTTGGCCGCACCTCACCGCCATATCGACATAGGTGCCGCCAATTACAACTACCTTAAGAATCCTTCCTGTCATCTTTATCCTCGCCCCCCCTGCTTCGTTTTTGCCACAACGCTTGACCCCGCTGCTTCGTTTTCGCGAAGCAAAACGGCGGGAGCGTAGGGGCAAACCGGCGGGGGTGCGGGAGCAGTATAACCGGTTGACGCACAAAAGCAAAACTTTTTTTTTAGTCCTATGGACTCCTTACGGAGAACAATCTCCTTTCTAAGCTCACCATTTCCACGTTAAATTCTTTGACTATTCTTCGAACCTCTGCGATTTGCTTCGTATATCTCCGCAGGATGCCTAACGGCAGAAGCACCAGTCCTACCTGTGGCAGTCCTATGGACTCCGCCGTAAGGCGTCCCCGCCAATGCCAAGGGGCATCCCTTTCGGGAGGGGCGTCCCCCCTGGGACAAGCAGACTTACGGAGAGCTATGTGATAAGATTCCAGACCGAGCTCTCGGCACCAGCGGCTCGACTGAGCTCGCCGAAGTCCGATGCCTCAAGACCTAAGTACTCAAGTCCCGTGGCGGCTACAGCCGTGATCGGCACGGGTTTCTCGATTCGGCGCCCGGCCTCGGTGCCCGGACCAAGCGCAATCATCCATACCCTACGACATCCTTCATCTGCACCTTCGTCAGTGTAGAAGTTGCTGTGGTGGATAAAGCCCCAGTGGCCGGGCCTATCGAGTTCGCGCCCATGGTCAGGCAGTATCAGCAGAAGCGTCCGCCCCCGGTACTGCTCTATCTCCTCTGTTGCCCGCCACAGCCTCCAGGCCAGTTCATCGGTGCGGCGGATTGCTTCGACATACCGCGACCACGAGCCATAGTGTGCGCAGTCAATTTCGCCAAAGTCTACGGCCATCACATCCGGAGAGAATGTGCGCATACAGGCGATGGCCCGGTCGGTCAGGAACGCATCGTGGCTTGTGGTGCCGGACCCCGTCTTCCATCTCGCATACTCGGTGTCGAGGAAAGAGCGGGCCTCTTTTGAGCGAAGCCCTTCCACTGCGATGTGGCTGGTCGACCGCGCAAGCTTCTCGCACTCGTGAGCTACATTGACTTCGGCCTCAACTGAACCGAGTGATGCCGCATGTTGCATTCGCCGGCTCATCTCCTCCGCCGTTGCGCGCGGGATAGTTGGCGGCTCAACCACGTTCGCGGCATAGGCCCTTCCGTAGCCCGGTTCGAGACTCTCCCCAGTCTTGGCAAGGATTGAGGCATAGACAAACGCCCACGCGGCAGTGTCCGGAGCGCGGCGGGCCTTGCGGTATATCTCAAAAATGGTTGGGTGCGCAACCGGCTTGGACCAGTCGATATCGTCCCACTCCCAGTGGCCGGTCATTATCGACCCGGCACAGTTAGGATGGACGACCTTGTGCTCCACCCGCATGTTGGTAAATAAAGTTCCCCTTGGTATCATCTCATTCCAAAGATGGGGAATGTAACGGTGCGTGGGGTCGTCAATTGACTCGCTCGACCGGGTACCGCCGCCGAAGAGAATCACGACAAGCTTGCGCCGTGTAAAAGCTGGAGGCACCGAAACTTCCGGTCCGTTTGAACATCGACCGAGGATAGCGTCCGCACCCCCGATCGCCGCAGCCGCTCCGAGACCCACCGCAGCAGATAGAAATTGCCTTCGATGAATCTTTCCCGCCATCTTAACGACTCACTTTCTGCTTCGTCCGACGAACCACCTGTTGCGCCTTGTTATTTGAGTTGTTGACCGCTACTTGTGTTCCCGTCTTCTTCCACGCCTCTGCGTCCACGGCGAGGTAGAGCTCTCCACTTTTTTGCTTGACTACCGCTTGGTAGATGTCGAACAATCCTTTCTCGGAGTTAGACGGACTGACCTGTCTCTCTTCGACTCCGCCATTACTGCATGCGACGGATGCGCGGAAGCCGATCCCTTTGGGCACGGCGACCTCGAGGTTTATGGGACCGAACTCCTCCCACAACGAAGCTGGATGCACGACGTAAGCAAGCTGGTAGCTCGACGGCGAGCGCGTGTCTGAATAGGCATACTGACTGTAGCTTACCGTGAGTGTCCGGGTCGATTTGGCCGGGAACTTCACTTGATAATGCAGTATGTTCATCGGAGCAAAGGTAAATATCACCAGCAGATTTTTCAAAATCGCCTTGCAGGATGCCTTTTCTGATTCACTAATGTTGGCCTCTGGATCAAGGTAGTCCACTCTCGCGTATATCGTCGGGTCTGTCGGATAGCCGGTCAGCGTAATTGTCGGGGGCTTATTTAAGCTGGCAGGATCAACCGTTATTTCCCGAGGCCGAACCTTTCCCGTTTCCAGATCCACAGAGCGCTCGCGGACGTCTCCTCCCCAGGCCGTGAAGATTGCCTCGTAGGCGGTAGCAACTTTCGGCTCAAAGCGAGAAGCAAGCTGGGCAAAAAACTGCGTGGCCTTTTGTTCTCCAATCGCTGACAGCGGACCAAGGTTCTCATTCATGAGCTTATTAAGCTCTTTGTCCGCCCCCCACCCTGTGCGGCTCCGGTCCGGCGGATAGCTCTTCAGTTTCCCAAAGTCAAGGCTCGCGTACTCAACCATAAGGACAGCATCGCGCTCGTTCCACTTCATACTATCTACCAGATGTGAGAAGAGAGCTCTGCGCTCAGCCTTGCGAGTTTCGCCCTCCGCGTCACGGATGGATGCAATGAGCCTCTTCAGCGCAGCGTCGCCAGCAACCGCCCTCTCAATAACTTCACGCGCCCGCTGCCGGATGATTCCGTAGATAGCTGAGTTCGAGATGATGGTGGACTTAACAACGTTTTGCCCCAGCCGAACCTGCACATCCGGCTTTGGCATCATCGACATCGAAAGTGGATTAACGTACACGCCGCGAAGGATGGGAAAGCCGAAGTCCACTTCGACCTCTTTACCGGTGGGGTTTTCAATCATGTACTCAGCCGAGACGCGGGAAAGGGGCGGGCCCGCCGCGTTGCTTCCTAAAATCCGGTCCGTACCAAATATTACCTTCAGTTCTTCCTTGACTACCTGAAGGCGCGTCTCCCGCCCGGGTTTCAAGTCCGGGTCAAGACGCGCAAGCACTCCTTTTGCAGCCGGGTCACCGCTCGGATACTTGAGCACAAACGGCCCACCGTTTGCAAAAGCGGAACTTCCTGCCCAGACCAAAAGGCCGATTACCACTAATGCCAATGCGAGGGTTTCTGTTTGGTTTTTCATTTTCAGCTCCTTTCAAAAAGGTTTGTAAAATGGTTTCTCGAACTAAATACATAATACGACAGCAGCGGTTGAGAGTTGAGTAAAATGGGTGTAAAATAAAAGGTGAGCTTTTTTTACAAAACATTTACAAACCTTCAGCCCCGATTTAGTCTATAATATATAGTAGGTGTGATATGGAGCAAAAAGAACACATATTAGTAGTTGAAGATGAGCAGAAAATCCGAACGGCCCTGATGGATTTTCTGGAGTTCCACGGTTTCAAAGTTACCGAAGCTGTGGATGGTTTAGAGGCCGAACGGTCTGTGGCCGAAAGACAGTTTGATTTGATTTTGCTTGACCTGATGCTGCCAAAAATCAGTGGCGAACAACTATGTACAAAATGGCGTCGAGATGGCATGCAAACTCCCATCATTATGCTAACGGCCAAAGGCCAGGAAAAAGAAAAAATAACAGGCCTGAACATCGGCGCCGATGACTATATCACCAAGCCATTTTCGCTCGAGGAGATGCTGGCCCGAATAAAAGCGGTGCTGCGGCGGATAGACCCAGCCCGAGCAATCGGGCAGACTTTTAAGTTTGCAGATTTGGATGTTGATATTGCGGCGTTGAAAATAAAACGTAAAGATGAGCAAATCGAAATTACCAAGCGCGAAGCGGCAATCATACAATATTTTGCCGCAAATCCAAACCGGGTCATCAGCAGAGAAGAGCTCTACAAAGAAGTCTGGGAAGAGACTATGACTGAATTAGGCACAAGGACCACGGATATGCACATTGCCAAGTTGAGGAGTAAAATCGAGAAAAACTCAGCCGACCCGCAGATTATCAAAACCGTGCGCGGCGCAGGCTATAAGTATGAGAACTAACCACACACTTACGTGTGTGGAACCTATCCCCTACACGTAAGTGTGGAGTATAAACTAATATGTACAGGCGACTTATTATTTTATCCGTGATAATTCTTGCGGCTTTGTGTGGGTTAGCATGGCTGGGATACCGCTCCATCGAAATACGGGCACAGGGTCTGGAAGGCGCGCGCCTGGGCGAATTTGCCGCAGTAGCAGAACAAATCAGACAGGATGTCAAACACAAACTCGATGATTTCATTCAGGCAGAACAAGATCGCTTGTACACTGAATATCAATATTACTATGTGTCTGAGGACATCGTGCCTGGTCAGCAGCAGATGCCGGTGTTGCGTTCACCGCTGGGCGGTCGCTTAGAATACGGCCTGGCATATGGCCATTTTCAAATCGAGACGGACGGTAATATCATAACGCCAAACGACGACATCATACAAAGGGAAGGTGCAACGGTACGCAATAAGAAAATCTACGCTGAAGCAGAGTTAAACCGATATAATATAACGAATAACTTACTGCCCGTGCTGAATAGTGTGACGCCAGGTTCATTTACAATAAACATTGATAAAAAAGCCGGGGCTTTGCCAAATACCCGGTCAAAAGCGCCTGAACAAGCTAAGGTCGTAAAAAGTGAACTCCAGCAAAAAATAGGGGCGAAAGACGGAAAATCGAGAAGGCAGCGGTGGGAAAATTATCCTGTCGGAAGTCTGCAAGAACAACAAGAAACACAGTATATGAGGCAAAGACGTTCTGTTTACGAGTACAACATTTCTTCTAACACGGCTATTCCTGGGCAGCAAGGAGTTCCTTTTCCCCAGACGCAGATAAACGCACAAAGCGATTTAGAAGAAACCCAGGCGAAGGAGCAAACTACGGAAGAAGAATCACCCGGTGACAACCGGCAACCATTTGCAGTTCAAGCAAACCAAATGGCTTACCAGGCGCAAAGACCCCAACCGCAAGCAGAACAAGCAAAAGAACCGCTGATGGATACGTTTGCTGACCTGCAATCGCTGCTGCAAGGAAATCAAAATGAGACGGTTCAGATACAGATTGAGGCGTTTGTGCCGGTGGTCGTTACCAATGGTAACTCTCAGCAATCTATATTCGTCGGGGGACAGGTGTTTCTATTAAGGCATGTACAAATCGAGAACAGGCACTTTCTGCAGGGATTTCAGCTCAATGAAAAGAAATTGATTAAGGAAGTCGAAGAGTCCGCAGAACGATTTATGCGCGAAGGAATGAAGATTGAATTAGCACAAACAGAAGATGAAGAGTCGGCCTACGCCGCCATATTGGATTTTGGCTTTGGCGATTTAGTATTAAACCTTAAAGAAATCGACCCAGCCTGGATTAGCAATAAAATAAATTGGCTGCGAAACTGGTATTTCAGTATTATTGCGATTGTGCTTTTGGCAGTAACACTCGGACTGGCCAGTTTATGGCGCAATGCGCGGACCCAACTCAAGCTGGCACAGAAAAAGGATGACTTTATATCTGCTGTCTCCCACGAACTTAGAGCCCCGCTGACTTCAATACGAATGTATTCGGAAATGCTCGAAAAGAACTGGGTCAAATCGGAGGACAAACTCGCCGAATACTACAGAAATATGCGGCAGGAAAGCGAAAGACTTAGCCGCCTAATAGAAAACGTGCTGGACTTTTCGCGCATCCAAAGAGGGCGGAAAAAATATACTTTCAGCCTCGGCGATATAAATGAATGCATTATCGATGTAGTTGAAATGATGACGCCCTATGCGGCACAAAGCGGTTTTTCGATAAAAATGGAACTCGGGCAGCTTGAGCAAATGGCTTTTGACGGTGACGCGGTTACACAGATAGTTGTCAACCTGCTGGACAATGCAATCAAATACGCACGCGATGCTGAAGATAAGACTATTACAGTCCGAACCAGAAGCGACGGTCAATTCACCTTGATCGAGGTTGAGGACCATGGCCCCGGCGTCCCTCATCGGCAGCGCAAAAAGGTCTTTGAGCAGTTCTACCGTTCTGCGGCAGAAGATACGCGTGAAACCACCGGAACGGGCCTGGGCCTTGCCCTCGTGAAAAAATTCGCCCAGGCACACAATGGCTTTGTAGAAATCATTACTGCAAAGCCAACCGGCACAATCTTTAGGGTGGCCTTAGCTGCCCAGATGTAGCTCCGGGAACCCCACCCGCATTCGCCCAGTTAAATAATACCGCCTCGGCGGGCTGAGGTTCAAGCAACTATGGTTCCTCCTGGCTGGCCTGTTTGGCGGAGCCAAGCCATATAAACGAAATAAGGACTAAAAAGGCACCCGCCAAAAATAAAATGACTCGCCGGGTTGGTTCGCTGCATCTGACAAGCCAGGCAGGTATCACTGGCTCGGTGGATTGTTGGCTCGAATTTTCTTCTAACGCTTTCTTGACTGCCTCCAGCAGCTCCTCTGTTGCTTTTGGATAAATGGTGTTCGCATCGTTACGTTCCATGCCGAGTACAAGGGGGGCGATGCGCTCAAGAAGATTAGGGTCTTTTTCCAGATTTTGCAGCAGTGCATCGTAGTCGATATTTAAGGACCTCAGCCGATTTGATAATTCTTCCTTTGCTTTCAACCTTTGCCTGTTATGGTAGTATCGAATCAAATCATCACAAAGTATAGAGCCGCTCAGCGCTGTTGCACCGACACTAAAAAAGATGATAAACAAAAGCGTTCGCAGGATATTTTGCCTTCGCATAATTGGTAACTGGTGACTGGTAACCATTTAACTATTTAACCAATCACCATCACTTAAACATAAAGCCGGCGTATCGTGCAGTGGGGCCAAGGTCTTCACTTATTCTAAGAAGTTGATTATATTTGCAGATCCTGTCTGTTCGGCACAACGAGCCGGTCTTTATTTGGCCGACGCCCGTCGCAACAGCCAGGTCAGCAATTGTGGTATCTTCTGTTTCGCCGCTTCTGTGACTTATGACCGCCGTCCAGCCGGCTCTGCGAGCCATATTGATCGCTTCAAATGTCTCTGTCAATGTCCCTATCTGATTAAGTTTTATCAATATTGAATTGGCACAGTCAAGCTTGATGCCTTTAGACAGACGAGTGGTATTTGTTACGAATAAATCATCGCCGACTAATTGTATCTGACGCCCCAGTTTTTTGTTCAATTTTGTCCAGCCTGCCCAGTCATCTTCCGCCAGTCCGTCTTCGATTGAAACGATAGGATATTTATCCACCCATTGGCCCCAGTGTTCAATCAGCGCATCGCTGGATATCTTTTTCTTCGGAGCAGATTTGAAGAATCTGTAGGTTTTTGTCTTACTGTCGAACATTTCACTTGCAGCAGGGTCCAAAGCGATTGCTATATCATTTCCAGGCTTATAGCCGGCTTCCTTGATGGCATCCATAATAACTTCCAGCGCCTCCTCGTTAGTCTTGAGCATAGGAGCAAAGCCGCCCTCATCGCCAACCGCTGTGGCGTAGCCTTTCTTGGCCAGCACGGCTTTCAGCGTGTGGAAGACCTCCACCCCCATCTGCAATGCCTGTGGAAAACTTTTGGCGCCTATCGGCATAATCATAAATTCCTGAAAATCGACATTATTGTCTGAGTGTTTTCCCCCGTTTAGAATATTCATCATTGGCACTGGGAGGATATTGGCGCCCGCCCCGCCTAAATAACGGTACAACGACAGACCGGCCGAATCTGCTGCCGCCTTTGCAGCCGCCAACGAGACACCCAATATTGCGTTTGCGCCGAGCTTGCCTTTGTTGGCCGTGCCATCCAGTTCAATCATCAACCGGTCAAGTTCCTCCTGCATCGTGGCGTCCATACCCAGAACTTCGGGGGCGATTACTTCATTTACATTCTTGACGGCTCGCCTAACGCCTTTACCCATATAGCGTTTTGCCTTTGTGTCACGAAGCTCTATCGCTTCGTAGGCGCCCGTGCTGGCTCCGGACGGTACCGCTGCCCGGCCGAACGACCCATCATCAAGCAATACGTCAACCTCAACAGTAGGGTTACCGCGGGAATCAAGTATTTCCCTTGCCATTACGTCAACAATCGTTGTAAACATTTTATCTCCTTTCCATTACCGCCGGGTTCGCAGAGTTCGCCGAGCTTTTACTATTTATTCGTTCCTCCGCGCTCTCAGCGTTCTCCGCGTTTAATTTTTTATTCCTGCGAGAGATTACCGACTTTTGCCGGCGACGTCAACCCCATTAGAGACTTTTTACGTTGGGTCTCTAACGACGTCAAGACTTGATTACAGAAATTGCTGGGGCAATAGAGCTTGGTTACTACGATGTAAAATATTGAGGCCGGCCTTTTTTGTCTTGGAATCGGTGGTTTTGCGGAATTTTACAGAAATTTTACAAAAATTCCTGTAACTTTTCGGACTCTTATGCGTCTATAACTATAGGAACAGCGGTTCCAGACTGTTCCTAAGAACGCTTTGGAAAAAGCTCTCCTGTTTATATGAGCAGGGGGCGCCTAATACTTACATCATCACCCTCCTCCGAAAGGCCGATACCCACTGGGTCGGCCTTTTTTTTATTGATTGCCCGCAACGCAAAGATTATCATATTCGCCTATGAGGATTCCGCTGACCAAATATGGCTGGCCCCAGGTAGTTATTTTCCCGGCGATAGTCCTTACGGTGATGGTTGCTTACCTGCTGGTAGCCATTCTGTTTTTGTCTGTCTGGGCTATCATTTCGATAGAGGTGCTTTTGGCCGTTGTTGTGATATGGGTTTTGGCGTTTTTCCGCGACCCTCACAGGGCTGTCCCGGCGGATAGTAATCTGCTGCTGGCGCCGGCTGACGGCAAAATCACCAACATCGAGATTGTTGATGAAAATGACTTTATCGGCACAAAGGCGCTGCGCATTGGAATATTTTTGAACATTTTCAATGTCCATATTAATCGGGCTCCGTGTAATGTAAAAGTCGAGAAGATTACATACAAACAAGGCAAATACAAAAACGCCAAAAATCCGCAGGCCGGGCGGGTCAATGAGTCTAATGACTTAGGCTTAGTCAGAACCGACAGCCCCAGAGAAAGGCTGATTGTCCGGCAAATTAGTGGAGCGATTGCCCGCCGAATCGTCTGCCAGATACGCCAGGGACAAAAATTAACTGGTGGTGAGAAATTCGGAATGATAAAATTCGGCTCCAGGACAGAACTGTATCTGCCCGCCCGTGAAAATGCAAAGTGTCTGGTCCAAATAGGCGATAAAGTCAAAGCTGGGCTGACACCTCTTGTAAAATACGAATAACGAATCCATCAGGACCGGATGCATGAAAGACAAGGAAAAGATACCACACATGTAAATGTGTGGAGGGCGACTCAGAAAAAGGATAACCCAACACAAGAGTTTTGCTTTGTCAGGACGAGTATCGGGAATCGAGATTCGAGAATCGAGAAATGGCCAGATTAAAAACCGAAGCTGCCAAAGACAGCCTGCTGCGGCGTGTACGAAAGCAGCGGTTGAAATCCGTTACTATTCTGCCGTCGTTGATAACCATTCTCAACGGTGTATTCGGTTTTGCGGCCATTATCTTCGCCGGCGAAGGGGAATTTGTCAAGGCCGGTTATATGGTTCTACTGGCAATGCTGGCCGATATGCTCGACGGCAGGCTCGCGAGAATGAGCCAGAACACTTCCAGCTTCGGAGGCCAGCTTGATAGTCTCTGCGATATGGTAAGCTTCGGTGTCGCGCCGGTGTTTTTGATGTACCAGGTTTTAGGGACCAGGCTCGAATCGTCGGGCTTTACCGGTGAAAGTTTTTCCCAGCGGTTTATCTGGCTGGCAGCGGCGGCATATATGTGTTGTGCGGCAATTCGATTAGCCAGATTCAACGTGGAAAACGAGGAGGACGAGTCGGCCCACATGAGCTTTGTGGGCCTGCCCAGTCCTGCAGCCGCGGGCGTAATAGTCAGCCTGGTAATATTCAATCAGGAGGCCCTGCCGGAGTTGGCAGAAAAGAACACACAGCTTTACGCTGTCTGCGACAACGCTATTATTTACACCTTACCGGCCCTCGCTTTAGGTGTGGCGGTGTTGATGGTCAGCCGGATGCGTTATCCACATATCGTCAATCAGTACATAAAAGGGAAAAAACCTCTCTCGCATCTTATAAGGATACTGCTGCTCCTTGCATTCGTTTATATATGCAAACTTCCAACGGCGATGGTATTGGCTTTTTGTGGTTTTGCGGCCAGCGGCTTTGTGAAATGGCTTTATAACAAGGTCGCTCGAAAAAAGGGCACGATCCCGCACCAGGATGAAGCGGGCCAGGAGCCTTTGAATGAGGATTTGGAACCTGAAAAATAGCGCTTCGTTACTGTATTGAGGCGCCCTGCATATCCTGCTGCTTGGCGCTGGATTGGTTTATCTGATAATATCGCTCCACAACATTGCACAGCCGCTGCAGAACCTGGCGGCCCTCCGCGCTTGCTTCCAGACCGACAATCTGCAGGCCAAGGCAGATACTTTTGCCGTCTGCCGTTGGCAAGATATTTCTAATCTGGGCATCGAACATCAACGGCGTTTCATAAGGCATAGGTGTGAACCTGAGCCCAATAAACTGTCCTTTCTTGAAGTCCGGAGCCTCCATCTCGCGATCTTTGGCAAATTCGGAACCCTCTGGTCCTTGCACAGGGGACCCCAAACCCGACAAAGGGCGTTGGGAGACCCCGCCATCAACTACAATCTGTGCACCGCCGGCGGAAATATCAACAAGCCTGCCCTGCCAATAATTGCGTATCTCGTCTTTCGTATCTCGTATCTCGTTTTTTGTTCCACGATTCCGGCGGCGATGCCACAGCAGGACATTTACTTTCAGCGACCTCGGAACGTCAACACGGAAATAGCTTCTTCTCTGGACTATCTCAACCCTGTCCGGCACCGCAAGTACTATCGTTCCGCCGGTCGTTGGATCTGCTGACGGCTCAAGACCTACCACGGTCGTGTCAAAAACAAACTTGCCGTATCCATACTTGAGCGATATGCCGACCGGCTGATCAACCTGTATATTCACCGGGGGGGGCTTTGGGGGTTCCATTTTGCGATCTTTTTCCAAAATGGGGTCCATTTCCCTGACGCCGGTACCCGCGTTCGGGTTCCCATCTTGCGACGTATTACAGGAGGCCATCCCAAAACCCGTATGTCGGCTTTGCGGCCCCACCTCAACGCTTAGTCTATTGGCTCCAAGATTGGTCAGCAGCACTTTCGCGACGTGCCATTTACCCTTCGACAAATAGGACATAATGGCAGGTATTCTTTTTTCAATCACAGCTTGCAGAATTTCCCTCGGTTCGGCTCCACGCAGCATCACTACTTCATTCATATCAACCCCCTAAGGATATGCTTGAAAATTCTCGTTTTGTGTTCAATCAGGGCCTTTTTTAGGGGACCCTTATTTTGTCCGTCACCAATTGGGCCCCACCCAGGCTCAATTGGTGCCGGACCAAAATGGGAATCCTTAGAATCCCAAGGGCCATTCGGGCATCCACTTCCTTCTTAATATATATAAATAATTCGGCAATAAACAAAATATGTTTTACATTAAATTTGAGGTTCCCTTTCCCAAAATTGCGGTTTTCTTGGGAAAAAATGCGAAATTTAAGCGAAAAGAACCGAAAAACACAAGCTATAAAGCCCAAAACTCACGAATGGGACCCCAAAGCCGACGTGTGGGCTTTGGGAACCCAATACCATAGTTTTTTTGCTTTTAGCCTTAAGTTTTTACTTTTATTACTGCATATATGAACGAACCTTACGAGGCAAAAAAGGCTGCGGGCGATAAAATGGGCCTTTTTGGCCTCTCTGCCGTCGCTGTGCTGACCACTCGCTTTATAACTCCCGGGACTCCATCTTGCAGGACCCTCTGCAATATGTCAGGGACCCCAAAACGCAAAAAAAGCGTTTGGGAACCCCTTGATAAACGCCTGGAATCGTAATATGCTATTGTGCGAACAGGTTCCAGCCTGTAGCCGCGTCTTGCGACGCGAGTCGCTGCGGCTCGCCCGAATTTTTGGGAGCTTGCCCCGTTAGAAATTCCAACGGGGCAAATAATGATACAAAAAAGGAAGATTTCTAACGGGGCGAGATTATGCAGACAAGACAATTAGGTTATACCGATTTGAAACTAACGACCGTTGGGCTGGGTACGTGGGCAATGGGTGGACCCTGGCAATATGGCTGGGGGCCACAGGATGATAACGAGGCAATTGCTGCAATCTTCTGTGCCCTGGAACAAGGCATCAACTGGATAGATACCGCTCCAATCTACGGCCTGGGCCATTCCGAAGAGCTCGTCGGCAAAGCCCTAAAGCAAACAAACGCCAAGCCCTTTATCGCAACCAAGTGTGGACTGCTATGGAACCAGCAGAACCAAAGGATGCCTTGCCTCAAAAGGGAAAGCATTCGAAAAGAATGTCACACAAGTCTAAAGAAGCTCGGCGTTGATGTAATAGACCTCTACCAGATGCACTGGCCCCAACCGCAAGAAGATATCGAAGAAGGCTGGGAGGAAATGGCCAAACTTGCAGAAGAGGGCAAGGTGCGATACATCGGCATATCGAATTATGATGTCGAGCAAATCAAACGCGTACAGAAGGTTGCACCTGTCGCCTCGCTTCAACCGCCTTATAGTATGCTCCACCGTGAGGTCGAAGATGAACTGTTAGGTTATTGTGCGGAAAATAATATCGGAGTTGTTGCATACAGCCCTATGCAGAGGGGTTTGCTTACAGATAAATTCAGTCAGCAGCGCCTGGCAGCTCTGCCATTGGACGACCATCGAAGAAGAAGCCCTGATTTCCAGGAACCACAGTTCAGTGCCACGTTGGAGCTCGTTGAGCACCTCTGTGACATTGCCGAACGCAACGGCAGGACCGCAGCTCAGTTGGCTATCAGCTGGGTCCTGCGCCGAAGCGAAATTACCGCCGCCATCGTCGGGGCACGAAGGCCAGACCAGATTGCCGAAACAGCCACCGCATCAGACTGGACACTTTCTCAAGAAGATATAGAAGAAATTGAGCGGTTATTAGCTAAACGGCACCAAAGAACCAATCCCAAATGAATCCTAAAGAGGACAAAAGATGGCAAATAATAAAGACCTGTACGTAAGTCCCCTCGTTGAAAGAAACGCCTCAAGAGAAATGGCCCAACTCTTCGGAGCAAAGAGAAAATTTCGCACCTGGCGCAAACTCTGGCTGGAACTTGCAAAAGCACAAAAAAAACTCGGCTTACCTATAAAACAAAGCCAGATAAACCAGATGGTCAGACACCTTGACGATATTGATTTCAAAAAAGCAGCCCGATACGAAAAGAAATTCCGCCACGATGTTATGGCCCACATCCATACTTTTGCCGATGCGGCGCCAAAGGCCACACCGATTATCCATCTCGGCGCAACAAGCTGCTACGTCGGGGACAACGCCGATTTGATAATTATACGCGAAGCACTGCAAACGACAGCCGCCAAACTGGCAGCAGTGATAAATCTGCTAAGCAAGTTTGCAAAGAAGCATCGCTCACTGCCAACGCTGGGCTTTACACACTTCCAGCCGGCCCAGTTAACCACCGTCGGCAAAAGAGCAACGCTCTGGTGCTATGAGTTCGTAATGGACCTGCAGGAAATCGAACATCGACTCGATACGCTGCCTTTCAGAGGAGTCAAAGGCACCACCGGCACGCAGGCCTCTTTCCTAACACTTTTCGACGGCAGCCATAACAAAGTCAGGCGGCTCGAGAAGGCCGTTGCTGCTGCATTCGGCTTCAAGAATATCTGTGCCGTTACCGGCCAGACATATCAGCGAAAAATCGATGCCCTTGTGCTAAACTGCCTTGCATCGATTGCACAGTCAGCCCATAAGCTATGCAACGACCTTCGGCTGCTTGCAAATCTAAAAGAGATTGAAGAACCATTTGAAAAATCCCAAATCGGCTCCTCGGCAATGGCTTATAAAAGAAACCCGATGCGCTGTGAGAGGGTAACCGCCCTTAGCAGACTGGTACTGAGCCTGGCTTCCAGCCCGCAGATGACGGCCTCGGAGCAGTGGTTTGAGAGAACACTCGATGATTCAGCCAACAGAAGGGTGGTTATTCCGGAAGCGTTTTTGGCTGTTGACGGAATTTTGCAAATCCTTATCAACGTTACCGGCGGGCTTGTTGTTTATCCAAAGGTGATAGCGGCTCGCGTTACTGCGGAACTGCCGTTTATGGCCACCGAAAATATCCTGATGGCTGCCGTTAAGGCCGGCGGAAACCGTCAGGAACTGCACCAGATATTAAAACTGCATTCACACGCCGCTGCCGCCCAGGTCAAAAAATTCGGAAAACCTAACGACCTAATCGCCCGGCTCAAAACCGATATCGCCTTCAGAAACATCAATTTCGAAAAAGTATTAGAGCCGAAGAGCTACGTCGGCCGAGCACCACAGCAGGTCGACGAATTCCTGAAAGATGTCGTAACGCCCATCCGCAGAAAATATCGAAAAGAACTTAACCGGAAAGTTGAACTTAATGTATAAACAGTCAATCGTGACTCGGGACTCGGGTCACGGACGGCGGGGCACAAACAATGACCAGAAAAGAACTTATAAAGCGTATCAAAGAAACGGCTTATCTGGAAGGTGACTTTATCCTTCGCAGTGGTAAGCGAAGCAAATATTATCTTGATAAATATCTGTTCGAGACCTGCCCCGACATACTCAAGGCGCTCGGCGAAGAGTTTGCCAGATATATTACTGACGATGTTACTTTGATAGCCGGAGCCGAACTTGGCGGCGTGGCCCTGGCCGCAGCTACAGCTATGCAAACCGGCAAAAACTGGGTAATCATCCGCAACAAGAAAAAGGGTTACGGCACCGACAAAATGCTTGAGGGCGTATTAAAGACCGGCGACGTAGTTCTATTGGTTGAGGACATCGCCACCACCGGCGGACAAGTCCTCGAAGCGGCCAAAGTTATCACCGAAGCCGGTGCAACCGTCAAAAAAATCGTCTGCGTAATCGACCGCAAACAAGGGGCCGAAGAAAACATCACCCAGGCCGGCTACAAATTCGAGTCCATACTAACTAAAGATGACCTCGGAATAAAAGACACAGATTAAGAGCAGTGGCCACTTCTTGACGGTGGGGTTGGGATTGAGCCACCAGACGTTTCCAGTATCAATATAGCATCTTCCCATCCATCGGGTGTCGAAAACGACTCCACTCCTGTATTCGAAAAACTGCCAATCGAAACCAAATCACCGGTTTTCGGTTCAACCCAAAATGCATTCACTTTATCTCCCGCAGTGATTTTATTCATATTGATGGAAAAGGTGGTTTTGCTGCCTAAATAAACCATGACCCATTTGCCATTTTTATGACGAGCTGCCAGGTTCAACACACTTCCGCGGGTTTGGCCGCCGCTTGCAAAAATCGATTGGTCTGGAACGAGGTACCACCACTCTTTTCGCGCCAGAAATATTTTCTTAAGGATGCCCATTTGGAAGGCACCGGGCGCATCCAAGGCCTTTTTCCAGGTAGGAAGTACGCGCCAACTATCGTTGTGTCCGTATGTGTGATGGCCACCAGCCAGGTATGAATAATAGGCCTGCCTGCGAATCCATAGAGCAGTTACCGCAAATCCATATTCAGAGCCTGCTTCATAAGCACCTTCAGCCATTAAAACGGGCTTTACAGGCTTAAGGTTATAATCCTTGCTCACCATAGGATAAATTAGCTTAACACTATTCCATGTTTGCATTGAGTTGAAAGTCAGCCAGTTTTCGTCGTGAATGAAGCTGGACGAGTACGGTGCGGGGTCCGGTTTAAAGGTAATAAGGTGGTAACCTCTGTCTCCTTCGTTAAGGCCCGCAGCCAGCTCCTGAAGAATTGGGACAAACTCCTCTCTGGCCTCAGGTGTCATGGACCAGACAATATTGGGAACATTCCCATACCGATGAGCTAACCACTTCGCCCATGCCCGGGCATTCTTTAATGTTATATATTTGCGGTACCGTTGATGATAAAGAGTCACCGAAAAAACGAGGTTGTTTTCACGGGCTATCCGGATAACAGAATCCACATTCTTGAAGTACGCCTCGTTTGGCGTGAGGGGATTGTTATTAATCCAGGGCTTTTCCCCATACACATTGGGTTGTGTGCCGTCACCAACGCCCATGAGCATCGCCTGAACAAAGGCAAACCCCTTGTTTTTTACTTTTTCGAGAATCGTCCTGGCTTCGTCAAGAGTATATTCCCGAAAGATTTGCCATTGGGTAGTGCCTAACCAGAAGACGGGATTACCGTTCTGGTCTACGAAATACCTCCTATTCTCACTCACCTTGACGGGGTAAACCGGCTGCTCAGCCACTGCGCTTACTGCAAATATTAACAATGATGGCAGCAATAAAATAATTTTTTTAATCGTTGTCTTCATTTTCTTATCTCTTTTTTTAAGTAGATAATTAAACACCTTCTATAGCCCCTATACTATCATATTTGAGTTTTTTTGCGCAAACCGAAATGACAGATCAGGCTTTTAAGTAGTTCCCACCAGAGAGATAATTTTTTGGGCGATTGTTGCTTTGCTTGCTTTCGGAAGTTTCAGCCATTTGCGCTCACGAATTTTTATCTCGACCGTTGATTTGTCGGCACCGATTGAAGCAGGAGTGTTGGCGACTATCATATCGAGGTTCTTTTCCTTTAATTTTTTCTCTGCATTTGCCCACAGGTTTTTATCTTCGAGGGCAAAGCCGACAACGATTTGTCCCTTCTGCCCTCCGTTCCCCGCTTTCTGTCTTCTGCCCTCTGTCTTCTGACTTCTTACTTTCTTATGCCTCCCCGCCCATTTTAGAATGTCGGTTGTGGGTTTCAGTTCGATGGTCAGGGACTTGTCTTCTTTTTTGATTTTCGTTTTAGCTGTCTGGACAGGAGTATAATCAGCCACAGCCGCTGCCATAATCAAACAATCACATTTAGCAAAGAAATTTTTAACCGCTTTGAACATCTCAGCCGCACTATCAACACCTACAAATTCCACACCGACCGGCGGCTGCAAATCAGATGCGCTGATAAGTGTTACTCTATGGCCTGCCTTTTGTGCTGCACGGGCAAGTGCGTAACCCATCCTCCCGCTGCTTGCGTTGGAAATAAAGCGGACAGGGTCAATATATTCCCGAGTGCCGCCCGCTGTGATTAAAAAATGCATTATACTTTTGAATTGTCATTCCTGCGAAATCGAAAATCCGGCTTTAGACGGAGCAGGAATCTATCTCTTCTTTTCTCTGCGTTCTCCGCGGTTAATCTTTTTCCCGCATTTAATTTCCGAAGCCATTTTTTCAATCGCCGCTAAAATATCCTTCGGCTCTGACATCCTGCCGATACCTTCCGCCCCGCAGGCAAGTAACCCTTCTTCGGGGCCTATCAGCTCAAAGCCCATCTCTTTTACCCTCTTGATATTGCGCTGAACCGCCGGGTTGTTCCACATATTACTGTTCATCGCAGGAGCCAAAAGTGTCGGCTTGGCCCAGCAGACACAAAGCATTGTACTGAGCAAATCATCACAGATGCCGTTTGCAATTTTGCCTATAATATTGGCAGTTGCAGGTGCCACTACAACAATATCAGCCCAATCAACCAGATTTATATGGCCGATTTTATATTCCTCAGACTTACTCCACAAACTCGTAAAGACCGCTGAGCCGGTGACCGCCTCAAAGCTTTTTGGCCCGACGAGCCGGCAGGCGTTTTCCGTCATTACCGTATTTACACCCGCACCGGCAGCGGTCAGCTTACCGGCCAAATCAACCGCCTTGTATGCAGCGATTCCCCCGCTGACACCCAACAAAATATTTAGATTTTTAAGCATCTCCTATTTCGTGGTTCGTGGTTCGCATCCCCAATAAATCCGAAACTCGAATATTAAAATTCGGTAGTTCTTTTGAATTTTATATCCTGGTCATCCGCATTTGTTTCCACCGCAAGGTGTCCTGCGGAGGACTCCGGATTTCGAAATTCACGCTTCACGCTTTTTATTTTTTCTCCCTGTTCTCCGCAGTTAATCCATCATCGATAGCAATCTTGTCTTGCAGAATTTCCTGAACAACAATCTCCAGCATTGTTTTGCCGCTGCTGTCCTCAATCAAGGGCCGAGAACCCTGCACCAGCTCGTCCAGTCGTTTTTGAACCAGTGCCGTTAATTTAAATCTGCCGCCAACTTTGTTGATTAGGTCCGTGCTCTTGAGCTCCTCTATCATTATTTTCCTCCACTCTGCTGGATAATTTGTACCACCTCGCTTACTGCCTGCTGCAAATCGTCGTTTATAACCATATGTTCATAATATTGCCAGGCAGCCGCTATTTCAGTGCCTGCCTCGTCCAGTCTTCCCTGCGCTGTTTCAATGTCTTCTCTGCCTCTAAGCTTCATACGCTCTGCCAATTCCTTCTGGCTCGGCGCAAGAATAAAAATCATTACCACATCTCGATATGTCCTCTTTGCCTGTTTGGCACCTTGAACGTCGATTTCCAAAATAACGCTTTTTCCGGCCTGTAGCGCCTCATCAACCTTGTCCTTCGGCGTCCCGTATAGATGACCGAACACCTCGGCATATTCCAGCAGCAAGCCCTTATCGATCCGTTCTTGAAACTCGCTCTCCGATATAAACCAATAATCCTGACCATCAATTTCGGCTTCGCTCCTCGGCCGGGTAGTAACCGAGACGCTAAGATAAACATTATTCAGCCGCTTAACCACCTCTTTGCAGATAGTGCTCTTGCCAACTCCGGACGGGCCGCTCACTATCATCACTTTGCCTTTTCTGCTTCCTGCCTCGTTCATTAGGTCAATCTCACCGTTCCCTTTCAGCAATACGTCACAAAATGGGCCCCTCACTCTATATTCTGAACCTGTTCTTTAATTCGGTCTATCCGGCATTTTATATCCACCACACAGCGGATAATCTCGATATCAGAGGCCTTGCTGGCTATGGTGTTCGCTTCTCTGAGCATCTCCTGGCTGATAAAGTCTAACCTGCGACCAGCCTGACTACTTGCCTGAGGGCTCTCCTGACAGTTCTGGAGCAACTGCTGCAGATGCGAATCCAATCGAGCAATCTCCTCAGATATATCCGACCTCTCGGCAAAAATCGCCACTTCTCTGGCAAGTGTTTCTTCATCCAATTTCAGTTTTGCGTCCGCGAGCAACTTATCAACTCTTTTCTTTAGTCTCTTTGCATATCCCTCCATAACAACCGCACCGCGAGCACGTATTCGCTCAAGGTCCTTCTCTATCGCTCTGCAGTGCTTCTTCAAATCAGCTTCGAGAGCAGTTCCTTCGGCAGCACGCATTTGTTTGAGCTTCTCTATCGCCTCTTGCGTAATACCTAAAACCATCTCCTTGACTTGCCCTGCCACTTCTTCATCCGGCGATGTCGGCCGAATAATTCCGGGCAAGTTAAGCAAGCCGCCAACATCAATCGGGCATTTCATATCGGCCAAAGAGGCAATCCGGCTCAACCTTTCCATATATGCCTGCAAGGCCGTCTCGTCTATATCAAAGAGCACATTCGCTGATACATCTTTGAGCCGAAGCACGTAATTTACCATCCCGCGCGACAAATTTCTTCGCAGAAGCTTTTCAATATCATCTTCCAGAAACGCCATCGAGTCCGGCAATCTTACGCTGGCCTTGAAATAACGGTTGTTAACTGTTCTAATTTCCACCGCGTAGGTTACGCCGTTGAGCTGGCCCTCTGCGTCTCCATATCCAGTCATACTACTTATCATAGCCACCACACTTTCAAGCTAAATTCACCTACGCACGTGGCCATTTTATCTGCGCTTGCGAAAATCTCCCCTTAGCCACCGAGTGAATTTGCATCACCAGGTTCGTTTGTATCGCTGGTCCCAACACCAATCTCGTCAATCGGGGATGGTAGCTCCGAGCTTCGCGGCTGTTCCGTGGGAAGAGTTGTCCGCCGAGATGCGCCAGCGTCAAAATCGCTGATAGTCGGTGGTTTGTAGAATTTTGCCATTACCACCGCAAGGGTCAGAAATACACCCACCAGCACTATTGTAACCCACGTCAGGAAATCCCCGGTCTTGGAACCCAAAATCCCACTTGCCATACCTCCGCCAAACGCCGCACTTAAACCGCCACCTCTACCTTTCTGAATCAAAACGATTAGAATCAGTGCCAAAGAACAAATAAACCAGATAACGACAACGACCGTCATCAAAAAACCTGCTGCCAAAAATGGAAAAACAGTCATATTCGTTCCCCAAAAAACCCTTTCAATTTTCCAATAACTACGCCGCTGCTTGAATTATCGCTATGAAATCTTCTGCATTCAAACTTGCCCCGCCGACCAGCAGGCCGTCTACATCCTGCTGAGCCATCAATTCCCCTGCGTTGCCCGGTTTTGCCGAGCCGCCGTAGAGAATGCGAATTTCCTCAGCCAGTTGGGCATCATACAGCTCAGCAAGCAGCTTTCGTACAAAATCGTGCGCCTCCTGGGCCTGCTGGGGTGTTGCTGTCAGGCCTGTCCCAATAGCCCAGACCGGCTCATAAGCTATGGTTACCGCTGAGACCTTTTCGACACTTAAGCCGGCCAGACCGTTCTTTATCTGACGGGTCACCACCTCGTTTGTCTGGCAAGCCTCTCGCTCGCCAAGTAGCTCGCCCACACACAATATCGGCAAAAGTCCACCCCCAATAGCAGCAGTAACCTTTTTACTTACCAGCTCGTCAGTCTCACCAATCACGTGCCGGCGCTCCGAATGACCGCACAGGGCATAGATACAGCCAATATCTTTTAGCATCGACGCACTTATCTCACCGGTAAAAGCACCTTGACTCTCTATGTAAATATCCTGCGCACCAACGGCAATGCTCGATGCGCTGAGCGTCTTGGCCACAGCCTGAAGATAAACAAAAGGCGGACAGACCGCTACGCTAACACTCTGGCCCGCTGTCTCCAAAGACCCGGAAACAATACTCTCAGCCAGACTTATGCTGGTGTGGCTGTCGGTGTTCATTTTCCAGTTACCAGCCACAAACGGCTTTCTCATAAAACTCTCCTTTTTCACCGTCTAACCGTCAAAGCAATTCTGTTGCCCTCGGAAAACTGCCCAATACCGAAAGCTGCAGACAATGCTCACGCGCTTTCTCCAGTCCCTCCTGAACTTGTTTCTCCGTCCGGTGCCCTACGAAATCCACGAAGAAATAGTACTCCCACTGCCTTTTCTTGCTCGGCCTGGACTCTATATTTGTCAGATTAATGTTGTATCGCTTGAAAACATCGAGCACGTCAGCCAGGGCGCCAGCCTTATGAGCGGTGCTAAACAATACAGCGGTCTTATCTTCACCTGTCGGCTTTGCATCTTCGCAGCTAACCACCAGAAATCTCGTTATATTATTAGCGATATCCTCAATGTTTTCGCAGATAACTCTCAGCCCATACAACTCCGCAGCGATGCTGGAGCCAATCGCTGCGGCGTTCGGCTCCTCAGCAGCCATTTGCGCCGCCTTAGCAGTGGACGCAACGGGAACAGTTTGCGCCTCCTTAAAAGTGGCGCTCAGCCAGTTCCGGCACTGGGCGAAGACCTCCGGCTTTGAGTAAATCTTTTCAATCTCTCCCAGCGAACAATTGCCTAAAAGATTATGATGAACTGCCATTAGAACCTCAGAGCAGATTTTCACATTAGAATCTATCAGGGCATCGAGTGTCTCTATTACGCCACCGCCCGTCGAATTCTCTACCGGCACAATGCCCAAATCGCAATGACCTTTGCTTACTTCATCAAAGATACTTCGGATATCAGCCAACGGCTCATATTCAACACTCTGGCCAAACTTCAGCATGGCTGCAGTGTGGCTGAAACTGCCGCCGGGACCAAGATACCCGATTCGCAATGGCCTCTCCAGCACAAAAGAGCCGCTCATCAACTCACGCCAAATAGCCACAAGGCACTTATCCGGCAGCGGGCCATTATTGGCCCCGGAAATCCTCGCAAAGACCTCTTTTTCCCGGTCCGGTGCGTAGATAGGCTTATCGGTTTTGCTCTTTAGCTTCCCTATCTCTACGACGACGCGCGCACGCTCATTGAGCAGCTTCACAAGCTGATGGTCGAGTTCGTCTATCCGCTTTCTTAGTTCCTCAAGAGACATAGATTCAAAGGCAAAAGGCAAAAAATAAAGTTATAAGCAAATCTTCACCGCTAACCGTCACCGGCCATTTTTCATAAAAACCATTACTTCTAACAAAATTTTGCCCTTGCGTCAAATAATTTGACCCATTAGATAATATTTGAGCATCAAATTATAGGCAAAAAATGCAAAAAGCGCTAAAATATACTATTTTCAAGACCAAATGGGGCTATTTCGGCCTTGCCGGCACCAAATACGGCCTTTTGCGAACGCACTTGCCCGGCCCGAAACCTGAAAAAATCAAACCGCAACTTCTAAAAGATCTGCAAGCCGCTCAGTTCGACAAAACCTTCTTCAGAACAACCCAGGAACAGATAACAGCATATTTTGAAGGTACTCGCGTAAATTTTAGTGATATCACCATCGTACTGGACGGATTCAGCTTTTTTGTTAGCTCGGTTTTAACTGCCTGCAGAAATATTGGATTTGGCCGGACAATAACTTATTCGGGATTAGCGAAAAAATTAGGCCGACCCGCCGCTGCCAGAGCCATCGGCAGCGCACTTGCCAAAAATCCACTGCCGCTGATTATCCCCTGCCACCGCGTAGTCCGAAGCGACGGCAAAATCGGCGGCTTCTCCGCCCCCGGCGGAAAAGAATTAAAAGCAAAGTTACTTAAACACGAACACGCAGCGCTAATTCATCGCAAAAGTCTCTGACTCAAAGCACCTGCAAACCAACCCTATTCCACGTGTATGACGCCGCTTCGTTTATCTGCTTCAAGGCTGGCCTTCTTGATAATATCGTAGAGTCTGCGCGAATCCCGTATCTTCTCGAAGACAAACTCCGGGTCCGTCTTGTCAGTTGTTATCAAACCCACGGTACCTATCCCAAGAATACAGTCGAACACGGTTCTGCGCATTTTCAGGTCAATCACCCGGAACATATCCAGATTGTCAACCCTTCGGTCGAAGATGCCTCTGCTCCACTCGATCCTGTCGGCTGTAACCTCATAATAGATCATCTTGAGCCTGACCATCTTTATCACAAGAAAAAGCATTACCAGTACTGCAAGCGCCACACCGGCAACAACCCTGTATCGGCCGAACGCCAGGGCCTGGTTTTCGGTAAGTTTCAAACCCAGCAGGTGTTCAAGAGGCAGCTTTACCAGAAGACCCGCCACAACAATAAAGAACAGACCTTTGACTACAGCCCCCGCCATTGCCCACAGAGATGGCCTGCCTTTGAACAGGACATTATCGTTCGTCTCTTCGGCCTCGGACGCCTCCGTATTCGACCCTGAGCTGGCTTCCAAAGCCCTCGCCCTGCCGCTGTTAAGGAATTCATCGCAGAATCGGCACTTAATGGCCTGAGCCTGAATCGTCTCCGCACAAAATGGGCATTGTCTCGTTTGCAAATCAATAACAACCATTAACTATATATTCGGAAATATACGAGGAATTTAAGCAGGAGATTCTCCCTCCTCTCATTTTTTGAAAAAATTTGCAAAAAAATGTAGATTTTATTTGACATAAAGTAATGTTTGCTTTACATTATGTATAGCACAGCTTACATACAACATCTAAAATGTGCTTGAAAGTAAGGAGAAATATAATGAGTAGATTGCAAAAAAGCGCATGGGTCAATCTTATCGGGACAGCGGTGTGCGTGATAGTGGCGGGGGCGTTATTTTCTTTCTTATCCGCCCGAAACGTAAAAGGTGTCGCCCACCTGTTTATATGTATAGTCGTAGGGAGCCTGACGGGGTTGGGCGTATTTCTTCTTTCGCGGAAAAAAGGCATTGAAGCAGGGTTTGATGAACGTGAAAAGATGATTTACAGGCGAGCATTTATTTGGGCGGCTTATGTGCTTACGCTATTTCTCGCCAGCGCGTGTATAATTCCGTTCTTCATTCTTGGAGGGCAAACGCGGATCCCTGTTTACATCCTGCCAGCTTTGTTCCTGGGCGGATTATTCGTTGCGCAATTCGTTCACTCAACAGCAATTCTTATACAATGTTCACTTGAGGCTGAAGATGAGTAGTAATGCACTTACGAACAGAATTCGTCGGCTGCGGTTTGAGAATGGTGAAATGACCCAGCAGCAATTGGCCGACAAGACAGGCGTAACCCGCCAGACAATCATTGCAATCGAAGCCGGCAAATATTCGCCATCTTTGACACTGGCGTTCAGAATAGCCCGCACTTTCGCCCTGCCGATAGAGGGAGTCTTTCAATATCAAGCCGAAAATCCTCAGTCTCCAGCAAGCAGTCCAGACGCCTGACTATTTGAACTCCTGCAGAAGTTTTAATAACTTGCGGTCGAGCTTGTGGCCGTGAAAATCCTCATATTTCACATCTTTGCGGCCGGAGTCAAGAATACCGAATGACCCGCGAAAATTCCAAAGGGCCAGACCGACGCCGTGGCCGGTAAGAATTTCCAGAACATCACGCAGCCAGGCCAGGACCACCTTGTGCGGCGTCTTGTTATAAGCGCCGCCTTCGCCACAGTGTACGCCCACTCCCTTCTTGGCAAGGTCGGCCCATTTCTGGTAGTGCTGTTCTAGGCGTTTGCGGTCCCAGCCGTGCCCGGGCCAGGTAGGCATAGGGAATCTATCGCCGCGAACCCATGAGGCCATATAATGACTAACGAACATAGGCTGATATGCCCGGGTACTCTGGCCGATTCCGAGGTCGGCCAACTCCGGCGCCGGCTCATTGCCCCAGCTCATACCATCGGCTATGATAATACGGTTGGGGTTTATTTCACGGATGGCCGCCACCGCCGTCCGAACTACGCGCTCGTGGTCGCTACGGCTCATACGCTCACCAATGGAAGGCGGCTCGTTGATTAAATCGAAGCTGAGCTTGTCCTTTGAAACACCCCGATAGCGCTTCCCCAGCATCTGCCAGTGGAAGCAGAATGCCTTTAGCGGCTCGGCGTCCTTCCAGAGATTATGCGGCTCAATAAACTCCCTGTTCACCGAGTATCCCGGGCCACGGTGAAAGTTCAGGCTGATATGGAGGCCGTATTTACCGGCGAGCTGCACAGCCCGGTCGAGCTTCTCCAGCATCGGCTCGTGGAGTTTATAGTCGTCGCCGTCCTTTATCCATAACCGATAGCACATCGGTAAACGAACGAAGTCAAAGCCCCAGTCGTGCATCCAGCGGAAATCATCTTCCTGGAAATCACCTTTGCTTCGCATTGTGAACATATCCAGCAGATTAAAACCGCGCCAGCGCGGCAGAACCGTCTGCGCCACGGATTTGCTCATTTTTTCTTCTTTCTTTGGTTCTCGTGCATACCCGGGCAATGCCGCCGCAGCCGCCCCGGCAGCTACCATTTTCAGAAACTGACGTCGATTATTTTCCATAAGATTACCCTCGCTTCGAAAAACGCCTCGCAACTCAAAATTTGAACATTGACGATTGGACATCAAAAATAGTAAATAGTAAACAGAAAATAGTCAATAGAAAATACTCGATAGAAAAATGGCATTACCAACAGTTGCAATAATTGGTCGCCCGAACGTGGGCAAGAGCAGTCTCTTAAACGCACTGGCTGGGTCAATGATAAGTATCGTTGAGCCGACCGCCGGCGTTACAAGAGACCGTATCAGCACCATTATCGAAAAGACAGACCAGTATTTCGAGCTTATCGATACCGGCGGATACGGAATAGTCGATACCGACGACCTGAGCGGCCATATCGAGCAGCAAATCATTGTGGCGATTGAATCGGCTAATCTCGTGATTTTTATGGTGGATATTCGCGATGGTCTTGTGCCGTTAGATGAGAAAATAGCCCGGCTTCTACGCAAACACGAGCTTGACGTTATCGGCGTTGCTAACAAAGCCGACACAGCCAGGATGTTCCCGGCGGCGGGTGAATTTTCCAAGCTGGGCTTCGGCGAATTCCTGTGCATCTCAGCAAAGAACAATCTTAATAAAGCCGTCCTGCTCGACAAAGTCTTCGACAAACTCTCAGCTTTAGAATCGACCAAACCGCCGGAGCCGGTTATGAAGATAGCGATAGTCGGCAGGCGAAACGTCGGCAAAAGCACCCTTGTAAACGCTATGGTAGGTTCCGACAGGGTGATTGTCAGCGAGACGCCGGGGACCACCAGAGATGCCGTGGACGTGCGGTTTGAAAAGGATGGTAAAACCATTGTCGTTATTGACACTGCGGGGATAAGAAAGAAAAGCAAGATAGCCAACAGCATCGAGTTTTACAGCTACGTCCGTGCAACGCGGTCGATTCGCCGGGCTGACGTCGTACTGCTTCTGATTGATGCCACCACCGCCGTTTCACAGGTCGATAAGAAGGTGGCGCGGTTCCTCGCCGACGAGTGCAAAAGCTGCATAATAACTATCAACAAATGGGACCTGGCTAAAGACGCGGCTGTCACCAGTGATTACGACCAGTATTTGACAAAACTGCTGCCAGGCCTAAAATATGCACCAATAGTCTTTACTACTGCAACCGAGGCGAAAAATATTCAGAGCGTGCTGGATTTGGCGGGTGAGATTTTCAAGCAGACCACAACATGGATACCCACTGCAAAACTGAACAAGGCGTTTGAAATCATAAAGACAGAGAAAATTGGCGGAGGCAAAGGCGGCTGGCCCAAAATTTACTACGCCACGCAGATTGCCGTCAATCCGATTACGATACTTATGTTCGTAAACAACCCGGAACTGTTCGAGGAGAATTACCGCCGATTTATTATAGGCAGGTTGCGAGAGCTGCTGCCGGTAGAGGAGGTGCCCATACGGCTGTTGGCCCGTTCACATAGAAAATAGGCCGTCGTTAGCAAGGAGAGATTGGAATGGACACGCTTTTACTGATGCTACTTTGCGGGGGTGGGTACCTCGTAGCCTATTATACTTATGGGCGATTCCTCGCCAAAAAAATATTCAAACTCAACAAAAACGCACTCGTTCCATCCGTGGAATTCCAGGACGGCATCGATTATGTCCCCGCCCGTAAAGGCATAATCTTCGGACATCACTTCACATCAATAGCAGGTACGGGGCCAATTGTCGGCCCGGCTATAGGTATCATCTGGGGCTGGCTGCCCGCTATCCTCTGGGTCTTCCTTGGCTGTATCTTTATGGGCGCTGTGCACGATTTCGGGGCGCTGGTCGTTTCGATGCGAAACCAGGGCAAAAGCATCTCAGAAGTAGCCGCAAAGTATATCAATGTACGCGTGCGATTCATATTCTTTGCGATTGTATTTTTGAGCTTGCTGATTGTTATCGCCATATTCGGCGTTGTGATTGCGATGGTCTTTACCACGTTTCCGAGTTCTGTGGTCCCGGTGTGGCTTCAGATTCCGATAGCCGTGGCGCTGGGCTTTGCGGTTTATAAAAGAGGTGCCAGTGTCCCCGTTGCAACAGCTATTGCCGTAGTGGGAATGTATCTGTGCATTGCCGTCGGCAGTTGGCTCCCCTGTGGACTTGGCACCGCCTTTGGAATACCCGCCACCGGTTTGTGGGTGATAATCTTGCTGATTTACGCCTGGGTGGCTTCGACGCTGCCGGTAACAACGCTCCTCCAACCGAGAGATTATATTAACGCCTGGCAGCTCTTTATTGCTATGGCTCTTTTGGTCGGCGGAACGGTGGTAGCGTCATTAACAGGCAAGCTCCCCCTCGTGGCACCTGCTATCAATCCGTCGCTGCCGACGAATACCCCCCCGATATGGCCGTTTATGTTTGTCATAATCGCCTGCGGCGCCATCAGCGGCTTCCATTCACTTGTGGCCTCCGGCACAACCGCTAAACAAGTTGCAAAAGAACCGGACTGTCAATTCGTCGGCTATGGCTCAATGCTGCTCGAAAGCCTACTGGCAGTGCTGGTCATTATCTGCGTCGCAGCCGGCGTAGCAATGGCCGTAAAACTCGACAACGAAACAATCCTGACCGGCCAAGCCGCCTGGCAACACTACTACAGCACCTGGATAGGGGCCAAAGGGCTATCTGACAAAATAGCCCCCGTGGTTATTGGTGCAGCCAATATAATGGGGACACTCGGCCTGCCCGAAACGGTGGGAATTACGCTTATGGGTGTGTTTATCGCATCTTTTGCCGGCACAACACTCGATACCTCGGTGCGAATCCAGCGCTATGTGATAAGTGAACTGGCAACCGACTTGCGAATCCCATTCCTCGCCAACAGATGGGCGGCAACCACCTTCGCCGTCCTTACCGCAGCAGGGTTAGCATTTGCCACGGGCGCTGACGGCACAGGTGCAATGAAACTCTGGCCTCTGTTCGGAACATCAAACCAACTCTTAGCAGCCCTGGCCTTGCTGGTGGTTACACTTTATCTAAAACGCAAGGGCGGATGCAAGTTTATCGTAACCGCGGTGCCTTGTCTGATTATGCTGGTGATTACAAGCTGGGCGATGGTGAAAAATGAAACGATTTTTCTCGCCGGCAAAAATTGGCTTCTTGTTACAATCGGAGCCGGCATATTCGCACTGGCATTGTGGATGACAGTCGAGGCGCTGATAGCCCTGTTCAGTGTTACTCCTTCGACGGAGCCACCGCAGAAGGCAGACGTATCAACTTAAATTTAGCTTCTGCTGGCTGGTCAGGATTTTTTAGCTCAATTTCACCTTTGCTGACATACTCAGCAGGAAAATTATAAATAAGCTCTCTCTTTAGAGGTTCTGTGGACATGGCATCCTCATCGTAAATTTCCAATATCACCTGATAACGCATCTTCTCATAGGCCCGTTTTGCTTCCGGAGTTGCTCTGATTGTTATACCACCTATCACTACGGGCAAGTTTTCTATCTCGACATCATATTTCCCCTGCAGGGTCAGACTGAAGGTAATGCCGAGCGTTGTCTTTGTCATAGTGGTATCAATAAGCCGATCTTCCTCCGGCGGTGCCGTGATTTCCACGGTTCCGACGGCCTTCCTTATCTGGCCCGGCACCAGCTCAATATAAGGTCTCTTTTTAATAACAGACTGCCTTGCCTGCTCAAGCTCACCGCGCGTCAACCGAACTTCTGCCACGAGTGTTTCACCATCCCAATCCTCAGGCACAAACATATCAACCTTTGACGGCTCGATGCTTTCAGCCTTTAGAGGAATTCCATCTTCATCAAAACATTCAACAGTCAGTGATTTTTTAACGAGTTTAACAACATTAACAGAAAGCTTATCCGGCTCGCAGGATTCGACCGTAAGCCCGAGCTCTTTTACCTGGCGGCTTTGCTTCAGGAAATTCAGCACTTTCAGAGGATATTCGCCGGGGTTGACCATCCCTTCCTGCTCAGCATCCAGGAAGAACTCAAGGACCAGCGAGCCGTCGTTTAGTTTTTGCCTCGTATCGGTGATTCTGGCTACCGGACCCTTGAGCACAATATTGGAAATAGAAACGGAATATTCATCATCGAAACTTACCAGGAGATTGGGATTGGTAGATCTGGCAACACTTATCGTAGCACTGGAAACAGGCAGCTTTTCATCCAGGGCCAGGTCCGCCCAGACCCATATCAAGACCGTCAGGAATATCACAAGCAATATTTTGCCGTAGTTGATTTTTCTTACCATTAGCGTCTCTCGTTACAGAAGAGCACAACTGCATAAGAACACAAGGACGCTTATCCACTTATGACTTATGCACGCTTTTTTTAGGAAACCTCCGGAACCGCTCGCCCATAGCGCTGCTCAGACGCGACCTGATATCAGACTCGCTTACCTGCCTGCTCAACTTTCCGTTCCGGGCAAGTGAAATGATGCCGGTTTCTTCACTTACTACCAAACAGGTGGCGTCCGAACCTACCGTTATGCCTATGGCAGCCCGGTGACGGGAACCGAACTCAACGCCGTCAATACTGCCGGCCTCAGCCAAAGGCAACTGCACCCTGGCGGCGACTACTCTATCACCTCGTATCATAACGGCCATATCGTGAAGGGCAGCGCCGGGATGAAAAATGGTCTTGAGCAGCTCAGCCGTAACCCTGGCATCGATTGGAACGCCGGTTTCTATAAATTCACCCAACGCCACCCGCCTCTCAACAACAATAATAGCGCCGGTTCGGGCGGCAGACAGCTCAGTTACAGCGGTAATTATCTCTTCCACGGTCCTTGACAACTGCCGCGACGAGCCCGCCCAGAAGCGGGGCTGGCCTATTCGTATAAGCGCTCTTCGAATCTCCGGCTGAAACGCCGCAACGGCAATAATCAAAACAGCAATCAAAAAGCCCTTGTAAAGGTGTTCAAGCCGCTCGAACTCAAGCTGCTTGACCACCAAGGTCAAAATGAATACACCGGCAAAAAGAATGAAGATGACCCCCCGGAACAACCTTTCTCCGCGAGTGCCTTCAAGGAAGTCCACGGCCCAGTAAACGACAAGGCCGATAAGAAACAACTCAATGGCAACAACCCACCAATCATATCCCCCCACCCTGTCGAAATAGTCGATGAGCGTTTCCACGAATCAAATCCCTTTGAAGAAAGTGTGAAACGTAAAGCGAAAAGCGTAAAAGTTTTGGACCTTAAGTTACGGCTTCTAACTTTTAGCTTTTAGCTTCTGCGTATCAGGGTATCCTTTTATCAGTCAACTTGCTCGGCTTATCAAGTAACAGAGCCGTATCTATGTCTTCGGCCAGCTCCTGCCGATTAATACGAGCATTGCGCAGATGCCTTCTCCTGGCCTCAGCCTCGGTCTCACCGAGCTGCGCGTAGGAGCCGCAGCCGTAAGGCAAGAAGACCAGAGCACACAACAGTATAATACCCAAAACCACTTTACACACAAAAACAAAAACGTTTTTCATCATTTTACCCTCTGGGCCGGCACAAAACCCACCATTGACTATCTATTTATTATAGCAGCTATCAGCCCGCTTGTCAACCCCGTACACTTAAATTTGAAATTTGAAATTCAGACAGAAAGGGCGATTTCTAACGGGGTCAACGCAAAAAAACTTTCTTAATTTTGACACTACCGCCATATTGGCCGTATAATCGGGAATCGTGGTTCATAAATCGTGAATCGGGGTAGGGGGCACGAGATACGGGAAAGGGGCTTGGCTATGAAACCCAGCAGAATTAGTAGAGTCATCCAGATTTTAACAACATTGCAAGCAGGAAAAAGCTATGCCGTTAATGATTTGTCAAAAATATTTGGAACAAGCCGGCGGACGGTCTTCCGCGATCTGAAAGAACTGCGGGCTATCGGCGTACCGTACCACTATGATGCCAGGACCGGCGGCTATACCATAGAGCCTGAATTTTTCCTGCCACCTATAGATTTGAACCTCCAGGAGGCGCTGAGTCTGCTTCTGCTGGCCCACAAGGCAAGTAACCAGATACAGTTGCCGTTCAGAAATTCAGCCCTGCTGGCCGCTCTGAAAATCGAAAACAATCTGCCTGCCAAAATCAGACAACACTGTAATACAGCCCTGCGAAATATCTCTACCAGACTCGGCGCTCAGGCACCGATCCGCCATCCTGGCGGACTTGATAGAACCTTCGCACAATTGCAAGAAGCTATCGCGAAGAAACGCAAGGTGAACATCAGCTACCATTCGCTTTTCGAGAGCGAAGTTATTGACGTCGAGCTGTGTCCCTATCATTTGCTCTACAACCGCCGGGCCTGGTATGTAATCGGCCTCTCCGGCCTGCACAAAAGCATCCGCACATTCAAGCTTAACCGCATCAAGGAATTAGAAAGTACGGAGAAATGCTTCCTGGATAGCGAGAAATTCGATCTATATGACTACATCGGCCGCGCCTGGTCAATGATACCGGAAGGCAGAATTTACAATATCAAGCTGCGGTTCCTGCCCAAAGTAGCTAATAATGTCACCGAGGTGCAGTGGCACAGCACACAAGAAGTCACTCGCAACAGCGACGGCTCCGCCACTGTGGAATTTCGCGTTGACGGCCTCGGTGAAATAACCTGGTGGGTCCTCGGCTACGGCGACCAGGTCCAGGTGCTGGCGCCGAAAGCCCTGCGCAAAAGAGTCCTGCAGGTCGCAAAGAATATGATAAAGCTCAACGAGAATGTTTAGCCCGCATCGGGGCCGAAGGCCCTGCTTATCGCATACGCTCTGGTTTTCGAGCAAACTCTGCCGCTAATTACCCGGGAGGAGCGAACATAAGTCTACTGCAACTGCCTGAGCTTGATGTTGCGGAACCAGATCGGGGCGCCGGCGTGTTTACCCTGCAGGCCGATTTTTCCCTTCGTCGGCAGCGTGCTGAGCGGCTTGTTCAGCCAGGACGGAATCGGGGACCCATCAGGATTGATCTTGGCGGACGTCCACAGCTTCATGTCCATCGAAGTAACGCGCTGGCCGTTGAGCACCACATCGATTCTTTGGTCCCTGCACGTTATCGTGAAGCGGTTCCACTCGCCGGGCTTCTTGACCATGCTCTTGGACGGAGCTAAGTGACCGAAGACGGCGCCGCAATGCCAGGTATCGGGGGCCTTGACCCATTTCTCAGCAAAGTCGTCGGCAATCTGGATTTCGACTGAATTGGGAATCCAGTTCCTGGTATCGCTGCAATAGACAACCACGCCGCTGTTGGTGCCCGGGGCGTTCTTGAACTCCAAATCCAGTATGAAATTGTCGTAATCTTTTTTAGTCCAGAGCGCCTTGTCCTCGCTGGCTGTGAGCACCCCGTCGGTGACCGTCCAGACACCCTCGGGCTTGTCCGCGTTCGAGAGGTCGTCTTTGAAAAGATTATCCCACCCGCTCGTATCGGGGTGGCCACTGCGCCGGCGTCCGCTGCCCCGCAGGCGCGCAGCGAGCTCGTCGAGCTCTTTGCGGTCGATGAAGCCGTCGCTGTTAGAGTCAATTCGGTCAAAGTTTTCCTTCATTCGGCCTTGAGCTTCATCGCGGCTGAGCTTCTTATCGCCATCTTTGTCCATAGCTTGCCAGTACTTCATGATATTGCCGCGGTCTCTCTGCCCTCTCTGTTGGTCTCTCGCCTGTTCGGTTACCGGCGGCACCTTGATAGTCGGCTCGCCCTTGAGGTAGCCAAGAGATGCAAGAAACTTGTCCGCGGCGATTAGCGTTCGTTCGCGCCACGGCGAGCGATTAAAGAAACCGTGCCCCTGGCCTTCGGCGATGTACTTTTCCGCGCGGACGCCGAGGTCCTCGGCCTTTTTCCAGTACTCGTCGCCGTGGACTTTCAGTCGGTCCTCTGTGCCGAACAATATCAATGCCGGCGGTGCTTTCTTGTGTATATGCTGCGTCGGAGAAATCCTGCCGGCGAGATGTTTGTTGTCGCCAAGCCGCCCGAGCATTCCTTCGTGCCCAAAGTTGAGGACGGGATTGAACAGCACCATTGCCTGCGGAATCGCCGAAATTGACAGGTCGTCGCCGTCCGCCTCGACACTTTTTGCTATCATCGTGCATGCCGCCAAGTGCCCCCCGGCCGACCCGCCCGAAGTAATCAACTCCTTGGGGTCGATGCCCAGCTTTTTGCAGTTGGCCCGCATCCAACGCACGGCGCTGCGGGCGTCCTCAACGCACTTGTCGGGCGTGACCCCATCACGACTCTTGACACGGTAGTCGGCACGGGCGGCTACAAGACCGCGAGTGGCGAGGTATTCGGCCTGAACCAGAAATTGATTCGGCGTCCCGCTGTTCCAGCCCCCTCCGAAAAAGAAGATAATCGCGGGGCGAGTGTCACTTGGCTTCCAGCCGGGCGGATAATGGATGTGAATCTGCAGCTCTTTTTCCCCGACGGTCTTGTATGTCATACTTTTGAAGTCCGTGGCCTGCGAAGCTGCAAAAGCCGTGCTGCTCAGCAGTATGAGCATCACCGCCGATACGGCCATACCGATGTTTAATGTCCTTGCAACAGATTGTCTGTTTGTTCTTGCCATTTTTTTCTCCTTCTAAAAGTGCGCAGGTCTACTTTTCTAACGCGTCTTGACCTAAACCTCATCTTTCAATAAGATATCAGGTCCTTCTTGAGAATTCAAGCTTTCCGGCAACTCATCTTTGCGCTTACATAAACTGCTATCTTTGATTATGATTTAAGGGACGGCTGCAGTAAGCCGAAAGTCGTTTATGGGCAGAAGGGCCATAACCGCTTCTGATGTGAGCACTTGTGCCAACGTAGCTCAACGGTAGAGCTCTGGTTTTGTAAACCAGTGGTTGTCGGTTCGAATCCGACCGTTGGCTTTATAAAAGAATTAACCGCACCTGTGCCTGCGCAACCACAGGTGCAGGCAGAGAGCACCGATAGTACAGAGAAAAAAAACAAAAAACTCTGCGGCAAAAAGCAAAAAGGTCGAGCTAAAAAACTATTGCTGCATAGCCAACGCTTTCGGCGCTTGTGGTGCCCATCTTGCGGAGCATTATCTCATTGCTGTTGGTGTGTGCAAGCAAAAGGCCTTTAGTTTTGCCGAGTTTTTTTGCGGCTGCGACCGCCGCGGCTGCCGCGCCGGCACCACAGGCATTGCAGTTCTCGGCCGCGCTGGTGAGCAGGCTTTGCGGCTCAAGCTTCAGGGCTAAATCAATAAACTTCTGGTCATTGACCCTGTCTGCCCACTTCAAAGCCTCCGCACCCGTTCCCATCGGAGTAAAGCCGTAACGCGGGCCGTAATGGGTCAAATCGGTCGAGCCGATGCAAATGATTTTCTTGTGTTCATCGGCGCTGATAATGCCACCAACACTCGTACCCAACGCTACCGCCTGCCCCCCCGGCGGGACCAGAATGGGCAGTATCTTTGCACCGGCAAAGAGATACTGTATAAACGGGAGCTGCACCTCGATACTGTGCTCGGCTCTGTGGGGCGCAGAGTCGCTGACGGCCGTACCGCTGCTCAATACGGCACCGGCCAACTCCTCATCAATAGCAACTTCGCCGAGCGGCGTTATCCAGCTTCCGGTCTCATAAACAGCCGGCGATTGGCCAAAGTAACCGTGGGCGGCCCCGAATATTACAAAGGTATGGACCTTTTGGTGCCGCTGTTTTATGGCTGAGAAGACCAACGCCGCCAAACTGCCGCTGAATGTCCAGCCGGCGTGTGGAACAATGCCGGCTGCTATCGTTTCAGGCAATGACTTGCTTAGCGTCCTTGCCTTGAGGCACTCGTTGATTTCATCCACGCAGGAATCGTGCTGGCCGGGATAAAATTGACCTGCAACAATGGGTTTTCTTGCTTGCATTTCTTGCACCTATTACTTGCATTTACCACACCGGACCGTTATTATTACGGTACAATTTAAGACTTGAGCACATTGTAACCTGTTAAGAAGGAAAAACAAATGGTATCTGAAAAAACAGCTCCGGTAGCGGTGGTGATGGGCTCGGACAGCGATAAGGACGTAATGCAGAGCTGCATCGATACGCTTTCCGACTTTGGCATTGAGCCGGTGGTGCGTGTGATTTCAGCCCACCGGACGCCTCAGATAGCCGCTGAATTCGCTGAAAATGCCGCTAAAAACGGGATAAAGGTGATAATTGCCGCCGCCGGTATGGCCGCTCATCTGGCGGGTGCCTTAGCTGGACGAACGACACTGCCGGTTATTGGGGTGCCGTTAATCTCGGCAGGCGGGCTGGAGGGGATTGATGCACTATTAAGCACGATACAAATGCCGCCCGGCGTGCCGGTGGCAGCTATGGCAATAGGGGCGGCAGGCGCGAAAAACGCAGCCATTTTCGCCGTGCAAATCCTGGCATTGACTGATAAAAACCTTCGAGAAAAATTAGCTGAGTTCAAAAAAGCCCAAGCAAAAAAGGTGATCGAAAAGGATTCTACTTTGCAGTAAAACCGCTACCCAGATTAACAGAATTGAAAACTGAAATTATCCAGATTTGGGGAAAAATAGGGTTTTTTGAGGTTGTTTTTCGGGGGTAACGTTGGTTTTGGGGGTAAAAACGGGGGCTGGGGGATTGGCTTTGATTGGGTTTGAATTGGCTTTGTTTTCCGGGACTGCGAAAATGTCATTTCTTTCATAATCCTTTTGTGAAAAGATACTTACATTCATTTGACTTTTTCGGAAATTGGCTTTGTTTTGCATAAAAAGGTCGATTTGTAGAGGACTCTCTACAGTTGTAGAGGGTGCCACTAAGGCACAAAGGAACAAAGGCACTAAGGCACAAAGGAACAAAGGCACTAAGAAAGGCCGGGTCTTCGACATTGAGAACACTCCTTTGTTATTGGTTGTTGGTTCATTGGCGATGTGAATTTCAAATCTCAAATTTCAAATTGTACTGTCTCTCTACTATTGGGCGAACATGCGCGTTTGAGTCGAAATTTCGGGCTTTTTTGACAGGATAAACAGGAGTAACTCGATGTGAGAAAAGGAGATAAAAAAATTTTAAATTTTCCGATTTTAGGTTCCAACTACCTGCAGATTTGATTGAAAATTGATAAGCCACAGAGGGTATTTCAGTGGGGGTTGGGGGTTCGGGTCGTAGAGTTTGGGTAGAATGGGCAAGAAAAAAGGGGGCAAAAATGCGCAAAAATGAACGAAAATGCGCAAAAAACGGCAAGAAATTAAGAAAAAGTGCGTAAAAATGCGCTTTTTTGCACCAGTTTTCCCGCCACTTTGCACAAATGATTGACCTCGGAGGGTTTCTCTCTTCGGGTTGGAGGATTTTTTGAAAAAAGGGGTATTCATATATTTTAGAAAATATATGCTTGCAAATATATTACTTATGGTATATTATCTTAAGGTATGCATGAAGAGTTGAAAAGAGTAAGAAAAAAAGACATAAAAGAAGCTGGTGCAAACGTTCTGATTACGGGCAACAGATGCTATCGGTGCGAGCATGAGTGGAGGCCTAAGAATATCGAATTGGGTTCCAGAGTATGCCCCAAATGCAAGAGCCCGTATTGGGACAGGCCGAGGAGGAAATGCAAGGGCAATGCGAAAAGCTAGCACGAATACATAGCAGGGGCGCGAGATTATCGGTCAGAGTTCGTAAGTGCTGCGAGAAAAAAGTTGTAGGACAGAATGACGTACTTTCCCTGAGGTTTTGGCGATGGATTGGAGAAGGGGATGTTTTGAGTATACATTAAACGTGATGGATTGGCAAAACCGAGATGGAAGTCAGAAAATCAGAGATGCGCGTTGGAGATAGGATAGGCGAGAGGAGACGAATGGTGGGCTTGAGGCGAGTCGTTAGGGGAAGGTTTGGGGAATAGAGATGACAAGTGTAAACGAGGAACCGATAAAGGCCGGCAGTGGGCGAGTGAAAACGGCGATGAGAGGCCGGCATCGGGTGCAACCTTACTCAAAAGGTGAGGCACGGACTCGTGCAAAGATGGGGGATAAGGGCCTGGACAGGGTTGGGAAGGGGGATTTCTATAGGGATCCTCGGTATATTGGAGAGAAGGGGAGCCAAGACGAGGCAAAGGCGCAATTCTGGAGGATGATAAAGTGGGTCGTGCCCATTGCTATCGGGGTCCTTATTTGTATGTTAACACTCCTTGTGAGGCCAGTAGCGAAATTGGAAGTCGAGGTTGAACGGCTCCATGAAGAAGCGAGGAGACACTCGGAGACTATTAGGGTATTGGAGAGGACGGTTGGGAGAATGCACGTTGAGAATAAGCAGCTACGCAGAGATATCGAGCGTTTGCGTGAAGATAAGCCACGGTCAGGAAAAGAGAATGAACGAAAGATAATTAGCAAGGGGAAGGAGTTGAACGAATAGCTGGTAGGTAGCTGCGTTTTTGATTGAAAATTTGACGCAGAGAGCGTCGCGCTGGCGCGACAGTTTTGAGTTTGGCGGATTTTGGTGGTCAACAGGCGGAGTTTAGTCGTTAGTATTTTGGGGACTTGCGTTTGGCTTCGGTTTTGGGTAGAAAAAGAACAGCGTTTAGCAGGTGGCGTACAGCGGATAGATACTAAAATACTAATTGACGGGAATCGTGGTTTTGGGGATGGGATGTCGGCTGGGAATTTGGCAGGAAAAAGTTGGCAGAAATTTACGTTTTTTCTTGAAGCTACTATATAGTGGTATATACTAATAGAAAATACCATATCTTGCAGAGCTGCTGTTGGTAGTAACCGAATAGGAAGGAGCAGAGATAATGGTGAAAAAAATTATCGTTGTTCTCCTGTTTTTACTCGGGGTATATTTTGTAATTTGCCTGATTATCACGAACACAGAATTAACACTTAATAAAACTCCCTCAAGCATGTTCAAATGGTTGCCCGATTTTGCTTTCAAGCTACGCGGCATTGAGCTAAAAAGTCTAGAGCCAGAACAATACACAACAGTTGTGGGAAATATGATTTTTGCTATTGCTTTTATAACGGCTATGGTGCCACTGTTAGCGGCGTGGTATAACACGAGCAAGATTCGGAAAGAAATCCAAGAGGAGTACGGTATTAAGTCTTTTCCAATAAAACAGCCTGGAGAAGATGACTTGGAATGGATGCTGCCCCACTATCAAAAGGCCTCAAGATTAACTATTTTCGCCGGCTCGTTTGACTGGCTCGCAGATAAGCCTGAAATGGAAAAACGCATACTTGAATTGGCGGGTGAAGGCAAATTAGACTTGGTCAGTTACAAGTCCAAAGAGCAGGTTGCGGAAGCCTTCCGAACGAAAAAAAACCTACAAAGCTTGTTCAAAACGTTAGGAGACGGCCACTTTAAGTTTAAGAGCAAGCTTGAGAATGTTACTTGTACGTTTGTGCAGAAATCGGCGATGGACACTGAATTTCTTTATAAATCAAGGCCGGATGATGAAGGACACATGTTCAATGCCTGCGTTCTTAGCGATACTGACAAGAGCAGGGTTTTGTTGCATATTTTATCCGAACTGACTAAAGCCGAGCATTGGGGTAAGCGTGCTAATGAGGTAGGCCAATCAATCGAAGGCCCCGAGGGAAAAGGTTGAACAAGGTTGATTTGTGTGAGTAATTTTAGTATAATAATGCTAAGGTAGGTGTGATGGAGGCTATGACAAGTCAAATTGAGGCTGTAATTGGCGCTTGGTTCAGAGACGGGCGAACATTCTACGTGAAACGCTCGGAGTCGATGGAAAACTATCCAGGTGTATGGAGTTTGCTATCAATTCAGTTCGCACGAGACGAATTGGTGGATTTTACTGACTTGGCGGTTGTCGAAAAAGTGATGAAAAGAATGTCTGAGGAACGGCTCGGTGGTGTGCCGATTCGGCTGATTCATTATCTCAAATCGGCCCGCTGCTCAGACAATCCGATGCAAGTGCCGGTAACACTGCATCTTTACCAAATTGAATTAGAGTGCGAGCCGGACCTTAAACCAAAGTATTACGTGGATTCTGCGTGGTTTGATCCGGAAGAATATACGAAGGCCTCTGAGAATGCTACATGCGGGCTTTGCATGAGAATGTGGTCGGATTATTGTTACCAAAGCGGCGTTAGTAAGATTAGGTTCGCACCTCGTGTGAGGTAAGAGGATGAGAAGTAATACTATCCGACGGAAAAACAAACCGGTGAGAACAGAATCTGCCTGCTGGCAAACGTGGCCTGAGGCAGCAGAGACATACTCAAGATTGATTGCGGACCTGACTCGGGATTCTCATTATTTGAGGTCGCAGGGGCTAAAGCCCAATCTTGTCCGCATGATGGAGGATTGCAGCAATTCGAGGGTTCTGGATGTCGGATGCGGCGATGGGTGGCTGTTAGATGAAGTCAGTCCACGTGAAGGATATGCCTGCGACATTGTCGAACAACCCAAGATTCGACCTGAGTGGAAGTTTGAAATCCAAGACGTCCGGTCTCTATCTTATCCAGACGGGTTCTTTGACGTAGTTGTTGCCAGCCTCGTGTTGATTTGGTTTGACGAAGTGGATGTCGCGGTCAAGCAGATGTGCCGTGTAACAAAACCGGGTGGTAAAATGGTTATGGCCCTGGTGCATCCGTATTTTTACAGGATGGGAGAACCAAACAGTAAGGGAAACTTTGAGATATCAAGAGACCTATCGAAGCCTTTCAAGATGGAGGACCTCAAGATTGGCGGCGTGGCCGGGCCACTCACGTATTTCTACCGTCCTTTTCCCGATTACTTGAATGCCTGCACAGGTGCCGGCTTTCGCATTCGGCAGGTGATAGACTGGTTCGTCGATATGGAGGATTATATGCGAAATACCGAAGTCGGGCTGGTCTCAAATATACCACGGACGGGTAAAGTACCAATGTATTGCTTTATTGAGTGCATTAAGGAGTGATTCATGCCTCGCGCAGGGTTATCCGGTACGAACTGGACTGGAAAAACCGAAACCATACGGAGGTTTGCGAAAGAACATCCGGAGCTATCCATAAAGACGGTTTCTTTGGCTTCCCTTGTCGCTCGGTGTCCATTTCCGATGAGGGAAAGGCAGACTCTTGAGGGGTCGCGCTGGATGATTGAACAAGTCAGGGATATATGCAAAGAAGCCGGTACAGAAATACAACTATTTGATAGAACACCGGTGGACATTCTTGCGTTCACCCTATATGTAGAAAATCGGACAGGCAACGGCAATACAACGGTACTCGAGGATGCTCTCGAGTTAGTCAAGTGCTTTGAAATTCTTTTCTATCTCCCAGTATCAGATAAATGGCCGGTTAATGCGTCTGCCAACCAGAGGAGAATTCAGTTTGCTCGGCAGATGGATTCCTATATACGGAAAGCAATAGAGCAGTTCTCGCTTGACGTGGTATCGCTGCCTTGGGACCGTGCAGAACGACAGCGCTTGCTTTCCGAGCATTTGTCGGGCTTGCCAATTGTCTGCAAGGGCGGACGATGAATCGCTCCAAGAAATGTGTCTTCATCTCTCACTGTCTGCTCGCCCAAGCTGTGATGGCGAAAGGCCTGGTAAAGCTATCCCCTGCGATTGTAAAACAGGTTGTGCAATTCTGCATGGACAATGATATCAATATCTTTCAGATGCCCTGCCCTGAATTGCTTTGCGCAGCAGGAGGACTGGGACGAGACATACATGGGAAGGGCTGGTATGAAAAGAACGGACTCCGGGAAACAAGCTCACAAATTGCCAAAGAGCAGGTAAACCATATGGTGGAGCTAACTCGCGCAGGATTCGAGGTATTGGCAGTCATTGGGTTAGAATTCTCACCCGCTTGTGCGCCTAACTACCTTAACAAGGGACGACGTATCATTAAAGGGAAGGGCATCTACATTGAAGAGTTAGAAGGGGAACTGAAGCTGCAGAAGTTACAGGTTCCCTTTATTGGAGTGAACCAACGCTGGACGAGAAAATTAGAAAAACAGCTTAGCGAGATGCTGCAATAGTAGCGAAAAATCGGCCTTAAACAGCCTAACGGCACATTTTGAGAGCTTGAATGGCAGGAACGGGGAGCATTTTCAATTTAGATTCTTCGGCGGGGGTTGAGTAGGGTTATCAGGGCTGTGCCGAGGAGCAAGAGGATGGCTGTGGCTGGTTCGGGAACTGTAATCATAAGCTCGAAGCTGTCTAAGTTGCCAGTGTCCCAATAAAATGCATCATAAATCTGCAGCCGCCACAGGCCATAGGAATCCTGGCCGTCAAAGATTTCCAGCAGGTTCGCAGCGTCGATGGCTTTCGGCCTAAATCGGCCGGTAAAAGGCGGCTCAGCCACCTCAATCGCTGTTTCGGCCTCATCGTCAAATATGGTTTGTGTGTAGTTTGCGCCCACAAAATACTCATCAAAAGGGTTGTACATATTCAAGCACAGCCGAGTTCCGGCAGGACTTTGCAGAAAAATTTGTAAATCGAATACGCTGGTGTGTGTAATATTGATTCGAACATCAAGGTCGTGGATAGTAAAATGGTGGGGGATTTCTATTATTGCATCGGCCATCCAGCCTTTGGTGTCGTCCGGATTGGCGGGAATTGGCAAATCAAACTCAGCGCTGTAAATATGAACCGGGCCGGCAAAAACAGGAAAAGATACCCCCACCACAATTAGAACAATTGCGACAATCCGTTGTACGGCGTTGGGAGCATCCATTCTCAACCAACCGACAAATTTTATACACAACCAGTTACTATTCGGTAAATCCCGCTTGTGCAGGGGAAATTATAACCTTATCGGACGTTGTCGGCAAATAAAAAATGAAAAAATAATCACAGAAAACGCAAGGCGGAACCACCCCCAAACAAGTTTGTACTACTCTGCGAAGCAACGCTTCGCTGCGAAGCACAAGAGGGTGCCACCCAACAGCAGGAATGATAATCTTTTGCAGGCCCGGCAATAACATAAGTACTATTGTACTTCAACGACCGAGTTAAATCCGCCGAACGGATTCAATTCCGTCAGCTCATTGTAGGGGTCCTGCTGCCACTGGCCGTCCACAACCAGCCGGTAGCGATATTTACCTTCGGGCAACTTTATCTTCGTCTGCCAGACGCCGCTTTCGCCCACTTTTTGCATAGGGGTCTTTGCCGGCTGCCAATTATTAAAGTCGCCGGCAACCTGAACGCTATCGGCACGCGGATACAGCGTTACAAATATCACAGCATCGTTTATCTGTGTAACGCCATAATAGTCGGAAAGCCGGGCGTCAATACCGGCTGTCCTCGGTTTTTCGGAGGTTTCCAGTTTGCGAGCTTCTGCACCTGTGGCAATCCGTGAGGACTCCACAGGAGAGCCAAAATGGGGTTCCTCAGTCTTCGCGGCCTGCACAGTTTCTATGGCGGGCTCTGCTGCCTGGGTTTCCATTTCGCGGTCTTTTTGCAAAATCTTGTCCCCCTGCAGCAGCTCATCAGCGGTGGCACTAATCGATTCGAGCTGTCCAGCCAGCGAGTTGACCATCTCCCGGCGCTGCTGCTTGGCCTCAGAGTCAATAACTTCTTCGGCCAATAAGCGAAAATCCCTCTGGCCCTTGCTGGCAGAGTCGTATTCACTGATGGGCTGACCAAAACTGGCTGCTTCCTTAATCTTAGTATTGAAATTAACGATTGTTCTGAACATCTTGTCGGCGAAGTGGGCGCGCAATTCCGCCAGAATCTCTCTGGCCATCTTCGTTCTTATATCATACATACTGGCCAGAACCCTTACTTCTACCTGCTGGTTGCATCGTTTGCAGAGTATATTGAGGGTCTCAAGCTGCCTGCTGAGCCCGTGCAGCGAAAAGTAGCCCGTCTCGACAGGGACAATAACATCGGTGGCCGCCCTGAGGGCATTGAAAGTCAACAGGCCCACGGCGGGCGGACAATCGATTATTACGTAGTCATATTCACCCTTGACTTCGCTCAGGGCATTTTTCAAGCAGCATTCACGCTCGACAATGCCGGCCATTTGCTGCTCGAACGCAGACAGGTCTATACTGGCTGGTGCCAGCTCCAACCTGTCGCTAATCTGCCAGAGTATTTCTGTCAGCTTTATCGGTTCGTTTCGGCTTTTACTTATCAGCACATCGTAGATGCTCTGTTCAATCTGCTCCTCGGGCACGGCAAGACCGACCGCACAATGCGACTGCGGGTCCATATCGACCAGCAGTGTCCGCTGGCCCGCTCCAGCGAACGCACTTGCGAGATTTATCGATACCGTTGTCTTGCCGCAGCCGCCCTTTTGATTAACAACCGCTATAGTTCTCATAAATCCTCTCCAGTCTCGCCCTGAAAACCCCCATTTTGCCACCAAAAAATGTCTTTTTAATACTAACAAGCGACTAAATGCTCATTAGTACTATTCGGCAAAGAAATATAAAAAACTTTATCTTTTTATAGGACCAACCGATAAAAAACGCAAATAACAGTATGAATAAAGGGTATTTCGCCCTGTGCTGAGGTACGGATGGCAGAAAAAAGCAGTGCCGAATGTGCATTTTCGGCACTGTTTAACATATCGCCACGGCAAAAAAACGTGCCACCCAGCCGCCGGACTGTCAATTTGACACTATTCCTGTCAAATTGATGCCCCGCTTGTAATCGCCGGCCAAATGTTATAAACTAATCGCAGTTTTCAATCCGGTCCCAAAAACAAAAGTGTAAAAACAAGATGCCTGAAAACAAAAACAATCTGAAACCGGATGCCCTGCATGATGAAATTCACGATTCCGTAGAGGCCTCCCCCGACAAGCCCAGAGCAGAAGGGAAATAGAACCTGACCTGGAGAAGAAAGAAAAAATGTTAAAGAAAATTATTCTTGGTATTACAACAGCAGTTTTACTGACAGGGGCACAAAACTTAACCGCTAAGGAAAAGAAACAGATAACAGAAACAAAGGTCAAAGCATACCTGCGTCGGATTATGCCAAGCCGCGAACAGGCTGAGAATTTTATTCGCGGCGAACAGGGCGAGGAGAAACTCAGCCGTAATGACGGCTGGACATTCGAACCCGACCTGGGGTGGGTCCTTTGCGACTCCGTCCGTCGCCGCAGCGTAGATGGCTCCAAAGGATTCTACCACTACGAGCCTGATGGAGCCCGTAAAGTCTCAAACTTCCCCGATAAACCCTGCCGAATCCACACCTACGGCAACAGCTTCACACACTGTGACCAGGTCAGCGACGGCGAAACCTGGCAGGAATACCTGGCCGCTCACTTACAAGAGCCGATCCGCAACTACGGCGTCGGCGGATACAGCGTTTACCAGGCATATCGCCGCATGCTCAAGGTCGAAAAGGAAAACCCGGCTGAGTACATTATTCTCAACATCTGGGACGACGACCACTTTCGTAACCTGGATTCGTGGCGGAGCATTCGCTTTGGCGTCCGTACTCCGTGCGGCTGGCCTCTGCCGTATCTAAAAGTCAATCTCCAGAAAGACCAATGTCAGCAAGTCGAAAACATCTTCGATAAGCCCGAAGAAGTATATCAGATGTGCGATGAGGACTTTATCTGGCGAACTTTCAAAGATGACCCGGTTCTGCAGATAGTCTCAGCCCAACGGAGCAAGCGAGTGAACTCATCGAAGCTTGCCAGGTACGTCGCCGAGAGCCTTGGTATCCCCAGCGAAACTGTCTCCGACGCCGAAGCGGCGCGGCAAATCCGAAAACTGCACACCGAAGCCGCCCTATATGCGACCCGCAACGTCGTAACCTGGACCGAACAGTTTGCTAAAAAAACCGGCAAGAAACTAATGATAATTCTCTCGTTCCGCCAAGGCAATATCGCTGCAGAGCTGCGCGGCGAGCCACGATTCGACCAGAGCTTTGTTGATTGGCTCAAGGACAAGCCCTACCCCGTCATCGATATGCGCGACCTCTTCGTCGCCGACTATCAGCACTTCAAGATGGATATCAACGCTTACCTCAAACGATACTACATCGGCCACCATAACCCAGCAGGCAACTTCTTCACCGCCTGGGCGATTAAGGACAAGATTGTCGAATGGCTCAAGCCCAAACCTCTGCCATACCAATAAGCGCCTCCCGCTAAAATCGGATGCCCTGCGTGATGAAATTCGTGATTTCGTAAAGGCCTTTGCCGAGCAAACCCGCTGATAATTTAACAGCTTATCCACAAGAAAATGTGGGGACTCCAGCCCGCTAACTGCTTGCTATAAAAGGGCTTAGCCGAGCAACCCCGCTGATAATTTAACAGCTTATCCACAAGGAAATGTGGGGGCTCCAGCCCGCTAACTGCTTGCTATAAAAGGGCTTAGCAACCCGCCTTGTTTGGCCCATAACAATTTCACAGGCCCAGGAAAAGAAAGGTACGGTGGGGCACCTGGTAAGCAGGAGACAGGGCAGGCACATAGGCCTACCCCTACTACTCGACATCCGCTCCTCTGCTGTTTTTCATCCATATTTTACTTTCAGCATTTCCTTCTTTTGATAGCACTGCTCCTTGAAGACTGCGATTTCAGCATCTAAATTCGGATTTGGAGAGTCGCCAAAAAAGGCATGAATAATTGGAAAAACCAAATCCGGTTTTGTTTTTCTTAATTCTTTGGCCATCGCTTCTATTTTTGCCGTTGCAACTCCTTCCTGCATACAGGTAAAAGGCCCGACATGAAAAATCCCCGAGATAAAAGCATTGTTCTTCGGCTCAATTAAATCCTTCATAAAATAATAAGCAATGCCTGTACTTAATGGGGATTCGCCTTCGATATCTCCATGGAACTCATGATGCTTTTCTAAAGTGTTAATTATATCTATGGGCTTAGGAAGACAGTGTCTGCCATGAAGAACTTCATGAAACGGCTGAGCAATTTTGTCAGCTATGTGAGACATGTACTTTCCTTTAAGGAACGACTTGGCAAATTTTTTGGTTTCGCTCCGCGCCCTGGCAAAATCCCAATTTTTAACAGCCAATCTTATATCTCTTCTTGAGTTTCTTCGGTTCATCTGATTTACGTACAGCAGCCAATCGGTGATGGGGTCCCTAACCATTTCCAACCCTTTTTCTTCCAATTTTTGGATTACAAAGTTGGTATAGGGGTCGTGCTGTCTCATGTATATCTCGCCAATATAAAGAACGAGGGGGAACCTGTCTTGATTGCGGAGACCGGCCTGGGTAAATTGTGATACAGTCTCTTTTCCCCACTCTATTAGATCAGCGGTTTCGGCGCCCTTTTCAATAACTTCTCCTAATACGAGAAGTCTTTCTTTTTTCAAGTCAGTAATTCGCTGTTTATCTTCAGCATACGGCCGGAATCTGAGGGTTATGTCTTCCAACAGGTCTGATGCGTTGATTCCCTTGAACAGAACCTGCTGGACCTTGAGTTTGTTCGATGCGCCAACCTTTTCCGGTATGGGTATATCGAAATAATCGGCTTCTGAAGAAGGGCCTGCTATTGGAATTTCTGCCAAACCTTCTCTATCCATAAATTCTCTTAATACTTCCACGTACTTTCCAAACCTGCAAGGGCCGCTCGTCGTGGGAAGCATAACAAGGTAGTTTTCTTCAACATAATCTTTGCCCCTTTTTTCAATCTCTTCATTTAGAAAGCCAAGGGCGTCACCCACAACTCCTTTAAGAGGATGGCAAACTTCCGTGTAGATATGCTTCCGTGCTATTTCATAGCCCTTTTCCGTATTGGTGGGCAGTACTCTGCTGTTTATCCCAAAATGCTTTAGTCCCGCGGCCGCAACAAAACTACTGTCCCCCATGTAGGGAATCAACCAGACCCTCCTGTCGTTATTTTCCGTTGAATATTCTCTTAGCCGTATCTTTTCGAGCTTTAGTTTTTTCGGCTTACTTTGATTAACAACCCTCTCGTGGGCCTCTGTCCTTGTTACAAAAGGAGCGTTGTTAGTTTGAGCATCCGTTAATAAAACAAGTGCGGTTTTATCCGCCGCCTGTTGAATTTTTTCTTCCTGGTAAATTTTCAAACTGTCCGGTCCACAACCAAAATTCATCATTATTATGGCAAATAAATCAGGATGATTCGCCACAAACAAACTGGCTTTTAATATCTTCACGCTCTGCACCCAAAACTCATTGTTCGCTATGCCTTTAATGGGAATATCTTTAAATTTGTGCTCCAGAAAGATTTGCGGGATATAATACAGTCCTCTAATTTGTGAAAACATAGCCCCTGAGCTTGAGCTTGCTTCAGGGTCAAGCAGTACATAGTCTCTCCCAATGCCAACATATGCTTTTGCGCCGGTTTTTTCGATCGTCTCTAAAAATTTATCTCCTTCCTTGTAAAGTTCCTCCTTAAACTCTTCCTCCGTTTTATTTGCATATTTAACAGCCTCCCTTATCTCTTTGTTTGTGAACCTGAATCCTAACCTATTAAATTCCTGCTTAAATGCCTGAACGAGAAGCTCTTCATCGCCAAAATGTAAAATGGGATTTATTTGTTTGTCTTTATCGAGAGAAAGAACATCATTTAAGATATAACCCTCCGATTCCGTATAAATACAGTATTTTAAATCCGGAGGACTATCTTTTCTGTCCTCGATAAAGCTTGGATTAAATAAGTATTCTATATTCGGGTGATTATTTAACATTGCTGCATGTCCTGTGGCTATTTTTCTCGCTATGCAGAAGTCTGTTCTCGAGTTGTCGATGCCTATTTTTGCTATTTCTTTACCGGTTCTCGGCGATACAACAGGATGAAACCCGAGTTTTTTGAATAAAGCAGCGCTCCAGATTCCCTTCTCTCCAAGTGTTGCAGTACTCCTCTTAATCCCTACCGTTTTTATTTGCTCTTTATCTGTTTCGGCGGAAGAGATGCCTTCTAACAGGTCTCCCTGCCTTTTGAAATGTTTTTCATATATCTTATGATACCTTTCCACATAATTTGTTTTTGGTTTCGCAACTGCTTCGGAATTTCCCCTGGGACAGAAGCCCCCTGTAATTATTTTGTCGTCTTCAATAGAAAAAACCTCGAGCTGACAATCCCTTACCTCGCAGGATTTCTCCTTAAACAACTCCCTGCAGGAAATCTTTTGCTTTTCAAAAGGCATATCCACCAAATTCCAGCCTCTAAAGGCAGATTCATACCTTTTGTTCCGTTCCTCTAATTGTTTTATGTTTTCAATGATGTCCAGGGCCTGCCCCCATGCTCCGAACATTTCCCTATGAGGATAGGCCTCTATTTCTTTATCTGTAACTTGCGCAAGTGCAGCGAGAAAAGCTTTTCCTAAGGGGGGACCGCCCTGGGCAGAACATTTTCCCCCGACATGCTGAGGGCCGCCAACAAATTTATAATAATAACTCGCAGCCGTTCCTCTTAGTATCGCAGCGGATATTTCCTCTTTACTGAACCCCTCTGCTATGAGCCGGTTTTCATCCATCTCCATGAAAACACCGCAAGTCGAGTCAATTATTGGAACTCTTCCTGCCTTTAACCCGGCCTCTTGCAAAGAATCCTCTACATTCAAATTTATAACATCCGCCATATTTTCAAGGGTCTGGCCGGAACCAGCCTGACAGCTATAATTCATTTTTGCTTCTTTAACCGTTCCATCCCCGGCAAAACTGGTAAACTTCATGTCCTGGCCGCCTACTTCAAAAATGGTGTCAATATCAGAATCATAATGCTTGACGCCGAGGGCGTGACAGGTAATTTCATCGGTTACTTTATCTGTAATTTCTATTCCTGCTTTTGCTAATTCATCAGATTTTTTCTTGCTAACCAAGATTTTCTCATAGAGTTTTCGCGCAGAACCGGTAGCACCGACCCCCTTGACAATCACCCTGTCTTTGTGTCTGCCCAAGTATTTTATAACACGCTTCAATGACTCTTCGGGATTGCCGTAAGTTTTAATGTAAAGCTTATCAAGAAGTCTTCCCGTCTTTAACTCAACCAAGGCCCCCTTTGTTGTCGTGCTTCCCCCATCAATACCTATTATAACCTCCGTTCCTTCCTGTACTTTTTCTTCCAGGTGTTCGTTCTTCTCATTTACTTTTTCAAGATATTCAAGAAGAGGAGGGGCAAACTGCCTTTTTTCTCTACTATACGTCGCAACCTTTTCAAGCTGTTCAAGATTAAAAACAAAGCTGTTGTTTTCTTCTATTCCCTTTAAGGCGGCACCTACGGCTGCTATGTTATGGTAATGTTCAGGCCTTTTTATAGAAATTCCAAGGAGATTCTCTAAATTTCCCCTTATAAGCTCGTTCGTGAAAACTCCCCCTGTTACTATCGCGCTATTATAATTTTTACACTCTTCAAACCGTCTTGCCCCAAGAACATCGATTTTATAATTTCTTGCAACTGTCTTAAAAAGTCCTGCCAGATTATCTTCTCTTTTTGTACCTTCATTTTGCTTATGAATTAAATCAGATTGAATTACGACGCCGCACCTTGCTAAAAACTCACTCGGCTCTTTTGACTTTTGGGCTTCACTTTCCGCTTTAAAAAATATTTTTTCCAGTCTTAATTGTAGTTTCGCCCTATTTCTTGTTATAACATCTTCTCTTTGCCTTTCGTCTCCGGCTATTGCAGTATCTTCTAATTGGGGGAGAGGAATTTCGCCCTCGAACAATCTTCTACACTGCTTTTCTATTAACGTGCCGGAGCCACCCCCGCATTTGGTTCCCGTTCTCCATTCCTGAATAATCTTCTTACCATTTATGTTCTTTAAGTTGAAAAAGTACGCATCCTTTGCTCCTATATGGAAAATATATTCTGCCTCCGGACCAACCAGCTCCGCCCCTTTGGGAATTGTTACGCTATCAAACTCATACGTTAAACTTTCCATAACGCCTGGAAAGGACTTTGCTCCGCTTCCTGTAAACGCGGTATTCTTTATCTTATCTTTATCGAATCGTTTTATTATGTCCTGCCAGGCCTGTTTTATGGCTTCAAGCGGATTGGCAAAGTGCATTATTGGTTTCGGAGAATATATTATTTCCTTGTCCTTAGTGAGAACCGCATAGTGTATAAAACTGCTGCCAACATCAAAACCCACAAAGAGGTCTTTCCTTGAGCTTCCCGCTTTTTGCTTATTCTCTTTTCCCATATCCTGTACTCGCTCCCGATAATGATACCCGGCCGCCGGCGCTCACGACGGTAAATTATCTGTTAACTAACCTGTTGAATCTTATAAAAATTAACATCTCAACACCACGAAATCCTCGCCCCTGTTATTTTTACCAAACAAATTCACAAATAACCTAACACGCTTCCTATAAGGGGTAATAAATATCCCCCCCTTAACTGCCTGCTATCTAAGGCCTTAGTAATTAATCCTTCTTGAAACACAATAATTACACAGGCCATACTATTACTAATATCATCTTTTAACTATTAATAATAGGATACTAATTCACCCCACCCCCTTAAACAAGCATATTGTGTTCCTAAAACGTAGGCCGGCTGTAAGACAGCTTATCTGCCTTAGAATAGGTGTTTACATACCGACTTTGTTTATTCAGAATTCCCAAGCTTTTTTTGAAAAAAGATTGTGGACAGGTGCTTTCTTGTGTAAACTATAACGATATTTTTAGGTTTGAAGATTTGATATTTTTATCCTTTCAGTATTTTGATGTAGAGGTTCATTATGAAAGTGAATTTTAATAGAGCGGCCCTTGCTGAGGCCTTGGGTTTGCTGACATCAGTGGTGCCGAGCCGAACACCCAAGCCAATATTACGCTGTGTACATATTACTGCCGGCGACAAAGAGTCCCGGATTTGCGCTACGGACCTGGAAGTTGGCGTCAGCTATCAGGTTTCTGAAGTTCAAATTGAAGAAGCGGGCGAGGCAGTTGTCCCGGCGGACCGGCTGGCTGCTATTGTGCGAGAAAGTGTCGATGAGGTCCTGGCATTCCAGGTTGCCGAAGGTACATGTGAGATAAGAGGAGCTGACAGTCACTTTACGGTTTATGGCCAGGAGCCGGGCCAGTACCCAGCCATACCAAGCTTCGAGGGCGATGCCAATATGGAGATCTCTTTGGGAGGACTTCAGGACGGTATTGAGCAGTGCCTGTTTGCCACAGCAAGAGAAAGTAGTCGCTATGCGATTAACGGTGTGCTGTGGGAGATTAAGGGGAAAAAGCTGTTGTTGGTTGCCACCGACGGGCGAAGACTGGCTCGCTGCAGGGTGAACCTGGCTTCGGCCCCGGATAAGCAGATGGCGGCAACAAAGATAATAGTGCCGGCCAAGACGATGGCGTTGTTAGATAAAATCGGCTCCCACGATAAAGACACTGTTGCAGTTAAGCTTGTCGATAATCAGATACTCATTAGCTGTGCCAATGTCGTTATAAGCTCGAACCTCGTCGAAGGTAATTTCCCGAAGTATGAGGACATAATCCCGACGGACTACACCAAGAAGTTAACGCTGTCAACCGAGGCGACATTGAGTGCGGTTCGCCGCTCGGCGCTGCTAACAAGTGAGGAATCCAGGGGGATTAAACTCTCTGTTGCGGAGAATAGCCTGGTGTTCTCCTGCAGGGCGCCGGAGACCGGCGATGCTCAGGTCGATATGCTGATCGATTATAAGGGTGAGCCGATTGAGATCGGCTTTAATCCGCAGTATTTGATAGAGGCCTTGCGGGTCATCAAAACACCGGAATTCGCATTAGAGTTAGGCCAGCAGGACAGGCCAGGCCTGATAAAAAGCGGAGCAGAGTTCCTCTATGTTCTGATGCCGATTAACCTGGGTTAATACTGAATTGAACTACGAGATACGTCATGGATGACAGCCAACAACTATGCAACATTGCCAACCGGCGAACAAAACAGAAGCTGGACCGAACAGTCAGGTTAGGTGATACCATCACCCAGCTTATGGAGGATCGGATTTCGCCGCAGCAGGCCAGGTTCAGCCTGGTAGCCGAGCTGTGGAGCCAGCTGCTGCCGGCCGGACTTCGTCAGCACTGTAAAATTGCCGACATTTCCGCCGGTCAGTTGAAAGTGCTGGTAGATTTGCCGCCGTATATGCACGAGCTGCGGCTATGCAGCCCGGAGCTTCTCAAAGAGCTGCAGCAGCAGTGTCCGCGGGCTCAAATAAAAAAAATCAAGCTCGTTCTCGGCGGACCATCTTGAAGTTCAAAATCAGGGAGCTTGTGCAAAGCGGCCCGATAGTTTACAAGACAGGGCCCTGCGTAAAGAGCGAATATGAAAGACCACAGATACGATGCGGGTAATATAAAGATACTCGGGGGCATAGAGGCGGTGCGCAAACGGCCGGATATGTATATCGGCGACCGTGGCAGCGGAGGACTGCACCACCTGGTTTATGAGGTACTGGACAACTCCATTGATGAAGCATTGGCCGGATTCTGCGACAGCGTAAGCGTCCGCATTCACGCCGATGGGAGCTGCACAGTCGAGGATAACGGAAGAGGAATACCTATCGAAAAGCACAAAGGCACCGGAACCAGTGCACTCGAGGTCGTACTCACAAAGCTACACGCGGGCGGGAAGTTCGACTCCGAATCATACAAAGTCGCCGGTGGACTGCACGGCATCGGAGTCAGCGTCGTTAATGCTCTAAGCGAATGGCTCGAAGCAGATGTATACCGCGGGGGATACCACTATCATTTCGAGTGCGGCCGGGGGGCCAGGAGGGGACCCGTCAAGAAAGTCGGTACCACAAACAAACGAGGTACCCAAATTGTATTCAAGCCCGACGAGGAGATATTCGGCGATACAGAGTTCGATTATGATACGCTCTTAAAACGAATACGAGAGATGGCATATCTCAATGCCGGCTTGAATATTACATTCAGGGACGACAGAAGCAACAGAAAAGAGGTATTCAAGTTTGACGACGGCATTAAGGCCTTTGTGAAGCACCTCAACGAGGGCAAAGAAACACTCCACCAAGGAGTCATCTATTTCGCAAAGGAAGATACTGGAGCGAGGTTGAGCTGCGAAGTGGGTATGCAGTATAACAACGGCTATACCGAAAATGTGCTGGTCTTCGCCAACAATATCTGCAACATCGACGGCGGCACACACCTTTCGGGCTTTAGAACCGCCCTGACACGGACAATGAATTACTATGCCAAAAACAATAACTTGTTAAAGAACGGCCAAACAACAACCGGCGAGGACCTGCGTGAGGGATTGACCGCGGTCGTGGCGGTGAAACTTGCCGACCCCCATTTTGAGGCCCAGACCAAGGTGCGACTGACTAATCCAGAGGTGAGCGGCTTCGTTGAGACCACCGTTAACGAGCAGCTTGGGCATTTTTTGGAAGAGCATCCCGCCGAGTCAAAACGCATCTTGAACAAGGCCATCCAGGCCGCCGCCGCTAGAGAGGCCGCCAGAAAGGCGCGTGAGCTGACCAGGCGCAAAGGCGCACTGAGCAGCACAAACCTGCCCGGTAAATTGTGGGACTGTGCAAGTAAGGAAAAGGCAGCTACCGAGATATTTATCGTGGAAGGTGACTCGGCCGGCGGCTCGGCAAAGGCCGGCCGCGACAGAAACATCCAGGCAATCCTTCCGCTGAAGGGAAAAATCCTTAATGTCGAAAAGGCCCGCCTCGAAAAAATGCTCGCACACGACGAAATCCGAACCATTATTAGCGCTCTGGGGACCGGCATCGGCACCGATGAGTTCGATTTAGGCAGGTGCAGATACGGCAAGATAATATTGATGACAGACGCCGACGTCGATGGCGCCCATATTCGAACGCTGCTGCTGACCTTTTTCTTCAGGCAAATGCCCCAGTTATTTCTCAGTGATATGATTTATATCGCCCAGCCGCCTCTGTATGAGATTAGGGTCAAGGGCCAAAAGAAATCTGAATATGTCCTCAGCGAAGGTCAAATGCGCAAGCGTATGATTGCTCGCGGTCTCGAAGGAACGGAACTGGTCATCAAGAATGGTAAAAAAAGCCGGAAAGTTTCGGACAAAAAGCTTGCCAGCCTTGTAAAACTCCTCGCCGATGCCGAGCGCATCGTAGCTGTTCTGGGCAGACGCGGCATTAACTTCGCCGACTTCATTCAGGCCTATTATGACGGCAGCCAGCTTCCGCGGTTTCGTATCTGCGTCGAAGGCCAGGAGGAGATTTATTACGACAAAGCCGACTATGAAAAACGCCTCGTGCAACTAAAGCGGCGCATCAAAGCCCGGACTGAGGTTGACGAGGAGGAATCAATTGTTGCCGAGGAGCTGCACGAGGTCAGCCGAATCAATCAGATAAACGAGAAGCTCAAAGGCCAGTTCAGCCTGGAGCTGAAGGATTTCCTCGAACCTCGAGACTCGATGCCGGATGTCCGCAAAAGACGAAAATCAGGAACCGAGAATCGAGAATCGAGCAGCGAGCATCGAGCAACCAAGTTCCAGCTCATCAGCAGCGCAGACAGATATGACGTCGTCTCACTCGGCGATATTTGTTCAGCCATCAGACAAATTGGCGGCAAAGGAATCGAGATAAAGCGTTTCAAGGGTCTGGGCGAAATGAACGCTGGGCAGTTGTGGGACACCACTATGAATCCCGGCACAAGGACGCTGCTCAGTGTCAAGCTCGACGATGCCGGCGAGGCCGACAGACTCTTTAGTATATTGATGGGCAGCGATGTGGAGAAACGCCGAAACTTCATCCGCGACCACGCCCTCGAAGTCCAGAACCTTGACATTTAGAGCCCTCCCCGAGCTTGGGGCATGAGGAAGTCAGGGTATCAGCCTCCCTGCTAACCTGCTTTATGGTATATCAAGCGGGTCGATATCCCTGAGCCTCTCGGCATAAATCTCGTGCGGATATTTTTCCAGCAGTTCTTTTCTGTAGTTCTCCAGGATCGCGTTTCTTTGTTCGTCCCACATTTTCGTTTCGATATCCTCTTTCATACTGCTTGAGTATTCTTTTACTTTGCCAGGCGTCTTTTCTAATATTTTAACGATGCGCCACTTGATCTGCTCACGATAAAAGCCCTTTGCCGGACCTACTATTTCATTCGGCTCACCCTTCCATAAGTCCTCGAAGAATATTCCTTCGCTTTGTGAAGAAGTATCGAAGGGAGAGGCTTTTTTTTGCAAAGAGTATTTTTGTCTGACTGCCTCGAAATCCTTGCCGCTATCCAATTCGGCCTTCACCTTCCGGGCTGTTTTAAGGTCTTGACACCAGATTTGTTCAATCTTGAGGGCCTTCCGGGTGCCGAATGCCTCCTTGTTCTTCTCGAAGTAGTCGATTAGCTCTTTCTCATTTGGGTCCGAGAGCGCCTTGACCTTTTCTCTCCGGGCTTCGTTAAACAGGTGTGTATCTTCCCGCTCCTTTATTTGCTTTAGTAGATTTTCATCCTTGTCGAGTCCAAGTAACCTGGCCTTGGCCACGAAGATCGGCATTCTCAAGATACTGTCTAATAACCGCTCAACGCCTGCTGCGCTGTTCAAATCTCTCGGGCGGGATGGTGGACCAATGTCGCACAGGGCATCGAACCAGTCCTTCAATGTTACTTTTCCGTTATCGTACGTTGCCAGAACAATGTTTTTCTCTTCCGGCGTCAATTCATCTCGTATCTGAGCGTCCTGGATCCATCTCACTTTACGGGGAGTTTTCGGACGGTATAACAGCCTTTGGTGAATTTGCGCCGCGCCGGCGAAATTGCGACTTACCTTTTGAACATGGAGCGTTTCATATAACTCCCTGTAATACTGACTTAGGCGGTTATTTGCTTTTGCCCTTCCGAGCATTGTCTTTGCCTGTGCCCGGCTTAACCCGGGATTGGTTTTTATCTTTTCGTCTATTTCTGCCTCCGTAACTGTTATTTTGCCTTTCAGGTGGCTTGCTAACAGTAAGCGTGCGAGATCTCTTTGCTCAAATCGCTTAAGCGATGCCTGGATTCTTTCATCTTCCAGATAGTTGAGCTTCCGAGCGTCCATCACCATTGCTTTTTCTGCTATCATTTTCAGAAGTACCGTTTTTGCGTTGACCGGCTCAGCTTGTTTTTGGTACTGCTCGTAATCAGGTTGCAGCTCGCTGATTATTCTTTTCTCAAGCTCTTCTCTTGTGATGACGTAATCGCCTATTTTCGCAACAATGTTTGAGTTTACCCCTGCTTCCGCAGGGGTCTTGACAATAGGTTGTTCCTTTGGCTTCTGTTCCGCAACCGCTGGTTTTGTTTCCGGCCGCTTTGTTTCGGGCCGCTCTGTTTCGGGCTGTTTGGCCTCCGGCTGCTTTGTATCAATCCGTTCCTGGTCTGCCCGAGGCGGACTGGCTGTATCGATTGCCACCGGCCCGGCTGTATCACAGGAATGGCAAAGCAATATTAACAGGCCCAGAAAGCATAAGCTGATACCCTGATTCCCTGATTCTCTCATCGTACATATTCTCCTTATTCAAATGTTCAGGTTTTTGCCGAATATCAATTACATTCTTTTCGGCAACTTTGGCCTCAAATAGAGCCTTTTGCAGGTCTAATTATAACCTCTCTATCGGGGTTAGCAAAGTTAAATCGTCCAACAACATTCTCCACCGGCAGCAACAGCGCGGCTGCTTTCAGGGACTGCTGCACTATAGCCCCGTATTTCAACCGGAAAGGTGGAAGAAATTCCTTGACTTTTCAGAGCAGGGCGCAATATAATTGAGTGTCTTGCAAGCTGAAAGTCAAGTTGTGGCTTGCACTCAGGCACGGACCGGTTACAGCACTGAAAGGAGGAGGCCATATGTTAAATCCGAAGCTCGAATATCGAAATCCGAAACAATATCAAAATTCGAAATTCAAATGTTCAAAACGCTCGGTTTCGAATTTTATATTTTGGTCATTCGTCTTTGTTTCGTGCTTCGGATTTCGAATTTCGGATTTGCCCGCCGTCGTGTGTCCTGTCAAAAGCCCATCTCAAGAGTCCTATGATTACATTGTTACTGTAGGAAACGAGCAGCTTCGCTTTGTACGCCGGCCGGAACTGGGGTACGTGGTCGTGAGATCAGGGGATCAGGAACCTGATAACCTGATAGCCGGGTGCCTTGATGACCTGGTGCGGCCGGTCCGCGGGTTAGGCCGGCGAGGTGTCTCGGTTGTGTTCAGTGAGCGCGAAGCCGCTGAAAACGAAAACACTATAGCGATGCTCAGGGCCCAGAGCCGGATTAGATATGCAGCGCCGCTGTTTTCGTCGAACGGGGAGACCGTCGCTATCATACCTGAGATTGTTGTTCGGGTGAGGGCCGAAACGAGTGCAGAGCAGCTCGAGACGCTGTGCCGGACGATGGACTTGACTACAAAGAGGAGACTGGAATTCACGGATTGTGAGTATCTCATAGAAGTTCCGGGGACGGATGCAAGTGCAGTATTGGCTGCTGTTGAGCAACTTAATCAAATTGCATTTATTGAGTGGGCGGTTCCAAATATTGCGTTTCGCCCCCGGTTGTGCGGGCAGGTTATACCCAACGATACGTATTTCCCCAATCAGTGGTACCTCAACAACACGGGCCAGTCAGGCGGCACGCCTGATGCAGATATCAACGCCCCGGAGGCGTGGGAAATTACTACAGCAGACCCGAATATTGTGGTTGCCGTAGTGGATTCGGGGGTGGATAGCGACCATCCCGATTTAATTAACAACATCGTGCCGGGATATGATTTTTACGATGGTGACAATTCACCTGAACCTTACGGAGATGACGCCCACGGCACGGCCTGCGCCGGACTGATAGCGGCCCAGGGAAACAACGGTCTTGGCGTTACAGGTGTTACCTGGAACTGTAAGATAATGCCCATCCGTATCGTAGACTGGGCAGAAGGAGGACTTATCACCGAGGCAGATGTAGCAAGGGCCCTTCGTTGGGCGGCTCAAAATGGCGCTGATGTCCTCAGCAATAGTTGGGGTTCGTCCTGGCCATTGCCCGTAGTTCGCTCTGCCATAGCGGCTGTTACGGCGCCGGGCGGAACCGGGCGCGGCGGGAAAGGCTGTGTTGTGCTGGCTGCCTCAGGGAACTGGCTGAACGGCGGTCCCATCTGGTATCCTGCGAAGTACCCTGAAGTCATCGCAGTCGGTGCCACAAATCATAACGATGTAGTCTGGTACTACAGCGGGTCTGGTCCTGAACTGGACGTCGTCGCGCCGAGTGGCGCGGCGTACGGATGGGGAGCCGATTTTAATCTCTGGACGACAGACATCGCCGGAAGCGCCGGATGGAACAAATACAACAACAACCCTTATATATTGGACTACATAGACCAGATGGGAGGCACCTCGGGGGCCTGTCCGATTGCAGCAGGGGTAGCAGCCCTTATTCTCTCTGTTGACCCGAATTTGACCAATATACAAGTGCAGAGCATTCTGCAAATATCTGCCACTGACCTGGGCGAGCCGCGCAGAGACGACTATTACGGATATGGTCGTCTGGATGCCAGAGCGGCGCTGGCTCTGGCGCAGGCACTGCCACAAACGCTATTTGTTGACGATGATGCTCCCAGTGACCCCGGGCCGGGGGATCCTACTATCAGTGACCCGCTGGAGAACGGCTCGGCTGAGCACCCCTTCGATGCTATTCAGGAAGCCATTGACGCCATCATCCCGCCGTGCCGGACCGTGATTGTCCTGCCCGGGACCTATACCGGCAATGGCAACCGCGACATCGACTTTGCCGGAAAGGCCATGACCCTGCGAAGCACAGACCCCAATGACCCCGATATTGTTGCTGCAACGCTAATTGACTGTAACGGCACCGAAGCCGAACCCCATCAAGGTTTCTACTTCCGCAGCGGTGAAGATGCTAATTCCGTTTTAGATGGCCTCACAATTACTAACAGTTATGCCGGGCAAGGCGGAGGGATATACTGTGTTGAGAGTAGTCCGACAGTGACCAACTGCACCTTCAGAGGGAATATCGGCGGCGGGATGTACAACTATAATAGCGGTCCGACAGTGACCAACTGCACCTTCAGCGGGAACTCGGTCGTGTATCACGGCGGCGGGGTGTACAACTCTTGCAGCGGCCCGACACTGACCAGCTGCACTTTCAGCGGGAACTCGGCCAGGTGGGGCGGCGGGGTGTACAACTATTGCAGCGCCCCGACACTGACCAACTGCGCCTTCAGCGGGAACTCGGCCAGGCGGGGCGGCGGGATGTACAACTACTGGAGCAATGACTACTACGGCATCCCCACACTGACCAACTGTGCCTTCAGCGGCAACTCCGCTGGTCTATCCGGCGGTGGAATGCACAACGACAACAGCAGCCCGATAGTTACGAATTGCACGTTCAGTTCAAACTCGGCTGTGAACAATGGCGGTGGAATGCACAACGACAACAGCAGCCCGACGCTGACCAACTGTATTCTGTGGGGCAATATCGCCCCAACCGGGTCACAGATATACAGGGATGGGACGAGTTCGGCGGCCGTTACTTATTCTGACGTTCAAGGCGGCTGGAGCGGTACCGGCAACATCGATGAGGACCCGCTATTCATTTGGCCCAATGGGCTGGATGGAATCCCGGGCACGGAAGACGACAACCTGCGGCTATCGGCGGGTTCGCCGTGTATCGATGCAGGCGATAATACCGCGGTGCCTTCCGGTGTTACGGCCGACCTCGACTTAGAGCCGCGCTTCATTGATGACCCTAATACTCCGGACACAGGTAACGGGACGCCGCCGATTGTTGATATGGGGGCGTACGAGAGTCCTGACCAGGGATTTTTGCTGAGCACGAAGTCCGTCACGGTTCCGGAGGGAGAAACAGCAACGTTTACGGTGGCGCTGGCGCTAGACCCACTCGGGACTGTCGAGGCAACGGTAACCGTCGAGTCGGGCGATCCCGACATCACGGTCCACTCCGGGGCATTGCTGACTTTCGATTCGTCCAACTACTCACAGCCCCAGACAGTCACAGTTGCGGCAGCCGAGGATGAGGACCAGCTCGAAAGTGCTGCAGGGATTCGAATCGTCGCAAGCGGTGAGCTTTTTGCTGAGGTGATTGCCTGGGAGATTGAGAACGACATTGCTGCCGTGCTCTTTGTCGATTCCGACTCAAACGGGGCCAACGATGGCAGTAGTTGGTCTGACGCTTTCAATGAGTTACGGGATGCGATGACCCTGGCAACCGATGCCCCGCGCGCCATTGACGATATTCGGGTAGCCGAGGGCATTTACAAACCCGACCAGGGTGCCGGAGTCACACCCGGCGATCGAGAAGCCGCGTTCCAACTCATCAGCGGAGTAGCTATTAAGGGCGGCTACGCCGGCTTTGGCCAACCAGATCCTAACGCCCGCGATATTGATGTTTATGAAACCGTCCTCAGCGGCGACCTCAACGGCGACGATGAGCCCAATTTCGCTAACAACGATGAGAACAGCTACCATGTGGTGATAGGAGCTGGTACAGACGAAACGGCCGTCCTCGATGGCATCACCATCACTGCTGGTGATGCGAATGAAGATTATCCTTCTCCACATGCGAGCGGCGGCGGGATGTATAACGACAACGCCAGCCCAACGTTGACCAACTGCACGTTTAGCCGCAATTGGGCCGGGTACAAGGGCGGCGGGATGTACAACGACGACAGCAGCCCGACAATGACCGACTGCACGTTTAGCCGCAATTGGGCCGGGTACAAGGGCGGCGGGATGTACAACGACAACAGCAGCCCAACAATGACCGACTGCACGTTTAGTCGCAATTGCGCCGGGTACAAGGGCGGCGGGATGTACAGTAGCGGCTCCACCTCTGCTCTGACTAACTGCACCTTCAGCGGAAACTCGGCTGGTGATAGGGGCGGTGGGATGTACAACGACAACAGCAGCCCGACAATGACCAACTGCACCTTCAGCGGAAACTCCGCTGGCGATAGGGGCGGTGGGATGTACAACGACAACAGCAGCCCGACAATGACCAACTGCACCTTTAGCGGAAATTCAGCAAGGTACGGTGGCGCGATGAACAACTACATGAGCAGGCCAATGCTGACCGACTGCACGTTTAGCGCGAACCTGGCTGGCTGGGACGGCGGCGGAATGGACAATTACAGCAGCAGCCCGATGATTACGAACTGTACGTTCAGCGAAAACTCGGCGGTCGGAAACGACGGGGGGGGTATGAACAATGACAGCAGCAGCCCGGTGATTAGCAACTCCACCTTTAGTGGCAACTCGGCTAATGACTGGGGTGGCGGAATGCGCAACGTCTTCTCCAGCAGCCCGACGATTAGCAACTGTGCCTTCGTCGAGAACTTCGCTAAAGGCGACGGTGGCGGGCTGTTCAACTACTACGACAGCAACCCAGTGATTACCAACTGCACGTTTGCAGGGAATTCAGCACCCAACGGAAGAGCTTTCGCTTGCGATTCTTTCGGGCAGGGGCATTGGAGCAGCGTTCGGGTAAGCAACTGTATTCTCTGGGATGGTGGTGACGAAATATGGAACAATGACAATTCGGTGTTCACGATAACCTACAGCAATATCGAGGGTGGCTGGCCCGGCGAAGGCAATATTGATGCTGACCCGTGCTTTGTTGAACCAGGATATTGGGACCCTAATGGAACACCTGAAGACCCCAATGATGATTTCTGGGTTGATGGCGATTATCATTTGCTGCCGGATTCGCCGTGCATAAACGCAGGCGACCCAAATTACGCAGGCGACCCAAATTACGCAGGCGACCCGAACGGGACAGATTTAGATGGCAAGCACCGTGTAATTGGCGGCCGAATCGATATGGGAGCTTTCGAGTACAGGCCCTCAACACCGGCCGAGGTGGATATTGACCCCGATACCCTTAATCTGACAAGCAAGGGTAATTGGATTACCTCACTTATCTGGCTCCCCGAAGATTACAGTGTTGCTGATATTGACCCCAACAGCGTTTTTCTTGGGGACGAAATTCGAGCTGACTTGTTCCGGGTCGATGAAGAAGAGCAAGTTGCCATAGCTAAGTTCAGCCGCTCAGAGGTTCAGGGCATTCTCAACCTCGGCTGGGTCGAGCTGACAGTCAGCGGCGAGTTGACGGACGGAACCGTATTTGAGGGCACAGATGTAATTAGAGTGATAGATAAAGGCGGCCGAAAATCGCCATAGCAGCACCAAAACCGTCATTCCGAGCGGAGCCGAAGGCGAAGCATCCGGCCTTAATAGCAGAAAATGGCATTTCATCGTGGGCCAGATTCTTCGCTTCACTTCGTTGTGCTCAGAATGACAAACTACTACCTGTGGCAGAGCTATACGTGCTTGTAAATAAAAGAATTACGACTATTGATGCCATCGAATCGGTCAGTTTGAGTAAAATAGCTTTTTCAACGGCCCCCTCGGTACAGTTTACCCTGAGCAAAGTCGAACGGGCTCAATGGCCGGCCGGTGCATATTTGGTTTGAAACTAATCAAAAGCCGGTAGCATTTATTTATTCATTTGGCTAAAATTTTTACTTGCCTCGTTGGAGATTTTTTGGTATTAGAAATCTTGTGTGCAAAATTAGCCGGCTCTAACAGGGCTTACAAAGATTCGTACAGCACGGCAAAACAGGAAGCGTTCAGAATGGAGGCGAGAAATGAGCGGCAAACAAAAATATTTTCAGTGCACAAGCTGGAAGTGTCTTTATGCTCTTTCGCTCTTATGTTCTTTTGTTCTTTTATTGCTCGGCGGCTGCGCACCATTAGGCCAGGCTGGAAAACCGAAACCTGGTGAGGTCGCAAGAACGCCGGCTGAAGAGAAAAAGGCCAGGTTGCTCGAGCAGCTCCACCGCAAATTTGAAAATCCCGATGCGCATTTCAAGCTGGGCCAGTTATATCAGGCCGACGGGCTGTGGGCTCAGGCAGAGTATTATTACCATAACACTTTGAGCTTCGACCCTGTTCACAGAAGAGCCCAGGCGGCGAGGGTGAAGGTGCTGCTGGATAGTGGCGATACAGCCAAGGCCGAACTCTTAGCCGATGAGTATATGACTCAGGCTTCCAATTCAGCAGAGAAGTCGCTTCGCCTTGCGCTGGCGTTTCAGGAACAGAAGCTGGATGAGTATGCATTTGCCTGTTATCGGCAGGCGCTTCGGCTGGCGCCGAATTCGGCCAAGATTAACAGGCAGATCGGCTACTATTATTTGAGCAAGAACGATAACGTCCGTGCGAAGGACTTTCTTGTCCGCAGTTTCCAGCTTAATCCCAACCAGCCGGAGGTGGCCGGTGAATTGGGCCGACTCGGCGTGGTAGTAAGAAGACCACGGAAGACCGAGAAGCGCACGAAGAAGCTGGACAAAATTGTGGAGTAGTCCGACAAGGAAAATTAAAAATTAAATATCAAAATGCAAAATTAAGGAAGTCATCGCCGCAAAGCGGCGATTCCAACAATTTTGATTTTTAATCTTTGATTTTTGCATTCTTTAGTGGACAGAGGACAGAGGACAGAGGACGCGTATTAAAAATTAAATATCAAAATGCAAAATTAAGGAAGTCATCGCCGCAAAGCGGCGATTCCAACAATTTTGATTTTTAATCTTTGATTTTTGCATTCTTTAATATGGTACGCTGGTATTTTTCCGCCCCGTGGTGAACGGATGCGCTGCGGGGCTTTTTTTTATTTACTATTTGCTATTTACTATTTACTATTGCTTCCTGACATCTGAATTCTCGTGTTCTTTTTAATAGTCAATAGAAAATAATCAATAATCGATGCCAAAGCTGGGATTGCACATTGCGGATGTTTTTGTGTTGGGGTTATATCTTGTCGGAATCACCATTATCGGTGTTTGGGCTGCGAGGAGGATAAAAAACGTCGCCGATTTCTTTATGCCCCGCAGATTCGGCAAAGCAATGATGATAATGCACGCTTTTGGGACCGGCACCCATTCGGACCAGGCTGTCAGCGTCGCTTCAAAGAGCTACACAAACGGGCTTTCGGGGATATGGTATCAGTGGCTGTGGCTTTTTGCGACGCCCTTTTACTGGCTGATTGCGCCGGTAATGAGGCGTTTCAGGGCCATAACAACGGCAGATGTCTTCGAGGCCAGGTTCAGCCCCAGTGTTGCGATGCTGTTTGCCGTCGTGGGGATGTTGAACCTTGCGATTAATATTGGCGTCATGCTCAAAGGCTCCGGTGCGGTTGTGCAGGCGTGCACCGGAGTTCCCTCTAATATCGCGATATTTGTGATGACCGTAATGTTTGTTATCTACGGGATGGCCGGCGGCCTTTCTGCCGCCATTGTTACCGACTTCATCCAGGGGGTCCTGACTATTGTTTTCTCTTTTCTGCTGCTGCCTTTTATCCTCAATGCAGTTGGTGGGCTTGATGGAATACGTGCGACGATACAAAATGCGGACGAAATGTTTTCTCTCGTAGCTCCCGGCGAGATAGGGTTTTTCTACGTAGCAATGATTTCTATAAATGGTCTGGTGGGAATTGTGACGCAGCCCCACACTATGGGTAATTGTGCCGCCGGCAAAACTGAGACCGAAGGCCGGGTCGGCTGGATGTGTGGGAACTTTATTAAACGGTTGTGCACGGTGGCCTGGTGCTTGACAGGGCTTGCCGCCGTTGCGTATTTCGCCGGGCGCGACGTTGAGCCGGACCATATATTCGGATTGGTGGCGGCAGACTTTCTGCCCAAAATATTACCGGGCATACTTGGCCTGTTCCTCGCGGCCCTTCTGGCTTCTGTGATGAGCTCCTGCGACTCATTTATGATTGCATCGTCAGGTTTGTTCACGGAAAATATCTACAAACGCTTGAAACCTGATAAAACTCAGAAACATTACGTCTTCGTTGCCCGGGTTACGTCACTGGTAATAGTTGCCGGCGGCGTGGCCTTTGCTTATTCGCTGTCCGATGTTGTAACAGGCCTTGAAATATTCTGGAAAATTTCTGCGATGATGGGTATTGCTTTCTGGCTGGGGCTTTTCTGGAGACGCACCACGGTGGCCGGCGCCTGGGCAACAACCCTGGTTGGCTTTGCTGTGCTGCTCTTCACCAGTAAAATTGCTTTCGGGAATTATGTCCTTTGGGATTTCGACGCACACCTGGCCGACAAGCTGCCGACTTTCATGCTGTGGGAGGACGAACTCTATCTGCCGTGGCAGATGGTTTTCTACCTAAGCGCAGGACTGATTACCGGAGTTGTTGCAAGTTTGCTCACCAGGCGGGTTGCTGCCGAGAAGCTCGACAATTTCTATGCACTCGTGCGGACCCCCATCAAGCTCGGCGAGCAGGTGCCTGCTCCCTGCACTTTGCCGGCCGATGCCGTGGTTCCTGAAAAGCGAAATATTTTTCCAAACACCAGTCTCGAAATACCCATTCCATCGCTTACCTCGGTGCTCGGGTTCCTGGCTGGCTGGGGATGCGTCGCCGCGATCATTTACTCGGTCTATTTGATAGCAAAGGTGTAATGTATCGGATATAATGATTGCGGTTTTTTACCTCATATTAGTTGTGTAGCAAGGCAAAAGGAGAAAATTATGTTGCGCAAATTCCTCACTATTGTATGTATGGTAATATTGGCCTTGTCAGCCGGTTGTCGGCAGGCCGTTGAAGATGACAGAACAAGTGCAGACCGGACCAGGGAGGGATTCTTGCCTATCTTCAATGGCAGGAACCTGACCGGCTGGGAGGCGGTCGGAGATGCCAGATGGACTGTCGAAGACGGCGCCCTTGTGGGGACTCAGGGCGATGACAATGCTCCCGGCGACCTATTCACCGAAGCGACGTACAGCGATTTTCTGCTGACTGTAACTTACCGGGTCCAGTGGCCCTGTAACACCGGTGTCTGGTTCCGCTACCAGTCGGCCTCGAAGGCGTACCAGGCCGACATTCTTGAGTATAAGAACCCCGAGTGCTATTCGGGCACGCTATACTGCCCCGGCAAGATGTTCCTTGCTATGAATACGGACAAGACGCTCGTGGACCGCGACGGGTGGAACACGATGCAGGTTCGCGCCGAGGCCGACCACATTCAGATATGGCTTAACGGCCGCCAGGTCGCCGACGTGCACGACGACACCAGTGATTCAGGCCGCATCGGCTTTCAGGTCCATCCCGGCGCAGAGTTCGGCCCGATGAAAATCATCGTCCGCGAGCTATTGCTCAAGCCGCTGAGAAGCAGCAATTAAGACTCTTGCTGCTTAGTTTGGGTGTGGTGGTGGATGCCATTGATTATTGGATTTCTATTTCATCTCGGTGGTGAAACACGAAAATGGAAGGGAAAGCTAACGTATGATTTTGGAAAGGTATTCATTTGGAATCGGTGACAGGTTCTGCCGCCAGGGGAAGGCCCAGCTTGCTGCCTTGATGAAGGCAAAACAGCAGGGCCTCAACATCACGCCTGTTTGGAACAAGTCTCATAGGGAGCACACTATCATAGGCACAACGCCACAGGATACACGCAGAGAGGCCGACGAGGCCGTGGCAGCCTGTGGGTGGGATGGCTCTTATTTTGTTGACGCCGACCATATTGGGCTGAGCAATGTTGATGAGTTCATTGAATCCAGCGACTTTTTCACGCTTGACGTCGCCGATTTTATTGGTGAGCCGGCGGACAAAAGTGATGTGGATTCTTTTGTCCAGAAGCATAAGAAGTTCATCGGCTCGCTTGCAATTGACGGCGTGGATGAGACTTTTGACATTACCGAAAAACGACTCAGGACAATAGCAGGTAAGTTTCTGCTGGCAGTTAAGGAAGCCGGTAAAATCTATCGGCATATCGAAGCGGCCAGGGGTGCCGACAATTTCGTTACCGAGGTTTCGATGGACGAGACTCTATTGCCGCAGACGCCGGTTGAAATGTTTTTTATCCTCGCCGCCATCGCCGCCGAGGGTATCCCGGCCCAGACGATTGCGCCGAAATTCACAGGGCGTTTCAATAAGGGCGTGGACTATGTCGGCGATGTGACTTTGTTCGCAAAAGAGTTTGAAAGCGACCTCGCAGTGGTCGCTTTTGCTGTCAAAGAATTTGGCTTGCCTGAGAACCTCAAACTGAGCGTTCACTCCGGCAGCGATAAGTTCTCAATTTACGGCCCAATAGCCGGGACACTGAAGAAATTCAATGCGGGGCTGCATCTTAAAACCGCAGGCACGACCTGGCTGGAAGAGCTCATCGGCCTGGCAATGGCCGGCGGAGACGGGCTTGTCATTGCCAGGGAAGTGTATGCGGGGGCAGTATCGCGAATCGATGAGCTTTGCGCCCCGTACGCCACGGTCGTTGATATCGACAGGGAGAAGCTGCCCGCACCCAGAATCGTTGACCGATGGGACGAGGAAGCGTTTACCTCGGCGTTGAGGCACAACCGGTCGTGTGAGGGATACAATCATAACTTCCGGCAGCTTCTGCACTTAGCATACAAGATTGCCGCTGAAATGGGCGAGCGCTATTTGAATGCGCTGGCTAAATATGAGGACATAATCGCCGGGAACGTGACGGAGAATATTTACGAACGGCATATAAAACCGCTCTTTATGGGGACACAGTAAACCATCTCACTAAACGATGTTTTGCCTCATCTAACTTTTCCCGCTTTTGTTGAACATTTAGATTAGGGAAAAAGCTGGATGTCTCAAGCACTCGCTGCCACCCCACCTGGTCAACGGAAGAGAATTTATTTGTAACTATGGATTCGGATCTTTGGATTATTTGCGAATTTTTGTGTCGAGCTAAAAACTTTTGTCCCTGCAGATAATCGTTTCTGTCAGCCAGTGTAACTGTTACATAAACATCGAATGCGTGTGCCTGTGCGGGATCGTTTTCCTTTTTTTCGTCACGGTCGTCAAAAGCAAAAAGCTTAAGCAGTAAAAGATTTGTCGGTGATGGGACAAATACTTCAATGCCCCCGGTTTTTTCATTATCAGGTAGAATATCTGACAAAGAGATTGTTATTAAATCTTCTTCAATGAAGCAGGCTTCAGGTGTGATGTGTCCGTGCAGATGTGATTTGACGAATTTAGCCCTGAAACCTTCTATGTCAATTCCTTCAACCGGCTGCGCCAGAATATCTAATCTCTGTTGATTGGCTTTCTCAAACTGGAAATGCTTACCACCCTCGTAAACTTTATAATCCAATTCACTTGTGATTATCTCAGCAATAGCTTCGCGACGGGACTGCTCGAGGACCTGAGTTTTGGTAAGTATCAGGTCTATGTCGTTGGTTGTTCGAAGTGGCACCTCACTTTCTCGGCTGTGGAAGCCCAGATAAATCCCAAGCCCGCCGCAGATAACGGGCTTGATGCCTATTTTGTTAAAAGCACCAGCTAATTCCGCAAGCTGATAGAGTATCATTTCATCCATTGACCTGCCCTTTTAGAATACGCGGTTTCAATAACCCTGCAACCTTTGGCCCTCTTGGAGTGTCAGCCATCATTTCAAGGTAGAGCTCTATATCATCAACCATAGCCATACGAACTTTAACAATAGATGCTATCGTAAGTTCGACTTCGGTTGAATTGAACCAGCCGCAAGAATCGTTTGTCTCAATAAATTTGAGATTTCCAAATTCGGCATCCGGTGTGATGAAATCAAATTCTTTCCTTGCTTGTTTTATGTCTTTCACCAATATCGTTATTTCATCTGTAGTTGCAAGCCCCTTGATTTTTGCTGCGTAGAAACCACAAGCTAGATAGTTGAAGTACTGACTCAAATTTAATCGCATAGAAACACATTTTAAGTCTTTAATGGAAAATCTATATGCTTTTGTTTCTTTGCGTTTTGCATAATTAACGTAACCTTCGGTGAGTCTTTCGAGAAGTTTCGCAGCATCTATTACAGAGATAAGTGATTTTGTTTTTCTTACGAGTAGTTCCTCCTCGAGAGATTTTAGAACCCTTGAGACGGTACCGGCTGTTATGTTGGCATTACGGTTGTTTATAAAATCGACCAATTCGTATTGTGTTCCGAAGCCTTCTGGTTTTAGAAGCAAAGCTCTGCTGATAAGAGATGAGGTCCCTTGAAAAATCTTCTTAATCGGTGCAGTGTCGGGAAATTTGTTTTTGTTGCCGGTCCGCTCAATGTATATTTTACCCGAAACTTGCACTATCATATTGCCGCAGAGGTCTATCCAGGAAACGCCCTGTTCTGCCAGAAGCTTTGCCTGTCTTTTGCCTATGTAGGGTGCTATTACCATAGGCACCGCGTTCTTCATTTCGCTCACAAAATTACGAAGCAAACTGAGCATCAGAAAAATCTGCTTCGGGGTAGGTACAGATTGGATTTTAACCATCGCTTTAAATGAGGGACCAACTGGAATGGAAAACTCTATAACCGCATCGGGACAAACATCTTGTGTAACTGGTGGCTGTACCTCATACCTTGTTATTTTCAAAGGGTCATATAGCTCCGGTGAGCTTATGAATCGTTGTAATATCTCTTTTTCTTTGAGTCTCATCGCTATTTTCCTACAACTTTCTGTTTTCCCATATAGGATATATCGTAGTTTTATGCAACTATCAAGAGTTTTTTGCGCACATTTTACATATTTCCTATATAGGAAATTATGCAAATTCACGCAAATTCCAAAATAATGAGGAAGAATGGCTTTTATTATTATTCGATTCATATTCGGCACAATAGCTATCCGGGGGGCGCAGCGCGCAAGAGCGGACCAATCTCTGAAACGGCTTTACAAACTCTACTGGGGGTGTAATGACCGGGCAATTGTGTAGAAAAGGGCCAAATCTGGCCGATATAGATTCGTGAAAGGTGGTGCGGGCTGTGTGCGCGCAGTTAGTATGAGCTTTTTTATCGGACTTGGGAGACCAGTGATAGCGTGGGCCCCGTTAGAAATCGTTAGATTCGCTTCTAACAGGCGAATTATAGAACGGGGAATAATATGATGCGAAAGGGCAAAATATCCCGAAAAACCCGGGGCAACCGACGTTCGGCTAAACCGCCGGAGTCGTCTAACGGGGTGAAAGCCAGAAAATCAAGAAGAAAAGCGGTCGAATGCCTCGGGATTGCTGGGCTGCTGGTGCTTTTGTGCAGTTGTGTTAGTTTTGATATCGGCGATTGGCCGAGCAAGTTTGTGTATCCTCATAATGCCCCGCCGGCTAATTGGTGCGGCTCGATAGGTGCTTTTTGTGCATATTATTTAATGTATTATGTCGGGCCGGGGGTGTTTGTCATATTAGCTTCGACGGTTTGTTTTCTGGTTTCGAGACTGGCGCATCGGGCCGCGGGTCAGCCGGTTTTTCGAGCGATTGGGCTGGTGCTGCTGACGGTGGCGGCTTCGAGCAGCTTTTATTGCCTCTGGCCTTATCGGGTCTATGGTTTTCCGATGGGTTCCGGCGGAGTGCTTGGCGTTGGGGCGGTGGTGTTTTTGCGGAGCCATTTTGCGCTGCTGGGCACCTTCATACTGATTGCAGCTACGTGGATTGTCGGGATTGTTCTTTTGGCGGACAGTGTTATCCTGGCGGTAGTGCGCTGGCTTAGTTTTGCAGCCAGAAAGATGGTTGGTGTGGCGGTGCCGGCGTGGTTCCGCCACAGGCGGTCCAAAGGCGGAGAAGTTCTAAACGAGATATGGCGAAAATTAAGTGCAAGGCAAAAGCCGCTGCTCGCGGGGCACAAGGTTTTGCGCTTCGACAGCAAAGAAAGATTAACCGCAAAGAACGCAGAGAGAGGATTAAAATTAAGCTCAGCGATTGGCAGCGGCTCAGCGGTGAAAGACGTCCGCAGGCCGGCGCCGTCTTATGTTCCGGCGAGCTATGAGGATTATACCCTGCCGCCGCTGGAGTTGCTGGCTGAGCCGGAGTACCGTTTTGCTGCGGTGCAGGAGAAGGTTGTCAAGGCGAAGGCGGCGGCTCTGGAGAAATTGCTGTCGGAGTTCAGTGTTAATGCGCGGGTGGTTGCGGCGGACACCGGGCCGGTTGTAACAATGTTTGAACTGGAGCTTGCGGCGGGTGTTAAGGTCAGCCAGATTAGCACGCTTTCAAACGATATGGCTCGTGCGCTGGGCGCCGGTGCGGTTCGTGTTGTGGCTCCTCTGCCCGGCAAACATACGATAGGTATTGAGGTGCCAAACAGCGAGAAGGAAAAAGTTCGTATGAAGGATATGATGCGGCTGGCGCAGAATAGGCCGGAGCAGATGGAGATACCGCTGTTTTTAGGCAAGGATTCGGCGGGTGAAGCGCTTGTTTCGGACCTGGCGACGATGCCGCATTTGCTTATTGCCGGCACGACCGGCTCGGGTAAGAGTGTCTGTATCAATAGTATCATAACGGGGATACTTCTTACGAAACGGCCGGATGAGGTGAAGCTGATTTTGATTGACCCGAAAATGGTCGAGATGACGGCGTTTAATACTATTCCGCACCTGATGTGTCCGATAGTTACCGAGACTGCGCGGGCGGTCCAGATACTTGAGTGGGCTACGGTGAAGATGGATGAGCGTTACGCCCTGTTGGCCGAGGCGAGGGTGAAGAATGTTGCCGAGTATAACAGACTCGGCGCCGAGGAGATTATCAAGCGGTTTAATCCGAGCAGTGCCGATGAAGAGGCGAAGATTCCGAAGAAGCTGCGCTACATTGTGATAGTAATCGATGAGCTTGCTGATTTGATGATGACCGCAGCGAAGGAGATAGAAGCGTATATTGTTCGCCTTGCCCAGAAGAGCCGGTCGATTGGTATTCATCTTATACTGGCTACGCAGCGGCCACAGGCGACGGTCGTTACCGGTCTGATAAAGTCAAATATGCCGACGAGGATAGGTTTTCGGGTTGCTGCGAGGATGGACAGCCGAATTATCCTTGACCAAAACGGAGCGGAAACGCTGCTTGGTGAAGGCGATATGTTGTTTCTAAAGCCGGGGACGAGCGATTTAGCGCGTGCTCAGGGTACTTTTGTCGATGAGGTGGAGATAAAGCGAATTACCAAGCATCTGAAAGAGTTTGCCGAGCCGCAATTCCATCCTGAGCTAAGCGAGCTAAAGGGCCTGGATGCGTCTGGCAGAGATAAGGATGAGCTGTTTGACGGGGCGGTCCAGGTTGTTCTGGAGACGCGGCGGGGGAGCGTGTCGCTGCTTCAGCGAAGACTCAATATCGGCTATGCCAGAGCTTCGCGGATAATTGAGATGATGGCAGCGGTAGGGGTGCTCGGGGAGTATAAGGGCAGTCAGGCACGGGAAGTTATAATGACACTCGAGGAGTATGAACGCGTCCGCGAGCAGTTGGAAGCGGCTGCCGAGGCAGGGTATGAAGAGGGGCAGGCGGAAATTGTTAGCGGTGAGGATTCGTCCGTCCGTAAGGACTCCATAGGAGAGCCGGATTATGTAAGGGAGGGACAGCGCGGCTATGCCTCCGTGGAGGAGGGGGAGGATTAGGAAACTCTGGTAATTGGTAACTGGACTGAACCCGCCATTATTCACTTTATAGTTTCCCTGGCTTCACTATGCCTGAAGGCGGATAAATGTTCGCTTGCTATTTGTGCGGAATAATTGTAAAAACGGGGCTGCAAATTATGATTTCAGGAGGATTTTATTATGAACGGCAGGAAAATTAATAGACGTGGGTTTTTGAAAGAAGCGGGTTATGCGGCGGCGGGTGTTATAGGTTTTCCATACATTGTTTCGGCATCCGCACTGGGCAAGGACGGCCGTGTCGCCGCCAGCAAGCGGATTGTGATGGGCTGTATCGGGATGGGCAACCAGGGGACTGCTCATATGGGTTGGCGTGGAGGCAGCGTGCCGAATTTAGACTGGGTCGAGGCCGGAGGTTTTATGGGCAGCTCCGAAGTGCAGGTGGCGGCGGTCTGTGATGTCGATGCGAGGTGGAGAAATCGGGCGCGCGATATTGCCAACAAATACTACGGCAACAAGGATTGTGCGGCCTACAGCGATTTTCGGGAGCTTTTGGCGCGGAAAGATATTGATGCGGTGGTAACCGCTACGCCGTCGCACTGGAATGCCATAGTGGATATTGCGGCGGCGAAGGCGGGTAAGGATATTTATTGCGAGAAGCCAATGTCGCTTACTATCGCCGAGGCCAGGGCTATGGCTAATGCGGTCAAGCGTTACGGGCGAATCTTCCAGATGGGTACGCAGCAGCGCTCGGACAGGAATTTTCGCTTTGCCTGCGAGCTGGTTCGCAACGGTTACATTGGTGAAGTAAAGTCGGTAACAGTGGGCGTTGGAGGGCCAGCCGGGGTATGTAATCTGCCTGGCGCATCTGTGCCGGATTATCTGGATTGGGAGATGTGGCTCGGCCCGGCACCGGCGAGACCATTCCATCCGGGGTTTCTCCAGCACGGTTGGATGGGATATTGGGATTATGGCGGCGGTGAAATGACGAACTGGGGGCCACACCACTTCGATATCGCCCAGTGGGGCCTGGGAATGGACGGCAGCTGCCCGGTTGAAGTCATTCCGCCTGACGGTAAAGACTACAAGGTCCTTACGTATAAGTACGCCAACGGTGTTATTATGACCCGTGATCAAGCCAACGGGGTTTTGTTTGCCGGAACTGAAGGCAAGGTTGAGGTTAATCGCGGATATTTGCGTACCTGGCCGGAAAGTCTTGCGAGGCAAAAAATCGGGCTTGATGAGATACACCTGTATGAAAGTAAAAGCCACCAAGGCAACTTTCTAAAATGTATCCGCACCCGCAGCAAACCAATTTGCGACGAGGAGATAGGGTGTCGTTCGGTAACAGTTTGTCATTTAGGCAATTTAGCATACCGGCTTAAACGGCCACTGAGATGGGACTCTGGGAGGGAGCAATTTATGAACGATGAGCAGGCCAACCGGATGCTGTGGCGTCCAATGCGCAGCCCGTGGTGCTTATAAGGTCTGGAGGAGTGTGACCTCACCAGGTCGATAAAATGAGAATCAGCGGCAAAATCGTTACTATCGGTCTGTGTCCCTGCTGGGATATGGTTTGTCGGCTTGAAGGGGTGGATTGGGGCCAGCATAAGGTGATAAGCTCGGCGAGCTCCCGGCCGGCTGGCAAGGCGCTGAACATTTCACGGGCACTTGCGTGGATGGGGACAAAAAGCACCGCAGCGGGTTTGTGGGGCCGGGAGGATTATGAGCAGATGCTTAAAGCTATGCGGCCCCTGAGGGGATTGATTAAGGTTAAAATGACGGCGATTGATGGCAGTACCCGCTGGAATATAACCGTTGTTGATACGGTCAATAACAGGGAGATGCACCTGCGAGCGGTAAGCCGACTGGCTTCGAAAAAAGCTCTAAGAAAACTAAAGGCCGATTTACAGGCGACAGTCAACGGAAACAGTGTTTGTGTTTTTGCCGGGTCGATGCCGGAAAAGCGGTTTTGGGATGATGTTGTTCGGATTATAAATTGTTGTCGCCGCTGCGGAGCAAGAATTGCGTTGGATACTTCAGGGGATGCTTTAAGAGAGATAGTTAATTCCGGTCCGGCAAATCCGTCGTGTCGGATATGGCTGATAAAACCAAATGTCGAGGAATTGTGCGAGTTGTTAGGTGAGCAGATAGAAGACCGCCCCGCCGGTCTGGCAAAGGCCGGGCGGAAACTGCTCGACAAAGTTGAGATTATATTGATAAGTCGCGGCAAAAAAGGCAGCGTAGTCGTTACGAAGAAAGGTGCGTGGCAGGGACAAGCTTGCACCCCCCCTGCTTTCTTGCGAAAGCAAGAAGGGGGGTGTGCCAGCCGCAGAAGGGTTCTATCGACGGTTGGCTGCGGCGATTATCTATTAGCAGGATTTCTGAAGGGCTTGAAAGACAAAACCGACCCCGGCTTTGCGCTGGAAACTGCGATAAAAGTTGCTACGGCAAAAGCGTGGGGCTGGACGGAGAAGATGGCCTGGGAAGATGCTGAAAAGAGAATTGAAGTCAGTCTTCGGGAGCGGAAATAGATGGATTTATATACTGCGTTATTTTTGTTGCCGGGTTTGATTGTGGGGCTGACAATTCATGAGTTTGCTCACGCTATAACTGCAAAATGGCTGGGCGACAGCACGGCTGAGAGCATGGGTAGAGTGAGCTTAAATCCACTTCGGCATCTTTCGCCGTTAGGTACGCTTGCGTTGTTCATTCTTGGTTTCGGGTGGGGCAAGCCGGTGGTTGTGAATATTTACAACTTCAAAAGGCCGAAGTTTTATTATCTCTTGAGTTCGCTGGCCGGACCAGGTGCGAACCTTGTTCTTTGTGCTTTGTCGCTGGGCATACTGTATGGGCTACCGCAAGGCGGGGTCCCTCTTCGACTTCACCGGACGATTGTGTTTATCTGCGTGAGTATATTTTATATCAATGCAATACTGGCGGTGATTAACCTTCTGCCTGTGCCGCCTTTGGACGGGAGCAAGATATGGCCCTGTATAATACCGGGGATGAAGCCGACGGTGTCGGCAAAGTGGACGAGGGTTTGGATGGTGGTTTTGCTGGTCTGTCTTTTTACGGGGGTGATAGATAAAATACTTGGTCCGGTCCTGGGTTTTCTCGCTTCACTGCTGCCCAACGGCTTTTGAAATTGGCTTTGATTGGGTTTGTTTTTTTGGACTGCGAAATCATCGTATTTTCTGTAATCCTTTGTTATAAGTGAGTTTAGATTCATTTGGGCTCTTTGGAAATTGGGTTTGATTGGGTTTGAATTGGGTTTGTTTTTTCGGACTCTCCGCTGCCATTTATTTTCATAATCCGTTGTATTATATAGATTTACGTTCATTTGAGCATCCAGCAAATTGGCTTTGTTTTGCATAAAAGGGGGTGATTTGTAGAGAACTCTTTACAGTTGTAAAGATGCGAAGGACAGGTACGAAGGTGTGCGGTTTAACAGTTTGATGGTTAAATGGTTCACGGTTCATGGTTAATTGGCGACGTGAATTTCAAATCTCAAATCTCAAATTTCAAATTGTACTGTCTCTCTACTATTGGGCGAACCTGCACGTTTGAGTCGAAAATAGTGCTCGATTCACGATTCCTGATTTTCGTAACTCGATGTGAGAAAAGGAGTAAAAAAAATTTTTCAATTTTCCGATTTTAGGTTCCAACTACCTGCAGATTTGATTGAAATTACGAGTTGCGGGTTACGAGTTGCGGGTTGCGGGTTACGGGTTACAGGTTGCGGGGTGTGGGTTACGAGTTGCGGGTTACGGATTACGGGTTGCGGGTTTCAATGCCCCATTTGGGAAGCTGGCGAAAAAGGTGTTTTATTGGCCACGAAAAGGCACAAAAAGCACAAAAGGGACAAAAAAACTATCGGCCAAACAACGTAGTGCTATAGCCAGAAAAGCCGCGAGAAAAAGATGGGATATGAAGGTTAATCTCTATTCAGGCTTACTATCTGGATAGACTTCAGGCATAGCGTGTTCTTGCAAATCTTCTGTAAAATTAAAACTCATTTGTATTTCTACTCCATGAACATTATTTTCGTTGTAGCTATCGAGGTCTGTTTTAAGTTGTATGCAATCGCCTTTTATATATCCTCTTCGCTGTTGCAATGATAATTTCATATGGTCCGGTGGAGCTGTTTCAATGTCCGACCACAAAACTCCTTGGTTTTGCCGAACAGCATGCTTTTTACGAACCCTACGATTTTGTGGGTCTGTGTAATATTCATTTCGCGCAGCCCGTGCAAGTTCATGGGCACATTGTTTGGTCACGTTGGTTTGCGATGATTCATATAAACCTTTTCGTACTGCCCATGCTGCAATTTCATGCAAATCAAATTCAACTTCTTTAGTTTCATCAATATACTTGTTAATAATGTCTTGCATGTATTCGGTTTTTGTTTTTTTCTTTACTACAAACATTTTAAAGACTCCTTTTAATTTGTATTAATCGTGATGCTTCGACCCCACCCATCGGTCAGAGTTGAGCTTGTGACTATCTCCCTTATTTTTGTAAGCATTTCCCGGTTTGTAGAATATCCGATTTCTCCTCTGTGTTGAAGTTGGCCAACAATAATTCCAGGATGAATTTTGATTGTATGTGCAAATTGGATGATGTGTTTTTTTGAATACAAAGGGCTTACTCGCAAGATAAATGAATTTAGTTTATATGATGGTACAAGTTGGTCAGAGGCCTTATTGTCTGCTTTACGTTCGGCTTCTTCTTTGGCTATTGTTGGTATTTGTCCATCTCCAAACAAATCATCATCGATTGATGAATCTTCGTAAACGACATGATAAAATTCATGCAAAAGAGTAAACCAAAATGCGTCAATCCTGTTATATCGAAGAGAAACTGCGATTACTGGTGATGTGTCATTCAGCCAGATTGTTGCCCCATCGATTTTGCTGCTGAGCAAAGGTTCTACGACAAGAAATCTAATTCCAAACGCAGCAAGAGTTTTTGGTACATGTCTTGCCTCTTCGGGAAAAGCTGCTAATTCTCGTAACTTGGAGGCTGCGATGTTTAGATTAGCTTTTTTAAAAGGTGAAACCTTAATAGCTTTGGCTAATTGTCTTGCTCTAAAACACCAAGCCTTTTGACTTGCAGATAAAGATTTTGTCCTCGTTGATTTACGAGTAATTACGTTGATTTGTGGTTCTTCATTTAAAGAGCTAATCTCAAAAAATCGACACAAAGCTTTTTCCTGTTCTTCTGCTGATGTTGAGCGTGGTATCCATCCTCGCCTCTCCATCTCTTTAATCGGAGCGTAATCATATAAACGTGCACGTTGTTCTATTGTTTCGGGATTTGTTTTAGCTAATGACAACCTGTATTTAGACTCAAGCCGCATCCATTTTTCAGGCTCAGTTCCAAACGCTGCCCCAAGAGAGACTGCCATTTCCGGCGTAATAGACTTTTTGCCTTTGATGATAGCATTGATAGTTTGCAGCGGCCGTTCGATAATTCTTGCTAAATCGCTCTGTGTCCAATTGCGTTCTTTAAGTTGCTTTCTTATTTCTTCGCCAGGTGTCTGCACCAATTCTTACTCCAATATTTATGTTTTAATTTCTAATATATTAATATTATCGATGACTTTCTTAGAAATGCAAGACATTTTTCACATTTTCAGTGAAAAACTGAAAATATTCTTACGCGGTGCTGGTAAAGCAAAAAACCCTTGTTTTTTGAGGAATATCTGCGTTTTTTAGACTAACCGACAGTTTAATGAGGCATTAAATCTTGACAGATCAGAATTTTTTTGTATTTTAGGAGAGTACAACAGCGGCTGGGATTCCTCTGAAGGACGAGAAGTTCGGGATGTTATGTGGAAACCATATAAGACCCCTAATAAGAAGGAGAACTGGTCTAAGTCGTATCCAAGGGATTACTTATGGACTTTGGGCAAAGGGGCGTTATACTGACACTCAGAGAGGTCTGGAGTCTTATACGGAGACCATATATACATAGTTATATTTTTTCGAGAAAAAAGTGGAAGGTAAAAAGCTCGTAGAGCTTGCATATGATATTCAATCTGGATTAGGTAGCATTGATGTTCCGGATTTTGATCAAATGCGCACAATGGGCATGGCTGCTACGCTTGCTATTCACATCCGTGGTCTTGGCGAAATTGATTACGAAGTACTTAGAAAAGTAAGCGATCATTATTTCAATATTCCTTCTTCAGCTCTCAAAGAAGTAGTAATGGTGCTTGCAGAAATTGAGTATATTCAGGTCGCCAAAAAAGGCACGAAGATAACATCAATTATTCCAGACGTCCCTAGGTTTCAAGATGTTTATGAGGGGGTTGGAGATTATTTCTCATTTTCCGATCTAAATGAGCATGAGCAGGGAACACTTCTAATTTTATCCGAACTCCAGAGCAAGCCAGAAAACAAAAATAGGATTCAACACGTTACAGGAATCGACGATAACCTATTGGCTAGGTGCATAGAAATAGGTACAGCCGGACATTACATTAAGGCATTCCGTGCAAGAGGCAAAGACATCTTAGTGAGCCCTTTTTATTTCGCTGATAATCTTGACTCATTGGTCGATATTACTGCCAAGATTGGCGCTGCCGATATTCAGAAAGTTTTACAGATTGTAAAAAATAACCAAGGTTGGCCATTGTCCATCATAGAAAATCGTTTGGAACTCGGTGGAACAAAATTAACCGAGGCTCAACGTGAATTATTAGTGTATCTATGCAGCGAAGGTGTGTTGAAGCCACCTTCAATAGAATTTAGAAGTAAAAGAGAAACTTTTGTTTTTACCCCGGCTCCAGGGTCGTCACGTCTAAATTCGGCCAACCGAGAAATATACGAAAGATCTATGGCTTTGGTTTCTTGTGTGAGAAAAGGCCAGCTACTGGCCGATAAATATAGAATACGAATGCCTGTCAGACTTCTTGAATCGTTAAAAGACAAAGGTTACTTGCGGGCCAACTCAGAAGCAGCAGTTCAATATAAAAACCTTGTCTTTTTAAGAGTAGGTGTATTGCGTCAAACAGCATCAGATCGTTGGGAGTTTCATCTAAGTAAAACCGAAGAAAACAAGGAAGCCCTGAATCTAGCAATAAACCTCCTTCGGACGGGCGAACTGTCTAACCTTGAGGTTAATCAAGATGCAAGAATAGCATTGTCTAAGGATGAAAAATATATCCAGTCAGTAATTTCAGCAGCGGAGTTAAAGAAGAGGAAAAAGATTAGCTTAAACGAGGATACCGCGCAGCAATTTGAACAACTGCTTCTTTCATACGAGTAAAAAATGTGTAGTCTTGACAAAGATCTTCATCAGAAAGAGAGCGCAATAAGGTTTTGCGTTTTAACCGGCCATCTCCCATTTCTGGAAGTAAATATTGAAAATCAGAGAGAGCTATCTGATACCGCAACAGTCATCACTGACATAGACGTTCTCGGTGTCTCCATTGATGCAAGCGGTGGGCTAAGGCGAATAATTTTTGACTGTAAGACGCTCGGTAAAATAAGCCCAATCAATAGAGCATTTTGGGCTGCTGGATTAATGAAATATACGTTTTGCAATGAGGCGTTCGTCATTTTGAGAAAAAAGGCATCTGAGGCACATCGACTATCAGCCAAGTATATTAACGTTCACTTGTTCGACGAGAAGCAATTTGCCGATTATTCTGAATCATATTCATTAGATTACAAATCCGACTATTGCTACTCAACGAATATTGATAACTGGGTATCACACGCCAGAATCTATTCAAAGGATGGTAGCTTTGAGAAGTTTGGGCAATTCCTTAATAGTGAAATCCCTCTTGCAGTAGATGCGACACGAGGCATTAAGCGTTTACTTGCTGCATTGCAAAAAGGAAAGGGAGAGTTTAATCCAGAAAAGTCTGAGCACCTTGCCATTTTTCAACAAGCAGTAATGATGTTTTCATATCTCATGTCGCAAATAGTACATGACTTAAAGAACGTCATTGATTTCGATGCGAACAAAGAAGACTTTGAGAGACTGCTTAAATACTATATCTGGGGGGGTATAGAAGCCTTCTCGCTACGACAAAAGATGTCTCAACTGTATGCGACAAAAAAACAAAGTTTATCAATGGTAGAGCCGCAACTAAGAGAGTGGGGTTCCTTCATAGAGTTGGTTAGAAAGCTCTTAGATTCACCTGTAGATGTGTTTAAATGCTGTTTTCCAATGCGAGAAATATCCTTTAGAAATCTCTTGACACGAGATGAAAGCAAGGAGTTATACCTTGCAAAAATTATCGCTAGCAATACCAGAACTCGGCAGTTCCTGACATCTCAAGCAAGATATTTAGTAAAGGCGGCGCATTTGCCGTCGGAATTCGAGACAGAATTGTCGGCTGTTTTCGACGAGCTAAAAGAAAAAATATAACAAACGCAGGGGAATTAAAGGGGTACGTTACATTTTTCGATGAGTTGTGCTTGATAATGATAGGTTTTGATAGAGGACAGCGGGTGGGCAGAATTCAGCCCCGGTTAGATAAACATCGCTACCCCGGTGAGATAACGCTTCGCTATCTCACGGGGTAAATCTAACGGGGTAAAAATGGTGAATTTAGAATTTAGAATTCACTTAATACGCACCGTGCACGAGACATCAGGCTATTTTTCATTGGTAAGAGGTGTTTTTTCCTGCTTTTTTGTGGTTTTTGGGGTGGATTTTTGGGCAGGGTATATTTTCTTGTAAAAAAGAGTTGATTTGATTTCGCGAATCGGCTATAGTCCTACAGTTAAAAATTGCTCTGTCGCATGGGGTAGCCTTAGAATTGGTGATTGGTAACTTGTAATTGGTGATTGGTCCGACAGACGTATGCCGGATTTAGCCAGTTGCCATTTAACCAGTTACTATTTAACCAGATTTCGGGGTCAGCAGTCTCACGGCTTGGTTGACTCAAGCCTCCGGCAGAGCCAAATCGCTCCGTGACAAGCGACGATGATTGTTAATTGTATTACCCGATGGTGTAATTGGTAACACATGGGCTTTTGGTGCCCACATTCCAGGTTCGAGTCCTGGTCGGGTAGCTTTTGAATTTGAGATTTCAAATTTGAGATTTCAAATTGGTAATTGGTGATTATTTAACCAGTACTACTCTGCGTAGTTGCTACGTAGCACGAGTTACCATTTAACCAAATGTTATGGCAGAAAGAGTAGCGATAATTCTGGCAGCGGGGGTCAGTATGAGGATGAATACACAACTGGCGAAGGTGCTGCATGAGGTATGCGGGCGACCTATGCTGGCCTATGTGCTTGATGTGTGCCGACAGGTTGGGGTTGAAAAGATATATACTGTGGTTGGCTTCGGCAATGAGCAGGTGAGAGAGCGATTCGGTGATGCTGAGGATGTTGTCTGGGTCCGCCAGCCCAGGCAAGAGGGGACTGCCCATGCGGTTTTGTGCTGCAGGGAACATCTTAACGATTTTGAGGGTGAAACGCTGGTTCTTTGCGGTGACGGGCCGTTGATTCGGGCTGAAACGCTAAAGACGCTTTTTGAAAGACACAAGGCCGAGCATTCGGCGGCGACATTGGCGACAGCGGTCCTGGATGACCCGACCGGATACGGGCGGATAGTGCGGGATGCACGCGGCAATATCCAGAGTATTGTTGAAGACAGCGACTGCTCGAGTGAACAACTGGGAATTTGCGAGGTCAACCCAAGCTATTATCTGTTCAATAATAAAATTCTTTTTGAAGCGGTTGAGAAGGTCAGGCCTGATAATGTCAAAAAAGAGTATTACCTGACAGATGCGCTGTCTCTTATCATTGCGGCAGGCCATAAAGTCGTAGCCTTTACGGCGGTGCGGCCTGAGGAGGCTTTGGGTGTCAACAGCAGAGCCCAGCTCAGCGTGGCGAGCAAGATTATGCAGCGTCGGATTCAGCGGGAGCTGATGGACAACGGGGTGACTATTGTTGACCCTGATAATACCTGGATAGATATAAGAGCACAAATTGGGCAGGACACGGTAATTGAGCCCTTTACATATATTCACGGTGAGGTTAAAATCGGGCAGGGCTGTCGAGTTGGGCCATTCGCTTATTTGAGGGAGGGCACGGTTTTGAAAGACGATGTTGTTCTGGGCGTTTTTACGGAAGTTAAAAATTCGACTTTGGCTGACGGGGTGCGAGCACGACACCACAGCTATATCGGCGATGCTGTTGTGGGGCGGAATGTTAATATAGGAGCCGGCTCGATAACGGCCAATTTCGACGGCGAGAAGGTGAACCGGACAAATATAGGTAATGACTGCTACATCGGTTCGGGTGCGGTACTGATAGCGCCGATTGATTTGAAGGACGGCTCGCGGATAAGTGCGGGCACGGTGGTCTCGCAAGAAGAGATAGATAAATTTGGGCGGAAGGAGTAAAAAGGATTACCTGTGGCAGAGCTAAAAAGGTAAGGAGATGTTTGTGAATGATAATCTGAAGATATTCTCCGGCAAAAGCAATGCAGTATTGGCCAGTGCGGTTTGTGAGTATTTAGACATTCCGCTCGGCGGTGCGGAGATTGAGCGGTTTGCGGACGGCGAAAAGGTTGTCAGGGTGGAGGATGATGTTCGAGGCAGGGATTGCTTTGTTGTGCAGTCAACATGCAGGCCTGTTGATGAGCATCTGGTAGAGCTTTTAATTTATCTGGACTGTTTGCGAAGGGCCAGTGCGAGTCGCATCACTGCGGTTATTCCTTACTTTGGCTACGCCCGGCAGGATAGAAAAGACGAAGGGCGCGTGCCGATTACCGCGAAGCTGGTGGCCAATCTAATTACCACCGCCGGTGCCGACAGGGTGCTGGCGATAGACCTGCACGCAGCACAGGTGCAGGGTTTTTTCGATATACCGGTTGACCACCTGACGGGCGAGCTGGTACTGAGTAAGTATTTTAAGGACAAGAAGATAGATAAATTGACCGTTATTTCGCCGGATGTGGGTAATATGAGGATTGCATCCAGATACGCGGCGCACCTCGGCGGAGAGCTGGCAATTGTGCACAAAAAACGGGTGAGCGGCAACGAGGTGCACGCTTCGGAGATTATCGGGGAAGTAAAAGGCAGAAATATTCTGATGTGCGACGATATTATTGCAACCGCCGGGACTGTGTGCAGTGCGGCCAGTCTGGTCAAGGAGCGTGGAGCTGAAAAGATATATGTCGGTGCCACACACGGCGTTCTTGCGGGCGAGGCGTTGGAACGATTAGGGCAGGCGCCGATTGATGAAGTGGTAGTTACCGATACTATACCGTTGGCTCCAGAAGCCAAAAAGCTTGGCAGTATTAAGGTTTTAACCGTCTCAGCTATGTTAGGCGAGGCGATAAAGAGGATACACAAAAATGAATCGGTTAGCAGCTTGTTCGACAATGTTTAGCGCATTGGGGTAAGGAAATTATGGAAAAAGCTTTGCCTTTGAAGGCGGAAATTCGGGAACATACCGGCTCAAAGTCCGCGGCGAAGGTGCGTAAGCAGGGCCGGATACCCGCTATTGTGTACGGACATAAGAAAGAGCCGGTGGCTATTTCGTTAGACGTGCATAACCTGGTCGAAGGACTGCATCACGGGCGTCGGCTGATGGATGTGCAGATCGGTAAAAAGCGACAAAAGATGATTGTCAAGGACCTGCAATATGACTATCTTGGCAAAAACATCATTCACGTAGACTTGATGAGAGTCGACGTAACCGAGACTGTCAAAGTAACGGTTCCTATCGAGCTTAAAGGGACGGCAAAAGGCACACACGAAGGAGGCGTTATTAGTGAACATACAGACCATCTGGAAATCGAGTGCAGAGTAACCGATATTCCCGAAATCATTGTTGTCTCGGTGAAAGATATGGATGTGGGTGATGTTTTGCACGCCGGCGATATTGAGCTTCCGGAGGAGGTGAAGCTGTCAAGCCCGCCGGAGACGCTGCTGGTCACCTGCAGTTTGGTTGCTGCTGCCAAGGCGGCCGAAGAGGTTGAAGAGGAAGCCCCGGTTGCTCCCGAAGTTATTGGCGAGGTCAAGGAGCCGGAAGAGCAACCTTCTGAAGAAGAGGGCAAGTGACGCCCGCGCTTTCTTGCCCGTACCTGGCACAGGTGCGAAAGCAAGAGCGGGGGGCGAGAATTGATGTTATGGCCGAAACTAAAATGGTCGTTGGCCTGGGGAACCCGGGCGATGAGTATGTTGATACGCGACACAATATCGGTTTTGAGGTAATCGATTCACTGGCTGAGTCGTTGAAGATAAAGGTAAGAAGGAGAAAATTCGGCGCTCGTTTCGGCGAGGGTGAATTTTCAGATAAAAAGTTAATATTGTTAAAGCCGTGGCAGTTTATGAACCGCAGCGGCCAGGCCGTTGCAACGGCGGTGGGTTTTTACAAGCTCGGCGCCGAGGATTTGCTTGTGGTGACCGACGATATGGCGTTGTCGCCGGGCAGGATTCGGATCAGGGCAAAGGGTTCGGCCGGCGGCCATAATGGTTTGACTGATATTATAGAAAAGCTCGGCACAGAGAGTATAGGACGTTTGCGAATCGGCATCGGCCAGAGCGGTGAAGAATCAGATGTAGATTTTGTTCTCGATAAGCCGGCAGAAACAGATAGACTGCTGCTGGATGAGGCCATTAAGAGGGCAGCAGAGGCGGTGCTTTGCTGGGTCGAATGCGGCATAGAGACAGCTATGAATACGTTTAATGAAATGGTCAATAGGCAATAGTGGATAGTATTTGACAGAACGACTAAATAGTAAATACGGGAGATATTTGACTTGGAAACTGTTGTGAGGAAGTTATACGAAGGTATGTTTCTTGTTGATTCGGCCCAGGCACAGAATTGGGACGCAATTATTACGACTATCAAAACCATACTGGAAAGGGCTGATGCCGAGATTGTCTCGATGAAGAAATGGGACGATAGGAAACTGGCATATGAAATTGGCGGTAAAACGAGGGGGACATATATCCTTTGTTATTTCAGGGCCGACGGCGAGAGGATACGGGATATTGAGAGAGATGTTCATCTCTCGGAGCGGATTATGCGCGTTTTGATTCTGTGTGCCGAGACAAGAGAGAAGCAAGATATTGAAAAGGACCTCATTTCGCAGAAAGATAGTGAAATTGAAACCTCCAAAGATACTCCTGTTGAGCAGGCAGAAAAAGAGAAGCATAAAGCTGCTCAAAAAGCGGCGGAAAAGGAGGCCCCCATTTCGCAAAAAGATGGCGAAATGGGAACCCAAGGAAAAGATGAAGATTCCAAAGCAACGGTCAATAGCGAATAGAAAATAGTCGGGTGGAAAGGGGATTTTGAGATGGCTAATTTTAATAAAGTTTTGCTGATGGGTAATCTGACTCGTGACCCACAATTGTCGTACCTGCCCAGCCAGACCGCTGTGGTTGAATTCGGGCTGGCGGTTAACCGTAGATGGAAAAGCAGGGAAGGGGAAAATAAGGAGGAGACCTGTTTTATAGATTGCCGGGCGTTCGGTCGAACTGCTGAGAATATAAACAAGTACCTCAGCAAAGGCAGGCCGCTGTTTGTTGAGGGCAGGCTGACATTTGATAGCTGGACGGCTCAGGACGGCACGAAGCGCAGCAGGCACAGGGTTACAGTTGAAAACTTTCAGTTCCTTCCCGGCGGGCCTGGGGGGCGTGCCGGCCAGACTGAGGAGGGTGCAAGCGGTGCAGGTACTCAAGGGGTCCCCGCAGAGCGGGGTCCCGAGGAGCAGACGAGCGCAGATGATATACCATTTTGAATTGGTAATTGGTGATTGGTAATTGGTGATTGGTAATTGGTGATTGGTAATTGGTGATTGGTAATTGGTGATTGGTAATTGGTGATTGGTAATTGGTGATTGGTAATTGGTGATTGGTAATTGG